>Ga0136630_1001166_pt1 | contig 10608 bp, 8 predicted proteins | sample AntDrymUQ5682106_2_FD_105496 | JGI IMG/M metagenome (GOLD analysis project Ga0136630, IMG submission 105496) | Polar desert sand microbial communities from Dry Valleys, Antarctica - metaG UQ568 (21.06) | ecosystem: Environmental > Terrestrial > Soil > Desert | place: Antarctica: Dry Valley...
GATCAGCGGCGCGGGCGGTCCGGACTCCGGGATCAGCGGCGCGGGCGGTCCGGAGTCCCGGATCAGCGGCTCGGGCGGTTCGGAGTCCCGGATCGGCGGCGCGGGCGGCTCGGGAACGGGGACCCGCGCTGCCGGCGGCTCGGAAACAGGGATCTCTGGCGCGAGTGGCTCGGAAACCGGGACCCACGCTGCCGGCGGCTCGGAAACAGGGACCTCTGGCGCGAGTGGCTCGGAAACCGGTATCGGCGGCGCAGGCGGCTCGGCCGCCGGGATCCGCGCTGGCGGCGCAGGCGGCTCGGCCACCGGGATCCGCGCTGGCGGCGGCTTGTCCACCGAACCTGCGCGCCCCCCGCCCGCCCGGCGTGCCTCGCGTTCGCGGCGATCGCGCTCGCGTTCTTCGGCCGTACGCTCGCGGCGCGGGCCGGGGTCGTCTCGGCGAAGCTTGGGCATGAACGCGCTAGGAGGCTACTAACCGGCGCGGCCGGAGCGCGCCGCGAGCCAGCCCTCGAGCAGGTGAGCTGCTGCGCGCGAGTCCTCGGAGCTGCCCGGCTGGCCGGGATCGCGCTGTGCCATCAGCGTCGTGAAGCGCTCGTCGTAGAGCTCGACCGGGACGCTCACGCGCTCGGCCAGCCGCGCCGCGAACGCGCGCGCCTCGACGGTCTGTGCCGAGTCGCCGCCGGCCAGCGTCAGCGGCAGACCCACGACGACGAGCTGTGCCTCGCGCTCGCGCACGAGCTCGGCGATCCGGGCGATCCCCTTGCGCGTCGCCGGTCGCAGCACCGGCTCGATCGGCGTCGCGAGCGTTCCCGTCGGGTCGCTCACCGCACAGCCGCAGCGCGCGCTGCCGAAATCCAGCGCGAGGGTCCTCACTCCGACAGTGCGGCCTCGATCGTCGCGCGCGCGACGGCGATCGCGTCGGGGAGCTTGTCGGGGTCCTTGCCGCCGGCCTGGGCCATCGTGTCGCGTCCCCCTCCCCCGCCGCCCGCCACCTGCGCGGCCGCCTTGACGACCGCGCCGGCCTTGACGCCGCGCTGCACCAGCGCGGGCGTCACCGCCGCGACGAGGTGCACGCGGCCGTCGACCACCGTCCCGAGCACGGTCGCCGACTGCTCGCCGAGCTTGCCCTTGACCCGGTCGGCGACATCCATCAGCTCCCTCGCTCCGGCTGCGGACACGACCTCGGCGACGATGTCGGCGCCGTCGACCTGCGCGGCGCGGGCGGCGAGCGCATCGACATCGAGCCCGCCGCCGTTGGCGGAGGCCTTGGCGGCCTGCTTGGCGCGGTCGCGCAGCCCGGCGACTGCGACCGGCAGCCGCGCGACCTCGGTGCGCAGCAGAGCGGCCATCTCGCGCGCGATCGCTTCGCCCTCGCGCAGTGCGGCGACCGCGGCCGGTCCCGTGATCGCCTCGACGCGGCGCACGTTGGCCGCGCTGGAACCCTCGCTGGTGAGCTTGAAGACGCCGATCTCGGCCGTGCAGCGGACGTGCGTGCCGCCGCACAGCTCGCGCGAGTACGCGCCGTCGCCGATTTGCACCATCCGCACGATGTCGCCGTACTTCTCGCCGAACAGCGCCATCGCACCGAGCTGCTGTGCCTCGGTGAGCGTCGTCGTGATCGGCCGGACCGGGTCGTTGGCGAGCACCCATTCGTTGACGCGGTCCTCTATCGCGCGTAGGTCCCGCTCGCCGATCTTCTCGCCGTGCGTGAAGTCGAAGCGCAGCTTGTCGGGTCCGACGTAGGAGCCGGCCTGGCGCACGTGCGTGCCGAGGCGCTCGCGCAGCGCGGCGTGCAGCAGGTGCGTTGCGGTGTGGTTGGCCGCGGTCGCGCCGCGCGCCGCGCGGTCGACGCGCGCGACGACGCGCTCGCCCGCGTTCAGCGCGCCCCGCTCGATCTCGACGACGAGCGCCTGGTCGTCGCCGATGCGCACGACGTCGGTTACCAGCGCGGCGCAGCCGCCGTCCGCGCACTCGATCACCCCGGCGTCGGCGACCTGTCCGCCACCGGTCGCGTAGAACGGCGACTCGGCGAGCTTGACGAGCATGCGATCGCCGTCGCCGTCGATCGGGCCCACGGTCGTGTGCTGCTCGAGCGTCGCGTAGCCGGTGAAGTCCGTCGCGAAGCCCGCCGTCCTCGTCAGCTCACGGGCGCGCTCGCGCAGGTCACCGCCGGCGGTCGACTCGGCGCGACCGCCGGCGCGCGCGCGGGCGCGCTGGCTGTCCATCAGCGCGTCGAAGCCGGTCGTGTCGACCTCGAGGCCCTGCTCGAGTGCCAGCTCGCGCGTGACCTCGAACGGGAAGCCATACGTGTCGTGCAGCTTGAAGGCGTCGATCGCCGGGATCGTGGGTGGGTGGGGAAGAGATCCGCGCGAGCGCTCGATGATGTCCGCCAGCAGCTTCGTACCCTGCTCGAGCGTGTGCCCGAAGCTCGCCTCCTCCGAGCGCGCCCACTGCTCGATCGCCGTGCGCTCGCGGTGCAGCTCGGGATAGGCACCGCCCATGATCTCGATGACCTCGCCGGCGAACCGCGCCAGGAAGCCCGGCGCTGCCCCGGTCTCTCCCTGCATCGGTCGCGCCGGCTCGATGCCGATGCGGTGGCCCTGCTGGATCGCGCGGCGCATGATGCGGCGCAAGATGTAGCCGCGGCCCTCGTTGGAGGGCACGACGCCGTCGGCGATGAGAAACGTCATCGCGCGCGCGTGATCGGCGAGGATGCGCAGCGCGCGCTCGTCGGGATCGCGCCGGGCCAGCTCGCGCCCAAGCGCCATCAGCGGCGCGAACGTGTCGGTCTCGAAGACGGTCTGCACGCCCTGCTGGATGACCGCCATGCGCTCGAGTCCGAGGCCGGTGTCGATGTTGTTGGCCGGCAGCGGCGTCAGCGTCGGCCGCCCCTGTGCGTCGGCGCCGAGGTCGTACTGCGTGAAGACGAGGTTCCAGTACTCCAGGAAGCGCTCGTTCTCGCCGCCGGGCAGGTCATCGGGCTCGCCCCACTCCAGGCCGCGGTCGATGTAGAGCTCGCTGCACGGCCCGCACGGGCCGGTCGGCCCGCCCTGCCAGAAGTTCTCCGAGCGCGGGCACAGGACGATTCGCTCACGCGGGACGCCGACCGACAGCCACGCCCCGATCGCCTCCTCGTCGGGCCCCAGGCCGAGCTCCTCGTCGCCTTCGAAGACCGTGATCCAGATGTCGTCGGGGTTGAAGCCGAAGCCCTCCTGCGAGAGCTCCCATGCCATCTCGACGGCCTGCCGCTTGAAGTAGTCGCCGATCGAGAAGTTGCCGAGCATCTCGAAGAACGTCAGGTGACGCGCGGTGTTGCCGACATTGTCGATGTCGGTCGTGCGAAAGCACTTCTGCACGGTCGTCAGGCGCGGGTGCGGCGCTGGCTCCTCGCCCTTGAAGTAAGGGACGAGCGGATGCATGCCGGCGGTTGTCAGCAGCACGGACGGGTCGTATGCCGAGGGCACGAGCGAGCCCGATTCAAGCCGCTTGTGGTCGTGCGCCTCGAAGTACGCCAGGAAGGCTTCGCGGATCTCGCCGGTGGTCACGGCGCGATTGTCGCGCATCCGACGATCGCGTCTCCGGCGAGGAAGACCGCGGTCTGGCCGGGAGCGGCGCCGTCGAACGGTTCGTCGAGATGGATCTCGTCGCCGTCGACGCGGCAGCGCAGCGCGGGCGAGCGGTAGCGCAGGCGCACGGCGTCGGGCTCGCGGCGCAGGCGCAGGCCACGGACGCGGACCGTGTGCGTGGCGAGCTCGGCGCGCGGGCCGACGGTGACGATGTTCGCGCGGGCGTCGGTCTTGAGCACGTACAGCGCCTGCGTTGCCGCGATCCCCAGCCCCTTGCGCTGGCCGACGGTGAAGTGGTGCTGGCCGCTGTGGCGCCCGAGCACGCGGCCGTCCGCGTCGACGATGTCGCCTGGCCGCTCGGACAGGCCTCCGTGGCGCGCGAGGAACGCGGCGCGGCCGGTACCCGCGAGGAAGCAGAGGTCCTGCGAGTCGGGCTTGCCCGCGACGGCGAGACCAGCCTGCGCGGCGAGCTCGCGCACGTCGCGCTTGCAATGCTCGCCGAGCGGGAAGCGCAGGCGCTGCAGCGACGCGGGCGACAGCGCGGCGAGCATGTAGGTCTGGTCCTTGCTCGTGTCGGCGGCGAGGCGCAGTACTCCGTCGCCGGAAGTGCGCGCGTAATGCCCGGTGGCGAGCGTCGCCGCCCCGAGGCGGTCGGCGAAGTCGAGCATCGCGTCGAGGCGGATGTGACCGTTGCAGCGCACGCACGGGTTCGGCGTCAAACCCTCAGCGTGCCCGGCCAGCCATGGGTCGACGACGCCGTCGCGAAACTCGTTGCGCAGGTCGAGCGTGAGATGCGCCAGGCCGAGACCGTGCGCCAGCGCGCGCGCACCGCGCACGGCGGCGGCTGAGCAGCACGAGCGCGCGCCGTCGTCCTCGTCCTCGTCGGCCCACAGCTCGAGCGTGACCGCGGCGACCTGCGCCCCCGGCTCGCGCGCGATCAGCAGCGCGGCGACGGCACTGTCGACGCCGCCGGACATCGCGACGAGCGTGCGGCGCGGATCTGCGTGCACTGCGCCAGCGGCCCGCACGGCCGCACCCAGCGCGCGGTGCATCGCATCCGACGCCAGATCGGCGGCATGCAGCTTGCCCGCGCTCAGTCCACCGAGCTCGGCGGCGATCTGAGCCGCGCCGACGCGCGCGGCGTCGAGCACGAGGGCGCCCTGCGCCAGCTCGACGGCCGCGCTCGCGGCGGCGATGGTCGCTCCGCAGCCGGAGGCCTCGAATCCGGCGGCGCTGACGCGCTCGCCGTCGACGGCGAGCGAGATGCGCACGAGGTCGCCGCATACGTGCCCGCCCGCGGCGCCGTCGTGCGCACCTTCGGGCGCGCGTCCGCGCCCGCGGGGGTGGCGCAGGTGATCCTCGAAGCGCTCGTCGGGCATGCCTGAAACGAGTCTAGATGGCTGATTTCGCGGCCCGCCGGGCTGACCTGCGGCCCTGCCCATGCCGAGTGAGCAGCGACTGATCGGTGAGCAACCGCTGGTGCGGACTACCGCTTGGCGACCGCGTCTGCGACGGCCTGGCGGAGCTCTTCGGGCTCGGTGAGGCCGACGATCGTGCGGGCCCGCCCGTTGCGGCCGATGATCAGCGTCGTCGGCGACTGCGCGATCGTGATCCCGCGTGTGACCGTGCCGTAGTCGCCGACGCGTCCGATCGGGATGACGTGGACCTTGACCTTGCCGTTGCGCCGGTTCACGGAGCGGATCGCGCCGCGCGTGGCGACATCGTCCGCGCCGGCGGCGCTCCAGAAGAGCATGACGACGACCTTGCCCTGGCGGATCTCGCGTAGGACCACGCGCTCGCGCTTGGTCTCGCCGGACCGGACCTCGGCCGGCGAGCCGGCCTTGGCGGCCGATTGCGCCACCGCGTTGGCGGTCGCGGGCTTGGCGGCAGCCGCGGGCGCAGCAGGGCTTGCGTCGCCGGCCTTCGCGGCCGCCTGAAGCTTGGCGTTCGCGGCATCCGACGCGGCGCTCGCCTTCTTGGCGGCGGGAATGGCCTTCGTCGGCCCGAGCGGCGTTTTCTCGACGGCGACGGGCTTTGGTCGCAGTGCGACCAGCCACACCGCGAGCAGTGCGACGGTCGCTGCGAGTGCGATCAGCAACGGGCGAGAGACGTTGGCCATGCTCATCTCTCGGCAGGGCGTCTCGCTTAGGCCAGTCGCGCGACCGCGATTCGTATACGTGTCCGTGCCGCGGGAACAGGGGCCAGGGTCCGGCGGACCGCGGGCAGGGCAGCTAGCGGGCCTGCGGCACGATCAGCTTCATGCCCAGCTCACGCAGCTGGCGCTCCTGCACGGGCGCGGGGGCGCCGGTGAGCGGGTCCGCGCCGCTGGCGGTCTTGGGAAAGGCGATCACGTCGCGAATCGAGTCGCGGCCGGCGATCAGCGCGACGATCCGGTCGATCCCGAACGCGATGCCACCGTGCGGCGGAGCACCGTAGCGCAGTGCCTCGAGCAGGAAGCCGAAGCGCCGCTCGGCCTCCTCCTCGTCCATGCCGATCGCCTCGAAGACCTGGCGCTGGATCTGCGCGTCGTGGTTTCGGATCGACCCGCCGCCGAGCTCCCAGCCGTCGACCACGAGGTCGTAGCCGCGCGAGCGCAGCGCACCGGGGTCGTCGAACGAGCCGATCGGGGCAGTGAACGGATGGTGCAGCGCGTCCCAGCGTCCCTCCTCCTCGTTGTAGCCGAACATCGGGAAGTCGACGACCCACAGCACGTCGTGGCGCCCCGCTTCGATCAGGTCGAAGCGCACCGCGAGGTCGAGGCGCAGCGCGCCGAGCGCGGCCGCAGCGGTCCCGGCGCTGTCGGCGACGGCGAGCAGCAGGTCGCCGGGCTCTGCGTCGAGCGCCGCGGTGACGGCAGCGATCTCACCATCGGCCAGGAACTTCGCGATCGGCGAGCGCCACGTACCGTCCTCCTGCACGAACGCCCACACCAGGCCGCCGGCGCCGTGGCGCTTGGCGACCTCGGTCAGCGCGTCGAGCTCGGAGCGCGGGACCTCGCGCGCCCCGGCGTTCAGCGCGCGCACGACGCCGGGTGGGTGGGACCGATTCAAGACCGAGGCGAAGACCTTGAACTGCGAGCCGCGCAGGTGCTCGGAGACGTCACTGATCTGCAGGCCGAAGCGCGTGTCGGGACGGTCCGATCCGTAGCGCAGCAGCGCGTCGTCGTAGCTCATCCGCGGATACGGCGGCGCCTGCACCGCCAGCCCGCCGACCTCGAAGACGCGTGCCATCAGGCGCTCGTTGAGGTCGATCACGTCGTCCTCCTGCACGAACGCCATCTCGAGGTCGAGCTGGGTGAACTCGGGCTGGCGGTCGGCGCGCAGGTCCTCGTCGCGAAAGCAGCGCGCGATCTGGTAGTAGCGCTCGTAGCCGGCGATCATCAACAGCTGCTTGAACAGCTGTGGCGACTGCGGCAGCGCGTAGAGATTGCCCCGCTGCAGTCGCGACGGGACGAGGAAGTCGCGCGCCCCCTCGGGTGTCGAGCGCGTGAGAATCGGCGTCTCGATCTCGAGGAAGTCCTGCGCGCTGAGCTCCTCGCGGATCGTGCGCACGATCTCGTGGCGCAGCACCATCGCCTCGACCATCGGCGCGCGGCGCAGATCGAGCGGCCGGTGGCGCAGGCGCAGCATCTCGTCGATGTCGACGTCGTCGTCGAGCGGAAACGGCGGGGTCTCGGACTCGGCGAGATGCTCGAGCCGCGAGACCTGGATCTCGATCTCTCCGGTCGGCAGGTTCGGGTTGACGTTGCCTGGCTCGCGCAGCACCACCTCGCCGGCGGCGCTGACGACGTGCTCGGGCCGCAGACGCTCGGCGGTGGCAAACAGCTCCGCGCCGGCCTCGGGATGGATGACGAGCTGCACGATGCCGCTGCGCTCGCGCAGGTCGATGAAGATCAGGCCGCCGTGGTCGCGCCGGCGGTCCACCCAGCCCGCGACGCGCGCCGGCGAGTCCGCGCGCGATGCGTCGAGATCGCCACACCACGCGTCGCGGTACGGGTTGGGCCGCGGCGGGCGCTTCACCGCCGGCCTCGCTCGCGGAGGATCTTCGTGACGACCTCGTCCGGGGCGACCTCCTGCTGCTCGCCGGAGTCCATGTCCTTCAGCACGGTGCCCGCGTCGCCCACGATCGCAACGTACCTGGAGCCGAGCCGGTCGGCCTGCTTGAGCTGGCCCTTCAGCGAGCGCCCGGCGAGCTCGAGCTGCGCCTGCAGCCGCGCGCGACGCGCCTCTGCGACGAGCGCGAACGCGGCCCCGCGCGCCTGCTGGCCGTCGAGTGCGACGAACAGGTCGACCGGCGGCGGCGCGACCGGCGGCCGACCGGCCGCGAGCAGGATCCGCTCGATCCCGGCGGCCCAGCCGCAGCCCGGGGTGGGCGGCCCGCCGAGCTGCTCCACGAGCCCGTCGTAGCGCCCGCCACCCGCGACGCCGCTCTGCGCCCCGAGCGCGTCGGAGCTGAACTCGAAGACCGTGCGCGTGTAGTAGTCCAGCCCGCGCACGAGCGTCGTGTCGATCTCGTAGCGCAGCCCGGCCCCGTCGAGCAGCGCGCGCACCGCGGCGAAGTGCTCGCCGTCGTCGGCATCGAGGCGATCAAGCAGCCGCGGAGCGGTCTGCATGACCTCGCGCGTGCCCGGATGATCGGAGTCGAACGCGCGCAGCGGGTTGAGCTCGATCCGCGCGCGCACGTCGTCGCTGAGGCGGTCGGCGTTGGCGCTCAGGTGGGCTTGGAGCTCCTCGCGGTACGCCGCGCGCGCGTCCGGCGTCCCGAGACTCCCGATCCGCAGGCGCAGGTCGCGCACCCCGAGCTCCTCGAGCAGCGTCGCGAGCAGCAGGATCGACTCGGCATCGACGGCGGGATCGTCGGAGCCCAGCGCCTCGGCGCCGACTTGCCAGAACTGGCGGTAGCGGCCGGCCTGCGGCTTCTCGGAGCGAAAGAAGCTCGACAGGTACCACAGCTTCACGGGCTGGGGCAGCTTGTGCATCCCGTGCTCGGCGTAGGCCCGGCAGATCGGTGCGGTGCCCTCGGGGCGCAGCGTCACCGACCGCCCCCCGCCGTCGTCGAAGGTGTACATCTCCTTTTGGACGATGTCGGTCGACGCGCCGACCCCGCGCGCGAAGACGTCGGTCAGCTCGAACGTCGGCGTCTCGATGCGCCGGTAGCCCGCGCCCTCGAGGATGCGGCGCGCCGTGCTCTCCAGCGCGGCGCGGGCGTCAGCCTGTTCGGGCAGCACGTCGAACGTGCCGCGCGGCGCTTGCAGCTTCTCGTTCACCGCCGAGCGATGCGCGCGAGGAACGGGTTCGTCGCGCGTTCGGCGCCGAGCGTCGTAACGCCCATGTGGCCTGGGTACACCGTCGTGTCGTCGTCGAAGTTGTCCAGCAGGTACGCGATCGACTGCAGCAGCGTCGGCCCGTCGCCGCCGGGCAGGTCGGTGCGACCGACCGACCCCTCGAAGAGCACATCGCCGGACAGCAGCGCGTTCTCGTCGCGAACGACGTACGTCACGTGGCCGGGACTGTGGCCGGGCGTGTAGATGACGTCCAGCGTCAACCCAGCCAGCTCGAGCGTCTCCCCGCCCTGGATCGTGTGCTCGGGATCCCACGACTCGAACGGCCCGAAGCCCGGCCACGGCACGAACGCCATGATGTCCTGCAGGACGGCGACCTCGATGTCCGGGCAGTAGACCGGCGCGCCGGTCGCCCGCGCGATCGGGGCCACGGCGCCGACGTGGTCGAAATGCGTGTGCGTCAGCAGGATCGCATCGAGCGTGACGCCCAGCTCGTCGATCGCCTCCAGCAGGCGCGGCGCCTCTTCCCCGGGATCGACGATGACGGCTCGCTCGCCGTCCTGCGGACGGACGATGAAGCAGTTCTCTTCGACCGGCCCGACCGTCGCCATCAGCACGTCGATCACGAGTCGCGCTTCTCCTGGGCCTTGAGCTCGGTCTTCTGCCTGCGCTTGTACATCCAGGTGTCGGTGTAATAGCCCAGCGGGATGTAGAACAGGAAGACGAAGCAGGTCAGCGCGATCGCCTGGCCGGGCTTCTGGCCGAAGGCGAGGACCAGCAGCACGCCGAAGACGACCGCGGCCAGGGCCGCGCGCTGCGTGGCGGCCTTCCACGTCGGCACGCGGAACATGCGCTCGCGGCGGGCCTGCTCCTTGTCGGCCGCCTTGCGCTCATCTGCAGTCGGTTTGCGCCCCGTGCGCCCGCGCGTCTCGATCACGCCCGCGGCGTTGCCGCGATGCTTGCTGCGCCGCTTCTTCTTCGTCTGGGCCATGGCTGTGTCAGATGACTCTAGTGGTCGCTTCGGTGAGTCGGCGGGGCGCCCGACATCAGCCGCTGAGCACGTCCTCGATCGTACGGCGGTTGCGCACCCGCACGTCGTCGGGGAAGCCGTCGAAGGCGGCGGCCGGCGCCAGCCCTACGAGCTCGCAGCCGGCGACGGACGCGTGCCGGGCGACCGCCGCGACGACCTCGGCGAGCGCAACGGCGACGTGGTCCTCGACGTTGGTGGAGACCTGCGCGACGCCCTCACGCGCAGCCAGCTCGAGTCCGATCGCGCGCACACCCGGCAGGCCCTCAGCGCCGCCCATCCGGATCGCCGCCGCGATCGCGCGCGCGTCGTCGATCGTCGCCGGCGGGGCGAGCTCGACGTTGAAGGCGACCAGTGGCGCGCGCGCCGCGACGAGCACCGCTCCCGTCCGCGGGTCGATCTCGCCCGGGCCGAAGTCGGGCACGAGCTCCCCCGACGTGACGCGCTGCGCGAGGGCGCTCACACCGCCGCGGCGCAGCTGCGCGCGCGGGCGCCCGCCTGCGAGCACGCCGTAGAGGAAGACGGCAAAGCCCGCGCGGCCCAGCTCCTCACCCGCGACGAGCGCCTCGGCGCAGGCCGCGCCGCGGCGCGCGCCGTCGAGATACACGATCGGGGCCACGTCGAGCGCGCCGACGTGCGGATGGCTGCCGCGCTCGCTGCGCAGGTCGATCCGCGCCCGCGCCTCCAGCGCACCGGCCGCGAGCGCCGGAGCGAGCTCGCCGATCGCGCCCGCGAGC
>Ga0136630_1001167_pt1 | contig 10607 bp, 11 predicted proteins | sample AntDrymUQ5682106_2_FD_105496 | JGI IMG/M metagenome (GOLD analysis project Ga0136630, IMG submission 105496) | Polar desert sand microbial communities from Dry Valleys, Antarctica - metaG UQ568 (21.06) | ecosystem: Environmental > Terrestrial > Soil > Desert | place: Antarctica: Dry Valley...
CGGCGAGCACCCGCAGCTCCTGCAGGCGGCGGCGCAGGCTGTCCAGCGCCAGCTCGTCGCTCTCGGCGGAGTTCTCGAAGGCCAGCAGCGTCAGGCGCAGGTCCGTGACCTCTTCTTGCAGGCGGTCGGACTGCGAGGACAGATCTGCCAGGATCTGCGCGAGATCCTGCTCGCGCTCGATGTCGAGACGCTCGCCGAGATCCTCGCCCGCACGGACCTGAGTCACCAGCAGGAAGCCGGCCAGCGCGCAGGCCGCGATGGTCGCCGCGCGCAGCCATGGCGACGACGACCCGGTGCCGGCGGGCCGTTGCAGCCCCCGGGTGCGCTGCTGGTGCGCGGTGCCGGTCATACGCGGAAGACGTGCCGGCGGACGGCGGCGAGGTTCTGGAAGATGCGGACACCGAACACCACGATGACCGCCGTCTCCAAGGCGTCGCCGACGTTGAGTTGGTCGCCCAGGTAGACCAGGAAGACGGCCAGGATGACGTTGGACAGGAATGACACCAGGAAGACCCGGTCACTGAAGGTCCCGTCGAGGCGGGCGCGAACGCCGCCGAACAGCGCGTCGAGGGCGGCCACGACGGCCACGGGCAGGTACGGAGCCAGGGCCAGCGGCACGCTCGGTTGCAGCACCAGGCCCAGGGTGGCGCCGAGGAGCAACGCCAGCAAGGCGATCACGGCTCGCCGCCCGAGATGTCCGCGGCGGTGGGCACCCGTACCGAACCGGAGAACGCCGGCAATCCGACCTCCTCGGCCTCGGCCAGGGAGATCTTGAGGCCGTAGACATCGCGCCAGATGTCGAAGTCGTCCCACAGCGTGCTGTCCTGCACGCCTAGAGAGAGGGCGGGCGCGTTGCCGACCGCCTCCACGACGTAGGGCGACGTCAGGACGCGGTAGTTCACCAGGATGGCGGAACCAGCGCTGCGGATGGCGGTGGTGGCGATCATCCGCTCACCGTTGACGGCGATGCCCTCGGCCCCCAGCGCGAACAGGGTGTTGGCGGCCATCTGCAGGTCGACGTCCTGGATGCGGCAGTCCTCCGGACGCTCGGCTGGGCAGGTGCCCGTGCCGTCAGACAAGGTCAGCGTCACCCCCGGGCCGTTCAGCGCCGTGAGCCCCGTCGCGGCCTCGACGACGGCCAACCGGTCGCGCAGGGCAGAGGCGGCAGCCGTCGCCACGCTCGCCTGCGCGGCGTCGACGCGGGTTCGGAGGCGTTCAAGTTGGGCGGCGAGGGCGTCGGCGCGAGCCTGGCGGGCGTCGATCAGGGCGATGAGCTCGGACTTGCGTGCGCCCTGCGCTTGCACCTGCTGGCGCCCGACGCTGACCCCCGCGGACAGCAGGAACCCAACGAGCAGCGCGCCGAGCACCGTCAGGCTGCGCACCACCCCGCTGGACCACGGCTGCGACCAACGGTCCGGCGGTCGGCGCGCGTAGTCGGTGTCCGCGCTGAGCCCCAGGGCGTCGGCGAGGTCGCTCACTTGCGCTCACCGTCTTCGGACGCTGCCGCAGCCATGCGCAGGGCGACCCGCGCGGCGTGCCAGTAGTGCCACCCGGCGACGTAGTAGGTGACGATGCCGACGACGGTGAAGACGTAGGCGCCCACCAGGAACGGCCGCGCGCCGGCCCAGTCCATCCGCCCGAGCAGGAACCCCGGTACCCCGATGAGCAGGCAGGCGGTGGCGAATTTGCCCAGCCGGCTTACTGGGATGCCCGGGTTGCCACCGAACAGGGTGAGGCTGACCACCAGCAGCACCAGGTCTCGGCCCACCACTAGCACGGCGACCCACAGGGGCAGAAAACCGACGGCGAGCAGCGTCAGCGCGGCGGTCGCCAGCAGGGCCCGGTCGATCAGCGGATCGATGATCTTGCCGAGCTTGGTGACCTGGTCGAAGCGCCGGGCGACGTAGCCGTCCACCCAGTCGGTCGTGCCGACCACCACCAGCACCGCGAAGGCGATGCCGTAGGCCTGCACAACGACCATCAACCAGACGAACAGCGGCAGGCCGAGCAGGCGCAGAGCCGTGATGGCATTGGCAGCCGTCACGACCCCGTCGTGGACCGTCGTGGGTGTGCCCGCCCTGGCGCCTGCGTCGAACAGCCTCACGCACGCCTCTCATGCTCGCTCGCCGTCCCCGCAAGGGTATCCCGCAGACGCATTGGCTCTCCGGCCGCGGGCAGCGATACGCTCGCTGCTGTCAGCAACGGGATGTGGCCCAGTTTGGTCCAGGGCGCCGGTCTGGGGGACCGGAGATCCGGGGTTCAAATCCCCGCATCCCGACCACATATCCGCAGGTCAAAGCCTTTTCGCGCAACCACTCGAGGGTGACAGCCCGGAGACTGGTCACAGAATGGTCACAGCGGTACGGGATTTCGTCGCTCGATGCTGCCCCTCGCGTACGCCGCAAGGGCGCGCCGCTAGGCGTCCAACCAGCCGCTGACAGGGTCGACTTCTGTGGCTCATAGCCTGGAAGCAGCTGAGCCATCGCTCGGCTCCCCCGCCGTGTCGTCAGTCGAGTTCGGTTCGTCATCGTCGTGCCCCTTGTCGATGATGCCGGCACCTCTGCTGGCAGCGTCTTCTTGCATGGCGGGGATCGCGTGGCTGTAGGTGTCGAGCGTGATGGCGATGCTGGAGTGGCCCAGGCGTTCCTGAACGACTTTGGGATGAACGCCGGCCTGCAGCAGGATGGTCGCGTGGGTGTGACGCAGCCCCTGGACTTTGATCCACGGAAGGTCTGCGGCTCGGATGTGCTCCCTTAAGAGCTTTGTGACGCGGTCCGGATGCAGGGCTTTCCCGTCGGTGCGGCAGAAGACGAGGCCTTCATCCTTGTAGGCGGGGCCGAGCAATTCTTTCTCCTTCTCCTGCGCATCACGATGCTGCCTGATCGCCGACAGGGTGGTGCCGTCGAGGGACACCAGGCGGCGGCCACGCTTCGTCTTCGTCGGTCCAGCCGAGACTGCGCCACCGCCCTTCGCGCGCTGCTGGACCACGGCGATCCGCCCGGCCGAGAAGTCCACGTCACGCCACCGCAGTCCGACGAGCTCACCGCGTCGCAGACCCGTGGTCACAGCAAGTCGCCACAGCGCGTACAGGCGGTCGGTTGCAACAGCGTCTAGGAATTCACGGACCTGCCGACCCGTCCACGTCAGCTGCTCCGGGGAGTCGGGCTGCCGGTGCGCCGCCTCGGCGGGGTTGTGGGCGATCAGGCGGTTGCGGACAGCGTCGGAGAGCGCGCGGCACAGCGTGCTGTGGATGTTGTGGACTGTCTTCGCGGACAGCCGAGCGTCGTCGCCACGGACACGGCCGGACTCGGCGAGCTGGGCGTACAAGCGTTGGACCCTCTTGCGGGTCAGCGCCTGGAGTGGCAGATCGCCGACGCGCGGCACAATGTAGCGCCGCACATGCAGTTCGCACGCGTCGTAGGCACCAGGGCGCAGGCGTGCCTTCGCCGAGGGAAGCCAGTCTTCGAGGAAGGCCTTCACGGTGAGCCTGCTAGGCGGGACGTAGGCGCCGTGCGCCACGGCGGCTTGGAGTTCGTTCATCGCCGTCAGGGCTTCGCGCTTCGTTGCGAATCCGGCTTTGCGCTTCTGCTCGCGTGGGGCGCCGGGCGGCGCCAGGTCGATGCGAAAGGTCCAGCTGTAGCGGTCGTGGCCACACTGTTGACAGCGCCGACCATTTCCCTGCCAGCCGGCACCGCAGCGGCTGCACCGCTTGTAGACCTGCCCTTGTCGCACCTCGGCCTCCTACTGCCCGTTGCTGCCGCCGAGATCGGGATGCCATAGACCCTTCCCGCACTCGTGTCATGAGATCCTTTGGGCTGCGACTCGTGGAGGCGCCCGCAGCGCACGACTCGGCGACCTGGTTGGAGCTGTGGAAACCGGCCGCAAAGCAGACCTCGTGCTTCTCGACATGCGAACGGTGAACTTCACCCCGCTCAATGACGTTCGCAACCATCTCGTCTACTGTGAGAATGGTGCATCGGTCGAGAAGGTCATGGTCAATGGCCAGATCGTCGTTGACGATGGGCGCTGCACCCTAGTCGATGAGGATGCCTTGCTTGCCGAGATTCGGGGGTTCGCCCCGGATCTCCTCGCCCGCCATGCCGAAGTTGAGCGGTTGAACGCTGCATTCACACCTCACTTCGAGGCAATCTATCGACGCTGCAACGGACAATCCCTTGGGATCAACCGCTACGCGGGTCATGAATCCGACTGGTTGACAACCGCGACGAGCTGATTCCATCACTGTAGGAACCGACAAGTACCACGTTAGGAGCCGAAGTGCGGATTTTCTTGAACGGCACAGCCATGTCGGGACAGGCCGATCAGGTCTTTCTTCGCGGGGCGCCACTTCTGGGCACCGCGCGGACCGCTCCTCGATACCGCTTCTACGCCGTTCGCGGCGAGTTCCCGGGGCTCGTCGCGGTCGAATCGGGTGGCAGGTCCATCGAGGGCGAACTCTACGATATCGACGACGAAGTATGGCGCACGTCGCTCGGACCTGCCGAGCCGCGAGAGCTCGCCCTTGGTGAGGTCGAACTGGATGATGGACAGACCGCTCACGCGATGATCTTGGATACGACGATGGTCCGCGACGACGAGATCGTCGACATCACCGAGCTGGGTGGGTGGCGGGCCTTCCTGCGGTCCACTGGAGCGGATGCGCCAGCTCCAAGGACATCGTGAGCCTCCTCGTGAAGGGCGCGCGGATCGTGACCGCGTGCGACGATTACGTGGCCGACGTCCACGCTGAAGGTGAGACGATCACGACGATCGGCCGCCAGCTTGACATTCCCGCGGACGTCGTTCTCGACGGCACGGGTCTGTACCTGCTTCCGGGCGGGGTCGATCCGCACGTGCACCTCGACTTCCCCTTTGGCGACACCAAGACGTCGGACAACGTGCAGACCGGCACAATCGCGGCGGCGTTCGGCGGGACGACGACCGTCGTAAACTTCACGCAGCAACTTCCTGGTGAGCGGCTCCAAGCAACTTTGGAAAGGGGCCTCGATACCGCCGAGGGGAACGCTGCGGTCGACTACGGCTACCACCTCATCGTCACCAGCCTCGATGAGCAGACGTTGCCAGACCTCGACACGCTCGTCGCCGATGGAGTGACCAGCGTCAAGCTGTTCATGGCCTATCCAGGTCTAGTGATGGTGGACGACCGCACCCTGTTCCAGGTGTTGGAAAGGACCGCCAGTCTGGGGGCCCTCACCTGCGTCCATGCCGAGAACGGTGACGTCATCGATGTACTGGTGCAGCGCGCCTTGGCCGCAGGACGCACCGGTCCGGCGTGGCATGGGCGCACACGCCCGGAACTCGCCGAGGCCGAGGCCACGCACCGGGCGATCGCCTTGGCCGAGATGGCCGACGCACCCGTCTACTTCGTTCATCTGTCGTGCCGGGAGGCGCTCGACGAGGTGACGCGCGCCCGCGATCGCGGGCGCCCGGTGTACGCCGAAACCTGCCCCCATTACCTCTACCTGGACGACCGGGTGTACGACGAGCAAGGCGGATTCGACGTCGCGAAGTATGTCCTCACCCCACCGCTGCGGCCGGCCCACCACCAGGCGCACTTGTGGCGTGGTTTGCGCAACGACGACCTTTCCGTCGTATCCACGGACCACTGTCCGTTTTGTCTTAAGGGTCAGAAGACCCTTGGTGTTGGAGACTTCTCGAAGATCCCGAACGGTGGGCCGGGGATCGAGCATCGATTGGTTCTGTTGCACAGCGGCGGGGTGGTGGCCGAGCGTCTCTCGCTCCGGCGGATGGTGGAGGTATTTTCCACCGCCCCGGCAAGGCTATTCGGATTGTTCCCAAGTAAAGGTACTATTGCTGTGAATTCAGATGCTGACCTCGTCCTTTTCGACGCTGGGGCAACGCATACGCTCAGTGCTGCGACGCACAACATGAATGTCGATTACAGCCTCTACGAGGGCATGGCAGTGACCGGTAAAGTGACGAGCGTAATCGCGCGCGGCAAAGTTATTGTGGAGGAAGGCAAGTACGTCGGGCGGCCCGGCGACGGAAGATACTTCAAGCGTGGACCGAGCGGGCGCGGTTGACCGACAGAGGCGGTGCTGTGGTATCCGGTGCGGGACGAAGGCACTGGAGGCGTCGCCGTACACCTTCTACACCGGCGCACCACGAACCAGCTGGACTTCCCCCCGCCGGGCCGGACACCGGCTTATGCGGCCTGGCGTGAGCCTACGTGCCGCTGGTTGACGGTCAACTGCTGTTCGTATTCGACGGGCGGGCGATACCCGGCGTCGGCGCGGGTTGCGAAATGCCGGCGGCCGAGCTCCTGTATCAGCGTCGCGAAGAAGCTCTCCGCCCCGGCGTTGTCCAGGCACGACCCGGTGCGGCCAGCCGACTGGCGCAGCCCCAGATCGATGCACGCCTGGCGGTAGCGGCCCGAGGCGTAGGTCGAGCCGCGGTCGGAGTGAAAGATCGTGTCGCCGCCCATGGTCGCCCGGCCGCGTGCCGCGTCAGCCATCGCCACAGCGTTGATGACGTGGTCGGTGTCGGCCACGTCACTCATCGCGTAGCCGATCAGCCGCCGCGACCCCAGGTCGAGCACGGTGGCCAGATACAGCCAACCCTCGTCGGTAGGCACGAACGTCACGTTGCCCACCCAGGTGTGATCCATTCGGCCCGGGTCAAACAGCCGCCCCACCAGATCCGGCAGCGGCGCCGCCGTCTCATCACGTTTGGTCAGCCCGCGGCGACGCCGGTGCCGGCGCGCCACGATCCCCGCAGCGGCCATCATCGACTCGACCCGTTTGTGGTTGACCGGGCGGCCGCGGCGCGCCAGCTCCACGGTGACCCGCGGCGAGCCGTAGTCCGGATGCGCCCGGTGGATCGTCTTGATCTCGGGCCAGCAGCTGCGCGTCACGCTGCTCACGCTCGACGCGTGCACGGCCCGCGTGCCAGCCGTAATACGCCGACGTCGATACCTGCATGACGGCGCACGCCTGCGTCACCGGGAACCCTGCGGCCTTCTGGTCATCGACACAGCGGTAACGCGTCACCGTGTCGATGTCTCCTTGACCCAGAAGGCCACCGATCGTCGCCCGTTGAGGCTTCGGGCTGATGGAGGCGGTCCGGGTCCTCGTCGCCGACGACAACGCACAGTTTCGCCAGGGCTTGCGAGCTCTGCTCACGGCCTCCGACGACATGGACCTGGCAGGCGAAGCCGCCCCGGGCGAGGAGGTCATCTCGCTGGCGGAGCGCCTGCAGCCCGACATCATCCTGATGGACATCTCGATGCCGGGGCTGAACGGGCTGGAGGCGACCCGCCGCATCCTGCGTGTCAGCCCCCACATCGGCGTGCTGATGCTGACCATGCTCGAGGACGATGACTCCGTTTTCGAAGCGATGCAGGGGGGAGCACGCGGCTATCTTCTCGAGGGGGCGCTCAAGGCCGAGATCCTCCGAGCGATCCGTGGGGTCGCCAACGGTGAGGCGATCTTTGGGCCAGGCATCGCGCGTCGCCTGGTGCAGTTCTTCTCAAGCGCCCGGCCCCAGGGCTACGCCGATGCCTTTCCGGAGCTGACCCAACGCGGGGCGACATCCTCCGGCTGCTCGCCGAGCACCGAACCAATCCCGAGATCGCCGCGCAGTTGTCGTTAGCACCCAAGACGGTGCGCAACCACGTTTCGAACATCTTCAACAAGCTGCAGGTCGCGACCCGCGCCGAAGCCATCACCCGCGCGCGCGACGCCGGGCTGCGGCCCAGCGGCTAACCATGCGCAACGTCGTGGAGGCGCAAGCTCTATCGAGATCGACTCGGACGATAAGCGGCTTCCGATCAGCCACCAAACGGGACCGAGCCGCCAGCTGGTCTGGCCGCGGTTGATCACCCGGTGCGGATGCGCCAAAGGATCAGTTCTCAGCCGCCGTCACTAGCTCGGCGCCTCCCAGCGAGCGACGTGGAGCGGCTGGTAAGCGCCCCATTCACCGACAGGGTCGCGCTCCCGCTAGTCACCTTGGCCGCGGTCATATAGCTGCTGAGCGTGTAGGCGTGCCTCATGCAGGACTGTCCGGTATCGGCTCGACAAATGCTGCCCCTTGCCGGCAGGGACAAGGGCAGCGGCAAGGGCAGCAAGACCGCGGCCTTCAGTACCCGGAAGCAGAAGCGGGCGGAGAAGCGGGACAAGAAGGGCCGGGCTCCAAGGCCCGGTAGCCACAGGCCCGAGGGCGCACGTTGACCCACAACGGGCCGTAAGGCCATACCGGCCATACCTGCGTGCGTGCCCCAGACGCGACGCGCAGGGTTCAGTCCGCGAGCGGCAGCACGTGGAACCAGATGGCCGTGAAGTGCAGGCCCGCGGCCACAGTGACGAGCACGTGGAACACCTCGTGGTAGCCGAACCACGCCGAGCTGGGATCCGGCCGGCGCAGGGCGTACACCGCGGCCCCGAGCGAGTACACCACGCCGCCGAGGACGATCAGGGCGATACCGGGCCGCGGCAGGACCAGGGCGATCCTCCAGATCGGGATGGCCGCCAGCCACCCCGCCAGGACATAGCCGATCGCTGCAAGCCGCGGCGGGGTCGCCACCCTGGTCGCTGCCAGCCGGACTCCGACACCGGTCAGGAGCAAGGCACCGGCGAGGCTCCAGCTGCGCCACGCCCCGTCGAGGGTGTAGGCGGCCACGGGGACAAAGGTGCCGGAGATCAGCAGCACCGTCGCGGTCCCGTCCATTCGCAGCAGGCGCGCCCGGGCCGCCGGGCTCCACCATCGGGGGATGTGGTACACGGCGCTGACCGAGAACAGCATCACGACGGCCAGGCCGTAGAGCAGCGCCGGCAGGCGAGCGAGCGGCGAGAGGTGCCCGACCGCCCGCCACAACAGCCCTGAGCCCGCCACGGCGAACGGCACAGCGGCGCCGTGCAGCCAGCCACGGAGAAGGGGACGCCCGTGACCCATGCCGTCATTGTGTCAGGGGCGCTACATACCCCGCTGCCAATCCTCACCGCGTCGCCGCATCACCACGCGGCCATCCGCAGCGGCGGGCTCCGCGACAGCAGTCCGCGGGGTCCATCCAGAGGTCCGCTGCGCTCGGCCTGGGCCCTGTCCAGTCGGTGTGCCGACCCGCCCAGCACGCCATCACGCCATGGGGAGGAGTTGGGGGTGGACACCGCTGGTCTTTCGGCCGTATACCGGCAGTGAGTGGTTTTCATCCAGGGCGGGCGTGGGTGGTCCACCGACGCGGCAGCGGGCCGAGCCTCATGCCTGAGGTCCACGGAGTGGAAGACCAGCGCGCATCTTGGTCGGCACGAGCCCCGCGTCCGGCCACATCCGGCCGGGCCTTCCCATAGCACGCGAGCTCGTCGCCCGCGGGCACGACGTCGTCTGGTACACGAGCGACCGCGGCTGGGCCTTTCGACCTCTGTGACGTTGCATGGGGCGCGGGCGACGCCGGCCGTCACCTGTCCGCTGCACCGCCGCCGCAACCCGGGGGCGTTGCATTGTCCGGCCCGCTTGTGGGATGCCCGGTCCCGCCGGATATGGCCACTCTTACGGTTGCCAGAGATCGGCAAGGCAGAGCGCCGTCGGCGGCTCGGGGGTTATGAGGAAGTCCCTTGCCGGCGCCAGGGGCCGCTCCATATGGGGGTGCTCGCGATGAGGAGGTAAGGGACAGCAAAGGCGGCGAAGACGGTGCGGATGGGCAAGACCTCGGCGAGGTAGCCGGCGGCGATGGTTCCGGCGGGCACAGCGGTGAGAGTAGCCGCGCTGATGGTTGCGAAGACCCGGCCACGCAGCTGCTCGGGGACACGCTCGTAGAGCAGGGCGTCCATGATCGGGTTGATGGGACCGGCGCCCAGGCCGGCGATGAGCATGACGGCGAGCAGGACCAGGAGCTCACCGCCGAGGGCGAAGGCGATGAAGCGGCTGCCGAGGAGTAGGAAGCCGGCCACGAACACGGCACGGCGGGCCAGGCGGTGTCCGACGACGCCGAACGCGACGGTCCCACCGAACGCTCCTAGGCCCAGCCCGCCCATTAGCAGACCGAGGTCGGCGGCGCCGCCGAGGAACTGGTCGGCGTAGACGGGCGCGATCACCACCGTGGTGCCGTCGATGGCGTTGAGCAACAGCATCACGACGACGGTGACGCGGACAAGGGGCTCAGCTGCGATGAACGAGAGGCCCTCCCTGACCTCGCTGAGGTACGCACGCAGGGCCAGCGGTTGGCTGGCGGTGCCGGGCAGTGGGTCCGTTGGCACGGCGACGAACGTGAGTACAGCTGACACGACAAACGTCGCCGCGTTCACCCATAAGACGTTGGCCGGGCCGATGAAGGCGATGAGCGCACCGGCGATGGGACCGCCGAGCAGCAGACCAGCCCGGTCCGCGCCGTCGTAGGCGCTGGTTGCGCGTTCCAACGCCGTTCCCGCAAGGGTGACCAGGCGCGGATACAGCGCCTTGCGAGCGCTGCGCCCCGGCGCGTCGAGCAGCGAGCCGAGGAACACCAACGTGACGAGCAGCCAGAAGGGCAACCCGACGGTGAAGAAGAGCAGCGGGATCATCGCGGTGGTCCCACCGCTGGCAAGGTCGGACCACAGGCTGGAGCGGCGGTGCCCGAAGCGGTCGATGAGCCCCCC
>Ga0136630_1001169_pt1 | contig 10604 bp, 11 predicted proteins | sample AntDrymUQ5682106_2_FD_105496 | JGI IMG/M metagenome (GOLD analysis project Ga0136630, IMG submission 105496) | Polar desert sand microbial communities from Dry Valleys, Antarctica - metaG UQ568 (21.06) | ecosystem: Environmental > Terrestrial > Soil > Desert | place: Antarctica: Dry Valley...
CCGGGTCGGCGTGCCGTACCTGGGCGGGGTGGGCAACCACGACCGCAAGTCGCCTCCCGGAGTGCCGCCGGGCACGGCGGGGCCGATCACCACATGCGTGCAGGGCAGCCTCGCCAACTACAAGCAGATCTTCGCGGACCGCCCATTCCCATTCGGCGATGCCCCGAACTACGAGGGGATCGGTCCCCCGCGTCCGGCCGGCGAACCCGCCGGTGCGTCATCGCACCAGAGCTACATCGATCCCACCACCTTCACCACGTGATGGGCAAGAACAACGCCGCGGCCTCGGGCACCCCGGACAACTGTGCGCTCGGACCGTCGCCCGCTGCGCCGCTCGGCGGTCGTGCGCGTGGTGCCGAAGCGCCGCTGACAACCAAACCGCCCGCCGGAGGCGAATGACCTCGGACCCGCTTGCCGTGATCGCTGTCGTGACGTGGTGCTTTGCGGTGGCGCTCGCGGGTGGACTGGTGGGTCTGGTGCTCGGGAACATCCGCCTGCCGGTGATTCTGCTGGCGGCATCCAGTCCGTCGACAGGGGCGGGCGCCAACATCGGCATCTCCGGTGTGGCGGCCGCAGCGGCGTCGATCGTCCACATCCGCGCGGGCCGGGTGAACTGGCGCCTGTTCGGCTGGATGGCACCGCCTTCGATGGCCGGCGCCGTGGCGGGGGGCTTCCTGGCCGGGCTCGTTGCCGACGACGTCCTGCTGGCGGTGATCGGCGTGACGCTCCTGTACTTCGGCGTGGACCTACTCCGCCCAAAGGGGGAAGGGCCCGCCCCGCGTGCCTCCAACGGCGAGCACACCCTGGACGTCCGCGCCGCGGTGCTCACCGGCGCCGGGATCGGCCTGCTTGGTGGTCTGGTGGGGCTGATCCTCGGCGCACTGCGGATGCCCGCGCTGCTGCGCTACGTGGGCGAGACGCCGCACAGAGCCGTGGGCACCAACCTGACCGTGGGCGTCTGCGTGGGCGCCGCAGGGGTGATCGGGCACTCGCCCGAGGGATTGGACTGGGAGCTCCTGGCGATCGGATCCGCTGCTTCGGTACCCGGCGCGCTCATCGGATCGCGGCTCACCGGTCGCCTGTCGCCCGCGGCTCTCCTGCGCGTGATCGGCGCGGTGCTGGTGGTGGCCGGCGCGGCCACGCTGGCGCAGGCTCTTCTCTGACGCGGCCGGAGATCGCTTCACAACGACTTCACCGCAGCGCAGGAAGTCAGTAACAACGCCCGACGGGTGCGCGCGTAGCTTGAGGGTCGAGGAGTAGGTCCCTCAGGGACGCCCTCCTATACGGCACGCGCGGCCCGGCTTGGGCCGCTTCAGGGAAACACCCACCCGCGACGCATAGGAGGCCCCCGCCTTGCTCGGAAGCACGCACCTGCGCGCCATCAGCCCGGAGGCGAAGAAGATCGGCCTGGCCGCCTTCGTCAGCTCCACCGCCTTCGCCGCGGTGCTGGGCATCACGGCACCGGCACAGGCGCCCGTCGAGTCCGCCGCTCCGGCGCCGGCGACGACATCGGGCGACTCCGTGGAGCTCCAGCTGCTCGGCGTGAACGACCTTCATGGCCGGCTGGAGTCGCCGAAGGCACTCCGGCGAGCGGCCGGGGGCCCTCCCGTAGGCATCGGCGGCGCGGCAGCGCTGGACGCCCACCTCGATCGCGCCGAGCGCAGCCATCCCGGCCGCACGATCCGCGTGCATGCCGGCGACATGGTGGGCGCCTCCCCCCTGCTCTCCAGCCACTTCCACGACGAACCGACGGTCCGGGCCATGAATCTCATGGAGTTCGACGTGGGCACACTCGGCAACCACGAGTTCGACGAGGGGGGCAACGAGCTCACGCGCCTGCTGCGCGGCGGGCAGCGCTCCGATGGTCGTCAGTTCAAGCGCAATGCGGGCGGGCGGGCGGAGAACACTTCGGCGCCGGACTTCGAAGGCGTGAACTTCCCCTACATCGCCGCCAACACGGTGGACCGCGAAGGCGGCCTGCGCCTGCCGCCCACGCGGGTGATCGAGCGGGCCGGCGTGAAGGTGGGCTTCATCGGCGTCACCACCACCGCCACGCCCCACCACGTGCTGGACGAGCACACACGGCGCTTCGACTGGCTCGACATCTCAGACACGGTGAACAGCCATGTGCCGGAGCTCCGGCGCCGCGGCGTCGAGGCAATCGTGGTGCTGGCCCACTCCGGCGCCTACCACGCCGACGGCGACTCGGGCGCTGCGGCGGGAGAGATCGTGGACGAGGCCCGCGAGATGACAGGCGCGGTGGACGTGGTGATCGCCGGTCACACCCACTCACAACTGAACACCCGCGTGCCCAACACCGAGGGAGTGGGCGAAAAGCTGGTCGTGGAGGCCCAGTCCTACGGTGCGGCCTTCGACCGCGTGCGGATGAGGGTCGACCGCCGCTCCGGTCACGTAACCGCCAAGGGCGCCGACACGCCCACCACGTGGCACGACGAGGTGGTGGCGGATCCTGCCGTGGCCGCCCTCGTGGCACGCTACCGCGGGGCACTCGGCGGACTGGGTGAGCGTGCCGTCGGACGGCTGGCCGAGGGACTGAAGCGGGGCAGCAGCCTCAGCGACGCGGCCGCCCTCGCGCAGCGCCGCCTGGCCCGCGCCGACGTCGCCTTCGTGGAGGGAGGCAACTCACGCGGCTCCCTCTCAACGGGGATCGTGACCTACGACGAGGTGTTCGAGGCCTCCTCGTACGAGCACCAGGTGATGCGGATGGAGATGACGGGCGCCGGCATCCGGCGCGTGCTCGAGCAGCAGTGGGAGGCCGAGCCCGACGCTCCCCTGCACATGGCCGGGCTCGATGAGGCGGCCCTGGACGACGAAGCCACCTACGTGGTGGCCGCAAATGCGCTGCTGATGGACCAGGACCAGTTCCCGGCCTTTCGGGAGTTTGGCCGCGACGTGCGGCCGGTGGGCACCGATCTGGAGGCGCTCGAGGGTTGGATGCGCACGCGTGGGCGTGAGACTGGCACCGGCGGGTAGGAGCACTTCATGATCTCTCGTCTAGCGAAGCTATTTGCCTTCAAGCGACTCATGGATGCCTTCCGCGGCCGCCGCGGTGGTCGGGGCGGCGGCCGGGGCGGACGCCGCTACTAGCCCCCGGTCAGAGCCGGCGTTAGCCCAGGGTCGCTTCGATCTCGTCGACCGCGGTCTGCTCCTCGGGGCTCACCTCCTTGCCGCCCACCCCCAGGAAGCCGCCCTCCTTATGAGCGCGCGCCACCGTGCCGGCCAAGTCGCGGACGAACCCCTTGTAGGCGTCGACCTCCTCGGTGGACGCCTTCTGATCGAGCAGCCGTAGGGCTTCGCGAAGTCCCTCGGTGCTGGCCTGCCCGATGTCGCCGGCTGCACGCATCCTCGCCGGGTCCAGGGCCGGCGGGCTCGCCACCAGCGCGTCGAGCAGTTCGCTCCCGCCCTGCTGCTGGCGTGCCTGGTTGTAGACCTGACCCATCGCCAGGCTCTCGCGAATCGTGCCCCCACGATCAGCGGTGATCACCTTTCTGCCGGCCAGTACCGGGCCCTCCACCACTTTTGACCATTCATCCGCATTGAAGTCGCCCTTCTTGGTCATCCGGTCCCTCCATTCGATGTCGATGCTCTCGGGCATCAGCCCGCTCAAACAGCGCGCCGCGCGTGGGCGGCGCAGGTCACACACACGGCATTCTCCGGCTGGGCCTCCAGGCGTGCCGCCGGGATTCCCTTTCCGCACACGTCGCATCTGCCGTAGCTGCCCTCGGCGAGGGCGCCCGCGTGAGGTCGGCACGCCGGGCCTCAAGCTCGGCCCGGCGCTCCTGGAGCTTGCGGTCTATCAGGGCTGAAGAAGGATCTTGAATGCGTTGTCCTGCTTCTTCTGGAAGATCTCGTAGGCATGCGGTGCCTCGGCCAGGGGCACCCGGTGAGTGGCGAACTGCTCCACGCCGAGCGGATCGTCGTCGGCGGTGACCAACGGCATGAGATCGTCGATCCAGCGCTTGACGTTGGCCTGGCCCATACGCACGTTGATCTGCTTGTCGAACATCTGAATCAGCGGCATCGGGCTGACGGCGCCGCCGTACACGCCCGAGATGGAGACTGTTCCTCCGCGCTGAACCAGTTCGATCGACATGTGCAGGGCGCTGAGGCGATCGATGCCGGCCGTCTCGATCACCTTCCGCGCCGCGGCGTCGGGAAGCAGCCCGGCGAGACGGTGGGCCAGCTTGCCGATCGGCGCGCCGTGGGCCTCCATCCCCACCGCATCGATCACGGAGTCCGGCCCCCGGCCGCCGGTCTGCTCGCGTACGGCTGCCGGGAGGTCGTCGTGATCGTTGAGGTCGAACACGTGCACGCCGTGCGCCCGCGCCCGCTCCAGGCGCTCGGGCACCAGGTCGACCGCCAGCACATGCTCCACGCCGCGCTGCTGGGCGATCCGGCACGACATCTCCCCGATCGGTCCCAGGCCCAGCACCAGGACGCTCCCGCCATCGGGGATGTCGGCGTACTCAACCGCCTGCCACGCCGTGGGCAGGACGTCTGAGAGATAGACGAAGCGGTCGTCCGGCGGGCCTTCGGGGACCTTGATCGGCCCGAACTGCGCCTGGGGCACACGGAGGAACTCGGCCTGGCCGCCGGGCACCTGGCCATAGAGCTTCGTGTAGCCGAGGAAGGCCGCCCCGGTCCCGTACTCGCGGACCTGCGTGGTCTCGCATTGAGACATCAGGCCCTTGTCGCACATGAAGCAGTGCCCGCACGAGACGTTGAACGGGATCACCACACGGTCGCCCGCCTTGATGTCGGTCACCTCGGCGCCGGTCTCCTCCACGATGCCCATCGGCTCGTGCCCCAGGATGTCGCCCTCATCGATGTAGGGCCCCAGCACCTCGTAGAGGTGCAGGTCGGACCCGCAGATGCCCGAGGAGGTGACGCGGATGATCGCGTCCGTCGGATGCTCGATCACGGGATCGGGAACGGTGTCCACGCGAACGTCGTGATTGCCGTGCCAAGCAACTGCCTTCATCGGGTGCATCCCTTTCCGGGGTCGCGCTCTGGCGGGAGAGCGGGCTGGTACCCGAGAAGCGAAGAGCCAAACCGCGTCCGCGCGGTCGCCGGCTCCGCGTTTACGTCCGGGTGGTGGCGGGGGCGCGGGCTTCGAGCAGTTGCTCGATCGTGTCGGCGCCCGCCGGCGCGCCACCGGCGCCGGCGAAAGCGTCCGCAACCCGGCGCGCGCCCGCTCCCATCCCCATCGCCGTCCGCACGCTCTCTCGCAGGCGGTCGGGGCGCAGTCGTCTGGCGTTCAGCTTGGTGCCGGCCCCCGCCACGACCACCCTCCTGGCGACCTCGAGCTGGTCGCGGCCGAATGGCACGGCGCAGACGGGGACCCCAGCAGCGAGAGCCTTCTGGGTCGCGCCCATCCCGCCGTGGGTGATCGCGCAGGCGGCGTGTTCAAGCAGCGGGGCATGTGGGACGAAGGGCAGGACGTGTGCATTCGGCCGCGGAGCGAAGGCAGCCGGGTCGGCCGAGGGAAGGGTGGCCACCACGTGCACGGGCTCGTCGGCCAAGGCGTCGAGCGCCGTCGCCACGAGCCGGCCGTCGTCCTGGAACTCCGAGGAGGTGGTCACGAGCACGATGGGCCGGTCGATCGCCGCAAGCCACTCCGGCGGGTCAGCGGGCGGGTCCCAGGTCCCCGGACCGATCATGCGGATGTTGGCGGGCCAGTCCGTTCGGGGGTAGTCGAACGGCTCCGCTGTGAGGTACAGGAGCGCGGGGGGCCTGGTGAACAGCTCCCCCACACCCGTGAGCGGAGCAAGGCCGACTCTGGCCCGCACCTCGTTCAGCGAAGGCAGCATGACGCGCTCGAAGGATCGCATCAGGAGGGGTCGAAGCACCCGATCGCGCAGCCGGCCCGCGGGTCCGCGCGCCGGGGGCAAGCCGGGTCCGAAGGGCGGAACCTCCGGCGAGGGAAGTGGCATCGGATAGGGAAGCCAGCTCGCCCAGGGCCCGCCCCACGCCTCCGCACCCGCGAGGCCACCCCATGTCTGACCATCGATGAGGAGCAGGTCAGGCCGCTCCTCCGCAATCGCAGCCTCGAGATCTGGAATCTCGTACTCCGTCCGCCGTGCAAACAGAGCGAGGGCACGCTTGAGAGCGCCCTGCGGCGTGCGAGCGCGGTAGTCGTCGTGCTCGATCGCCTCGATCGCCGCCGAGATCGGAGCCGCGTCGAAGCCTCGGGTGCGCATGGTCGCTACCTGGGAGGCCAGCGTGCGCAGCGCGACGTCGTGCCCGCGTCGGCGGAGCTCGTCGAGCGTCGGCGTGATCGGGTAGAGATGCCCGCGGGCGGGTGAGGTGTAGACCAGGACCTTCGCCATCATTTCTCCTCCAGGCCGTTGATGAGTTCCCTGAGCGCCCGCTCGACCTGCGGGCGGCTCAGCCCTGCGTCCCGGCGCAGGATCTTCCACATGTAGACGTCGGTGACGGCCACGAGCTGGGCCACTCGGCGCGCGCGGCTCGCACCGCGGCTGCGGACAAGTTGCGGGGCGAAGGTGCGTTCGACCCATTGGCGATGAAGGCGCCTTCCCTCCCCCGTGATCTTGCGCATCGTCGGGCCGGTGTCCTCCTCGGCTAGAAGGCGCAACGCACGATCTCCCATCGCCTCGTAGTGATCGAGAAGGTTGGTGACTGCCCCGGCCACGTCGCCGACAGGTGCCTCGTCGCGCTGGCGCCGGACCCGCTCGGCGGCTCGCGCCGCGGTGGCCGCGATCAGCTCGTCCTTCGATCCATAGCGCCGGATCACCGTCTGGACCGTCACGCCTGCCCGGGCCGCGACGTCTTCGAGCGACATGCGATCCACCGGACAGGCCCAGAAAAGCTCCTCGGTGGCGTCGAGGATGCGCTCGCCCGTAGCGGCCGTGGCCTCGGCCCGAGCGGTCATGCGATACGACCGTCGAGTCGTCGCACTATTCATGTTAGTCACGCTAACACGAAATAGTGACCCGCGTCAACCGAATCGGGCGCCCGCTCCCACCCTGGTGCGCTGCGCCGCGGTAGAGTCGTCCCGTGGACGAGTCGCTCGCCGGTCAGATCAAGCAGGGACAGCGTACGGTCTGGGATGCCGGGGACTTCGGCGTGGTGGCCCGGCTCATCCCCTCGGTCGGCGAAGAAATCGTGGAGCGCACGAGCGTCTCGCCCGACGACGATGTCCTCGACGTTGCGTGCGGCACCGGCAACGCAGCCCTGCCCGCCGCGCGAAAGAGGGCGCGGGTCACGGGGCTCGACCTCGTCCCCAAGCTGCTCGATCAGGGCCGGTCCGCGGCGGATGCCGAGGGCCTCGAGGTCACGTGGGTTGAGGGCGACGCCGAGCAGCTCCCCTTCGAGGACCAAAGCTTCGACGTCGTGCTCTCCACGTTCGGCTGCATGTTCGCGCCGCGGCACGAGGTCGCGGCGGCCGAGATCGCACGGGTACTCCGTCCCGGAGGACGGCTCGGAATCTGCAGCTGGACCCCGGATGGCGCTATCGGCGACTTCTTCAAGATCATCGCGTCCCACATGCCCCCACCCCCCGAGGGTGTGCAGCCCCCTCCCCTGTGGGGCCGTGAAGATCACGTGCGGGCGCTGTTCGACGGCACCGGGGTACAGCCGGAGTTCGAGCCCGAAACGGTGTCCATGACCTTCGACTCCCCCGAGCATGCGCTGGACATGTACGAGACGAAGTTCGGCCCCATCGTGATGGCGAAGGCCGCGCTCGAACCGCAGGGCAAGTGGCAGCCGCTCGCAGACGATCTGCTGGCGTTCTTCCGCGGGGCGGGCGAACAGCGTGAGGAGCGAACGTCCCTACGGGCCGAGTATCTGGCGGTCACCGGCGGCAGGCCGGCCGTCACGCCATGAAACGTTTCCGTGGTCGTCGGCGACGGTCTGACGGCGAGGGTCGCGGCGGCGGTGCCGGACGCGCGGCGCGGCGCGGCGCATGGGGGCTCGCGAGGGTCATCACCACGATCGCCGCGCTGGTGGCCGGCGCAATCGTGCTGGGCATCGTGCTCGTCGTGCTCGAGGCGAATCGAAGCAATGGCCTGGTGGAGCTGATCCTGGACGTCGCTCGCTTCCTCGTCGGACCCTTCAAGGACATGTTCGACCTCGATGACCGCAAGGTCGAGGTGGCCGTGAACTGGGGGATCGCCGCGGCGGTCTACCTGATCGTGGCCAGCGTGATCGCCAAGCTCCTGCGCCGCGGCTAGCGGGGCCATCGGCATGTCCGCCTCCGGCGAATCGGGCGCAGCCGCCGCGGTCGCGTCCACGCGAGGGCGCAGGTCTACTTCCGCGCCGACAACAACCAGCGCTCGATCCCGCTCGTCGGCTAGGCGCGCCGCCCCGTCTTGAGCATCTTGCGCCACTCCTCCGGATCCACGTCGGCCGGATCGGTCGATTCGATGAAGTCCAGCAGAACGTCGAGGAAGCGCTGCGGCTCGTCGAGGTGGGGGAAGTGGCCCGCCCCCTCGAAGAGCTCGAGACGGCTGGAGGGCACCAGCTCGTGCGTTGAGAGGCCGTGCTCCACCGGGATGATGGGGTCGCGCTCGCCCCACACCAGCATGAAGGGGATGTTCTCGGCGAGATAGAGGCGGTCGCTTGCGTCCACCCGCTGGCCGAACGGATCCACGATCGTGCGCAGCGTGTGCACGAATGCGGCCCTGGCCTCGGGATCCGCCAGAGAGGCGTGGCCGCGGGCCAGCTCAGCCATGTCCGTCCCGGCGTGAAGCCCGAGTCGCCCGAACAGGCGGCTGATCGAGCGGCCGGCGTCGAGCACCCGGGTGCTGGCCAGGAGCGGCAGGACCACCTCGGACAGTGGCAGCGTGGCGGCGCGCAGCAGGAGGCTCAGCTCCCGCCCGAGCCCGCCGCTGTCCACGAGTACCAGGCGCTCGCAGCGCTCGGGGAACTGGTAGGCCAGCTGCATTGCGATTCCGCCACCGAGCGAGTGCCCTACGAAGGTTGCGCTCTCGTGGCCGAGGGTGACCATCAGGTCCCGGACGCCGCTCGCGTACGCGCCCAGCGAGTAGTCGCCGCGCGGCTTGGCCGACTCGCCGTGTCCGATCAGGTCCGGTGCGATGACCGTGAACTTGGTGGCCAGATAGGGCATCACCCGTTCCCACGTGGCCGACGTGGAGGTGATCCCGTGCACGAGCACGATCGCGGGGCCGCTGCCGGCGCAGCGGTAGGCCACGCGGTGCCCGTGGAGCTCGATCTCCTTGAGCTCGAAGTCCTTGGCTGGGAGCCGTCGCGGGGTGGGCGCCGGCTTGGTCTTGGTGGCTGCGGGGGGCATGTCGGGAGAGGGTAGTCAGTGAGGCGATCTCAGCCGCGCCCGGTGCTCGCGTTCTGACGATCATCGATCCAGCTGTCCAGGATGCGCCAGCGCTCAAAGAGCCAGTCGATCCGCTCGTCACGGTCGAAGGGGACGTTGTCGGGCGTCAACAGCCAGAGGCGGACATCCACGATCTGCCGCTCCGGCAGCAGACGCCAGAGCTCCCGCAGGCCGGTCGGGAAGCCCGCGTGGCCCATCACGACGATGTCAGCGTCCGGCGCCCCCTCGATCGCCGCGAGTGAGCCACCGGGCCGTGGCGCACTGACGTGCCGCATGTCGCGAGCCCAGGCGGCCTCGTCGAGGTGACCCGCCTGCGCCAAGTGCTCGATCCCACGTTGCCGGCGTTCCTCGGTGAAGTTGGCGCCCTCCGGGAAGATCACGAGTGCCGCCGTCTCGCCCAGCTCGCCCGCCATCGCGGCGATCTCCTTCTCGGTGTCACCGCCGCGGGGGTCGAGGAAGCGGTTGGGCAGGCGCTCGCCGAGCACGTCGATCAACGGGTCGAGCCGCAGTGCCTCATTCATGACGATCCTCGGGCCGCGGCCGTAGCGCGAAAGCAGCTGGTGGATCACGAGCAGGGTGTCGCCCTCTCCGGCGTGGCGGCTGAGCACGACCACTGGCCGGCCTGCTCGGGATAGTGCCTCCTCGGCCTCAGACGAGCCGTGCAGCCTGACCTCCACCCGCGCCACCCGCACGATCATGCGGTAGATGCCTGACACGAACCAGCGCATCAGGGCGTAGTGCGCGCGCTGCATGGTGTTCGACTCGTTCTTCCAGCCGAAGCCGCTGGCCATCCACAGGGCGAAGCAGGCCAGCGTGGCAGCGAGGTGCTGCCCGGTACCCACGAGAATGATCGCGAGCAGCCGCACCGGTCTCCAGCCGCCCGCCAAGGGCGACGCCAGGACCGCGAGGACCAGAAGGACCGGCGACACGACAAGCAGGGCCACTTCGAGCAGGCAGATCAGCGGAGCGAGGAGCATCCTCCGGACAAACTTGCGAGGGACGGGCATCAGGGCTCGCCGGAGACGTGGGTTTCCAGGTAGGAGATGGACGCCTCGTACGCACGCGAGATGCGGTCGGCTATCGCGGACGTGTCGCGGTAGCGGAACTGCGAGACGTCCGAGTAGCGCGGCGGGCTGGACTGCCCGGTCGGCATCACGTGCACCGTCACATCTTCGGGCAGCGCAGCCAGGTCACCCACGAAGCGATGGCGGCGGGCTATCTCGAACGCCACCAGGCCCACCTCCCACGGCCAGCGGGGAGGATCGAGTGGCCG
>Ga0136630_1001170_pt1 | contig 10600 bp, 8 predicted proteins | sample AntDrymUQ5682106_2_FD_105496 | JGI IMG/M metagenome (GOLD analysis project Ga0136630, IMG submission 105496) | Polar desert sand microbial communities from Dry Valleys, Antarctica - metaG UQ568 (21.06) | ecosystem: Environmental > Terrestrial > Soil > Desert | place: Antarctica: Dry Valley...
GCCCCGGCCGGCGCAGCGACCGCAACGCCCCCGCGGGTCACCGCAGCCAGCCCAACCACCCCAGCGACCGCAAGGAGGCGCGCGTGATCCCCCACCTGCTGTCGATGCAGGACCTGTCGGCCGACCAGATCACCGCGATCCTGGACACCGCCGAGACCCTGAAGGAGATCGCCCTGCGGCCGATCAAGAAGGTGCCCACCCTGCGCGGCCGCACGGTGTGCAACCTGTTCTTCGAGGACTCGACCCGCACCCGGATCAGTTTCGAGCTCGCCGCCAAACGGTTGTCGGCCGACGTCATCAACTTCTCGGCCAAGGGCTCCAGCGTGTCCAAAGGCGAGGGTCTCAAGGACACCGCCCTGACGCTGCAGGCCATGGGTGTCGATGCGATCGTGGTGCGCCATGCCGCCTCCGGGGCGCCCCAGCAGCTCACCCGGTGGGTCGACGCCAAAGTGATCAACGCCGGCGACGGTTGGCACCAGCATCCGACGCAGGGGCTGCTGGACCTGTTCACGATCCGCGAACGCCTCGGTCATATCGACGGGCTGCGCGCGGCCGTCGTGGGTGACGTGTTTCATTCGCGGGTTGCCCGCAGCGTGGTGCAGGGGCTGCTGACGATGGGCGCGGAGGTCACGATCGTGGGGCCGCCGACGCTGCTGCCGCCGCGCGTCGACACCTGGGGCGCGGCCGTCAGCCACGACCTGGACGCGGTCTTGCCCAAGACCGACGTGCTGTACCTGCTGCGTGTGCAACAGGAGCGCATGGGCGAGCAGTTCTTTCCTTCGTCCCGCGAGTACGCCCGCATCTGGGGGGTCGACCGCGACCGTCTGGCGCGGTTGCCCGAGGGTGCCGTCGTCATGCACCCCGGTCCCATGAACCGCGGCGTCGAGGTCACCGCGGACGCCGCCGACGCACCCAACTCGATGATCCAGCTCCAGGTCACCAACGGCATCGCGGTCCGCATGAGCTGTCTGTACCTGATGCTGGGGGGCGAGGACGGCCGCGCAGCGGACGTCGGGGGGCGGGGATCTGACAGGGGTGAGGACGGCCGCGCAGCGGACGTCGGGGGGCGGGGATCTGACAAGGCAGAGGGCGACGCGGCGTGAACAAGTTCACCTTCACCGGCGCGCGCGTGGTCGATCCGGCGAGCCGGCGCGACGAGGTGGCCAACGTCACCATCCACGGCGAGCTCGTCGTGGCGGTGGGGGGGCAGGTCGACGGCACGCGCATCGACGCCGACGGACTGGTCGTCGCCCCCGGACTGGTCGATCTGCACGTCCACCTGCGCGAACCCGGCCGCGAGGACGCCGAGACCGTGGCGTCGGGCACAGCGGCAGCCGCCGCCGGCGGCTTCACGGCGGTGTGCCCGATGGCCAACACCGACCCGGTCTGCGACCACGCCGGCGTCGTGGAGCAGGTCAGCCGCCTGGCGCGCGACGCCGGGCACTGTGACGTCTTCCCGGTCGGGGCGATCACGCGCGGGCTGCGCGGCGAGGAGCTCGCCGAGATGGGCGCCATGGTGGCGCACGGGGTGCGCTGCTTCTCCGACGACGGGATGCCGGTGCGCTCGGCGCAGGTGATGCGCCGCGCGCTGGAGTACGCCCGCACCTGGGACGCGATCATCTGCAACCACGCCGAGGAGGCCACGCTTACGGGGGCCGGCGGAACTGACGGTGCGCAGATGAACGAGGGGGAGCTGTCCAGCCTGCTCGGGCTCGCCGGCTGGCCGCACGAGGCCGAGGAGGTGATGGTCGCCCGCGACCTCATCCTGGCGCGCGGCCGGGGCGCGCGGCTGCACGTGCCGCACGTGTCGACGGCTGGTGCGGTCGACCTGATCCGTGACGCCAAGGCGCGGGGGACGCGCGTCACCGCCGAGGTTGCGCCGCATCACTTCACCCTCGTCGACGAGCTGGTGGCGACCTACGACCCCGTCTACAAGGTCAATCCCCCGCTACGCACGAAGGAGGACGTCGAGGCAGTCCGCAACGGTCTGGCCGACGGCACGATCGACGCCATCGCCACCGACCACGCGCCGCACCCACCCGAGCAGAAGGAGCAGGAATGGGCGCACGCACCCTGCGGCATGCTCGGGCTGGAAACGGCGCTGGCGGTGACGCTCACTCAGCTGGTGGACGCCGAGCCTCGGGTGCTGACCCTGTCCAAGGCCCTGGCGGCGCTGTCGACCAACCCGGCGCGCAGCCGTGACATCGGCGGGCACGGCGGACCCATCCAGCCTGGTTCGCCCGCCAATCTCGTCCTGTTCGACCCGTCGCAGTGCTGGACCGTCGACCAGCGCGCCCTGCACTCCCGCAGCCGCAACACCCCCTTCGCCGGCACCCAGCTCCGCGGTCGCGTGACCTCCACACTCCTGCGCGGCCGTTTCACGTTTCGTGACGGGGTGCTGGCCTAGTGCCGAACGGGGTCGAGGCCACGGCCACCAGGCCGGCGCTGCTCGTCAACGAGGACGGCACCATCTTTCGTGGCGAGGGTTTCGGCGCGATGGGCACCGCCTTCGGCGAGGTCGTGTTCAACACGGCGCTCAGCGGATACCAGGAGGTGCTCACCGACCCCTCCTACCACCGCCAGATCGTGACCATGACCGCCCCGCACCAGGGCAACTACGGCGTGACTCCGGCCGACGCCGAGTCGTCGCGGGTGCAGGTCGCCGGCTTCGTCGTCCGCGAGGCCAGCCGGATGCACTCCTCGCACCGCGCGACCGGCGGCCTCGACGGCTACCTGCGCGACCATCAGGTCGTCGGGATCAGCGAGGTCGACACCCGCCGGCTGACGCGTTCCATCCGCGCGGCGGGCGCGATGCGGGCCGCCATCTCGACCGAGATTCTCGACGCCGACGCCCTGCTGGCGCAGGTCCGACAGTCCGATTCCATGGTGGGTGCCGACCTCGCCGGCGAGGTGTCGACCCGCGACGCCTACCAGGTCGCACCGCAAGGCGATGCCCGCTACCGCGTCACCGCCTACGACTTCGGGATCAAGCGCAACATCCTGCGGCTGCTGACCAACAGCGGCTGCGCGGTCCAGGTGGTGCCCGCGGCAACCCCCGCGGAGCAGGTGCTGGCGACCCAACCCGACGGTGTGTTCCTGTCCAACGGGCCTGGTGACCCCGCCGCCGTCCGCGCCGCCATCGCCGCGATCGCCGCGATCCTGGCCAGCGAGACGCCAGTCTTCGGGATCTGCCTTGGCCATCAGCTGCTGGGCCACGCCGTCGGAGCCACGACCTACAAGCTGCCTTTCGGCCATCACGGTGCCAACCAACCGGTGCGCGGACCCGGCGGGCGCGTCGAGGTCACCAGCCACAACCACGGCTTCGCCGTTGACGCCCGCACCCTGCCCGCCGATGGGCCGTTCGGGCGGGTGACGCAGTCCCATGTCAACCTCAACGACGGCGTCAACGAGGGGCTGCGCTGCAGCGACGTGCCCGCCTTCAGCGTCCAGTACCACCCCGAGGCCGCACCCGGTCCGCACGACGCGCGCTACCTGTTCGACGACTTTCTGCGGCTGATGGAAACCAGGCCGGCCCGTGCCTAAGCGCCGTGACCTGCGCACCATCCTGCTGCTCGGCTCCGGCCCGATCGTGATCGGCCAAGCCTGCGAGTTCGACTACTCCGGCGTCCAGGCCTGCAAGGCGCTTCGCGCCGAGGGCTACCGGGTCGTGCTGGTCAACTCCAACCCCGCGACGATCATGACCGACCCCGAGATGGCCGACGCCACCTACGTCGAGCCGCTCACCGCCGCCTACGTCACGCAGGTCATCGCGGCGGAGCGGCGCACGGACTCGGCGGACGGCGGCATGGCATTGCTGCCGACGCTGGGCGGGCAGACCGCGCTGAACATCGCCGTCGGGTTGGCGGCGTCGGGCGTGCTCGACCGCTACGGCGTCGAGCTCATCGGGGCCGGCCTGGAGGCCATCGACATCGCCGAGGACCGCCGGCGGTTCACCGACGCGATGGTCTCCATCGGCCTCCGCGTCGCGGCGTCGGCGCGGGCCACGACCGTTGCCGAGGCGCTGGCATTCGCCGGCGAGGCTGGCTACCCCTTGCTGGTGCGCTCCTCGTTCACCCTTGGCGGCGCCGGCAGCGGCATCGCCCGCGACCGCGACGGCTTCGTCCCGCTCGTGGAGCAGGGCCTGGCGGCCAGCCCCATCCACGAGGTGCAGATCGACGAGTCGCTGCTGGGATGGAAAGAGTTCGAGCTGGAGGTGATGCGCGACGCGGCGGACAACTGCGTCGTGATCTGCTCCATCGAGAACCTGGACCCCATGGGTGTGCACACCGGCGACTCCATCACCGTGGCGCCGGCGATGACCCTTCCCGACGTCGAGTTCCAGGCCATGCGCGACGCCGCCTTCGCCGTGATGCGCCGTGTCGGCGTGGCCACCGGTGGCAGCAACGTGCAGTTCGCCGTCGACCCGGCGACCGGCCGCATGGTGGTCGTCGAGATGAACCCGAGGGTGTCTCGCTCCTCGGCGCTGGCCTCCAAGGCCACCGGCTTCCCGATCGCCAAGATCGCGGCATTGCTGGCGGTCGGCTACACCCTCGACGAGATCGCCAACGACATCACCGGCGAGACGCTGGCCGCCTTCGAGCCGTCCATCGACTACGTCGTGGTGAAGATCCCGCGGTTCGCCTTCGAGCAGTTCCCCGACGCTGACGCCGAGCTGACGACCCGGATGAAGAGCGTCGGCGAGGTGATGGCCATCGGCCGCACGTTCACCGAGTCGCTGGGCAAGGCCCTGCGCTCCCTGGACAACGGCACGGTGGGACTCGTCGGCAACCCCGGCGACATCCGCGACGACGCCACCCTGGAACAGGCGCTGCGCACACCGTCCGAGGGTCGCCTGCTCGACGTGGACGCGGCGCTGACCCGCGGCTGGGACCCCGCCCGGGTGGCCGCCGCCACCGGCTACGACCCCTGGTTCGTCGACCAGCTGCTGGCGATCATCCAGGTTCGCCGCCAGGTCCGTGCCTGCGAGACGCTGGCCAACCTCGACGCCCGGCTGCTGCGCAAGGCCAAGCGCGCGGGCTTCGGCGACGCGGCACTGGCGGTGGTGCTCGGCACCACCGAGGCGGCCGTCCGCGATCGGCGTCACTCGCTCGGTGTGGTGCCGGTCTTCAAGACCGTCGACACCTGCGCCGCCGAGTTCGCCGCGGACACCCCGTACCACTACTCCTGCTACGAGGAGGAGGACGAGGCGCGGCTGTCCGGGAAGCCGACGGTCATCATCCTGGGGTCGGGGCCCAACCGCATCGGCCAGGGCATCGAGTTCGACTACTGCTGCGTACACGCGGTCTACGCCCTGCGCGAGGCTGGCTACGACACCGTGATGGTCAACTGCAACCCCGAGACGGTGTCGACCGACTACGACACGGCCGACCGCCTCTACTTCGAGCCGCTGACCTTGGAAGACGTGCTGGCGGTCGTGGCGGCCGAGCAGCGCGGCGGGAGCGTGGTCGGGGTCCTGGTGCAGCTCGGCGGGCAGACGCCGCTGAAGCTGGCGCACCCGCTGGAAGCGCTCGGCGTGCCGATTCTGGGCACGCCGCCCGAGGCCATCGACCGTGCCGAGGACCGCGGACGCTTCGGCGCGCTCCTCGACGACCTCGGCATCCCCCAGCCGCCCGGTGCGGTCGCCGGGTCCGTCGAGGAGGCACTGGCCGTCGCCGGACGGATCGGCTTTCCGGTGCTGGTGCGCCCCTCCTACGTCCTCGGTGGCCGGGCGATGGAGATCGTCTACGGGCCTGACCAGATGCGCACCTGGCTGGAGCGCAACTCCGGGGAGGGTCGTGTACTGGTCGACCGGTTCCTGGAGGGTGCCGTCGAGGTCGACGTCGACGCGGTGTTCGACGGCGGTGAACTCTTCGTCGGCGGTGTCCTGGAGCACATCGAGGAGGCGGGCGTCCACTCCGGCGACTCGGCCTGCGTGATCCCGCCCTACACCCTGGGGCGCTCCGTGGTCGCCCTGCTGCGGGACCACACCGAGGCGATCGCACGGGCGTTGGGCACCCGCGGGCTGATCAACATGCAGTACGCGGTGCGCGATGACGACATCTTCGTGCTGGAGGCCAACCCGAGAGCCAGCCGCACGACCCCATTCGTGTCGAAGGCGACCGGCGTGCCGCTGGCCAAGATCGCCGCGCGGGTGATGCTCGGCGCGTCGCTGGCCGAGCTGCGACGCGACGGCCTGCTGCCCGCAACGGACGCGGTCACGGGGCTGCCGCCGGCGTGGATGGCGGTCAAGGAGGCGGTGCTGCCGTTCAACCGCTTCCCTGGCACTGACACGATGCTCGGTCCGCAGATGCGCTCGACGGGCGAGGTGATGGGCATCGACGCGGACTTCGGGATGGCGTACGCCAAGAGCCAGGAGGCCACGGGCACGATGGTGCTGCCCTGCAAGGGCACCGTCTTCGTGTCCATGGCCAATCGCGACAAGCGGGTGATGGTCTTTCCGGTCAAGCGGCTGGCCGACTTGGGATTCGACGTGCTGGCGACGCAGGGCACCGCCGATACGTTGCGCCACGCGGGGGTGCATGCCGAGGTGGTGCACAAGGTGGGGGAGGGCTCACCCCACGTCGTCGATCGGATCCTGGCGGGCGACGTCGACCTGGTGCTCAACACGCCGATGGGCTCGGGCCCCCGAGCCGACGGCTACGAGATCCGCAGCGCCGCCGTGAGCCACGGGGTGCCGTGCATCACGACGCTCTCAGGCATCCTGGCCGCCATCCAGGGCATCGAGGCCCTGCGCGCCAATGCCGCCCAGGTCCGCAGCCTGCAGGCCTACCACCATGCGCTCGCCGTCTTGCGGCGGAAGTAGCATGACCGCCGCGTTGTCGTGCTGCGAGGAGCCAGCCGTCGTGAGCAGCAGCCGAGGCCGGGCCCCGTCGGTGCAGGGCCGTGCCGACGGCCCGCTGCGCGCGCAGTGTGAGGTCCTGGCCTACCAGCGCATCGGCAACTACCACTCGCTGACGTTCGTGGCCCCGGAGATGGCCGAGCGGGCCAGGCCCGGCCAGTTCGTGTCGGTCGCTGTCAAGGGCGAGGGCACGCTGCTGCGCCGGCCGTTCTCCATCTACTCGGTCAGCCGGCACGGGCCGTGGGCAGGGACCATCGAGATCGTCTTCGATGTCGTCGGGCCGGGCACGCGGTACCTGTCCAAGCTGGCCAAGCACGAGTCGGTCGACATCGTGGGGCCGCTCGGGCGCTCCTTTCCGATGCCCCAGCAGGCCGTCGACTGCCTGCTGGTCGGCGGCGGCTACGGCGCCGCTGCGTTGCTGTTCCTGGCGCAGCGCCTCCAGCAGTCCAGCCTGCGCGTCAGCATCGTCCTGGGGGCGGCCACCCAGAATCGACTGTTCAACATCATCGAGGCAAAGAGGTTGTCGGCCAGCTCGGCGTTCACCACCGAGGACGGCAGCTTCGGCACCCATGGCCGGGTGACCGACGTGCTCGAGCGCATGCTCGCCGGGGGCACGGTAGGCGTCATCTACGCCTGCGGGCCGATGCCGATGCTGGCAGCGGTCACCGCGGTCGCCCGCGAGCATCGGGTCGCTGTCCAGGTCGCCGTCGAGGAGGCGATGGCCTGCGGCGTCGGCGTCTGCATGACCTGCGTGCTGCCGGTGCGGCGGGACCGGCGCACCGTCAACCTGCGCGCCTGCGTGGAGGGGCCGGTGTTCAACGGCAAGTCGATCCTGTGGGAGCGGCTCGGTCAGCAGGCCGAGGAAGACGTAGCCAGCGGCGAAGAGGCAACCGCGGAGCGCTGGGCATGACCGCCGTGGAGTCGAGTCCCCGGGCACCGCACCGGCTGCGTCATGACCAGGTCGACACCCGGGTCAACCTGTCGGCGGATCTGTCCCAGCCACTGCAGCTGGCCAATCCGATCGTGACGGCCAGCGGCTGTTTCGGCAGCGGCCGCGAGTTGCAGCGCTTCTTCGACATCGCAGAACTCGGCGCGGTCGTGGTCAAGTCGCTCACCCTCGAGCCGCGCGACGGCTTGCCGACTCCGCGTATGGCCGAGACCGCCAGCGGGATGCTCAACGCCATCGGCTTGCAGAACCCGGGCATCGAGGCCTGGGTCGCCACCGAGCTGCCGTGGCTGCACGGGTTGGGTGTGCCGGTCATCGCCAGCATCGCCGGCAAGACGGCGGCGGAGTACCGCGAGCTCGCCGAGCACCTGCGCGACCAGCCGGGCGTGATGGCCATCGAGGCCAACATCTCCTGTCCCAACGTCGAAGACCGCAACGTCATCTTCGCCTGCCGACAGGACGCCACCCGCAAGGCGATGCAGCAGGTCACCAGCGTGTCAACGGTGCCGGTGTTCGCCAAGCTCACTCCCGACGTCACCGACATCGTGGCCATCGCCAAGGCGGCGGTCGCGGGCGGGGCGAGCGGCGTCAGCCTCGTCAACACCCTGCTCGGCTTGGCCATCGACGCCGAGTCGCGGCGGCCCAAGCTGGCCGCTGTCACCGGTGGGCTGTCAGGCCCCGCCATCAAGCCGGTGGCGCTGCGCGCCGTACACCAGGTGCATCAGGCGCTGCCGGACTTGCCGATCATCGGCATGGGCGGCGTGCGCAGCGTGACCGATGTGGTGGAGTTCCTGCTCGCCGGCGCCAACGCCGTGGCGGTGGGAACCGCGACGTTCGCCAACCCCATGGTGACGCTGGAGCTGACCCAGGCCCTGTCACGCTGGTGCGCCGAGCGGGGCATCGCCACCGTCGCCGAGCTACGGGGAGCCCTGACCTGGTGAGCGCGCACGGAGCCGCAGGCGGTCGGCCGCGGAACCCCGGTGTTGCGGGGCTCACAAACCCGCTGATCGTCGCCCTCGACACCGACGATCCGCGCCGGCTCGCCGAGCTCGCCGCCGCCGTGGCACCACACGCCGGTCTGCTCAAAGTCGGGTTGCAGGCCTTCACGGCGCTCGGCCCCGCCGCCGTGACCACCGCCGGCCAGCACGCCGAGGTGTTCTTCGACGGCAAGCTGCACGACATCCCCAACACGGTCGCCGCCGCTGCGGCGGCAGCCGCGCGGATGGGAATCGCGATGCTGACTGTCCACGCCTCCGGTGGGCCGGCCATGATCGCGGCGGCCTGCAAAGCCGCTCCTGACATCACGATTCTGGCGGTGACGGTCCTGACCAGCCTCGACGACGCCGATCTCGCGGTGGTGGGCCAGCCGCCGGTGGCGCAGCAGGTGGTGCGCCTGGCGGGCATGGCCGCCGAGGCCGGTGCCGGCGGCGTCGTCTGCGCTGCCAGCGACGTCGCCGCCGTGCGCGCCGAGATCGGCGACGGGCTGGCGGTGGTGGTCCCGGGCATCCGGCCCCACGGCTCGACCAGCGACGACCAGCGCCGCATCGCCGACCCGCGCACGGCGCTGCGGACCGGTGCCAGCCACCTTGTCGTTGGCCGCCCGATCACGCAGGCCCGCGACCCAGCCGCTGCCGCCGCTGCGCTGTTGGCGGAGATCGCCTGAGCACCGGCGACCCGCCCAACTCCAACGAGCGGCTCGCCGCCCGGATCTACCAGCGTGCGCATCTGTTCGGCTCCTTCGTGTTGCGCTCCGGCGCCACCAGCGACGAGTACTTCGACAAGTACCTGTTTGAAGGCGATCCCGGGCTGCTGCGCGACATCGCCGAGTCGCTGATGCCGTTGCTTCCTGACGGCGCCGAAGCCTTGGCTGGCCTGGAGCTCGGCGGGGTGCCGCTGGCCACTGTCCTGTCCCAGCGAACGGGTCTGCCGACGCTGTTCGTCCGCAAGCAGGCCAAGCCCTACGGCACCTGCAAGCTCGCCGAGGGCGGGGAGGTCGCGGCCAGACGGCTGGTCGTGGTGGAGGACGTGATTACCTCGGGGGGACAGGTTCTCGAGTCATGCGGCCAGCTGCGCGCCCTCGGTGGCGACATCCTCGGCGTCCTGTGCGTCATCGACCGCGAGGCCGGGGGCGCGGCCAATCTCGCCGCCCAGGGACTGGAGTTGCACTCCCTGTTCACCATGTCGTCACTGACGGCATCCGCCGCGCCGGCGGGCTCGAAGCCCCCTCGCCCCGACGGACGGGATTGACCGGTGCCTCGCGCTGGATAGGATGCGCCGGCAAGGTCTGCGATCCGCGCCATCTCGCGCCCCGGTCATTCCGCGACGCGTCCGTCTGGAGGACTCCATGCCGCTGCCCGAGCTCGACGCCGATGCTCGCCGCCAAGCCCTGGAGAAGGCCGCCGAGGCACGCAAGGTCCGCGCCGAGCTGAAGCAGCAGCTCAAGGCGGGTGAGATCGGCCTGGCGGATGTGCTGCGCCGAGCCAACGCCGACGAGGTCGTCGGCAAGACCAAGGTCTCCGCGGTGCTGGAGTCTCTGCCGAGGGTGGGCAAGGTGCGCGCTCGCAAGGTCATGGAGCGCCTTGACATCTCCCCGTCCCGGCGCGTGCGCGGGCTGGGCGGCAACCAGCGGGAGAAGTTGCTCAAAGAGTTCGAGCCCGACTCCGCTTGACCCGTTCCGCGCCGTCGTTGACGCAGGGTCGTGTGCGACCGCTTCGTCCATGAGGCCAGGCCTGTATGTCGTCAGCGGGCCCGGCGGCGTCGGCAAAGGCACCGTGGTGGCGACGATGGCGCGCCGC
>Ga0136630_1001172_pt1 | contig 10590 bp, 8 predicted proteins | sample AntDrymUQ5682106_2_FD_105496 | JGI IMG/M metagenome (GOLD analysis project Ga0136630, IMG submission 105496) | Polar desert sand microbial communities from Dry Valleys, Antarctica - metaG UQ568 (21.06) | ecosystem: Environmental > Terrestrial > Soil > Desert | place: Antarctica: Dry Valley...
CCCACCAGCACGCCGATGGTGTGCAGCACCGTCAGCAGCGCCGCCGGCACGTCCACCAGCTCGTCGCTCAGCAGCTCGACCACGGCGAGGGGCTGTCCCGACGAGCTGGCTTTGACGGGGAAGGCAAGGGCGCTGCGCAACCCGTGCCGCAGCGCGGCCGCGGCGCGGGGGAAGTTGGCATCGGCCGCGACGTCGGGGATCCAGACGGGCCGCCCCGACCGCCACACCCGCCCGGGCAGGCCGACGCCGCTGGTCAGGCGCTGCTTTCGGGTCATCGCCACGAAGGCGGGATAGTCGTCGGCGCCCTCGCCGATGTACGAGCACCGCAGCCGCTGGCCGTCCTCGGCGATGCTCCACACCGCCACGAACGGCCAGGCCAGCGCCCGCCCCAGCATGTCGGCGGCGCCGCTCGCCCGTTCGTCGAGCGCCCGAGGGACGCTGGGCGACGACAGCGCCACCGCGACCTCCTCCAGGGCGGCGAACCCGCGTTCGAGCAGCCGCTGCCCAGCCGTCTCGTCGCGCGCCGCCAACGCGCGCAGCGACCCCACAAAGCCACGACGGCCGTTGTCGTCGAGGATCACGCTGAGCAGCAGCTCGACGGTGATCTCGGTGCCGTCGCGGCGGAGCGCCGGGACCTGCACCGGGCGCCCGATGAGGTGCGGCGTGCCGGTGACGAGGTAGCGGGTGTAGCCGGAGATGTGGGCGTCGCGCAGCCGGGGAGGAACGATCACCGTCAGGCGCCTGCCGATCAGGTCAGCGGCCGACCAGCCGAGCAGGGAGGCGGCGGCCGGGTTGGCGTGCGTGATCCGGTTGCGGTCGTCGCCGACGACGACGGCGTCGCTGAGCTGGTCGAGCAACGAACGGTAGGAGATGGCAGGCTCGGCGGGTACGTCCTGCGGCTGGTCGATGACGAACGCCGGCCACGGAGTCGGAGCACCGCCGCCGCTTTGGGTGATCACTTGACCGAGCCACCATCGCCGGCAGCCACCCACCTCGGGCAGCGTGGGCGGCGTCAACATCTGACCGGTGCGGGCCAACTCGTCGGCATCCTCCAGCACCGCCAGCAGCCGGCCGCTGGCCTCGGCGTCGGTGGCGCCGACCATCCCGGCCAGGTCGGCGGACTCCTCGCCGGCGTCTTCCGCGGCTTGCAGGTCGGCATCAAGCTGCTTGATCACCACCTGCGCAACCGGGCCGGTGGAGGCGCCACCCTCTGACGCGCCCAGCGTCAACAGGGTGTGCTCGCGCAGCAGCGCCTCGTCGTGCTGCTGCATGGCGCGGTACAGCGCGACCGGTGCCCCGAGCAGGCGGATCCCGACTCGGGCCTCGTCGTCGGCCGCCCCGTCGGCCTGCCCTTCGGCCGCGTCGTCGCGGTCGTCAGAAGCAGGAGCGGTGGGGTCGACGGCCGTGCCCTCGTCCTCGGTGCCCTCGGCTGCCTCACCGAGCTCGAACCAGACCACCTTGCCGTCGGGTCGCGGTTCCACGCCCCAGCGGCTGGACAGCACCTCGACCAGTTCCAGACCGCGACCGGTGGCCGCGTCGGCGCTGAACCCGCGGGGGGACGGCAGCACCGTGCTGCCGTCGCTGACCTCGACTCGGACGCCCGAGGCTCCGGCGGAGATCCGGACGCCGACCGCCGAGCGGCAGTGCAGCACGGCATTGGTCACCAGCTCGCTGACCAGCAGCTCGGTGGTGTCGCTATGGCGCTCGTAGCCGAGCTGATGCAGGGCCGCACCGACGAACCGGCGAGCTTGACCGGCGCTGCGCGGCTCGGCAGGCAGCAGGGTATGGATGGCCACCTCCAGACGTCGTGCATCGCGCAGGAACTGGTGCGTGCCTCGTTCGCCTACCGTTGCATCGTACGCGGGGCCGGCCCGTTGCTCCGCCGGACCAGCCGCCCTACGGTGCTCTACCGCAGAGGTGCCCGCGGGCTGGAAAGGGAGGTGACGAGTGCAGGTGACCGCGATCGAGACGGCCGCTCTGGGTGACCGCTCGTACGTCATCTCGCAGGACGGCGCGGCCATCGTGGTGGATCCGCAGCGCGACATCGACCGGATGCTCGCCGCGGTGCCGAACGGCGCGCACGTCGTCTGCGTGCTGGAAACCCACCTCCACAACGACTATGTCAGCGGCGGGCTACAACTCGCCCGGCGCGCCGGTGCCGACTATGTGATCGCCGCTGACGACGAGGTGGCGTTTCCCCGCACTCCCGTCCGCGACGGCGAGGTACTGACCGCCGGTCCGCTGCGCGTCACCGCGCTGCACACCCCCGGTCACACCCCGCACCACCTGTCCTATCTGGTTGCCGACGGCGAGGGGAACGGGGCTGTGTTCACGGGCGGGTCACTGCTGTACGGGACGGTGGGCCGCACCGACCTGATCGCCGAGGAGCGGACGGAGGAGCTGACGCGGGCGCAGTACCGGTCGGCGCGCAAGCTGGCGACCGACCTCCCGCCGGCGACCACCGTGCACCCCACTCACGGGTTTGGAAGCTTCTGTGCGTCGGCGGGTGGCTCAACCGGTACCGACGAGTCGACGATCGGCCGCCAGCGCCACGAGAACCTGGCCTGCACGACGGCTGACGAGGAGACCTTCGTGGGCACCCTCCTCGGCGGGTTGACCGCCTACCCCAGCTACTACGCGCAGATGGCGCCGATCAACCGTGCCGGCCCCACTCCGCTCGACCTGTCGCCACCCCCCGAGGCAGCGGTGGCGCAGCTGGGCAAGCGAGCCGCCGCAGGCGCCTGGGTGGTCGACGTGCGGCAGCGGCGGTTGTTCGCCGAGTCCCACGTCGCCGGGACGGTCAACGTGGAGCTGGGTGACTCCCTGCCCACCTATCTGGGCTGGGTGCTGCCGTGGGGGACCCCCGTCGTCCTGGCCGGCGACGAGGCCGGCGACGTCGGCGAGGCCCAGCTGATGCTCGCCCGGATCGGCATCGACCACCCCGAGGCCCGTGTCGTAGGAATCAGCCAGGCGACCGAGGCGACCGCCACCTATCCCGTCACTGACTTTGGCGGGCTCGCCCGAGCCAAGGTCGGGTGCGACCTGGTTGTGCTCGACGTCCGGCGCCACGACGAGTGGCGCGACGGCCACATCGCCGGGGCGGTGCACGTACCGCTGCCGGAGCTGGAGGACCGGCTCGCAGAGCTGCCCGCCGAGCGGCTGTGGGTGCACTGCGCGTCCGGGTTCCGCGCCGCCATCGCCGCCTCGCTGCTGGACCGCGCCGGCCGGGACGTCGTCCTGGTCGACGAAGACTTCGCCCGCGCCAGCGACGCCGGTCTCGAACTGACGGCTTGACACGAGAGCAGGCCATGGCGCCGGTTGCCAAACCGCGGGCGTGAAGGGTTGCCTCCGGATACGGAGGTAAAGGTTCAGGCTGGTTGCCGAGACCGGTCCGTCCCGAAGGGCGAAGGCGAACACGCAATGACCACGAGTCGAACCGCTCCGACACATCGGCGGTGGGCACCTCGCATCGCGGGCAGCTTGCTGGCCATCGTCGGCGCCGCCAACGCGGCACTTGGCGCCTGGTCGCTGACGGCGGGCGGCCCGGAGTTCACGACTGGCGTCGCCGGGGGGCTGGTGTTCGCCGGTCTGGTCACCCTCGCCGCGGGCGTCCTGGTCTGGCGCGGAAGTCGCCTCACCCGACTCGTCGCCCTGACCATCTTCGGCGTGCTGCTGCTGGCGCAGCTCACCGGCCTCGTCGGTGGGGCTCAAGTCGTTGGCGAGGACCTCGGCCGGATCGCGGTACTCGTCGTGCTGGTGGTGGCGCTGGCCCTGGCCGGCGTGCGAGAGGGGGACCGCCACCGCCACTGAGGTGGTGCGACCGATGCCGGAACGCCGATGGAGAGGAACGCGTCAGGTGAGCAGGCGCGCCCGCCGGACGAAGGCTTCGCCGTGGGCGCCCGACCACGCGAGGACGCCCCGGTCCCGTAACTGCGCCGGATCGCTGCGGCCGCTGAGCAACAACACGAACGCGGCCGCGGTACCGGTGACCAGATGCTCACGAGCGACACCGCCGCTGCCGTCCCACCGTGCCCGCCCGTTGCGCAGCGCCAAGGCGCTGTCATGCTCCACCGCACCGTGCAGCGCGACCCGCAGGTCGCCAGCCTCTGCGGGCGCAAGGCGACTGGTCACCAGCGCGGGGGTGAGGCTCAACAGGTACTGGCAAGCCTGAGCAAGGGGCACCGAGTGCTCGTCGAGGTCGAACGCCTCCCCGAGGCCGGTCGCTAGATCGTAGGCGTGCACCCACAGGTCAGCGCAGGAGGCACCGAGCATCCGGTCCTCGCGACCGACTTGTGCCGGGCGCGCCACGTCGCCGCCCATGCCCGCGATCTGGGCGACCTGCCTGGCTCGGCTGGCCCGTAGCGCCTCGATGGGATCGCGGAAACGTCCGGCGGTGGCCGGCTGCCACGCGCCCGGGCCGGCGACGTGTGCGACCAGGCCGGCCACGTCGGACTCCGGGCACGGCGTCGGCCGCTGCCAGTCTTCGGGACCGATCTGCTCGGCGAGGGCGACAAGCCGGTCCCACGCAGCGACAACAGCTTCGGCCGTGGCGCCCACGCGTCATCTACCTTTCCGATTTGCCAGTGCCGCTGGGTGCTCATCCGGCGGCGAACCCGATCGCTCGGACGTATGAAGGTAGCGCAGGTGGCCGAATCGGCACCCAGTCAGTTGCCCGGAGGATGTCAGCTCCGTCAGCGAGTCGCTGGACGGTCGCTCGGCAGCCCGGAACGTCCATCATGGCGGCGTCCGCAGTCAGGCAGGGTTCGTCCAGCATCTCGGCCAAGGCCAGATACAGTGCGTCGTACATCGTAACGTTGTGACGCAGGTCGTAGGATCGGCCCAGCAACGGGCCGTGCGGGTACCGCAGGATCGGCAAGTCGGCGAGGTCGTTCATCGCACCTCGCGCAGCAGATTCGTCGAGTTCGCCACGTCGTTCGAAGCGGCGCAGCACCTGACCCACCTCGGCGTCCAGCAGGTGCGGGGCAGCCATCTCAATCGTGGGATCGTCGATCAGTTGCTGGGCCAGGCTGGCGGCTGCGGGCCGGCCGAGCAGCAACTCGATGACGGCCGACGCATCGACGACGGTCAAGCCGTGGCTTCCCGCTCCTGGCGAAGGGCTTCGGCCGGCGTCTGCGTGAGCCGGCTGACGTCGCGGCGACGCGCCCGCTCCCACAACTCTTCCACGGGGGGGCGCTGGACGCTGCGTGTCACCGTTCGCAGCAGATAGTCGCTGAGCGACAGCCCCGCGCGGGCAGCGCGTACCTTCAGTTCCCGGTGGGTCGCGTCGGGAACGTTTCGAAGCTGGATCATGCGAGACATGTGCACAACATTAGCACATGTGTAGCACATTACGGGCGCACCAACTGACCCGCGACCATGGTCCAGGCGACTCCCAGGTCGGCATCCAGCGCCACCAGGTCGGCGACCATGCCAACAGAGATCCGTCCGCTCGTCGCTGCGCGACCGAGGATCCTGGCCGGGGTCTCGCTCAGGCTGACGACCGCCGCGCCCAGCGGCACACCGACGACGTTCACGAGCGTTCTCAGCGCCTGGTCCATCGTGATGACACTGCCAGCCAGCGCACCGTGGGACAGACGCGCCGCCCCATCAGCCACCGTGACACGCTGCCGCGCGAAGTCATAGTTGCCGTCCGCCAGCCCGGCCGCGCCGATCGAGTCGGTGATGACGGCGGTTCGCTCGGCACCCTTGGCAGCGAGCAGCAGTCGCACGGCATACGCGTCGACGTGCACGCCGTCAACGATGACCTCCGCGCTGACACGATCATCGGTCAGCGTCACCCCGACGATGCCGGGATCGCGATGGTGCAACGGCTTCATGGCGTTGTACATGTGGGTGACGTGGCGTATCCCGGCCTCGATGCCCAACTCCATCTGCGCGGCATCGGCGAGTGAGTGCCCGGCAGCGCACACCACCCCGGCGGCGTCGGCGCGCTCGATCAGCGGTAGCGCGCCGGGCAGCTCAGGGGCGATGGTCACGACCTTCACCCAACCTCGTGCCAGCTGCAGGTAGTGGTCGAGAAGGAACGGATCGGGCGCGACGACAGTATCGACCGGGAAAGCGCCAGCGCTGTCCGGGTTGATGAACGGGCCCTCCAGATGCGCGCCGAGGCAGCGGGCCCCTCGGCCGTCGAGCCGCTCGGATGCGAACGCCGCGACGGCCCGCAGACCGTTCTCGATCGCTGCCTGGTCGCCGCCGACGCTGGCGAGGAACCCAGTGACCCCATGGGCCGCGAAGAACTCGGCCATTCCCGCCAGGTCACGCGGAGTGCCATCGGCGGCTTGTGCCCCGTTCGCCCCGTGTGTGTGCAGGTCGATCATCCCCGGCGCGAGGGTGAGGTCGGTGGCATCGAGCACAGGCGCCCCGTCGCCGGGCCCGGTGTCGTGGCCGGCACAGACCCCGGCGACAATCCCGTCGGCGACCGCAACCGTGACAGGACCGTCGACGCGCCCCGCGGTGACGACCGCGCCGGCGCGGATGAGCAACTTGGAGTGCCGCATGACGTCACCCTAACCAAGGCCGCCGCGGCGCTTGCCAACACCGTGCACCGCTGTGAGGATGCGCTGAGTGAGTGAGGCTGGCCAGATGAGCGCCCCGTTCTTTCCCGACGTTGGTGAGCCGATCGCCTTCGAGGGCTTGGAATCCGACAACCCGCTTGCCTTCCGCTGGTACGACCGGGACCGGCTGGTTGGCGGCCGGCGGATGCGGGACCACCTGCGCTGCAGCGTCGCCTACTGGCACTCGTTCAACTGGACCGGCTTCGACGTCTTCGGAGCCGGCACGCTTGACCGCCCGTGGCTGCGCCCCGGCGCCGACCCGATGGAGCAGGCCCGCGGAAAGATGGCGGCGGCGTTCGAGTTCTTGGAGAAGCTGGGCGCGCCCTTCTTCTGCTTCCACGATCGCGACATCGCTCCCGAAGGCGCCACCTTCCAGGAGAGCAGTGCCTTCCTGCACCAGATGGCCGACGAGGCCGCCGGGTACATGGAGCGCACCGGCGTCGGGCTGCTGTGGGGGACGGCGAACTTGTTCTTCCACCCTCGCTACGCCGCGGGAGCCGCGACCAACCCCGACCCCGACGTGTTCGCCTACGCCGCCGCCCAGGTTCGCGACTGCCTGGAGATCACGCGGCGGCTCGGAGGCGCCAACTACGTGGTGTGGGGCGGACGTGAAGGCTACGAGACCTTGTTGAACACGGATCCGCGGCGCGAGCTCGACCAGCTGGGCCGGTTCCTGCACCTCGTGGTCGAGCACAAGCACCGAATCGGCTTCGACGGCGCCATCCTGATCGAGCCCAAGCCCTTCGAGCCGACCAAGCACCAGTACGACTTCGACGTCGCCGCCGTTCACGCGTTCTTGCAGCGCTACGACCTTGTCGGCGAGGTCAAGCTCAATATCGAGGTCAACCACGCCACGCTGGCCGGCCACGACTTCCACCACGAGGTCGCGGCGGCGGTGTCCGCGGGGATCCTTGGTTCGGTCGACGCCAACGCCGGGGATGACCGGCTGGGGTGGGACGTCGACCGGTTCCCGGTGTCGGTCGAGCAGATGAGCCTCGGGCTGCACGAGATCCTGCGAGGCGGAGGCATGACCACCGGCGGGTTCAATTTCGACGCGAAGCTGCGCCGCCAGTCGGTGCACCGTAGCGATCTTTTCCACGCGCACATCGGCGGGATGGACACCTTGGCCCACTCCCTGCTGGTCGCCGCCAAGATGCTGGAGGACGGGGCGCTCGAACAGGTCCGGCGTGAGCGATACAGCGGCTGGGCCGGCGAGCTGGGCCAGGCCATCCTCTCCGGGGAACACAGCCTGGAGGACCTGCACGGGTACGTCTCCTCGCGCAACCCGTCCCCACAACCCGTATCCGGCGGACAGGAGGCGCTCGAGAACCTCGTCGCCCGCTACGTCGATCAGGTGCGGTGACCGCGCGCCTCGTTTGCGGCATCGACTCGTCGACGCAGTCGACGAAGGTGGAGCTGCGGGGAGTCGAGGATGGCACGCTGGTCGCCACCGGCCGTGCGCTCCACCCGCCCACGAGCCCGCCGGTGAGCGAGCAGGACCCTGGGGCCTGGTGGGATGCCCTGCTGGAGGCTCTCGCGCACGTCGCCGAACATCTGGGCGACGTCGTCGCGGTGGCGGTCGCCGGGCAGCAGCACGGGCTGGTCGTTGTGGATGCCGGTGGCCGACCGGTGCGAAACGCCAAGCTGTGGAACGACACGACCTCCGCGCCGCAGGCCGTGGCTCTCACCGAACGGCTCGGCGCCGAGGCTTGGGCGCGGGCGTGCGGGCTGGTGCCCGTCGCCTCGATCACCGTCACCAAGCTGGCCTGGCTGGCTGAGCACGAGCCACACAACCTCGCGCGTGTCGACCGGGTGATGCTGCCTCACGACTACCTGACGTGGCGGCTGTGCGGTGAGCACGTCACCGATCGAGGTGACGCGTCCGGCACGGGGTGGTGGTCGCCGCGGCACGGCGAGTACGACGCCGAGTTGTTGGCGACGGCCGTGGAAAGCGCCCAGAGCTGGCTGCCGCGGCTGCCGCGCGTGCTTGCGCCGGATGAACCGGCGGGCGTGATGCCCTCCGACCTCGCCGAAGAGCTGGGGCTACAGGCAGGCGTCCTCGTCGCGGCGGGGACCGGCGACAACATGGCGGCTGCGCTGGGGCTGGGCCTGCGGCGGGGGGACGTGGTCGTGTCCCTCGGCACGTCCGGCACGGTCTACGCCAGCTCAGACATCCCCACCGCGGACGCCTCCGGCTTGGTGGCCGGCTTCGCCGACGCGACCGGCCGGTACCTCCCGCTGGTCTGCACGTTGAACGCCACGAAGGTGACCGACATGGTCGGGCGCTTGCTCGGGGTCGACCCACCCAGGCTCGCGTCGCTGGCGCTGGAGGTCCCCTCAGACGCCGCTCTCGTGCTCGTCCCTTACCTCGACGGTGAGCGCAGCCCCAACCTCCCAGCGGCGACGGGCCTGCTGACGGGACTGCGCACCGCCACCACGCCGGCCGACTTGTCCCGCGCGGCCCACGTCGGTGTCCTGTGCAACCTGCTCGAGGGCAGCGACGCGTTGTGTCGCGCCGGTGTTGCGGTCTCCGGCCGGCGGCTGCTGATCGGAGGTGGGGCGCGTTCGCCGGCCTACCGACAGCTGGCGGCGGATCTGTGGGATCACCGGGTGGTCGTCCCCCAAACCGAGGAGACGGTGGCCACAGGCGCCTGTGTGCAGGCGGCGACCGTCGTGTCGGGTTCGGCCTTCGACGAGGTCACGACCGACTGGGGGCTTGGCGCCGGCACGGTCGTCGAACCGAGCGGCAACGTGGACGCCGCTGCTCAGCGTGCCGCGTACCGCACGGCGGCGTCAGCGGCGGCGGACCTGGCAGCGGGGCCTCGGACAGACTCGGAGGTGTAGCGGTCACTCGGACTCCAACCCGTTCGCGGCGATCACATCGCGGTAGAAGCGAAAGCTGTCCTTGGGGATGCGACGCTGGGTCGGGTAGTCGACATAGACGATCCCGAAGCGCGGCGTGTAGCCGAAGGCCCACTCGAAGTTGTCCAGAAACGACCAGACGAAGTAGCCGCGCAGGTCGATGCCGGCCTCGATGGCTTGCTGCGCGGCCACAAAGTGCCGGCGGAGAAAATCCACGCGCGCCGGGTCGCGGACCTGCCCGTCCGGGTCGATCTGGTCATGGAAGGGGGCGCCGTTCTCGGTGACGTAGAACGGCATGTCCCCGTAGTCGGCGCGCAGACGCACCAGTGTCTCGGTCAGGCCCTCGGGCGTGATCTCCCAGCCGATCGCCGTGGTCGGGACGCCGGGGTCGGGGTGCTCCTTCACCTTCCACCCGAACTCCGAGCCTGAGGCGCTGACGCGGCGCGGGAAGTAATAGTTGACGCCGAGGAAGTCAGTCGGCTCGGCCATGGTCGCGAGGTCGCCGTCCTCGACGAAGTCGATCCTGGCTCCAGCACGCTGGAAACGTTCGACCGTGTCGGTTGGGTAGGAGGCGCGGAAGACCGGGTCGAGGAACCAGCGATTCGTGTAGCCGTCGGAACCCTCTGCCGCCGCGCGGTCCTGTTGGGTGTCGTTCACCGGGTAGGTGGGGTGCAGGCTCAACACGATGCCGATCTGCCCCGACTGGCCACTCGCGCGGTAGGCGGCGACCGCCTCGCCGTGGGACAGCAGCAGGTGATGGATGGCGCGCAGGGCCGACTGCAGGTCGGTCGACCCGGGAGCGTGGACGCCGCGAAAGTTGCCAAGGAAGCCCGCCACCCATGGCTCATTGTGCGTCATCCACAACCCGACGCGGTCGCCGAGCGCGTGGTAGAGGGTCTCGGCGTAGTGCGTGAAGCGCGCCACGGTGTCGCGGTTGGTCCAGCCACCGCGGTCCTGCAGCGCCTGGGGCAGATCCCAGTGGTAGAGGGTCACCGCCGGCGCGACCCCTCGGTCCAGCAGACGGTCGACGAGGCGTTGATAGAAGTCGAGGCCCTTGCGGTTCAGTCGCGTGCCACCGTCCGGGTACAGGCGCGGCCAGGCGACGCTGAAGCGGTAGGCGCGGACGCCCAGAGCGGCCATCAGGTCGACGTCG
>Ga0136630_1001173_pt1 | contig 10585 bp, 9 predicted proteins | sample AntDrymUQ5682106_2_FD_105496 | JGI IMG/M metagenome (GOLD analysis project Ga0136630, IMG submission 105496) | Polar desert sand microbial communities from Dry Valleys, Antarctica - metaG UQ568 (21.06) | ecosystem: Environmental > Terrestrial > Soil > Desert | place: Antarctica: Dry Valley...
GAGCTGTCGGCCAAGGAGTTCGCGTTGCTGCGCGCCCTGGCCGTCGAGCCCGCGCGCGTGCTGACCAAGGACGAACTGCTTCGTGGGGTGTGGGGGTTTCGCTCCATAGGCCAGACGCGCACGCTGGACTCCCACGCCTGCCGGCTGCGCCACAAGCTGGCGGTGGACGGCGACCGCTTCGTGATCAACGTGTGGGGCGTGGGCTACCGGCTGGTCGACGGGCCGGTGGCGCCGTGAGCCTCCTGGTGCAGTCCGCCGGGTGGGCCGTGGCCGCGCCCGCCATGGTCGCCGCTGTCGCGCAGGGTGTCCTCGCGCGCCGCCGCCGTGCGCTGGTGGCGCGAACGTGCCACGAGGTGCGCGGCCCGCTCACGGCGCTGGGCCTGGCGGTGACGGGGATGAGCCGCCGCGGCGAGGCGCCGGTGGGGTGCCTGGCCGCGCTGGAAGCCGAGCTGACGCGTGCCGCCGCGGCGGTCGAGGATCTCGTGTGTGCCGGTCGCGGGCGGCCCACCCTCGATCGCTGTGAGGCCGTCGAGCTTGGCGCACTGCTGCGGACGGCGGTGGCCGCGTGGACTGGAGGCGGGCACGCCGTGCGCCTCCACCCGGTGCCCGAGACCTGGCTGCTCGCCGACCCCGTTCGCCTGGCCCGGGCGGTGAGCAACCTGGTGGCCAATGCGGTGGAGCACGGCGGCGGCGCGGCGGTCGTACGTGTGCGCGATGGCGGCCCGGGGGTCCTTGCCATCGAGGTGGCCGACGAGGGCCACGGGCTGGCCGCGCCGGTGGCCACCCTGATGGCGCGGGGTCACGCAGGCCGGCGGGGCCACGGCCTGGCCGTGGCCGCCGAGACGGCCCGGCGCCACGGCGGGCGCCTGGTGGCCCGGCCGGCCGCCCGCGGCGCCCGGCTGGCGCTCGAGCTGCCCACGCCCTCCCTGCACGCTCGGGAGCCGGCGTGAACCGCCGCAGGCGGGCGCTCGTGCTCGCGGGCATCGCCCTGCTGCTGGGCGGCCTGGCCGCGGCGGACGTGGCCGGTCGCGAGGCGGCGCTGGCGCAGCGGCTGGGGCCCGAGATCCCCGTGGTGGTCGCGCGCGCCGACGTGCCCGCCGGCGGCGTCTTCGACCCCCAGCGCCTGGGCGTGCGCCGGGTTCCCGCCCGCTTCGCGCCCGTGGCCGCGGCGGCCGCGCCGCAGGAGCTGGCCGGCCTGCGCGCGGCGGTCGACGTGCCCGCCGGCGCCGACGTGGGGGTGGGCATGGTCGACGGCGCCGAGGAGGGGGCGGTGGCCGGCGCCCCGGTGCGTCCGGGTGAGCGGGTGGCCGAGCTCGTCGCGGCCGGTTCTCCCGAGCTCGTGCAGCCCGGCGGCCGCGTCGACGTGCTGGTCACGCGCACGGGCGAGGACGGCGTCGCCGGGGGCACCGAGCTGGCGCTGGAGGACGTCGAGGTCCTCGCCGTCGGCCCGGCCGACCCAGCGGCGGGCGGCGAGGACGCCGCCGCGGCCACCGGGGCGGCGCGTGTGACGGCCTCGCTGCGCGTGACACTGCGCCAGGCGGTCTATCTCGCAGCGGCGCAGGCCTTCGCCACCGAGCTGCGCCTGCTGACCCGCCCGGCCGACGATCGCGAGCGCGGCGACACGGGCCTCACCGTGGACGATACGCTGCGATGAGCGCCCAGGAGGCCATCGAGGCGCTTGCCGGCGCCCTGCGCGACCGGCTCCTGCACGAGGCGGGCGACGGTCCGGGGCACGACGGCGGCGGGTCTGATGCCCTGGAGGAGCGCATCCGCGCCCTGGTGGACCGCGAGGCCGGCCCGCTGGACGAGGCCGCGCGCGCCGACCTGGTCCGGCGCATCGCGCAGCGCTCCTTCGGCCTGGGGCCGCTCGAGTCGCTGCTGACCGACCCCGAGGTCGACGAGGTGATGGTCAACGGGACCGGGCCGGCGTCGGTCTTCGTCGAACGGGCAGGGCGGGTCGAGCCGACCGACGTGCGCTTCGGCTCGGAGGCCGAACTGCGCCACACCGTGGAACGCATCCTCGCGCCGCTGGGGCGGCGCGTCGACGAGGCCCAGCCGCTGTGCGATGCGCGGCTGCCCGACGGCTCGCGGGTCAACGTGGTGATCCCGCCGCTGGCTCTGGATGGCAGCGTCCTCACCATTCGCCGCTTCCGCCAGCGGGGCATGAGCCCGGCCGAGCTGGTGGCCGGCGGGTCGTGGACCGAGCCGCTGCACGCGCTGCTGGCCACCGCGGTGGCGGCGCGCTGCAACGTGCTGGTCAGCGGTGGCACGGGCTCGGGCAAGACCACCACCCTCAACGCGCTGGCCTCGTTCATAGGACCCCAAGAGCGGGTGGTCACCGTCGAGGACGCGGCTGAGCTGCGCCTCCAGCGCGATCACGTCGTGCGTCTCGAGGCGCGGCCGCCAGGGCTGGAGGGTCGCGGCCAGGTTTCGGTGCGCGACCTGGTGCGCAACGCCCTGCGGATGCGACCGGACCGCATCGTGGTCGGTGAGGTGCGCGGCGGCGAGGCCCTGGACATGCTCAGCGCCATGGGCACGGGCCACGACGGCTCGCTGTCCACCGTCCACGCGGGCTGCGCCGAGGAGGCGCTGCGCCGTGTGGAGACGCTGGCGCTCATGGCCGGCGTCGGCCTGCCCCACACGGCCATCCGCGCGCTGGTGGCAGGGGCGATCGACCTCGTCGTGCACGTGGCGCGCATCCCCGGCGGCGCGCGGCGGGTCGTGGCCGTGAGCGAGGTCACCCGCATCGCTGCCGGCCCGGCCACCCGGGAGCTGTACGGGTTGCGCGACGGCCGCCCGGTGATGCGCGCCCCGCTGGGCGAGACGCTGGCCCGGCGGCTGGAGGGCCGGTCGTGAGCCGTGCTCCGGCAGCCGAGGCGGGGGCCCCCGCGTGACCGGCTCGGCGCTGCTGGCCTTCGTGGCCGGCGGCTGCGGCGTGCTCGCGGCCTGGGATGCGCTCGCCTCGCTCGAGGGTCGGCTCGCCGCAGGGCGCCTGCAGCGCTGGGCCGCGACGCTCGGCCGCCTGTGGGCGCCGCTCGGCGCGGCCGGGCGCTCAGGCCGTGCGCCGACGGCCCCCGAGCGCCGGCGCCTCGCGGTGCTGGGCACGCTCGCGCTGCTCGCTGGTGCCTGGCTGCTCCTGGGGCCACTGCCGGCGTTGATCGCCGCCGCGGGTGGCCCGGCCGCGGTGGCCGGCGCGCTGCGGGTGCGTCGGCGGCGCTGGCGCGCGGAGGTGCGCGCGGGCGCCCCGGCCGTGGCCCGCGCCCTGGCCGACGCCCTGGCGGGCGGCCACTCCGTCCGGGGCGCTGTGGAGGAGGCCGGGCGGCGTGGTGGCGTTCAGGGCGCCGCCGGGGCGGTCCTGGCCGACGGGGCGCGGGCGCTCGCGCTGGGCGAGCCGACCGAGGTCGTCCTGGGTGCCCTGGCGGCGCGCGCCGCCGACCCGGCGTGGGAGACCCTCGTCGCCGCGGTGCTCCTGCAGCGCGACGCCGGCGGTGACCTGGCGGGGCTGCTGCGCGGGGTGGCCGTCGACCTGGAGGCCGCCCGGCGCACCGCGGACGAGGCCCGCTCGGCCACCGCCCAGGCGCGCTACACCGCCCTGACCGTGACGCTCATGCCGATGGGCGCGCTCGTGCTGGCCGAGCTGGGCGCGCCCGGCTTCACGCTCGACCTGTTCAGCCAGCCCCTCACGGCCGTCCTGGCCGGCACCGGCCTGGTCCTCCAGCTCTTCGCCCTCCTGCTGGTGCGTCGTCTCGGGAAGGTGCCGGCGTGATGCGGGCCCCGGCGCGCGCGGGCGGGGCGAGATCTCGTCAGGCGCTCGGTGGCGCACCAGCGTGACGCGCGCGATCGTGCTGGCGGCGTTGGCAGGCGGCCTCGGGGCGGTGGCGCTCGCGGAGGTCGCGACGCTGATGGCCGACCGGCCGCGCCGCGGGCGCCGGCGTAGGCGCGAGGGGGCGCGCGGCGCGGCGCTGCTGGGCGCTCTCGCTCGCGCGGGCCGGCGCCTCGGCGCCATCACGGCGCCCCACGACCTGGCCGGTCGCCTGGCACGCGCGGGGGAACCGCTGGGCCTGACGGTCGCCGAGGTCATGGCCGTCAAGGCGGCCGCAACGCTGGCCGGCGTTCCCGCCGGCCTGGCCCTGGGCGTGTCGGCGCCCGGGCGCCTGGGCGTGCTCGTGGGCATCGCCGCCCCACTGGCCGGCTTCCTGGCGCCCGACGTGTGGCTCGCTCGCCGCGCCCGCCGCCGCGGCGAGGCCATGGCGCGCGAGGTGGCCGACGTCCTCGACCTGCTGCGTGTCACCGTCGAGGCGGGCCTCGCGGTGCCGCGCGCGCTGGAGGAGGTCGGCCGCCGCCGCGGCGGCGCGCTGGGCGGCGAGCTCACGCGCGCGGCGCGGCGCACCGCGCTGGGCGTCCCCCGCGGCCAGGTGCTCGAGGAGCTGGTTGCCCGCTGCCCCATCACCGCGGTGGGGGACCTGGCCACAGCGATCACGCGCGCCGAGCGCCACGGGGCGCCGCTGGCGCCAGGCCTGACCGCCCTGGCCCTCCAGGCGCGCGCGGAGTCGGCCCGCCGCGTCCACGACGGCGCGGCGCGGGCGGGGCCCAAGATCCAGCTCGTCGTGGCCACCGTCCTCGTGCCCGCGGTCATGTTGATCCTGTCCGCCGCCCTGGCCCAGGCCTTCCTGCCGGGGCTGTAAGAGCCTGATGGGACTGACGGGCGTTCTTGGTCGGCAGCCGGCTCGCGGCGCCGACCCGCGTCCCCGCGGGCCGGCGCACGGCAGAGGTCCTACGGAGCCAGGCCCAGCGCGACGCGGTTGCGCGAGACGTCGCCGTCCCGCGCGCCACCGCTGACCAGCGCGGTGAAGGCGTCGAGGTAGGGGCGGGCCTGCTGGAACGACGGGTCCTGGGCGAGCCCGAACGACTCGGCCAGCCCCACGAGGCCGGGCACCGAGACGTAGAAGCTCGGCTGCAGCCCCTCGCCCAGGGCGCCCGCCGCCTGGGTGAAGCCCTGTTCCTCGCCGAGCGTGCCCCGGGGCTGCACCGCCGAGTCCAGCGCGGCGTCGCCGATGGCCACGAGGAAGCGCTCGTCGGCCACCACGAGGTACACCGGCAGCGGAAGGCCCTCGAATTGGGCCTCCAAGCCCTCGACACCTTCCTCGTCGACCTCCTCGATCGTGGCGTCGGCCTGCTCCTCCAGCAGCGCCCCGATCGGCTCCAACGCGTCGAGGGTCGCCTGGCGGTCGTCGGTCTGCACGATGAGGGCGCCGCCGAGGTCGCCGATGCCCGAGCCCTGGACGAACGCCGAGCCCTGGCCCATCCAGCTCAGCAGATCCTCCTGGATGTTCAATCCGGTGGCCCGCTCGACCTGGCCCAGGACGTTGGGGCCCAGCCCGCTGGCCGTGAGCTGCGTCTCGATCTGGTCCCCGACATCGCCCAGCCCGAGCCCCACCAGCGAGCCGGCAGGCAGCGCGCGCACCGACTCGGCCACCGCAGCCGGATCCTGGCCCGGCTGAGGCTCGGCGCCGACTGAGACGACGTTCAGTGCCACGGCGGACTCCTGCGCCGTGAGGGAGAACGCGGCGCTCTCCCCGAGGAACTGACGCAGCGACTGCACCGTCGTCTGCTCCGGGAGGCCCAAGTCCAGGGAGGAAAAGACGTCGAGCAGGGCCTGGACGTCGAGGTAGCCGAACCCGATGCCCTCCTCACCGACGGCCTCCCGGGCCTGGGTGAAGCGCTCCGCGTCGACCAGCATCTTGCCGTCCTCCTGGGCGTCGATGATCTGGCCCAGCAACGCCTCGTCGGCCCGGACGACGAACTCGCCGACCTCGGCCAGTCCCGTGCCCTCCTCGGGGTCGAAGAGGTACTCCGTCCCGTTGTAGTCGCGCTCCTCGAGCTCGGCCTCGTCCTCGCTCTTGCGACCGCGCGCGGCGACGATCGAGTCGATCGCCTCCCCGGTGTCCTCGACGGCCGCGACGACGGCGAAATCAGGCTCCTCCTGGGTGACGTTCGCCACCACGAAGCCGATCCGTCGCCCGAGCCACGGCTCGATGTCCTCCTCGAGGGTGACCTGATCCTCGGCCAGCGCCTGGTTGATCAGCCGGCGCAGCTCGGCCACGGGCTCTTCCTGGCGGAAGACCTTGCGAGCGGCGGCCTCGACATCGGCGCGCACGTCGCCCTCTGGGCGCACGGTGACCTCGAAGTACGCCGGCGCCGCGGCGGGGACGACCGAGGCCGGGTCCGCGTCGGGGTCGCCGGTGCCCCCGCAGGCGGCGAGGAAGACCGCGCAGAGCGCGGCGACGAGAAACGACAGTGCGCGCAGTCGGCGCGGTGGAGATGGCATACGAGATCGGTCCCCTACTCGGCGATTACGTGCGCGGGAGTCTCCCACGCCGACCGGTCGCGAGCGACAACTTTCGTATCGCCGGTCGTCGGCATTGGTGCCTGTGCCGGCCACGGCGCAGCCATGGGCATGGCTCCGATGCACACCCACCGGTCGGAACCGGCCCGCGGCGGGGGCCCGAAGGGCCGGGGTGGCCGATCTGCAACGGATCGTGTAAAGGGCAGGGACCGCCGCCCCACCACGAAGTGCCTGCACAGACGCCATTTCTGGCACCGCGACGACGAGTCCGTGGCGGTCTGTGGGAAATCGTGTGCAAGAGGTGTTGTCCAGTGGGGGAAAGTGGGGTACAGTCGACTCGCGAGCCGGGGTGGAGGGGCACCTCCCACTCCTCCACCCCGGCTCCATCACCTTCCTTCGCACCGGATCCACGCCTTGGCCTTCCGCGGCACCTTCGACTACTCACTCGACGCCAAGAACCGCCTGACCGTGCCCGCCAAGTTCCGCAACGTGCTCGGAGAGACCGTGGTCCTGGCCCAGGGCGTGGAGCGCTGCGTCGCGGTGTGGCGGTCCGAGGACTACGACGCCTACGTGCAGGGGGTCACCTCGCAGTTCGCGCCCATGTCCAAGCAGCGCGAGAAGCTGCAGCGCTACTTCTCGGCCAACTCCCAGGACACCGAGATCGACGGTGCGGGCCGTGTGATGGTGCCGAGCTTCCTGATCGACCACGCCGGCCTGGGCAAGGAGGTCGTCGTCACCGGCGTCGACGACCGCCTGGAGATCTGGGATCGCGCCGCCTGGGCGGCCTACAACGACCAGCTCGCCGGCGACATCTCCGACATCTCAGAGCTCCTTGGCAACACTGCTGCTTGATATGCCCTCCGCGCACGTGCCCGTCCTGGCGGGCGAGGCGATCGATCTGCTCGCTCCGCGTCCCGGCGAGGTCGCCGTCGACTGCACCTTCGGCGGCGGCGGTCACGCGCGCCTGCTGGCCGACCGCGTCGGCCCGCAGGGGACCGTCGTGGCCGTGGATCGCGACCCGGCCGCGGCGCAGCGCTTCGCGACCTTCGCCCAGGAGGCCCCTTCGCGCACGCGCTTCGTGCGCGCGTCCTTCGTCGAGGCACTCGAGATCCTGCGCGACGAGGGGCTGCGGGCCGACCTGGTGCTCATGGACCTGGGAATGTCCTCCATGCAGGTCGACACCCGCGCGCGCGGGTTCTCCTACAGCTACGACGCGCCGCTGGACATGCGCATGGACCCCGGGCAGGAGCTGAGCGCCCGGACGATCGTCAACGGGTGGGACGAACGCCGCCTCGCGCGTCTGTTCCGTGAGCTGGGCGAGGAGCGCTACGCGGCGCGGATCGCCCGCGGCATCGCGCGTGCACGCGCGGACGAGGAGATCGAGACCACCGGCGAGCTCGTCGACGTCGTGGCCGCCGCCGTGCCCGCGCCGGCGCGCTTCGCCGGCGGGCACCCGGCCAAGCGGGCCTTCCAGGCCATCCGGATCGCGGTCAACGACGAGCTGGGCCAGCTCGACGCCGCCCTGCCGCTGGCCTGGTCGCTGCTGCGCGAAAGTGGCCGCTTTGCAGGGATCTCCTTCCACTCGCTGGAAGACCGGCGGGTGAAGCGCTTCCTCGTGGGGCGCGCCCGCGGGTGCATCTGCCCGCCCGACCTCCCGGTGTGCGCCTGCGGGCGCGAGCCCGAGGCCGAGCTGCTGGGCCGCCGTGCCGTGGCGCCGACGCCCGGCGAGATCGCCGCCAACCCGCGCGCCAGGCCCGCGCGGCTGCGAGCCGCCCGCAAGCTGAGGGAGGAGGCATGAGCACTGCGACCCGCCCGCGCCCGGCCTCGCCTGCCGCCCGCCAGGCTCCGCCTCCGCGGCGCACGGCGCGGCCGAGGGCCCACGCCGGCGCCCACGCCCTCGGGCACGCCGCGCCTGCGCCCGCCCAGGTGACGATGCCGGCGCCGCTGCGCCTGGCCCACGCCGCGCGCGGGCTGCCCGACAGCCCCTTCATCGACCGCCTCCTGGCCGGCCGCGTGTGGGTGGCGGTCGTAGCGATCGCGCTCATCGGAATCGTCTTCATGCAGGTCTCGCTCCTGCGCCTCAACGCCGGCATCGGCGAGTCGGTCGAGCGCCAGGCGAGCCTGGAGCGCCAGAACGCCGCGCTGCGGGCCGACGTCTCCGGCCTGTCGGCGGGCCCGCGCATCGAGCAGGTGGCACGCGGGCTGGGCCTGCTCATGGCCCCCGCCGGCGACGTGCGCTACCTCGACGTCCGGGCCGCCGACCGCACCCTGCTGGGCGATCGTGCCGCGCATGTCATGGCCGTGCCCGCGGCGCAGGCGCTGGCCACCGCACAGCAGGGGGTCAGCCCCGAGACCCGCGCCGCGGCCGCCGCCAGCGCCGATGCTCCGCCGGGCACCACGCCGGCCACCGGCGCGTCCGTCGACGGGCCGGTCACAGCGCCCGCGCAGGCGGCAGCGACCTCCGCCGCCCAGGCATCCGTCGACCCAGCGCCCGAAGACGGTGCGGGGCCCGCCGCCGGCAGCGAAGTGACCCCCGGCGCCACCAGCACGGTCGCCGCCCCCGTCGACCCGGCGGCCGGCACCGCCACGCCGTGACGCTGCCCCAGCGGCGGATCGGGCTCCTCTTCGCCGCGTTCCTCGTCCTGCTGGCCATCGGCGCGCTGCGCGCCGTGTGGCTGGGCGTCGTGCGGGCCGGCGACCTCGAGGCCGCCGCGCTGAGCCAGCAGGTCGACGAGCTCGACGTCCCTGCGCCGCGCGGCGCGATCGTCGACCGCAACGGCACCGAGCTGGCGGTCTCCGCACCGGCCGTCGACGTGATCGCCAACCCCTATCAGGTGGAGGAGGCCGTGGTGCTCGCCGGGCAGCTCGCGCCGCTGCTGGGTCGCCCCGAGCCCGAGGTCCTCGAGGACCTCACCAAGGAGGACGCCGGCTTCGTCTACCTCGCGCGCCGCCTCCCGGCGCAGCGCGCGCGAGACATCGGGGCCCTTGCGGCCACCGGGCTGACCATCACCGACACCAGCCGCCGCGTCTACCCCCGCGACACGCTGGCCTCCCAGCTCCTCGGTGGCGTGGGCACCGACGGCGAGGGGCTGTTCGGGCTGGAGATGGCCCGCGAAGACGGCCTGGGCGGCGACGACGGGCAGCGCCGTGTCGTGCGCGACGCCCTGGGCGACACCCTCTCCGTGCGCGAGGAGGAGGTGGCCGAGCCCGGCGAGACGGTGCGCCTGACCATCGACGCGGCCATCCAGGGCAAGGTCGAGGACGTGCTGGCCCGCGTCGGCGAGCGCTACTCGCCCAAGGGCGCCACCGCGCTGGTCATGCGCCCCCAGACCGGCGAGCTGCTGGCCATGGCCAACTGGCCGCGCGTGGACGCCAACGACTGGGAGGGCGCCCCGGACTTCGCGCGCAACAATCGCGCGCTGAGCAGCGTCTACGAGCCCGGCTCGACCTTCAAGGCCTTCACCGTGGCCGGCGCGCTGGAGGCCGGCGCCGTGGAGCCCGACACGATGTTCGACCTGCCGCCCAGCATCCAGGTGGCCGACCGCGTCATCAACGAGTCCCATCCTCGCGGGCCCGTGAACCTGAGCACGACCGAGATCCTGGCCCAGTCCTCCAACGTGGGCACGATCAAGATCGGCCAGGAGCTGGGCGCCCGTCGCTTCGACCAGTGGGTGCGGCGCTTTGGCTTCGGCGCGCCGACCGGGCTGGACCTGCCGGGCGAGGAGGCCGGCCTGGTCCTCGACCTCGACAGGTACTCGGGCTCGTCCATGGGCAACCTCCCCATCGGCCAGGGCGTCGCGGTGACGCCGATGCAGCTCGCCTCCGGGTACGCCGCCATCGCCAACGGCGGCGTGCTGCGCCCGCCCCACGTCGTCGCCGCCGTCGACGGCGAGGAGGCCCCCACGCCGCGCGGCGAGCGGGTGATCTCGCCCCAGACCGCAGCCCAGGTGCGCACGATGCTCAAGGGCGTGCTGGCCCCTGGCGGCACGGCGCCCGAGGCGGCCATCGACGGATACCCGCTGGCCGGCAAGACCGGCACGGCGAACAAGATCGACGAGGAGACCGGCGAGTACTCCCGGTCGCGCTACATCGCCTCCTTCGCGGGCTTCGCCCCCGCCGACGAGCCCGAGCTGCTCATCACCGTGATGGTGGACGAGCCCAACGGGGCCATCTACGGCGCCGAGGTCGCCGCCCCGGCCTTCCAGGAGATCGCCGCCTTCGCCCTGCCCTACCTGAAGA
>Ga0136630_1001175_pt1 | contig 10569 bp, 9 predicted proteins | sample AntDrymUQ5682106_2_FD_105496 | JGI IMG/M metagenome (GOLD analysis project Ga0136630, IMG submission 105496) | Polar desert sand microbial communities from Dry Valleys, Antarctica - metaG UQ568 (21.06) | ecosystem: Environmental > Terrestrial > Soil > Desert | place: Antarctica: Dry Valley...
AGGCCGTCCGTGCCCTCGGACGTCAGCTGGCGCGCGTCATCTGGTCTCTGACCAAACACCAACGCCATTACGAAATTCGATGAAAACTACTTGAAAATTCCAGAGGGATGTTCAGGTCTCGACAAGTCGAGACCTGACCCCGCCTCCTGGCATTGTCCCAAGCTGACGCGCACCGGCAATTAAGAGGTTCTATTTAGGCACGCTTGCACGATGCGGTGAAAACCTGATCGTTTCCCAATCGCTTCGCCAACTTTTCGACCGCATTGGCTTGCGCGTCTCCAAAAAGATCGGTCGCCAGTGCCATGACACGGTCGATCGCAACCTGTTTTGGCGGGCAGAGGTGAATTATCTTTCAGCGTTTCGTAAGCGATCTCTGCGGATAAATTCCTAAGGTCGATGTCCTTCTTTCTTGGACCTGGCGTGCGGTTGTTATTCGTCGCCGTGATTGACGGATCACCCTGCGGGCATGCTATTTGGCGGATCGCCTGTCGACATACGATGGACATGGATGCCCGCCTAGCGCGTAGCCGGGGGTTCTGCGTAACCCGGGAAGAATGAGCTTCGTTTCCCGGGTTACGCCGCTGTGCGGCTCTCAAGAAACACAACGCAAGCCGCAGATCCGCCCATCGTGTTTCTTCCAAACGCCTTCCGTCACGGGCGGCGGTTATTCAGCTAACCCAGGCTACGATTTCTACGATACTAATCTGCCGTGCCCGCGACCACACCGAAACCCAGCGCGCGCAATAATGCTCGGAATGCTGGCCGGTCTGAGGGCGCCAACACCTCGACCGCGCTGAGCTCGCGGCGCGTGCGGTAATGCGCGCGCAGCGCGTCGAAATGCAGGCCGCGCTCGGCTAGCGGCAGTCCGTCAATCTCCGCTAACGCGCGGTGATCGTCGCGCGCGTCATAACAGGCAAAGACGGCCCGGCGTAATAGATCTTCGTCTGTCTCCGCCTCATCCAAGCACAGGGTACGCAGTGTGTCCCGTGCGGCGGGTGGCTGCCACTCCGTAGGCACGCTTAAGAATTCGCAGACCGCACGGTACAACATCTCCGTTGCGCGGAGCTTCGCATCGTCGCTATAACCGGCGATATGCGGCGTTCCGATGGCCGCGCCTCGCAGGAGCTCGACGTCGATGTCCGGCTCATGACACCAGCAGTCGATCACCGCGGCCATGCCGGGCCGCCGCGTCAGCATGGTTCGCAATGCCGGTTCGTCGACGACGCCACCGCGGGCGGTGTTGATAAGGATCGCATCGTTGCGCATGCGCGTGAGCTCATCCTGCCCGATGAGGTTGACCGTCGGATGGGAGCCGCTCGCCGTGAGCGGTACGTGCAAGCTGACGACATGCGCGGACAGGGCTTCATCAAGGGTGCGGTATTTCACGTCTCCCGTCAGTTCTTGAAGCGGCGGATCATTGATTATGCACTCGATCCCGAGCGCCCCGAGCAGGTCCGCAACGCGCGCGCCGACATGCCCGCAGCCGATGATCCCCGCCGTCATCCCCGTGAGTGAAACGCCGCGTTCCTGCGCCAGAACCAGGACGGTGCTAAGTACATATTCCGCGACCGCGGTGGCATTGCTTCCGGGTGCAGCGGCGAAGGCGATCCCTTTGTGGCTTAGGTACTCGAGATCGATGTGATCGGCGCCACTCGTCGCCGTGCCGACGAAGCGCACCCGGCTGCCTTCGAGCAAGCCGGCATCGACCCGGGTCACAGAACGGACCAAGAGTAGATCGGCGTCGCGCGCGATCTCCGGGGTCCAGTCACGGCCCGAAGCTAGCCGCAACTCCCCAAGCGCGGCGAACGCGTCGCGCACATGGGCAATATTGGGATCGGCGATGATGCGCATGCACGCGCTCCGCCGTCGCGGTCGGGTAGGCCTTAGCGGTTAAGGACGCCCACCAAGCTCGGCGCCCTCCTTCTTCACCGGCAAGAGATCGGCGCGGCTGACCCCGAGCACCAGAGCGACGGGGCTGGCGACATAGATTGAAGAGAAGGTCCCGATGACGACACCCAGGATCAGCGCCAGCGCAAAATCATCGATCACCCCGCCACCCAAATAATAGAGCGCAATCAATACAAAGAGCGTGGTAGGCCCGGTGACCAAGGTCCGTGACAAGGTCTCGTTGATCGAGCGATTCATGACTTCGATAGGGCCCTCCTTGCGGAGCTTGCGGAAGTTTTCGCGGATGCGATCGAAGACGACAATGGTGTCATTAACCGAATAGCCAGCCACCGTGAGAATGGCGGCGAGCATGGTGAGATCGAATTGCAGACCCAAGAGGCTCACAAGCCCCGCCGTGATGGTGAGATCGTGCAGGGTCGCGATGACCGCGGCAACGGCGAGACGAAGCTCGAAACGAAACGCCACGTAGAGCAAGATCCCGATGAGCGCGAACACCAACGCGAGCCCGCCATCTTCCACGAGCTCCTGTCCCACTTGAGGTCCGACGAATTCAACCTGACGTATCTCCACCGATGTGCCGGTTGCGGTCTTCAGGGCTTCGAGGACCCGATCGCTGAGATCGGCGGAGTTTAGGCCTGCGCGCGGGGGGATCCGCACCATCACGCCCTTCGAGGTGCCGACGTGCTGCACGACTGCCTCCTCGAAATCACCGCGCTCGAGCGCGCCGCGCACCTCGGCCAAGTCAACAGCTTTATTGTATTCGACCTCGATGAGCGTGCCGCCGGTAAAATCGATGCCCAGGTTCAAACCGCGCACGAAGAAGGAGGCGATCGAGGCGGCGAAGACCAGCCCCGAGAGCACGAACGCGAGGTAACGCTTGGACATGAAATCGATCTTCGGGGTCTTTTTAAAGAGATCCATCAAGTAATGCCTTTAAAATGACGGCTACACCGCGAGGCGGGCGAGCCGCCGGCCTCCGTACAGAAGATTGATCACGGCGCGCGTACCGGCGATGGCCGTGAACATCGAGGTCATGATCCCGAGCGACAGGGTCACCGCGAAACCTTTCACCGGGCCGGTCCCGAACGCAAACAGCACGACCGCCGCGATGAGCGTGGTGAGATTGGAATCGGCGATGGTGGCGAAGGCCTTCTCATAGCCGGCGTTGATGGCGGCCTGCGGCGTGGTGCCGTTGCGCAGTTCCTCGCGGATGCGCTCGAAGATAAGCACATTGGCGTCGATCGCCATGCCCACCGTCAACACGATGCCCGCGATGCCGGGCAAGGTCAGGGTCGCCTGCAGCAGCGACATGACCGCGAGCAGCAGCACCAAATTGAGCGTCAGCGCGAGGTCGGCCACCAGGCCGAAGACCCCGTAGTAGATGGCGGTGAACACCAGCACCAGCGCGAAACCGATGACGGACGCGTTGAAGCCCATCGTGATGTTGTCTTGGCCGAGACTCGGTCCCACGGTGCGCTCCTCGATGATCGAAATCGGCGCGGCCAGCGCCCCGGCGCGCAGCAGGAGCGCGAGGTTCCGCGCTTCTTCGGTGCTATCCAGCCCCGTGATCTGAAAACGCTTGCTCAGTTGCTCGCGAATGGTGGCGATATTGATGACTTCCTCGACTGTCTTCTTTACCTTGATGGTCTCATTGCCTTTCTTCTGCGTGTCGATTTTGGTCTCGATAAAGACCACGCCCATCGGCCGCCCGACGTTATCGCGGGTGGCGCGGCTAAAGATGCGCGCGCCCTTGCCGTCCAAGGTGATGAACACGGCCGGGCGATTATCTACCGAGTCCAGACCCGAGCTCGCGTCGATGATGTATTCGCCGGTCAGCATTACCTGGCGTTTCAAGAGCACCGCTTCGCCCTCGCGCGTCCGATAGAGCTTAGCGCCCGCCGGCGTCCTACCCTCGACGGCCTCCTGCGGGTCGTGTTCCTCATCCTGCATGCGGAATTCGAGGGTCGCGGTCGCGCCGAGGATTTCCTTGGCCCGGGCCGTGTCTTGCACGCCCGGCAGTTGCACGACGATGCGATCCAAGCCGTGCTGCTGGATGATGGGCTCCGCCACGCCGAGCTCATTGACGCGGTTGCGCAGCGTGGTGAGGTTCTGTTGCAAGGCAAGCTTACGCGTCTCGCGGATGTAATCCTCCTTCAAGCTCAGCCGCACCGCGCTCCCTTCCGAATCGTTCTCCAGCGCGAAGGTGAGATCCCGGAACTCCTCATTGAGAAGGTCCTCGACCTCGGATTGACTGGCCGCATCGCGCAAGGTCACGAGGATCCCGCGGCCGGCCTCGCGCGCGATGGTCTTATAGCGGATCTTTTTCTCGCGCAGCGCCGAACGCAGATCGGAGACGAAGCGTTCTTCGGCCATCCGCACGACCGCCTCCATATCGACTTCCATCAAGAAATGCACGCCGCCGCGCAGATCCAAGCCGAGATACATGGGCTTGGCGCCCAGCGCTTGCAGCCACGCGGGAGTCGCGGGCGCTAGATTCAGAGCGACCACATAGTCCGGCCCGAGCGCCGCCGCCACGGCATCATTGGCCTTGAGCTGCGCCTCGGTATCGGTGAGACGGACCAGCAGGCCGCGCGCATCGCGCTCGAGGGTGAGGGGTTCCAATTGCGCCTCCTTGAGCGCGGCGCGCACCTTACCTTCCAGGGCCGCATCGAGCGGCGCGGACCGCACCGTGGAGATCTGAAGGGCGGGGTACTCCCCGTAGAGATTCGGCAGCGCATAGATCGCGCCGAGCACGATAATGCTCAAGATGAGCAGGTTTTTCCACAAGGGATAGCGATTCATCGCCTAGGCCTATCGCGCTTGCCTAAAGGGTCTTGACGGTGCCTTTCGGGACCGTGTTGGCGACCTGGGCTTTCTGCACCTTAACCTCGACGGCCTTGCCGACATCGATGAGCACGAAGTTCTCCCCGACCTCCAATACCCGGCCGAGCATGCCGCCGGTGGTGACGATCTCATCGCCCTTAGTTAAGGCCTCCATCATCTTCTTGTGCTCTTTGTTGCGCTTCGTCTGCGGCCGAATCATCACGAAGTAGAGCACCACGAACAGAAAGACGATGGGAAGGATTTCGAGGAAAAACTGGCCCGCCGACCGCGACGGGGTTGCCTGGGCGAAAGCATCGGCAATGAAAAATTCCATTTGACCTCCTTATAGCACCTAAACGGCGCGCTATTATGCCACAGGCAAAGCGGTTTGCGCGCGCCGCCGATAATAGTCCGCGACAAACTCCTCGAGACGCCCGAGCTCAATCGCCAAGCGCATCTCCCGCATCAGGGATTGGTAGTAATGCAGATTGTGAAGCGTATTCAACCGCAACCCGAGGATCTCGCGGGCGCGGTCCAAATGATGGAGGTAGGCGCGGGTGTAATGCCGGCAAGTATAGCAAGCGCAGGTCTCATCGAGCGGGCGGGTGTCCATCCGGTAGGCGCTACTCCGGATCCTCACCACGCCCTGGGCGGTGAAAAGATGGCCGTTGCGCGCATTGCGAGTCGGGAGCACGCAATCGAACATGTCGATCCCGCGGCGGACGGCCTCGACCAAATCATCCGGGGTACCCACACCCATGAGGTATCGAGGCCGGCCGGGCGGCATCCGCTCCGCAACGTGGCTCACAATGTCGAACATCAGATCCTTGGGCTCGCCCACCGACAATCCGCCGATCGCGTAACCGTCGAAACCCATCTCGACCAAGCCCCGGAGCGATTGCTCGCGCAGGGTCGGGTACATGCCGCCCTGCACGATACCGAACAAGGCCGAGGCCTGCTCGCGATGCGCCTCGCGGGAGCGTTCCGCCCAACGCAGCGACAGCTCCATCGAGGCTTGGGCCGCCTCCGCCGTCGCCGGATAAGGCGTGCATTCGTCGAAGACCATGAGGATGTCCGCGTTCAAGGTCTGCTGGACCTCGACTGCACGCTCTGGTCCGAGGAAGATGCGATCGCCGTTCACGGGCGAGCGGAACATGACCCCCTGCTCCGAGACTGTACGCCGATCGCCGAGACTGAAGACCTGAAAACCGCCCGAATCGGTGAGTATGGGCCCCGGCCAGTGCATGAAGCCATGCAAACCACCGTGGGCCGCCACCACATCCACCCCCGGCCGTAGCATGAGATGAAACGCGTTGCCGAGCACGATTTGGGTGCCGGAATCCGCGAGCTCCTCGGGCGTCACGGTCTTGACCGTGGCCAAGGTCCCGACCGGCATGAAGACCGGAGTGTCTATGCTGCCCCGGGCGAGCCGAAGGCATCCGCGGCGCGCCGCGCCCGAGCTCGCGAGGAGATCAAATTTCATCCGCTCGCCCGGCGGCGTCACGATGATTCCATCACGATCGACTCACCCACATCGCGTCCCCATAACTATAAAACCGGTACCCCTCTGCGATGGCGTGTCGGTACGCGCGCAGCACCACCTCGCGGCCCGCAAAGGCGCACACCAGCATCAGCAGCGTGGATTCGGGGAGATGAAAATTGGTGATCATCGCGGCGACGGTCTTAAACTGGTAACCAGGATAAATGAAAATATCCGTCTCGCCGCAATACGGGCGCAGCGCACCCTCCGCGGAAGCCGCCTCGAGCGCCCGCACGCTCGTGGTTCCAACGGCGATAACTCTGCCGCCGCGCGCCCGCGCGGCGCGCACTTCCCGGCATACGGTGTCCGTCACTTCCATGCGCTCCCGATGCATGCGGTGATCGTCGATGCACTCCTCGCGCACGGGCTCGAAGGTTCCCGCACCCACATGCAAGGTCACGAACGCCATGGCGATGCCTTTTTCCTTGATCGCGGCGAGGAGCCTCCGGTCGAAATGCAAACCGGCCGTCGGCGCCGCGACCGCCCCGGGCCGGCGGGCAAAGACCGTCTGATAGCGTTCCTCATCGACGGCCTCGTCCGGACGGTGGAGGTAGGGGGGCAAGGGGACATGGCCGGACGCCGCCATCACCTCGAAGAGATCGCCCGCGGCGCAAAGCCGGACTTCATAGAATTCCTCATGGCGCCCGAGCACCTCTAAAGTGGGCCCGCCTGCGAGCGTAATACGGGTCCCCCCCCGCGGCGGTTTGCTGGCCCGGATCTGGGCCGTGGCGCGACGCTTGGAGAGCACGCGCTCCAGCAACACCTCGACCGCGCCGCCGCTGTCTTTGTGTCCATACAGCCGCGCCTTCATCACCCGCGTGTCGTTGCAGACCAAGAGATCCTCGGGCCGGAGCAGATCCGCGATGTCCGCGAACCTACCATCGCCAATCGCGCCGGTCGCCGCGTCTAGGCACAATAAGCGGCTCGCGCCGCGCTCGGCCGCGGGATAGGTGGCGATGCGCTCCGGAGGCAGGCGGTAATAGAAGTCGCTTCGATACATCCTGCCTAGGGTAGCGCGTTGCGAGGTAGAATGCCTCGCGGAGCGAGTTGGGAGTATTGGCCGGATTCGCGTCCCATCATCCGGACTAAAGCATTTGAACACGCGGGGGAGCAGCTCATGAGACAACATCATTACGCCGAAGGACCACCGATCGCCGCGCTCAAATATCATGAGCCCGTGGATCGGCCGGGATGCCGTCATGCGGGGCGTCGCGGAGGTGTTGGAGGCACGGCAGCAGGCGGTAGCGCCGTCGAGAAAGTAGATGTCCGGGTTTTCCTCAGATATAGTTGGGATTCGGAACTAGCGGCGCGCATGTACGGATGACAAATTTATCGAACGCATGCAGCGGCTGGCAGGTCTACCCGCCCACGATAAGCCGCGAGATCACGTGAATAAAGCCCAGCAGCGCCGCCCAGCGTAGGAGCGGAACCCACGGCACAGAATGGCGAGTAACGATGAGGCCCGGGGAGCGATCCTCGGGCCTCTCGTCATTCTCACCTTTCCTGCTCCGGCGATCGCTACGAGAGGACTCACCTAATGAGTGAATCGTTCTTCATCAACGGTCCTGTTTGCGACACACGATACGCCGCCGTCCGCGACGACGAATTGCCAATGTCTGTCGCCGCTCGGGCCTTCGTGGAACAGATATGGCGAGAGGCCGGGCCCTATCTCGATTCTGAATCTGCGCGAGAAAGCGACGCGGCAGTGGCGTTCGGCCTACTGGGAGCTGTATGCCACTCACGCCCTGCTACGCAACGGCGTGGCCCTCGTCCCTCGAGTCCTTAGGATGCCTCGGAGCAAGGGGCCAGATCTGCTGATCCATGGCAGCCGCGTTTGGATTGAGGCGGTCACGCTGTCCGAGGGACAGGGTCCGGACCGCGCAGTTGAACCTCGGATCGGAACTCCGATGTGGGTGAACGAGGACTCGCTCACGCTGCGGATTCTGACCGCACTGGGTTCAAAGGCTGAAGGCTGCATGAAGTATCGCGCCCAGGGGGTCATCGAAGCGAATGACGCGTGCGTTGTCGCGATTGGAGCCGGTGGGCTCAAGAGCGCATATGGTTGGCGAGAAATCCCGCGAGTTGTCCGGGCGGTGTACGGACTGGGTAAAGAACAGTACGAAGTCGATCTCGAAACGTCACAGGTCGTAGGCTGGTCGATCAAAGCCCAGGATCAGGTGGCGAAAAGATCTGGCGAGACCGTCTCGATGCGCGGCTTCTTGGACTCCACGAACAGCGATGTCGCGGGGATCCTCTACGCTTGGGCCGATGAGATTAACCGGCCGCCCGCTGCTGGACCTGAGTTTGTCTTCGTCCACAACCCGAACGCAGCGCGACCGGTTTTACCCGGCCTCTTTCCATTCGGACGCGAGTTTTGGATGGAGGGCGATCTGCTGCATCGAGCTGTTCACGAATAACAGGGGTCAAGTCTCCCATCTTGCATAGAGCGCCTCTAGGATCTGTTCTCGCCCCACGGCGAGGCCCTTAAGAATCGAATATGAAGGGGCATCACATCACCTGGCGTGGCGCGAGAGCCGATGGCCTTGGACGGTGTTGATCGGTCGGCGCTAGCTTCCCCATGTTCTGAGCGTTGCCGGACGTAGTTACCCCCTCCTTGAATGGCTGCCAATATCTCAAGCTGCCACATAAGGGTGGACTTCTTGTTCTAGGCGGGAAGCTAGCGCGTGTTGCACCTGGATTAGGTCGTACCGCGCTTGGAGGTTCAACCAGAACTGGGCTTCCATCCCAAAGAAGTGACCGAGCCGCACGGCCGTATCGGCGGTGATGGAACGCTTGCCCTGAACGATTTCGCTGATACGCCGTTGGGGGACACTGATGTCTTTCGCTAATCGATATTGCGTGATGCCCATCGGTTTGAGGAATTCTTCCAAGAGGATTTCACCCGGATGTATGGGCTCAAAATCGCGCTGACTCATAAACCGATCTCAATGATAGTCCACAATCTCGACGTCATAGGTATCACCGTCGTTCCACACGAAACATAGCCGCCATTGCTCGTTGATGCGAATGCTGTATTGACCTGCTCGATGCCCGCTAAGCTTCTCAAGCTTATTGCCCGGAGGCACTTTCAGAGACTCCAGCCGAGTCGCCGCGGACAACATTTCCAACTTGCGGGCAGCAGATCGTTGGATATCCTGGGGTAAGCGCCGGGAAAACCGACCTTCATACTACACGCAAACGATGATTGCTACGGCATTCGGCGTATCGTCTTCTACGGTTAGCCCTGTGACCAAAGGGATGGAGTGAAAGGTGGGAGACTTGACCCCAAAATACCGAGGATCTCATGCATATAGTTGATAGGCAGTGAAAAATGACCTTCATTTGGTAGCAAGCGTAGATCAGACCGAGGTAAGGCAGCGGCCAGGTAGCGGGCGTGCGCGGGCGGCACCACCTGATCGCGGCCACCCTGCCAGAGTGTGACCGGTAGCGCGATGTTCGAGAGATCAAAACCCCAGGGATTCGCATAGAGCGCAAACTCATGCATAGCCGCGCGTGCTCCTTGCCGAAACGCTTCCCGCATGGAGGCCACAATCGGGGGGCGTATCTCGGGGCGCGTCAACACCGCGCGGTCGGCATCGTCGGCCAGCGCGGTGAGCAGAGAATAGGCGATCTCAGGATACTTGCCCATGAGGAAGGGTGGGCCGATGCCATAGAGAGGCTTTAACAACCAGCGGGCCCGCCGGGCTAAAAAAAAGCCGAACCGGGCGTGCCAACGTTGCCCTTTAATCGCCCACGGCTCGAAGACCGGTCCGAGGCCACCGACGAGGGCGGCCGCGGTGAGCCGCTCGGGAATGGCGTGCGCGCACGCGAGCGCATACGGACCACCGCCGGAAACGCCCAGGATCGCAAAGCGCTCGGTACCCAAGACCTTAGCCAACTGCGTGAGGTCCGCCGGCCAAGCGGCCAGCGTGTGATTCTGCGTAAAATCGGAGAGACCGTAGCCCGGACGGTCTATCGAAATCAAGCGCAGCCCGAGCTTGACTGCGGCCGGCTCGAGGAGCCGCGCTTCGAGCCGCGAGGCGGGAAAGCCGTGACAGTAAAAGACCGGTTTACCATCCGGGATCCCGTATTCGCTGAAAGCGAGCAGGCGTCCATCGCTAAGCTGGATGCGGGTCACTGTAGGCGGCGCTTTGCTACAATCCCCGAACGGTCTTAAGCTTAAGGAACCTCTGAACAAGTATCAAAAATGGTTGTACAGCGTGTATACGAATCGATTGCAGACGGAGACGCGGCCGTTAAGCCCGTTTTTCATCGCTCACGGGGCCATGTTCGCCCCG
>Ga0136630_1001176_pt1 | contig 10567 bp, 14 predicted proteins | sample AntDrymUQ5682106_2_FD_105496 | JGI IMG/M metagenome (GOLD analysis project Ga0136630, IMG submission 105496) | Polar desert sand microbial communities from Dry Valleys, Antarctica - metaG UQ568 (21.06) | ecosystem: Environmental > Terrestrial > Soil > Desert | place: Antarctica: Dry Valley...
CCCCGAACGTGCAGCCGCCCCGCTTCCGGTGGTTCACGGTGGGCGGAGCGGCGGCGCTCGTGCTGTGGGTCGTCGCCTCGGGGCTCTTCGGGGTCTACGTCGCGAACTTCGGCTCCTACAACAAGACCTACGGAGCGCTCGGCGGCGTTATCCTCTTCCTCACGTGGATGTGGATCTCCAACCTCGCGCTGCTCGTGGGCGCCGAGCTGAACGCCGAGCTCGAGCGCGAGCGAGAGCTCGAGGCGGGCCTGCCGGCCGAGAACGAGCTGCAGCTCCCCCAGCGACAGCCGGCCAAGGCGAAAGCCTGAGGCTCAGCTCGAGGGTTAGCTGAGCCTCCAACGGCCGCCCGGGTCGCATGCCCGGGGTGGGATTCGAACCCACACGTCCCGAAGGACAGGGGATTTTAAGTCCCCAGTGTCTAGCCGTTCCACCACCCGGGCGGCGCTCGGACGGGCAGTCTAGGGACCGGTGAGAACGCTTTGAGCGGGACTTTGCGCGCCCCCCGCGCAACTTTTCCGCTGCTAGCGTTTCCTCTCGTACACGGTCCTCGGGCCGGCCTCGGTGATGGAAGCCTCCGCACTAACTCATCCCGCGCAGCCGTCGGCCCTGGTCGGCCGCTCGCCTCTGCTCCGCCTACAGGGCGACGAGAAGCTCATCGCCATGACCCGGCGCGGCCATCACGGGGCGTTCGAGACGCTCGTGGGCCGCTACGAGTCGCGCCTTCTCTCCTTCTGCCGGCACATGCTCGGATCCACCGAGGACGCCGAGGACGTGCTCCAGGAGGTGTTCACCGCCGCGTTCAACGCCATGTGCGCCGACGAGCGCCCGATCAACGCGCGGCCCTGGCTCTACCGGATCGCGCGGAACCGCTGCCTGAACCACCTTCGCCGCCCGCAGCACTCCGGTCAGGACTCGATGGACATCTTCGAGCGCGACGGCGGCACCTCTACGGCCGACACCGTGCACAAGCGCCAGGAGTTCCGCGACATCGTGGCCGACGTGCATGAGCTGCCGGAGACGCAGCGCACCGCGCTGCTGCTGCGCGAGATGGACGCGCTCTCCTACGAGCAGATCGCGGAGGCGATGGACAACACGGTGCCGAGCGTCAAATCGCTGCTCGTGCGCGCTCGCGTGTCGCTCGCCGAGGCCGCGGAGGCTCGCTTGCTGAGCTGCGACCAGGTGCGGATGGAGCTCGGCGAGGTCGCCGAGGGCCTCTCCAAGAGCACACCGCCTGGCCGCCGCCACCTGAAGGGATGCGACCGCTGCCGCCGCTTCAAGGGCGAGTTGCGCAGGACCAACCGCGCACTGGCGGCGATCTACCCGCTCGGGCCGCTCGTCATCTTCCACAAGCTCGTGCTCGTGAAGCTCGGCGTCTCGGCGGCGGCGGGCGGCGGCTCCTCGGCCGCGGCGGGCGGAGGAGTCGGGCTCGGCCTCGGCGGCGCTGCGGGTGGCGGGCTCGGTGCCGGCGCAGCCGGTGCGGGCGCCGGCGGAGCGAGCCTTGCAGCCGGTGCCACAGGCGCCGGCATCGCCGCGGCGAGCGCCGGTGGTGGCGTCGCCGGAGGTGCGATCGGCGCGGGCGCGAGCGCGCTTGCCACAAAGGCGGCCGCCGGCGTGATGGCGGCCGCGATCGTGACCGCCGGCGCCGTCGAGGTGAAGCACGTGAGCAGCGACCGGTCGGCCGGCGGGCAGGCTGCGACCGCGGTCGTCGAGCGCAAGGAGCTCGAGGTCCCAAAGGCAAAGGCGGAGACCAAGGCGCCCGACGAGACCGCCGGCGTCATCGACCCCGAGTCACTCAAAGCCGTGACGGACCCGAGTGCCGCAACGGAGGCGAGCGTCAAGGGTGAAGTCGCGCCCGACGCCGCGGCCGTTCCCGCCGCGGCCGCTGCGGCGCCCGAGGCCGCACCGGTCGCGACGGCGCCGGAGCCCGCCAACGGAGGCGCCAAGGCACCCGACGCCACCGCTCCCGCCACCTCTCATCCCGCTTCCACCCCCCGGCCCGCGCCCCCCGCCGTCTCGCCGAGCGCGCCCGCGGGAGAGCCCGCGAGCACACCTGCCCATGCCCAGCCGGCGCCAACCGCCGGCGAGCAGCGGCCGCGGTCGAAGCCGTCGAGCGGGACGGCCACGAGCCCACGCGATGGCAGCGAGAAAGTCACGAGTGACACGGGCGCGAGCCGCAGCAGTTCGACGCAGACCGGCGCGGCGGCCGCACCCACCCCCGCCGCCGGTTAGTGGCGACGCTCGAGGAGTTCGAGCGGATCGACATGCGGGTCGGCAGGGTGCTCTCGGTCGAGGAGTTCCCGGAGGCTCGGCGACCGGCCTGGAAGCTCGAGATCGACTTCGGCCCCGAGGTCGGCGTCAAGCGCTCCTCAGCCCAGATCACCCACTACCCCCGCGAGGCGCTCGACGGCAGCCTGGTCGTGGCGGTGGTCAACTTCCCCCCGCGACGGATCGCGGGCTTCCAGTCCGAGGTGCTCGTGCTGGGGGCCCTCGACGACGACCAGGGCGTAGTCCTCCTACGCCCCGACCGCGACTGCCAGATCGGCGACCGGATCGGCTGACGCTCCGAACGGGTCGCGACACCCTGCTCGCGTCCCCGCCGTATTGGCGCGATCAGCCGCCGGGCTCGCCCGAGGCCACGATGCGCACGTCGTTGACGCCGTCGAGCCCGCGCAGCGCGTAGGAGCGGTCTGGCATCAGGCCGTCGAGGGTGAGCCTGGCGCGGTCCTGGGGCCCCGCGACGAGCGTGCGTCCCGCGATGCTGACGCGGTAGCGGCGATCGTCGCGCGACCGCAGCTCGAGGCGCACGGCGATGAAGGGCGGCACGCGGATGCGCCGCGGTGTGAGCGATCCGTCACGTCCCTCGACACGCACCTCCGAGCGGATCGGCTGCTCGTCGCCGGCGCCGCCCTCGTCGTCCTCCGATGAGGAGCGTCCCGTCTCGGTGCTCTCGCTCGTGCCGGTCTCGGTCGACCCGGCGGTCGACCCCTCGCTCGTCGAGGTCGTCGACCCCGAGCCGGTCGAGGACGGCGTCGCCGGCTCCTCGTCGGCCCCGCAGCCGCCGAACACGAGCGCCGCCAGCACCAGGCCCAGGTATCCCCTAGACAGAGTGCGTGCCCCCCGGCTCGAGCACGACCACCTGCGAGGAGGTCTGGGCCTCGACGTCCGACTTGAACGCGTTCGCATCGGTCTCGATCGGCGGAAAGGTGTCGTAGTGGCAGGGGATCACCTGCTTGGCGCCGACGAGCTCTGCGGCCGTGAGGGCGTCGTGGCGGTCCATCGTGTAGTGGCCGCCGATGCAGACGATCGCAACGTCGATCTCATCCCGGCGCCCGACGAGCTGGAGGTCCGAGAAGAGCGCGGTGTCGCCGAGGTGATAGACGACGGTCTCGCCGAGCTTGATCACGAGCCCCGTCGCGGCATGGACAGTGCCCTTCGGCGTGACGCCGAAGTGCCACGCCGGCACGAGGCGGACCCAGCCACCCTCGAACTCGACCGTGCCACCCAGCAGCGGGTCGGCGATGTTCTCGATCCCGTCCTCGGTCAACTCACCGGCGAGCTCCTTCGAGGCGACACAGAAGGCGCCGCTGCGCTTGGCGATGTCGACGGTGTCGCCGAGGTGGTCGAAGTGCCCGTGCGTCAGGAACAGATGTGTGGGGTCGAGGTCGGCCGGCGCCGCGGCGGCCAGCGGGTTCTCCGACAAGAACGGGTCGATCAGGACGCGCGTGCTGCCCTCGGTCAGCTCGAAGCAAGAGTGGCCCAGAAAGCGGATCTCCATCGGTCAGTCCTCCCTGTGATCGTTGTCGTCGTCTCCTTGATCGAGCTCTCGAGCGAGCTCCCAGCCCACCGCGACGCCTACGAGCATGCTGATGCGAGTCTCTTCGGCGACCAGCGTGCGTACCGCGGCGAGCCGCTCGGCGTCCGGAGCTACGGTCACCTGGCGCAGCTGCGACTCGTGGGCGTCGTCGAACCAGCCCCCCTCGGCGAGCGCCCGCATCAGGATGTGCTGCAGCTGAGGGGCCATGTCGGTGACCCGTGCCTGCGCCGCACGAAAGCGATCGGGCTCGGCGAGCGCCTCGAGCGCGGCGTCGATCTCGGCGTCGGTCGGCTCGCGGGGCGCCACGCCTAGGCGCCGCCGAGCGCGGCGGTAGTTGAGGCGGGAGGCACTTAAGTCAGCGCCTGATCAGCGCCGGCAGCAGCAGCCCGAAGACGGCTCCGACGACTACGCCGCCGACGGCGGCTGCGATCGAGGCCGAGGGCCAGACGAGTGAGACGAGCACCAGCAGCAGGGCGAAGACGCCGGCGCCGATGATGTCGGCGCCGCGGTCCTCGCCGCGGCCATGGGCGCGGCGGTCCTCGACGAGCCACGCCGTCAACAGGCCCAAGGCGGCGCCGTTGCCGCCGATCGCCGGCAGCAGCCCGGCTCCCTGGGCGAGCCCCGCGCCGGCCGCTCCCGCGAGCAGGAACACCGAAACCGCCGCGAAGCGCCCGAAGCGGCGTTCGAGGTGCATGCCGAAGATCGCGGTCGCGACGAGGGCAATGAACTGGTAGCCGGCGTTGTCGTAGACGAAGAGGGTCGTCACCAGGCGCCACCACTGATCCCCGATCGGCGTGACCAAGCCGAGGTCGAGCGCCAGGCTCTCGCGGGCGGCGCCGGCGACCGTGGCGACGAGCGACAGGGCGATCAGGACGTAGACCCCGTAGGGGCGGGTGTCGGGCGCAACCCAAGGCGTCGCGGGATCGCTGCGCTGGCGCGGCGGCTCGGGCTGGCGGCGGCGCGCCAGAGGCGGGGGTCGGGGCGCCGAGCGAGTGCGCGGCGGCGGCTCGGCGGGCGGCTCGCGCTCGAGCTTGGGCGCGCGCTTGCGCACCCGCTGTCCACAGTAGGGGCACTCCGTAACGTACGGAGACACCTCGGACGAGCAGCTCTTGCAGATTACGAACAGGTCGGGCTCGCTCACCCATCGGAGCATACCGGGGGGCGTTCGAGCGAATGGAGGTTCAGGCCTCGACCGCGACGGTCCTCTCGACGATCTCCGTCATCACCTCGCGCAGGTCGTGATTCGCCTCCCAGACGAGCAGCTGGCGATCGGCGCCGGTGCCCCGGTCGAGCAGGTCGTCGATGCCCTCGAGCTCGTCCGCGGAGCCGAGGTCCTCGGCGTGCCCGCGCATGCGGTCGAGCACCCGCCGCGCGAGGACGCGCGCCGGCACTGCGTCCGAGCTCGGGAGGTCGACGAGCTCCGCATCGAGCCCCGAGCGCGCCGCGATCCACTTGTTCTCGTCGAGCATCTCGTAGGGGTACTCCGACAGCTCCAAGCCGGCCTCGAAGTGCTCGGCAAGCTCTTTGACCATCGCGTGCACGAGCGCCGCGATCCCGAGCGTGTGCTCGACGCGCGTCTGGCCGTCCATCACGCGAATCTCGACGGTGCCGAAGTTCGGGTGCGGACGCACGTCGTACCAGAGGAAGGTGTAGTCCTCCATCACGCCTGACTCGACCATGAAGCCAATCCGCTGCGAGTAGTCGTCGAAGTCGATGTAGGTGGGCGGGATGCCGACGCGCGGGAAGGCGCGGAAGATCGGCGTGCGCGTGGACAGGAGACCCGTGCGGTCGGCGCGCCAGAAGGGCGAGTTGCACGACAGCGCGAGCAGCAGCGGCACGTGCACGCGCATGCCGTTCGCGACGTGGATCGCCTTGTCGGGGTCGTCGATCCCGACGTGCACGTGCGCCCCGAAGATCAGCTCCTGGCGCGCGACGAAGCGCAGGCGGCCGACAAGGTCACGGTAGCGTGGGCGCTGGACGATCCGCTGGTCCTCCCACATCGCGAACGGGTGCGTGCCCGCCGAGCCGATCGTCAGCCCTCGATCGCCCGCCGCGTGGTTGACGAGCCGGCGCAGAGCGCGCAGCTGGTCGCCGGCCTCGGCGGTGTTCTCGCAGACGTTCGTGCCGACCTCGAGCACCGACTCCATCAGCTCGGGAGCGATCGCCCCCGGCAGGTCCGGCACCGCCCCCAGCAGCTCCTCGATCGAGTTCGAGAGCTCATACGTCTCTGCGTCGAGGATCATCAGCTCCTCCTCGATCCCGATCGTGTACGAGGGCCCCGTGAATTGGTGCTGCACGCGCGGATCGTACCCGTGCCCCTGACGGCCTGGGTGTAACGTGGATAAGCGCGTCCCGACCACAGGAGGCCCCATGGTGCTCTCGCCCCTGACCGAACAGAAGCCGCTGCTGTCCACGCTTTCCCCGGGCAAGCTCACGCGCATGCACCGGATGCTCTACGAGTTCGGGCCCGGTCACGGGACGCTGATGCTGCTGCCGATCGACCAGGGCATCGAGCACGGGCCGCGCGACTTCTTCGACAACCCGGCCTCGAAGGACCCCGAGTACCAGTTCAAGCTCGCCGCCGAGGGCGGCTATTCGGCGATTGCCTGCCAGATCGGCCTCGCCACTCGCTACTACCCCGACTACGCGGGCGCGCTGCCGATGATCCTGAAGATCAACGCCAAGACCGAGATCGGGGGCTCGGCGAACTCGTTCTCGTCGCTGAACGCGTCCGTCGAGGACGCCGTACGCCTCGGTGCAGACGGCGTCGGCTACACGCTCTACGTCGGCTCGCCACGCCAGGACGAGGACCTGATCCAGCTCAAGGCGGTGCGCGAGGAGTGCGAGCGCTACGGCATGCCACTCGTGATCTGGGCCTATCCGCGCGGCTCGGCGCTGGACGAGCTCGGCGGCCAGAGCACCTTCTACGCGATCGACTACGCCGCGCGCATGGCGATGGAGATGGGCGCGGACGTCGTCAAGCTCAATATGCCGAAGATCGATCCGGACAAGGACAAGCTGACGCCCGCGCCCTACAACGAGATGGAGCTCACCCAGGAGGAGGCGATCCGCCAGGTGGTCGAGTCGGCGGGGCGCTCGCTCGTGGTGCTCTCGGGCGGCTCGCGGATCGACGACGACCAGCTGCTCGAGCAGACGCGCATAGTGATGGAGGCCGGCGGCTCGGGCGTGATCTACGGGCGCAACGTCTGGCAGCGCGAGCTCGACGCCGCCAAGGACATCGTCGAGCAGATCAAGGAGACGCTCGTCTCGAGCGTGCGACGGACCCCGTAGCCAGCAACCACCGATCGAGGCGCCGCCGGAATCGTGGATTCAGGCTTAGCCGGGTAGCCTCTCCGCCACCGTGCGGATGCGACAGTCATTCCACCAGTTCGAGGCGGCCTTCCGGGAGTCGGCGGTCGAGGAGCGCTCGCGCAGCGAGCAGCGCGTCCACAGGGCCACGCAGCGCACGCGCCAGCGTCGTCAGCAGCGGGTGCGCAAGCACGCGACGCTGCGCTTCGTCGCGCTGGTCGCCTCGATCCTCGGCACGAGCGTGCTGGTCACGATCGTGATGTTCGAGACCCTCGCCTGGCTGATCGGCGTCTAGAAGACCGCTGAGAAAGTCCCGCCGTTGCGGACGGGCTGCTCGACGATCACGAGGTCGCCGCCGCGCAGCGGCTCCTGCGCGAGCTGACCGGCCAGGACTTCGACGTCTCTGACGACGGCGTTCCGAGGTTGCACCGCGGGACGCGGTCGGGGCGGATCCTGTCGGTCCACGACACCGAGATGCGCCACGGGCGCAAGTCACGCCACCAGCGCTTCGACGGCTACAAGCTGTCGGCGGCGGCGACCAACACGCCGGAGCCCCTGATCACCGCCGTCTCGGTCGCGCCCGCATCCGAGCAGGACGGGCCGCAGGCAAAGCAGCTGGTCGATGCCCAGCCGCAGCGCCGCCGGCCGGCCCGGCTGCTCGGCGACACCGCCTACGGCACGGGACCCGTGCGCGCCGAGCTCGCCGCGCGCGGGGTCGACGTGCTCGCGCCGGTGCCCGAGCCGCCGGCCAAGGACGGCCGGCTCTCGAAGCGCGACTTCCACATCGACCTCGAGGCGGACACCGTCACCTGTCCCGCCGGCGAGATCGCCCCGATCCGCACCGAGCCGTCCGGCCAGCGGCGGGCGAGCTTTGCGAAGGTGGCCTGCGATCGCTGCCCGCTGCGCGACGCTTGCGTCGCCCCCGGTCGGGGGCGCCGGTCGCTCCAGATCGCGCCCGACGAGGCGCTCTTAATCGCCGCCCGCCAAGCGCTCGACGAGCCGAGAACCGCCGAGCACCTGCGCCGCACCCGGCCGCGGATCGAACGGCTGCTCGGTCTGCTCGCAAGCCGCTACAGAGCCCGCAAAGCGCGCTACTTCGGCGCCGCCAAGGCCCGCCTCCAGGCCGCCTGGACCGCCGCTCTCGTCAACCTCAACCCGATCGGCCGCCGGCTCGCCGCAGGGATCGCCTGAACGGGCGGGGAGCGGTGCTTTGGCCAAACAAAGCTACGCGCGGCGGCCATCGGGGGGCGAACCGCGGATGACCTTTCTCAGCGGTCTTCTAGTCGTTCTTGAGCCGCTCGAGCGCGTCGCTTACCGCCGCGCTCGCGCCCTCGGAGGCCCGGTCCTGCTGGATCTCGAGATAGACCTCCTTGCGAAAGACGGGGATCGCCCTCGGGGCCTGGATCCCGATTCGTACCTTCTCGCCCATAACGGCGAGGACGGAGACCTCGATCTCGTCCCCGATCATGATGCTCTGGTTGGACTTACGTGTCAGGACGAGCATTGTGCCTCCGTGGCGGGATCTCCTGAGCCAGCGTGACTCAGCAGGAAAGTTTCGCAGCCCGCAAGGATAGGTCACAGGCGGTCCGCCAAGTGCCGTCCCGCCAGCGCCTACTAATGTTGGCGGCTCGTCCAGATGGCCCGCCGCTCACTAAAGCCCCAGCTCAACCAGATCCGCACCTGGGTCCGTCAGGGTCGAACCGACGCCTGGATCGCACACCAGCTCGAGGTCGCCGTGCGCGACATCTCGGCATTCAAGCGCGAGCACGAGCTGGCCTCGGCCGAGCCCGTCGACGGTGACGGCGACGGCTTCGCCTCCGGGGGCGAGGAGGAGCCGGACCTGCGCGCCGAGGACGACGCGCTCGTGGCGGCGCAACTCGACGCAGAGCCCGAGGTCGTCGAGGAAGAGGAGCCCGCCCCCGAGAGCGACGACGACGCGACCAAGCGCCGCCGCCGGCGCGGCCGGCGCGGCGGACGCAGCCGCGCTCGCGACGCCGCGGGCGCCCCGCTCGAGGGCACCTTCGACCACGGCGAGGAAGGCTACGGCCTGTGGCTCGATCCCGCCGTGCAGGACAACCCGGTCTATGCCGAGCACTGGACGGGGCACCGACCGGTCAGCGTGACCGTCGAGCCCGACCAGATCGTGATCCGCCGCGCCGGCGAAGAGCCGGCCGAGGACTCGGACAGCGCGAGCGCCGCCGCGGCTCCGGAGCCCGCGCCCGGTCCTGCCGAGGACGAAGAGGCAGCCGTCCTCGACCCGGACGACTTCGACGCCTAGAGCGGGTCGCGGGCGCGCCCGCCGGCGAAGTCGACCGCCTCGCGCGCGTAGCGGTTGAACGCCGCGTCGACAGCCCAGGCGCTGTCGGTCGCGGGCGAGTAGCGCTGCGCGAGCGCGGTGGCCCAATCGGGATCGGTGGCGTAGAGGTCGGCGAGCTCGCCGACGCTGAAGGCGGAGCCGAGCCGGCGCCTGAGCTCGTCGGTCACGGCGAAGACCGCGCGCTCGAGCGCGATCCGCTCGCGTGGCTCGAGGTCGCGCAGCCGCCGCTCGCCCTCCTCCCACTGGAAGAGCGCGTTCTCGAGCGCGTAGGACACGGCCCCGACGGTAGCGGCGCGGGCTACGAGGGTGGGACGTTCTGGATCACGAAGGCGCGCTCACCGCGCCTGACCATGCCGAGCTTGCGCGCCTCGCGCTCGAGCGAGTCAGGGCGGCGGAGGACATCGAGGCGCGCCCGCAGGCGCGCGCGCTCGCGCTCGAGGCGCTCGAGCTCCTGCCGGTGTGCCTGAGCGGTCTCGCGCTGCTCGAGGTAGTGGCGCGTCGGCGCGATGTAGAGCAGCACGATCACCCCAAGCACCGCCAACAGGGCGAGGCGACCGACCTTGTCCCAGCGGATCGGGGTGCGGGCTGCCCGCGGACGTGTCGCGACGCTTGCCATCGCGGAGCGTTTCGCCCCCGCGCGCCCGGCTCCTGCTACTGCGAGCGGAAGACCGAGCGCCCCGGGTAGCTGGCGTCGGCGCCGAGCGCCTCCTCGATCCGCAGCAGCTGGTTGTACTTCGCGACGCGGTCCGAGCGCGACGGCGCGCCGGTCTTGATCTGGCCACAGCCCGTCGCGACCGCGAGGTCGGCGATCGTCGTGTCCTCGGTCTCGCCGCTGCGGTGTGACATGACGGCGGTGTAGCCGGCGTCGCGGGCGGTCTTGATCGCGTCGAGCGTCTCGGTGAGCGTGCCGATCTGGTTGACCTTGACGAGGATCGAGTTGGCGACGCCGAGCTCGATGCCGCGGCGCAGACGCTCGCTGTTCGTGACGAACAAGTCGTCGCCGACGAGCTGCACGCGCTCGCCGAGGCGCTTGGTGAGGGCCCTCCAGCCGTCCCAGTCCTCCTCGTCCATGCCGTCCTCGATCGAGACGATCGGGTAGCGGCCGGCCAGGTCGTCCCACAGCTCGG
>Ga0136630_1001177_pt1 | contig 10566 bp, 9 predicted proteins | sample AntDrymUQ5682106_2_FD_105496 | JGI IMG/M metagenome (GOLD analysis project Ga0136630, IMG submission 105496) | Polar desert sand microbial communities from Dry Valleys, Antarctica - metaG UQ568 (21.06) | ecosystem: Environmental > Terrestrial > Soil > Desert | place: Antarctica: Dry Valley...
GCAAGCGCCTCGAGCAGCAGATCGGGGCCCTTCTCGTGGTGCAATCGGCCGGCGTAGACGAGCCGCCGCGCCGGCACGCGGGCCGGCTGCACGACCGAGACCGGATCGATCGCCGAGCGGCCCTCGCGAAGCAACGCCCGCTCCGCCCCGAGCGCCAAGAGCTGCTCGCGCGCGGTCGGTCCGTGCACAAACAGGAGGTCGAGCCTGTCGAGCGCGGAGCGAAGCTCGCCGACGGGTGGCTCGCCCGGCCACCGGTAGGCGTTGTGCTCGCTGCCCACCACGGGCACGGTGGCGGGCGCCGCACGAGCCGTCGCCCACCACGCTCCGAACTGGTGCGCGTGCACCAGGTCGGCGCCGGCGAGCCGCGCGGAAAGCCAGCTGGAGAACCCCTCGTCGCACTCGTACTGAAGACTGCGTGAGGCTCCGTACAGCTCGACCTCCACTCCGTGCGTTCGAAAGAGCTCGACTCCGGCCGCGGTCGCAGATCCCGCGACGAAGCGGACGTCCCACCCTCGCCGCCCCAGCGCAATCCCCAGGCGCAACGCGCTCAGTTGGCCGCCGCCCGGTTCGACGTTCCCGATGACGCGGACAGTCCGCATCCTCGCAGGCTACGGCGCGGCCCCGATGGCTCACGCCTGCCTGTGGCTAGGGCCGCTCCTGGCCCGGGCGGCTGACGTGCACCTTGGACTCCAGCGCCAGCCCGAACGGGCTTCCTTCGGAGTCCTTGCAGATCGCCCAGGCCTTCCCCGGGTGGACCACGCTCCCACCGAGCGCCTCGACGCGCTCCAGTGCCTCGGCGACATCGCTCACCGCGAAGTAGGGCAGCGAGTAGGAATCGCCGGGGGCGCGTCCGCGGGCATGAACGCCGACCGCGGGGGCCCCCGAGTGCGTTTGCCAGCCTTCTCCCTGTCCATCTTGGCGAGCCTCAAGCTCTACGCCTAGAAGCGTCATCCAGAAGCGTCGGGCGCGCTCGGGATCGTCTGCGGGAAACTCGATCAGTGACAGCGGGAAGCCTTGCATCGCAGCCACGATACTGCCGCTTGGGCCACGCGCGAATCACCGGCCCCTGCCCGCGACAGCCTTCGACAGCGGTGAGGGAAACCGCGGCAACACCCGTGTGCCACCGAGCCACTCGGTCAGGCGCGCCGCCTCGTGCTCCAGGGCACGGAGTCCATCCGAGCCGACATCCTCGAGCACCTGCAGGACGACCTCGCCGGTGTCGCTCTGGCGCCAGCCGCCCACGATCCGCCCGTCCCACCACGCGGAGGGTCCGGCGTTGCCGCTGGTGTCGAACAGCTGCGCCTTGTATGGCCCGAGGTACCAATCCCGCTCGAACCAGCCCATCGTGGTGGGATCCAATGGCGGCAGGAGGGCGGCCCACGGCGCGACCGGGTCGGTCGCCTCCAGGTCGTCGCCCAGCAGGTATCCGATCTGCCCCTCGAGATCGACCTCGACCGCGTGGAGCTCGGCCAGCGCCCTGCGAACGGCCGTGACGGTCGACCCGAGCCACCACTTGATGTCGGCCGCCGTACCGGGTCCGAACACGCGCAGCCACTGGTCGACCAGTCTCGCCACGCCCTCGGCCGTTGTGTGAGCCGCGATCTCCTCCCCGAACCAGGACCTCATGGAGGCCCAGCGGGGGCGCGAGATGGTCCAGCCGCCGTCGTTGGACGCCCGCACGATCTGCCCCGCTGCCGACAGCGTGGTCAACACTCGGGGACCGATCGGCGCCTGCCCACCCCAGGACTTGCCTTCCCCATACGCGATCGAGCCCTCGAGCGAAGGGATCTCCCTGCGTAGCTCCGACGATGTGGCCTGCCGGCCCTCAGTCAGCGCCGCCCGCACCTGCTCCGAGGCCTCGGACAGCCAGCGCTCACCGTTGCGGTGCAGGCCCGCCGCCTCGACGTCGCGGATCAGCCGGCGCCGCTCGCCGTCGGCAACGCGATCGCTGGCCCCGGCCTGCGCGAAGCCGATGGTCTCGCGCGGGAAGACGAACAGTGTGCGGCGCATCGCCAGGTGCTTGACCAGCGACCGGTCGACGTACAAGGCGTCGTCGAGGTCGGTCACGGTCATGCCGTCGACACGCGCCCAGGCCGACAGGTAGACCGTCGCGGGGTCGGTCCCGTGGAGACAGACCATGCTCCTGGCCGCCTCGACGACGTCGACCGCACGGTGGCCGGGTGCCACGCGGTGACGAGCGGCCAGCCTGGCCCGGCGCTCCGCGACGTCGATCTTTCGCATGACCGAGCGGTGCGCGCTGGAGAAGCCCGCGAGCGCTCAGCGCCAGCGCAGCCGCCCCGGCTCCTCCCGCATCCTGAGCACGCGCGCCGGAACGCCCGCGACGACGGCGTTGGCCGGGACGTCGTGGGTGACGACCGAGGCGGCGCCGACGATCGCGTTGTCGCCGACCGTGACCCCGCGCAGGATCACGGCTCCGTAGCCGATCCAGACGTTGTCGCCGATCCGCACTTCGCGCTTGTAGATCCCCTGCTCGCGCACCGGCCGCTCGACGTCCGAGGCCGTGTGGTCGAAGTCGATCATCATGACGCGGTCGGCGATCAGGCACTCGCGCCCGATCGAGACGTGGTTGTAGGCGGAGATCGTGCACTCCTGCCCGAGCACCGTCTTCGCGCCGATCGCGATCACACCCTCGTGGCAGCGGACCTTGGTCCCCTGCCCGAGCCACGACCAGCGCCCGAGCGAGACGCGGCCGCTGCGGCCGATCTGGATCACGCTGCCGCGACCTATGAACGCGAGGCCGTCGAGGCTGAGCCGGCGGCCGTAGGAGGAGAGGAATCGCCGCCGCAGGAGGCGCGCGAGCAGCACCGCGTAGCGCGGACGCAGCATCCGGTTGCACGCCATGAAGCGCAGCAGCGCCGGCATGCCGCCGTGCAGGGGGACGGGCGCCGCGCGGACCTCCGCCGGAGCGCCCGACGGCGGCGGGCCCTTCAGCGCGGGAATATCGGCCAGGGAGGGCGTTCCCAAGCGGGCGATCATAGGACGACCCGGGGGGCTCCTACCATCGGCCGCCCGTGCCGGTGGCCAGGACATCACTCCCAGACCTCGCCGAGCGCCTGCTCGCGGGCGACAAGCGCGCGCTCGGGCGGGCGATCTCGCTCGTGGAGGACGACGACCCCGAGGGCTGGGCGCTCGTGCGCGAGCTCTACCCGCGCACGGGCAACGCCGCCGTCGTCGGCATCACCGGCCCACCGGGCGCCGGCAAGTCGACGCTGCTCGCCGCGCTCGTCGGGCACGCGCGGGCGCGCGACCGCGAGGTGGCGGTGCTCTCCGTGGACCCTTCCTCGCCGTTCACGCAGGGCGCCCTACTCGGCGACCGCATCCGCCTCGTCGACCACTACCTGGATCCGCACGTCTTCATCCGCTCGATGGCCAGTCGCGGCTCGCTCGGCGGCCTGTCCGAGGCGACGCTGCAGGCCGCGCTGCTGATGGACGCCGCCGGCAAGGACGACGTCTTCATCGAGACAGTCGGGGTCGGGCAGGCCGAGGTCGACGTCGTCGACCACGCCGACACGGTCGTGCTCGTGCTGATGCCGGGCTCGGGCGACTCGATCCAGGCGATCAAGGCGGGGGTGATGGAGATCCCCGACGTGATCGTGGTCAACAAGGCAGACCACGCGGGTGCCGACGCCACGGTGCGCGAGATCCGCGCCGCGCTCACGCTCGGCCCGCCTCGCGAGCGCGACGTGCCGATCGTGCGCACGCGCGCGCGCTCTGGCGAGGGCGTCGACGAGCTGGTCGAGCGGATCGCCGAGCACCGCGCCTGGCTGATCGGCGAGGGCCTGCTCGAGGAGCGCCGCCGGCGCAACCTCGCCGGTGAGGTGATCGGCCTCGCGGCCGCCCGCCTGCGCCGCCGCCTCGAGCGGTCGCTCGCGGACGATCCGAGCGTGGTCGAGCTGCTCGACGAGGTCGCCGCCCGTCGCGTGGACCCTGCGAGCGCGGCGGAGCAACTGCTAGAGCGCCAGTCCTGACGCGGCGACCGCGAGGCGCTCGCCAGGAGGGACAAGCCCGCCGGCGGAATTCTCGACGTGCGTACAACGCGCGCCGAGAGCCCAGCTTCTAGCGTGGCGGAGCCTGCTCGAAAAACGTCCTTCCCGCCGCCTGCCAGGCGCCGGGCAATCCTCAGGAGGGTTCTTTGACGCTCAGACGATCCACCGGCGCCCTGGCGCTCACGGCTCTCGCGGCGCTGGCCGTCCCGGCCGTCGCCGCGGCTGACACGCTCGAGGCGTACAACAACGGCGCCGTCGTATCCAACACGCTGATCAACACGATGTGGGTGCTGGTCGCCGCCGTGCTCGTCCTGTTCATGCAGGCCGGCTTCGCGATGCTCGAGATCGGCTTCTCGCGCGCCAAGAACGCAGGCGCCGGCGTGGCCAAGATCCTCACCAACCTGTCGATCGCGGCCATCTGTTACTGGGCCGTCGGGTTCGCGCTCGCCTTCGGGGTCGACGACTCCGTCTACGGCCTCTTCGGCACCGACGGATTCCTGCTGCGTGGCTACAGCGAGGTCGCGCCGAGCGCCGACCTGGCCGAGCTCGGCGTGGTGCAGGGCGACCCGCGCGCCGCCTTCCCGGTCATGGGGCTCTCGGACGCCACGATCGAGGCCAAGTGGCTGTTCCAGTTCGCCTTCTGCGCGGTGTCGCTTGCGATCGTCTGGGGCACCACGCTCGAGCGGATCAAGTACTCCGCCTACGTGATCTACGCGATCGTCTTCGCGTCGATCATCTACCCCGTCGGCTCGCACTGGGTCTTCGGCGGCGGCTGGCTGCAAGAGACGGTCGGCATGCAGGACTTCGCCGGCTCGACCGCCGTGCATCTGATCGGCGCCACCGGCGCGCTCGCAGCGCTGCTGCTGCTCGGGGCGCGCAAGGGCAAGTTCGGCCCCGATGGGGTGCCGCGGGCGATCCCCGGGCACTCGATGCCGCTGGTCGGCCTCGGCACGATCATCCTGTTCATCGGCTGGTTCGGGTTCAACCCCGGCTCGACGCTGAACGCCGAGGACCTGCGCTTCGGCGAGGTCGCCGTCGTCACCCTGCTGGGCGGCGCGGGCGGCGTTATCGGCGCGTTCATCGCATCGACGCTGATGCAGCGCACGATCGACATCGGCATGGTCGCGAACGGCCTGATCGCCGGTCTCGTCGCGATCACCGCCCCCTCGGGCTACATCGAGGCGTGGCCCGCTCCGATCATCGGCGTGATCGCCGGTCTGATCGTCGTCGCGGGCGTGCTCGCGATCGAGAAGCGCCTCGACGATCCGGTGGGCGCGCTCTCGGCGCACGGGCTCGCGGGCATCTGGGTGACGCTCTCGTGCGGCATCTTCACCTCGCCGCGCCTGGCGCAGTACAACGGCTTCGGCGAGGAGGCCGGCGGCCTGTGGTACTCGGGCTCGTTCGCGCAGCTCGGGAACCAGGCGATCGGGATCATCGCGACGTTCGCGTTCGTCTTCGCGCTCTCTTTCCTGACGTTCTTCCTGATCAAGGTGACGATCGGGCTGCGGGTCGCCGACGAGGCAGAGGATGCGGGGCTCGACATCGTCGAGCACGGCATGTACGGCTACCCGGAGCAGTTCATCCCGCACCCGGAGATCGGCGCGGCGTCGCACGGCCCGGCCGTGCCGTCGTTCTCGCCGGCGCCCGCGTCGTCCACCGTCTCGACAGCGCACTCCAGCGAGGTGACCGCATGAAGATGATCGTCGCCTACGTCCGCCACGAGGCCTTCGAGCCGATCCGCCAGGAGCTGCTGGAGGCCGGGTTCCCATCGCTCACGATCATGGAGGTGAAGGGCTCCGGGCGCCAGAAGGGGATGACCGAGCACTACCGCGGGGCCACGATCCCGATCAACCTGCGCCCGAAGCTGCGGCTCGAGTGCGTGGTCGAGTCCTCGGACGCGGCGCAGGTCTCAGACGCGATCCTGCGTCACTCCCGCACGGGGGCTGTCGGAGACGGGAAGATCTTCGTGATGCCGGTCGAGGAGGCGATCCGGATCCGGACCGGCGAGTCCGGCGAGAAGGTGCTTCAGGCACACGAGGCAAGCGATCACGTGTCGGCCTGAGGCCCGGGGAGAGAAGAGGAGCGGCCCCTCGCGCACCGGTGCGCGAGGGGCACCAACGGAGCGAGGTCGTGCCGCGGCCCGCCTGACCAAAGGACAGAACTGAAATGCCCAGCACGGCTCTGCAAAACATCGCCGCCGCTCAGTGGAGTGCCAACGGCTCGACGCTCGGCTCGCCAGACCTGAGCCTGCCGACCAACCAGATCTTCGGGCGCAACGTCTTCAGCTCCTCGGTGCAGCGCCAGATGCTGCCGAAGGGGGCGTACGAGCGGCTGCAGTCGACGATCAACCGCGGCGAGTCGCTCGACCTCGCGCTCGCCGACCTGATCGCCTCGGCGATGCGCGAGTGGGCGCTCGAGCGCGGGGCGAGCCACTACACGCACTGGTTCCAGCCGCTGACCGGCTCGACGGCCGAGAAGCACGACTCGTTCTTCGGCCCGCTCGGCGACGGCACGGCGATCTCCGAGTTCTCGGGCAAGGACCTCGTGCGCGGTGAGCCCGACGCTTCGAGCTTCCCCACGGGCGGCCTGCGCTCGACCTTCGAGGCGCGCGGCTACACGGCCTGGGATCCCACGAGCCCGGCGTTCATCCTCGAGAACCCCAACGGCGCGGTGCTCTGCATCCCGACCGCGTTCGTGTCGTGGACCGGCGAGGCGCTCGACCTGAAGATCCCGCTGCTGCGTTCGATGGACGCGCTCTCGAAGTCCGCCGTGCGCGCTCTGCGCCTGTTCGGCGAGGAGACAGTGCAGCGTGTGACGACGACGGTCGGCCCCGAGCAGGAGTACTTCCTGATCGACGAGCGCTTCTACTACGCCCGCCCCGACCTCGTCACGACGGGGCGCACGCTCTTCGGGGCGAAGCCGCCGAAGGGCCACGAGCTCGACGACCACTACTTCGGCTCGATCCCGCCCCGGATCCTGTCGTGCATGCTCGACGTCGAGGCCGAGCTCGCGAAGCTCGGCGTGCCGGTCAAGACGCGCCACAACGAGGTCGCCCCCTCCCAGTACGAGATCGCGCCGGTGTTCGAGACCACCAACGTCGGCTGCGACCACCAGCTGCTGACGATGCAGACGCTCCAGGGCGTGGCGCGCAAGTACGGCCTCGTGTGCCTGCTGCACGAGAAGCCATTCGCAGGCGTCAACGGCTCGGGCAAGCACAACAACTGGTCGATGGGCACAGACACCGGGCAGAACCTGCTCGATCCCGGCGACTCGCCCCAGCGCAACCTCGAGTTCCTGCTCTTCTGCACCGCGGTGATCGAGGCGGTCAACCAACACCAGGGCCTGCTACGGGCGTCGATCGCGGGCGCCGGGCAGGACCACCGCCTCGGCGCCAACGAGGCTCCGCCGGCGATCATCTCGATCTTCCTCGGCGCGCAGCTGACCGATGTCTACGAGGCGATCGAGCGCGGTGAGATCGGCGCGGAGGCGGGCGATGCGACGATGCGCCTCGGAACGCCGATCCTGCCCGATCTCCCGAAGCACATGGGCGATCGCAACCGTACGAGCCCATTCGCATTTACCGGCGAGAAGTTCGAGTTCCGGGCGGTCGGCTCAGGCGAGTCGCCGAGCTTCCCGAACACGGTGCTGAACACGATCGCCGCGCAGGCGATCGACCGGCTGTGCGACCGGCTCGAGGAGGAGATGCGGGGCGGGCGTTCGCTCGAAGAGGCGCTCCCGACGGTGCTTCAGGAGAGCTGGATGGCGAACAAGCAGATCGTCTTCAACGGCGACAACTACTCCGAGGAGTGGCACGCGGAGGCCGACCGGCGAGGCCTGCTCAACCTCCGCACGACCCCCGACGCGCTGCCGATCCTCGTCTCCGGCGAGGCGGTGTCGATGTTCTCGGAGCTCGGCGTCCTGTCGAAGCGCGAGCTCGAGTCACGCTTCGAGGTCTACTCCGAGCAGTACGCCCTTAAGGTCAACATCGAGGCGGAGACGGCGGCCACGATGGCCCGCACGATGCTGTTGCCGGCGGCGGTCAGGCATCTGACGATGCTGCAGGCCGCAGGTGACGGCCTTGGCGAGCTTACGTCGCAGGTCGGGGCCGAGATCGAGGCATTCGTCGACGCCATCGGGAGGCTCGACGAGGTCAACCTGCATCCCGAGGAGCTCGAGGGGATCGAGCTCGCGCGCTACGTGGCGGACAGCGTCCTACCGGCGATGGAGGCGGTCCGCATCGTGGCCGACCGGCTCGAGAAGATCGTCGCCGAGGATCTGTGGCCGCTTCCCAAGTACAGCGAGATCCTGTTCATCAAGTGACCGGGTGACCTACCAGGCCCCCGGCGATCGGGGGGCGCCTCAGCCGCTCCCCTCGCCGCGCGGCGCCCACCTAGAGATGGTGGGCGCCGTGCTGGCCGGCGACGGGCTCGAGCGGGTCGCGGAGATCGCCTCCGCTCACGCCGGCGCCCCGGTGGCCGTCGTCGTGCCGCGTCTCGGCGTGCCGGTCGACGCCTGGGCCTCGTACGAGCGCTACGTGGCGCTGCGCCTCGCCGGCGGGCGGCCACCGCAGCCGCGCGAGGTGGTGGCCGAGGTGCCGATCGCCTCGGGCGGCGAGGAGCTCGGCGCGGTACTGATGATGGGGTCGGGCGGCGCCGACGCCGGCGAGTACCTGCATGTCGCGGCCGTGGCGGCGCTCACGGAGGTGGCGGTGGCCGAGGCTCGCGACGAGACGGAGCAGACCCTGCGCGGCTCCTTCCTCGAGGAGCTGCTGACCCGCGACGACCTCGAGGCCGTCGACATCGTGCGACGCTCGCGGCGCCTCGGCTGCGACCTCTCGGCGGGGGCGGTCGCACTCTGCGCCGACCCCGGTGGGCGGTCGCCCGGGCGCCTCGTCGCCGGCATCGCCGCCGAGCGCGCCGGTGCGCTGGCGCAGACGGTCGGCGATCGCGTCTACGCCCTCCTGCCAGGCACGGTCGAGGAGGCTCGCCGCGTGGCGGCCCGGCTCGGGCGCCAAGCGGTGGTGGGAGTCTCCTCGCATTACGGGGACCCGGCCGACGTTCGGCGCGCGCTCGAGGAGGCCTCCCTGATCCTCGACGTCACGGCCGCCGGCGGCGGCGCTCCGAGCGACGGCATCGGTGAGGGGACCTACCGGCTGCTCTTCCGCGTGCTCGCGAGCCACCCCGAGGAGGTCCGCTCCTTCTACGGCGACACGGTCGCGGCGATCGTCTCCTACGACGCGCAGTACCGGACCGACCTCGTCGGCACGCTCGAGAGCTACCTCGACCAGAACTGCAACATGAACGCGACGGCGCAGACGATCCACGCGCACCGCCACACGGTCGGCTACCGGCTCGAGCGGGTGCGGGAGCTGACCGGTCTCGATCCGTTCAAGACGGAGGATCGAGAGCGGCTCGGGCTCGGGCTCAAGGCCTACCGCATCATCGCGCCGCAGCTGCGGCGCTAGGGCGCTTAGACAAGATCGCCCTCGGCCTGGCCGCCGTCGGGCGCATGCCGGCCCGCAAGGGCAGCGCCACGACGACGTCGGATTGAGGCGCGCTCGGGCGTCGTCGTAGCGCTCCATCCGCCGAGCGCCTATCATGCGCGCTCGCAATCTGGACAAGCCGAGTCCTCGCCGTCCCAGACGGCGTGGAGCGGGGGAACCATTGGGTCGGCGGGAAGCCGGCTCGGGGGCGAATCACCGTCGTTTCAGGTGTAGCGCGTCTTTTCCGCGCGAGCCCGTCAGCTCACCTCGTAGGCGTGGAGAATGAAGGGAGTGAGTGCCAGTGCCACAGCCGTCCGTCGCGTTGCTGCAACGGCAGTGCCCCGCGTCGATCGAGGACTCGCGCCGTCGCCGGACGGCGACGCGCGCCGCCGCGGCCGCGAACCTGTCGCGCCGGGTCAACGGGAGCGCGGCCTCGCTGGCGCTCGTTGTCGCGCTGCTCTTCACGGCCGGAGTCGAGCTCGCCTCCGGGCAGAGGTCGGCCATGCGCTCGGCCGGGGGCGACTCGCAAGGGGGGCCCGACGTGGCCGCAATGCAGCGGGCCCTCGGGGTCACGGCGGACGGCGTCGCGGGGCCACGCACGATCGCCGCGGTGCGCCGCTTTCAGCAGCGGCGCGGACTCGTCGTCGACGGCATCGCCGGACCCGTCACGCTTGCCGCGCTCGGCGTGCGGAGCGCTACCGCGTCCTCCAAGGAGGACGGTGGCCAAGCCGCCCCACGCGCAGCGGCGAGCAGTCCGTCGGCGACGCTCCAGAGGATCGCGCGCTGCGAGTCGGGCGGCAACATCCGCGCGATATCGGCGAACCGCCTCTATCGGGGCAAGTATCAGTTCTCGCGCGAGACGTGGCGACGGCTGGGCGGCCGAGGCGATCCGGCGCGGGCGGCCGAGGCCGAGCAGGACCGCATCGCCGCAAAGCAGTTCGCTCAGTCGGGCACCTCGGCCTGGCCGAGCTGCGGCTGACGGCGACTCAGCTCCTGCGCACGCGTGGGGCACGATTGATGCGCTAGCGAGGCTGGCGGTGTGCGGCACCGCCTTAGCGTCAGCGCCATGCGGTGCGA
>Ga0136630_1001179_pt1 | contig 10562 bp, 10 predicted proteins | sample AntDrymUQ5682106_2_FD_105496 | JGI IMG/M metagenome (GOLD analysis project Ga0136630, IMG submission 105496) | Polar desert sand microbial communities from Dry Valleys, Antarctica - metaG UQ568 (21.06) | ecosystem: Environmental > Terrestrial > Soil > Desert | place: Antarctica: Dry Valley...
CCCCGCCGTGCGACCAGGCTCGCGAGTTTGTCGGCGCCCGTCTGCCCCGGCTTGTCGGTGCGCATGTCGAACTTGCATGTGAACGACACCCTCGGCGCCACCTCGAGAACCGCGTCCCCGGCAGCCTTGAGCGCAGCCATGCACTCCTCCCACGTCCCCTCCAGCAGCGTGCCGGACGCCTCGGTGGTGTACGTGATGCCGGTCGCCTCCACCGCGTCGAGGGCGCGTGCGACCTCCGCCGACACGCTGGCGGACCCCGTCCCGAGCGGCGTGACCGAGAACCAGACCAGCATCAGACTTCTCCCTGTTCGTACTGTCGCCTTCTCACTGTTTCCCCCGCACCACCGGTTGCGGCGGCCGCGAGGGCGTTCGTAGCTTCGCCGGTATGCGAACTGACACCACCGCGGCGGGCTACGCCGACCACTCCGAGATCGACGAGTTCGAGCGCGCGATCGACCGGTGGCGCTCGGGCGCCCTGACCGATGACGAGTTCCGCGCCAAGCGTCTGCACATGGGATGCTACGGAATCCGCCAGTCGGACACCCACATGGTGCGCGTGAAGGTCCCCGGCGGCGCCCTCCTGCCGCACCATCTCGACGCGGTCGCCGACATCGCCGAGCGGTACAGCCGCGGGTTCGCGCACCTGACCACCCGGCAGAACTTCCAGGTCCACTTCGTCCGGACCGACGACGTGCCGCCCCTGATGCGCCGCCTGGCCGACGCCGGGCTCACGACGCGCGAGGCGTGCGGCAACTCGGTGCGGACCGTCACCCAGAGCCACCTGGCCGGCATCGACCCGACCGAGGTCGTCGACACGCGACCGGCCGTCGAGGCGCTCACCAGGCATTTCCTCCGCAACCCGCTGTTCCAGGACCTCCCACGCAAGTTCAAGATCGCGTTCGACGGCTCCGCCCACGACCACGCGCACCTCGGCATCCACGACATCGGCTTCCTCGGGCTCGTCCGCAACGGGGTCCCGGGCTTCCGGATCTTCGTCGGCGGCGGGCTGGGCTCGGCCCCGCGGGAGGCCGACCTGCTCGAGCCGTTCACGCCCGCGTCGCGGCTGCTGTCCACGGCGGAGGCGATCCTCACGCTCTTCGCCGAGCACGGCGAGCGCCGCAACCGTGTGCGGGCCCGCATGAAGTTCCTGGTCGCCAAATGGGGCATCGAGAAGTTCCGCACCGAGGTCGCCGCGACCCGGGAACGTCTCGAGTCGGAGCGGACGTACCCCCCGGTGCTGCTGCCGGCCGCGCGCCACGCGGTCGTGGACGCGCCGCTGCCGGACCCGACCCCCGACCTCCGCCCGGACGAGGTCGACGGCTTCCGCCGGTGGCGCGACGCGAACGCGTTCGCGCACCCGGGCGACGACGCGGTGCCGCGCTTCGCCGCCTACGTGACCTTCCAACTCGGCGATGTCACCAGCCAGCAGCTCCGGGCGCTGGCCAAGGCGTGGCGCGAGTTCGGCGACGCCGTGGAGGTGCGCGTCACCATCCGCCAGAACCTGTTGGTGACCAACCTGACGGCCCCTCAGCTCTCTGCGCTCTACACGACGCTGCGCGCCGAGGGCATGGACCTCGCCCGGGCGGAGAAGTCCGGTGACATCGTCAGCTGCCCCGGGGCGGAGACGTGCAACCTCGCGATCACGGCCTCCCGGGGGCTGGCCGACGCGGTCACCGACGCGCTCACCGGCGCTGGGCTGCACGAGATCGAGGACCTCCGCATCAACATCTCCGGATGCCCGAACGCGTGCGGGCAGCACACGACGGCGGACATCGGCTTCTCCGGCATGGCCCGCCGCGACGCCGAGGGCAACGAGGCCCCCGGCTACCGGGTGTACGTCGGCGCACGGATCGGCGAGGGAGGCGCGAAGTTCGGCCACTACGTCGTCAAGGTCCCGGCCCGCAAGGCGCCCGACGTGGCCGTGGAGCTCCTCGGCCGGTACGCGGCCGAGCGCGCGCGCGGCGAGCGCTTCCCGGACTGGGTCGCCCGGGTGACGCCCGCGGCGCTCAAGGACGGCCTCGGCGTGCACGACGCCATGCCGGCGCTCGCCGACGACCCCGGCTTCTACGCGGACTGGGGCATGACCAAGCCCTTCGCGGTCATCCTCGGCCGGGGCGAGTGCGCGTAGCAGTAGGCTCGGCGAATGCCACGCACCCTGCCGGTCGCCGACGTCATGAGCGCCCCGGTCGTCACCGTCTCCCCCGACGACTCGATCGAGGCCGCGGTGCGGGTCCTCGCCGAGCGGGGCATCAGCGGCGCTCCCGTGGTCGGCGCCGACGGCCGGCTCGTCGGGCTGCTCGACGACAGCGACCTGCTGCTCTCCGAGGCCCGCCTCCACGGCCCCACGACCGTCGAGCTGTTCGGCGCCTACCTGACCCTGCCCGGCGAGAAGCGCCGGTACGAGCAGGAACTCCAACACGCGCTCGGCCGGACGGTCGGCGAGGTCATGGAGTCCGAGCCCGCCACGGTCGGCGAGGACGCCATCGTCGAGGACGTCGCCACGATCATGGTCGACCGGGACGTGTCCAGGGTCCCGGTCCTGGACTCCGACCGGCGCGTCGTCGGCATCGTGACCCGCGGCGACCTCGTGAAGGCGATGTACCGCAGCCTCGACTGAGCGGCGCCCGCGCCCGCGGCCGGCGGGTTACGCTCGGGCCCGCCCGCGGCGAAAGGGGAAGGTCATGGCCCGGTACCTGGTGGTCGCCAACTTGACGCTCGGGGGGGAGCAGCTGCTCGCGACGGTGCGGGACCGGGCCGCCGCCGGGGACGCCGAGATCCACGTCCTCGTCCCGGCCTCGTCCGGGGCGTCGTGGCACGCCCACGATGAGGACTCCGACGTCCGGCTCGCGCACGAGCGGCTCCAGCACGCGATCGAGCAGTTCTCCGAACTCGGGGTGGAGGTCACCGGCGAGGTCGGTGACTTCCGGCCCATCGAGGCGATCGGTGACGTGCTCCACCGCGAGCCGCCCTTCGACGAGATCATCCTGTCGACGCTGCCCTCCGGGCCGTCGAAGTGGATGCGCATGGACCTGCCGAGGCGGGTGGAACGCGCCTACGACGTGCCCGTCACCCACGTGGTCGGGGCGGCGCGCACGCCCGCCGGCTGACCCGAAACCAGCTCAGCCCTCCAGCAGTCCGAGGGCGAGACCGTCGAGGATGTCGGACTCGCTGACCAGCACGTCGGCGAATTGGAACCGCTCCATCGTCCGGGTCAGGATCAGCGCGCCGCCGACGATGACGTCCTCGCGGCCGGGCGCCATGGGGCCCAGCGCCGCCCGCGCGGCGACCGGCATGACGGCGAGCCTGCCGGTCAGAGCGACCACCTCGTCGATCGGGATGCGGATGGAGTGGACGCGTTCGGGGTCGTGGACCTCGAGGCCGAGGAACAGCGCCGCCAGCGTCGTCACCGTCCCCGCCACGCCGACCAGGGTCCGCGCCGAGCCAGGGGCCACCAGCCCGTCGACGACGTCGAGCTCGGCGTCGACCAGCTCGTACGCCGCCTGGATCTCGTCGGCGGTCGGCGGGTCGGTCGGCAGGCACCGCTCGGTCAGCCGCACGCACCCGAGCTGGCGGCTGGTCATGGCCTCGGGGACGTCGACGCCGCGGATGTACTCGGTGGAACCGCCCCCGATGTCGAGGACGAGGTAGGGGGCCTCCCCCTCCACCGCCGCCGTCGCGCCCCGGAACGCCGTCGTCGCCTCTTCGTCGCCGGACAGCACCTCCGCGTCCACCCCGGCGCGCGCGCGCACGCCGTCGAAGAACCGGTCGCGGTCCGCGGCGTCGCGGACGGCGCTGGTGGCGCTGATGCGCACGCGCTCGGCGCCCAGCGCGCGCCAGCGGTCGGCGTAGTCGCCGATGCAGTCGAGCGTTCGGGCCAGGGCGCCGTCGTCGAGGTGGCCGGTCGCGTCCACGCCGGCGCCGAGCCGGGTGATGCGCATCGCACGCTCGAGGCTGCGGAGCGGCTCCCCCGGTTCGGCGACGAGCAGGCGGACGGAGTTGGTGCCGACGTCAACGGCGGCGACGCGGGTCATGCGGCGGGCTCCTCGGCCTCGGGCAGGGTGACGCAGCGGTGCGGGCAGGCCATCGGCTCGATCCGCTCCCCCACCCACGCCCCGACGGGGTTGTCGCGGGTCGCCAGGTGGTGGCCGTACAGGCTGTGCAGGCACTTCACCCGCGCGGGCATCCCGCCGGCGGCGGGATCTCGTGGCAGCCGTCCGCCGAGGGCGTCGCGGGCCGCGACGTAGCGCCGGCCAGCGGCAGCGTACGCCTCCGCGAAGTCGGCGTCGGCGGCCAGCCGGTCGTTGAGGCCGACCATGGCCCCCTCGGCTTCCAGCCGCCCGACGTGGCGGTTGGCGATCGGGCAGGTGAGCCAGAACAGGGTCGGGAACGGCGTGCCGTCGTCGAGCAGGGGGCTCACGCGCACGACCGCGGGCAGTCCCCAACCGCAGCGCACCGCCACGGCGGAGCGCCCGCGCAGCGGCCGGCCGATCATGCGGGTCGCGAGCGCCGCGTCGCGGTCGCCGATCGCAGGGCGGGCGAGCTGGGCCTCGTACGAGGCGTCTGCGGCGGGCCGGAGCGCGTCTTCCACGCCGTCCACCATGGCGGGCGGCGTCGATCGCCGCAACGCGGCGCGGGCTTGCAGGTCGCGCCGCGAGCGGTCAGCCGAACAGCTCGCGCACCGCGTCCGTCAAACGCCGGTACCAGGGCCCGTCGGTCCGGGGGTCGGGCTCGGGCGGCCGGGGGCGGATCTGCTGGTCCTCGGGCTCGGGGGTCACGACGACGTAGGGGATCTCACCGGGGCGGACGAGGCCGTGCTCCTCCCGTGCGAGGAGCTCAAGCTGCTCAGGGTCCTCGAGCGCCGCACGGCGCTCGGAGAGCTCGTCGACGCCGGCTTCGAGCCGCTCCTGCGTCGCGGTGAGTTCGTCCACCCGCGCCGCCGCCGCGGTGTAGCTCTGCAGCGGCCGGACCGCCATCGCGCCGAGCAGCACCACGACGAGGACGACGACGGCGAGCAGGGAGAGCCGATCCCCCGCCGCGGACCGGCGCAGCCGCCCTCGGCGTCGTCGCCGGCGGGGGCCCGGAGGAGGTCGGCGCCGGCCGGTCACGACGCTCCGGCGCCGCCGGTCGGGACCGGGCCGCGGAGGAACGCCCGCGGCCCGGCGTAGCGGGCGGCGTCGCCGAGGAGGCCCTCGATGCGGAGGAGTTGGTTGTACTTCGCGACCCGGTCGCTGCGCGCGGGCGCGCCCGTCTTGATCTGCCCCGCGTTGGTCGCCACGGCGAGGTCGGCGATGGTCGTGTCCTCGGTCTCGCCGGAACGGTGGCTCACCATGCAGGTCCACCCCGCGCGGTGCGTCACCTCCATCGTCTCCAGCGTCTCGGTGAGCGTGCCGATCTGGTTGACCTTGATCAGGACGCTGTTCGCGGACCGTTCCGCGATGCCGCGCCGCACCCGGTCGGTGTTGGTGACGAACAGGTCGTCGCCGACGACCTGGCACCGGTCCCCGATGCGCGCCGTCAGCGCCGCCCAGCCCTCCCAGTCGTCCTCGGCCATGCCGTCCTCGACCGACACGATCGGGTAGCGCTCGACGAGCCCGGCGAGGAAGTCGACCATCTCCTCGGAGGTGAGTTCCCGGCCCTCACCCTCCAGGCGGTAGCGGCCGTCCGAATGGAACTCCGACGCGGCGGCGTCCATCGCGAGCGCCACGTCCGTGCCCGCCTCGTAGCCCGCCGCCTCGACCGCCTCGAGGATCAGGTCCAGGGCGGCGGTGTTCGACCCGAGGTCAGGGGCGAACCCGCCCTCGTCGCCAAGACCCGTCGACAGGCCCCTGGCGCGCAGGACGCCCTTGAGTCGGTGGTAGATCTCCGCGCCCATCCGCACCGCCTCGCGGAAGCTCGGCGCGCCGACCGGAGCGACCATGAACTCCTGGAAGTCCACGTTGGAGTCGGCGTGCGCCCCGCCGTTGAGGATGTTCATCATCGGCACCGGCAGCAGGTGCGCGTTGGGGCCGCCCAGGTAGGCGTACAGGGGCAGCTGGCACGAGGCGGCCGCGGCCTTGGCGACCGCCAGGCTGGCGCCGAGCAGCGCGTTCGCGCCGAGCCCCGACTTGTCGTCGGTGCCGTCCAGTTCCAGCAGGGTCGCGTCGACCGCCCGCTGGTCCGTCGCGTCCTGTCCGGCCAGGGCCGGACCGATGACGTCCGAGACGTTCGCGACGGCCCGCAGCACCCCCTTGCCGAGGTAGCGGTCGCCGTCGCCGTCGCGCAGTTCCACGGCCTCGAAAGCCCCGGTCGACGCGCCGCTCGGGACGGCGGCGCGTCCGACGGAGCCGTCGACGAGCAGGCAGTCCACTTCGACGGTCGGATTCCCGCGCGAGTCGAGCAGCTCACGCGCGACCAGTGCCTCGATCTCCACTTGACCGTCACCCTCCTCGATATACTTGCCACTCTAGGTCACAGTTATGCACTCCTACAACGACCCTCCGCTTCCGGGACGGTCACCCGCCCCGCGAGAGGCGCAGCATCGATGTGCGGCCCGTCGGCCCGACCTCGACGGCCAGCGGATCCGACAGCTCGCCGACGAAGGCCCCCGTGGCGTCCAGGAAGCGCGAGGCGACCAACCGGTCGCCGTCGGGCGTGGCGACGATCTTGCCGGTGTAGTGGGAGCCGAGCGGGTCGCCGAGCAGGAACGCGTCGCGCGCCGGTCGGTAGGGCCCCGTCGGCGCATCGGCGACATAGACCACGAGGCCGCCGTGGGCGTCTCCGGCGCCGGCGCCGCGCCGGCGTTGCGAATGCCAGGCGGCTGACGCCGACGCCACCAGCCACCACCGGTCGGCGCGTTCGAGCACCTGGGGGACCTCCATCATCCAGAAGTGCCCGAGTTCGGCGACCGGGGGATGGACGATCCAGTGCCGCCAGTCGTCGCTCGTGGCCAGCGCGATCGTGCCGCGCTCGTCCCAGGGACCGCGGTTGGAGCGGGCGGTGATGTAGAGGTGGACCCGCCCGTCGACGATGACCGGATGGGGGTCGCGCCAGTGGAGGTTGCCGTCGGGGCCGCCGGTCGTCTCGTACCACGCGGGGTCGGCGTCGAGGATCGGTTCGGTCGTGACGCGCACGAAGCGGTCGAGGTCGTCGGAAACCGCGTGTCCGATGCGCTGCAGGGTGTAGCCGTGCGCGCGGGAGATGCCGGTGTAGAAGAAGTGGGCGAGCCCGTCGTGGACGGCGACGCTGCCGCTCCAGACGGACCCGTCGTCGAAGGAGCCGGGCCGGCCCTGCGAGAAGGCGGTGCCGCGCTCCTCCCAGGTGACGAGGTCCCGGGAGACGGCGTGCCCGACCTCGGCCATGGTGTGGCGCTGCTCCGGGTCGGCGAGGCCCTTGGGCGCCTGCAGGTAGTAGGCGTGGTGGATGCCGTCCACCTCGACGAACCAGGCGTCCCAGAGGATGTGCTCGGCGGGCTGGTACACGAAAGCGGCTCTCCGTCGGGCGGGCTCGCGGGCTGGCGGAAGGACCGTGGGTCGGCGCCGCCCCGGCCGGGCGTGTGCCCCGGCCCGGGCAGTGCACCGGCCGGGGCAACCCCGACGGGAGATGGGCGCTCAGCCCTTGACGGAGCCGGCGGTCAGGCCGCGGATGAAGTACCGCTGGAGCGAGAAGAACACGATCAGCGGGATGATCATCGAGATGAACGCACCGGCGGTCAGCAGGTGCCAGTCCTGGCCGCGCGACCCGATCAGCTCGCTCAGCGCGATCGTCACGACCTGGTTGTCGCCGGAACCGAGGAAGATCAGCGCCACCAGCAGGTCGTTCCAGACCCAGAGGAACTGGAAGATCGCGAAGGCGGCGAGGGCCGGGACCGACAGCGGGATCATCAGTTTCCAGAACACCTGGAAGTGGCTGGCGCCGTCGACCTTCGCCGACTCGAGGATCTCGCGGGGCAGCGACCCCATGTAGTTGCGCAGCAGGTAGATCGCCAGCGGCATCCCGAAGCCGGTATGGGCCAGCCACAGGGCGGCGAACTGGCCTGTGAGACCGACGCGGCTGTAGATCTGCAGCAGCGGGACGAGCGAGGCCTGCAACGGCACCACGATCAGGCCGACGATGCAGAAGAACAGCGTCTCGCGCCCGGGAAAGCGCATCCACGCGAAGGCGTAGGCCGCGAACGCCGCCGCCAGGATCGGGATGACGGTCGCGGGGACGGCCACGACCAGGCTGTTGACGAAGGACTTCCCCATGCCGGCGTCGAGCACGGCCTGGTAGTTGGCAAGGGTCATGTCGGCGAACTCGGCGGGTCGCACGAAGAGCGTCCACCATCCGCTCGTCCGGACCGCGTCGGGCGGCCGGAACGACGTGACGAGCAGCCCGAAGGCCGGGACGATCCAGAACAGGCAGATCAGGAACAGCACGACCTTGACGACCGTGCGGCGACCTTCCAGGCCGCCCTTCGGCGCAGTGCCCCTGCCTCCGCGTTCCGCCTCCTTTCCCGCAGGCCGGGTGCCGGTGTGCTGAGCGGTCGGCAGAGAGGTGCTCATTACCTGGCCTCCTCGGCGCGGAACCTGCGGATATTGAGGATCATGACCGGGATGACCGCGATGATGAGCACGACGACGATCGCCGCCGCCCGGCCGTTCTGCCGGAAGCTGAACAGCTCGGTGAAGAACCGGTTCGCGATCACGTCGGTCTCGAAGTTCCCGCCGGTCATCACGTAGACGATGTCGAAGGCCTTGAGCACTCCGATCACGATCGTGGTGAAGACGACCGTGAGCGTGGCCCAGATCTGCGGCACGGTGACCCGCCAGAAGATCTGGCGCTCGGTCGCCCCGTCGATCCGCGCGGCCTCGATGGTCTCGTCGGGGACGTTCTTGATGGCCGCGGACAGCAGGACCATCGCAAAGCCCGCCTGGAGCCACACCATGATGATCATCAGCAGGAAGTCGTTGAAGCTGCCGGTGCGGACCTGGAGCCAGCCCACGGGGTCGTTGCCGAACGCCGTCCAGATCCCGTTGAGCAGGCCGATCTGGTCCGTTCCGGCGGGCTTGGACGCGTCGTAGACGAACCGCCAGATCGTGCTGGCCCCGACGAAGCTGATCGCCATCGGCAGGAAGATGATCGACTTCGTGAGCTTCTCGCCGCGGGCCCGCAACTTGTCGGCGAGCACGGCGACGGCGAGGCCGATCGACACACTGATGGCCGGGACGAAGATGATCCACAGCAGCGTGTTCACGATCATGACGCGGATGTCCCGGTCCCTCGCCAGTTCCACGAAGTTGGTGAACCCGACGAAGTTCTCCGACGAGGCGTCGAAGAAGGCGAGGTAGATGGTCCGCACGGCGGGATAGACGAGGAAGATCGTCACCATCACCAATGCGGGACCGATGAAGACGTACGGCTTGATCCGCTCTTCCGACCGTTCCGGAAGGCGCTCGACCAGGGCGTTCAGGCCCCAGTAGAGGACCAGGGCGCCGCCGACGCCGGCGACCACCGCGATGATCCCGTTGATCACCTTCAGCATCGCATCTCCTATCCTGTCGCAACGCGGAGGGGGTGCCGGTCAGCGGCCGAGCACCCCCCTCGACGAGTCATTGCGTACCCGGTGTCACTCGGTGGCCGTTTCCGTGCCCGTCCCCGTGTCCGTGCTCGTGGGCGTGGCGGTCGAGTCAGCCCCGGTCGAGGTCGGCCAGCTCTGCTCGATGTTCGCCAGGGCGGTCTCGAGGTCCTCCTGACCGTTGATCCAGTTGACCATCTGGGTCCAGAACGAGCCGGCGCCGACCGGGCCGGGCATGAGGTCCGAGCCGTCGAAGCGGAACACGTCCGCGTCGGCGGCGAGCTGGTAGACGTTGCGGGTCGTCTCGTCGGGGTACAGCGACGCGTCGAAGGTCGTGTGCGGGGACAGATAGCCGCCGGCCTCGGCCCACGGCCCGCCGAACTCCGCCGAGGCGAGGAACTGGAGGAACTCGTCGGCCGCGGGGTTCTCGGTGTCGATGCGGGCGGCGAGGTCGCCGCCACCGAGCACGGGGCTGCCCTCGAACCCCCCGTCGGTGATCGGCGGGAAGTAGAACGTGCCGACCCGGTCGTCCAGGCTCTCCTGGACGTCCTCGGGGAAGAAGCCGGTGATGAAGTTGGCCTGCCGGTGCATGAAGCAGCCCGGCGGGTCGTCGAACATCGGGTTGCCCGACTCGCCGAACGCGCTGTTGATGATGCCCTGCGCGCCGCCGAGCACGTTGCCCTCGGTCGACCACAGCTCCTCGAACGCCTCACCCGCGGCCACGACCTGCGGATCGTCGAACGGGATCTCGTGGTTCACCCACTGGTCGTAGACCTCGGGCCCGTTCACGCGCAGCATGAACTCCTCGATCCAGTCGGTCGCCACCCACCCGGTCGCGCCGCCGCTCTCCATCCCCAGACACCAGGGGACGTTGCCGTCGGCGCGGATCTGCTCCTCCAGCGCCTGCAGATCCTCGTAGGTCTCCGGGACGCTGTAACCCTCTTCCTCGAACGCCGGCGTCGGGTACCAGACGATGCTCTTCACCGCCATGCGCATCGGCACGCCCCAGGTCTCGCCGTCCTGCTCCACC
>Ga0136630_1001183_pt1 | contig 10555 bp, 10 predicted proteins | sample AntDrymUQ5682106_2_FD_105496 | JGI IMG/M metagenome (GOLD analysis project Ga0136630, IMG submission 105496) | Polar desert sand microbial communities from Dry Valleys, Antarctica - metaG UQ568 (21.06) | ecosystem: Environmental > Terrestrial > Soil > Desert | place: Antarctica: Dry Valley...
CTTCGAGCGAGCGCAGGCCCTGGACTGGCTCGCCCTGCATCGGCTCCGCGGCGACGATCTTGACGGCGTCGCCGAACTCCTCCTTGAAGCGCCGGCCAATGCCCATCAGCGTGCCGCCGGTGCCCAGGCCCGCGACGAACGCGGTGATCTCGTCGAGCTCCTCGAGGATCTCCTTCGCCGTGCCGTTGTAGTGCGCGAGCGGGTTGGCCGGGTTGCCGTACTGATAGGGCATGTAGTACGTGTCGGTGTCCTGCGCGATCTCGTTGGCCATCGCGACGGCGCCGTTGGAGCCCTGATCGCCGGGGGAGTACACGATCTCCGCGCCGTACATCTGCAGCAGCTGGGTGCGCTCCGGCGTCACGTTGTCGGGCATCACGACCTTCAGCCGGTAGCCCTTGCGCGAGCAGATCATGGCCAGCGAGATGCCGGTGTTGCCCGAGGTCGGCTCGAGGATCGTCTGGTCCGGGCCGATTGCGCCCTTCTCCTCGGCGTCCTCGATCATCGCGCGCGCGACGCGGTCCTTGACCGACCCGGTCGGGTTGGCCGACTCCATCTTCGCCCAGATGCGCACGCCGGGCTTGGGGCTCAGCCGCTTGAGCTCGACCAGCGGCGTGTTGCCGATCGCCTGGACGATGTCCCCGTAGCGACCTCCGCAGGGGCGGTTGGTGAGCGGCGGGAGCGCCATCAGGCATCGGAGTCTAGCCAGCCCTGACGCCCGGCTCGCAATCGCTCGCGCGCCATCTTCGCCGGCGATGGATTCAGTGTCCTCGGGAGTGAGCCGGCGCGGCTAAGGCGGCGCCTTGCGCATCGCCTTCTCGACCGCTTCTGCGGCGATCGAGGCTCCGGTGGCGGTGAGGTGCCCGCCGTCACTGTTACGTACTCGCACGACCTGACCGCGGTAGGGCATGTACTCCCGGTAGCCGTCGGGTGTGAAGATCGAGTCGAGGCGCACCACCCGTGCGCCCCGGAGACCTTCGGCGGCGCGCAGGACAGCTGCGTTGACGACGCCCACAACAGCCGCAGCATCGGGCGGCCTCGGTGTGGGCACCGTCAGCCAGAAGACGCGAGCCTTCCCGCGGCGGGTGTACTTCTTCATCATCACGCGCACCCGCCGCGTGTACTCCTCGGCCCACAGGGCATCGCAGCACTCGCGCGTCGCACCGTCCAGGGTCTGCATCGCGTGAGCGTCGACGCCGCCCAGCGATATCACCGTCGTACGCGGCCGGTACTTCTTGGCCTGAATGGCGGCACGCGTCAGCCACTCGATGCCACGGCTGACGCCCGTCCCGGCATGGAGATCGCTGCGCACGATCGCCGTCTCCGCCAGGCGGTCACCGAGGGCGCTGTCGATGCCCTGCATCAAGGAGTCGCCGGTCACCAGCACCTTGGGCAGCTGCGCCGGGGGCCGGTAGCGCGCACCGCCAACCGCGACCGCCGCACGCACACGGTGCCCGCTCAAGCGAAGCTCGACCCGCCACACACCGCGCCTGCTCGCGCGAAAATGCCGACCAGCGACATCGACCGTCCGCGGGAACGCAAGCACGCGGCACGATCTCCGTCCGCGCGGCGGGATGATGCACAACCGAGGCTTCATGCCGCCGCTCTTCCACGCATCCTTGACGCGGACCCGCACCGCCGCTCCCCGCGCGACCCGGCGCGGAACCGACAGCCGCAAGCGGTTCGCGCACGACGGGGTGCGTACGTCATACGAATCCTGGCCGCGAGAACCATCCGGCGCCCTCGCCGTGGCCTCGAAACGACGAACCAGACGGTCACAACGCCACCTCACCGCCCCCAGGAGAAATGCGCTCGGAGGCGACTCCACTGTTGCCGTCGCCGCGCCCAGCACCTTCAGGCGATCTCCCACGCGCTCGCGGAACTCCACCTGAGTTCCCAGCGGAGCGAGGTACGAGAGGTTCACCACGCCGACCTGGGTCACGCTCGCCAGGAGAACGTCGCTCACCTTGGGGGGGACGACCGCGGATCGCGCGGTCGCGGGTACTAGCAGCACCGCGACCGTCGCGGCCCCGAGCACGAACCCCCTCCTCCTCGAACGCTGCCCCATATCAGGGCATGGCCTTCGCGACCGCTTCGGCGGCGATCGCGGCCCCCGTGGCGGTGAGGTGCCCCCCATCGGACTGACGCACTCGCACCCATCGGCCGCGGTAGGGCATGTACTCCCGGTAGCCGTTGGGTGTGAAGATCGAGTCGAGGCGCACGATCCGTGCGCCCGCCAGACCTTCGGCGGCGCGCAGGATAGCTCTGTTGACGATGCCCACCACATTCGCAACCTCGACGTCCCTCGGCGTGGGAATCGTCAGCCAGAAGACGCGACCCCTTCCGCCGCGGATGTATGTCTTCATCATCACGCGTACCCGCCGCGTGTACTCCTCGGCCCACGGGGCATCGCAGCACTCGCGCGTCGCGCCGTCAGGCGTCTTCATCGGGTGGCCTTCGAGCCCGCCCACCGATATCACCGTCGTACGTGGCCGGTACCTCTTTGTTTGTGCGGGGGCACGCGTCAGCCACTCGACGCCTCGGCTGACGCCCGAGCCGGGCTGCAGATCGCTGCTCACGATCGCCTTCTCGGCCAGGCGGTCACCGAGAGCGCTGTCGATGCCCTGCATCGAGGAGTCGCCGGTCGCCAGCATCGTGGGCAGCTGTGCCGGGGAAACGTAGCGCGCACCGCCGACCGCGACCGCGGCACGCACTCGGTGCCCGCTCAAGCGAAGCTCGACCCGCCACAGGCCGCGCTTGCTCGCGCGAAAATGCCGACCGGCGACATCGATCGTCCGCGGGAACGAAAGCACGCGGCACGATCTCCGTCCGCGTGGCGGGGTGATGCACAACCGAGGCTTCACTCCGCCGCTCTTCCACCGGTCCTTGACGCTGATCCGCGCCGTCGCTCCCCGCGCAACCCGGCGCGGAACCGACAACTTCAAGCGATTGACGCACGATGGGGTGCTTACGTCATACGAATCCTGGCTGCTAGAGCCGTCTGGCGCCGTCGCCGTGGCCTCGAAACGCCGAACCAGACGATCACAACGCCACCTCACCGCCTCCGCAAGACCGGCGGCCGGAGGACTCGTCGGCTTCACCGGCTCCACGCCCAGCACCTTGGAGCGGTTTCCCACACGCTCACGGAATTCCACCTGAGATCCCAGCGGAGCGACGTACCCCAAGCCCACCACGCCAACCTCGGTCACGTCTGCGATGAGAACGTTGCTCACCTTTGGCGGGGCGAGGGCAGCTTGCGCGGTCGCGGGCGCCAGCAGCACCGCGACCGCAGTCGCAAGAAACACGAACCGACCCCTAGGAGACCCGCCCACCACGTCAGCATACGTCTCTAGCGCGCGGCAACCGCCGTTCCGCCTGATGGAGTGTTCTCGGGTCCGAGCCCGCACTGAGCTAATGCGGCGCCTGGCGCATGGCCTTGTCGACCGCTTCTGCGGCGATCGCCAGTCCCACGGCGGTGAGGTGCGCACCATCCGACTGACGCACTCGCACGGTCCGGCCCCGGTAGGGCATGTACTCCCTGTAGCCGTTGGGTGTGAAGATCGAGTCGATGCGCACGATCCGCGCGCCCGAAAGACCCTCGGCGGCGCGCAGGACAGCTGCGTTGACGACCCTCGACACAGCCGCAAGCTCAGGGTGCCTCGCTATGGGAATCGCCATCCAGAGGACGCGAGCCTTTCCGCCGCGGATGTATGTCTTCATCATCACGCGTACTCGCCGCCTGTACTCCTCGGCCCACAGGGCATCGCAGCACTCGCGCGTCGCGCCGTCAGGCGTCTGCATCGCTTGGGCCCAGTCGCCAACCGATATCACCGTCGTACGTGGCCGGTACTTCTTCGTTTGAGCGGCGGCACGCGTCAGCCACTCGACCCCTCGGCTGACGCCCGTGCCGGCGTGCAGATCGCTGCGCACGTTCGCCCGGTCGGCCAGGCGGTCAGCGAGAGCGCTGTCGAGGCCCTGCATGGTGGAATCGCCGGTCGCCAGCAGCGTGGGCAGCGGCGCTCGGGGCCGGTAGTGCGCACCGCCGACCGCGACCGCCGCGCGCACTCGGTGCCCGCTCAAGCGAAGCTCCACTCGCCACAGGCCGCGCTTGCTCGCGCGAAAATGCCGACCGGCGACATCGACCGCCCGCGGGAACGCAAGCACACGGCACGATCTCCGTCCGCGTGGCGGGATGATGCACAACCGAGGCTTCACTCCGCCGTTCTTCCACCCGTCCTGCACGCTGACCCGCACCCTCGCTCCCCGCGCAACCCGGCGCGGAACCGACAACTTCAAGCGATTCGCGCACGACGGGGTGCGTACGTCATACGAATCCTGGCTGCTAGAGCCGTCTGGCGCCGTCGCCGTGGCCTCGAAACGCCGAACCACACGATCACAACGCCACCTCACCGCCTCCAGGAGAACCGCGGTCGGGGGCTTGGTCGTCGCCGTCACCGTCGCCGCGCCCAGCACCTTGGAGCGGTTTCCCATGCGCTCGCGGAAATTCACCTGAGACCCCAGCGGAGCGGCATACCCGACGGCCACCACGCCAGCCTGGCTCACTGCAGAAAGACCGTCGCCTCGCGCGGTCGCGGGCGCCAGCAGCGCGGTGGATACCACCGCGACAGCAAACAACCGGCCACCGAAACATCTGCCCACGACCCCAGCATATGGCTCCGGGGTCAACGAGCACGTCGGTCGCTACCGAGTCCTAGACCTATGGCTCGTCCCATGCGGGGCCGAGCCGCGGTCGCGTGTACTAGCCTCCGCGCGTCCAAAACTGGGAGCAGATCCTTGGTCTTCCCGACCGTCGAGTTCGCCATCTTCTTTCCGATCGTGCTCGTCCTTTCGTGGGCGCTGATGTCGCGACAGCACGTCTGGAAGCCGTTCATGATCGCGGCGAGCTACACCTTCTACAGCGCGGCCAACCCGCTGTTCTGCTTCCTGCTGGCCGGCATCACGCTCGGCAATCATGGCGCGAGCAAGCTCATCCACGGCAGCGACGACGAGCGCTTCCGGCGCTGGGTCGTGGGCGCCGCGGTCGCGCTGAACCTCGCCACGCTGGGCGTCTTCAAGTACTACGGCTTCTTCGCCGAGGAGGTCAACGGCGTGCTCGACAAGGTCGGTCTCGGCGTCCCGGTGCCGCTCGCCGCGATCGCGCTGCCGATCGGCATCAGCTTCATCGTCTTTCAGGCGATCTCGTACACGGTCGACGTCAAACGACGCGTCATCGAGCCCGCGAGCCCGATCGACGTGGCGGTGTATCTCAGCTTCTTCTCACACCTCGTCGCCGGCCCGATCGTGCGCGCGCGCGAGTTCCTGCCGCAGCTCGCAGCACCACGCGACCCGCGCAAGGTCGCGCTCGGGGCCGCCGTCTTCTTGATCATCGTCGGGCTGATCAAGAAGGTCGCGATCGCCGACACCCTCGCGCGCGAGCTCGTCGACCCGGTCATGGCCGTGCCCCAGGACTTCTCGGCGCCGGATGTCGTGCTGGCCGCATACGGCTTCGTCGTGCAGATCTTCTGCGACTTCTCCGGTTACACGGACATCGCGATCGGAACCGCCTTGCTGCTGGGCTTCGTCTTCCCGCAGAACTTCCGCTCGCCGCTCGGCGCGACGAGCTTTCGCGAGTTCTGGCAGCGCTGGCACATCACGCTGACGCGCTTCTTGCGCGACTTCCTCTACATCCCACTCGGCGGCAGCCGCGGCGGCAAGCTGCTGACGGCTCGCAACATCATGATCACGATGGTCCTCGGCGGACTATGGCACGGCGCCGGCTGGGGCTTCGTGCTCTACGGGACGATTCTCGGGGCCGCGCTCGTCATCGAGCAGTACTTCCGCGGCCTGGGCTGGCGGCTGCCGAAATGGCTTGGTTGGTTCATCGTCTTTCACGTGGTCGCGCTGGTCGGCGTCTTCTTCCGCGCCCCGAACCTCGACATTGCCACCACGGTCCTGGGACGTCTGGCGCACCCGGGCCCGACGACCCTGTGGACGTTGCCGGTCGTGGCGATGGTCGTCGGGATCGTCGCCATGCAGTGCGTGCCGCAGCGTCCCCTGGACGCGCTGCGAGTGCGCATAGAGCAGCTGCACCCGGTGGCGCTTGGTGCGAGCATGGCCACGGCGATCGTGCTCGTCGCCGCAACGGTCTCCAGCCAGGGCGTGCCCCCGTTCATCTATTTCCAGTTCTGATCAGGAAGCAGGCGACGTGACCAAGAGAGACCCCTACATTCTCGACCGCCCGACCGGCAGGCGCGTACGCGTGCGCGACGTGCTGCTGTGCGTCGGCATCGCGATCGTGCTGCTGCTGCTCGTCGAGGGCGCGTCGATCCGCCACACGGGCAAGACGATGTCGCCCGGCATCGAGCGCACGGCCGTCCGGGCCGTGGGCGAGCCGGCCGGCTGGGTGGCCGACCGGCTGCCGCTGTCCGACGCCGTCGACGACATGACCGGCTGGCTGTCCCCGGATGACAAGCTCACCGGCCCGGGTGGCTTTGAGAACGCGGCGATCGTGGAGCCGGCGGCGGGTGCCGGCGCTCCGGCCCCCATCACGCCCGACTACTTCGATGCGACGAAGATCGGCGGCAAGAACGTCCAGCTTCCGAAGCTGCGCAAGCTGCTCGTGACCGGCGACTCGATGTCCCAGCCGCTGGACGCTGAGCTCGCGCGGAGCCTGACCGGCAGCGTGCAGACCGTCCGTGATCCGCATCTGGGCACCGCGATCTCCCGGACCGACCTCGTCGATTGGGGCAAGCTCTCCGTCCGCCATGCGACGAAGACCCGGCCCGAGGCCGTGGTGATGTTCATCGGCGCGGGCGACGCCTACCCGCTGCCCAAGCCGGGGGGCAAGACGGTCGAGTGCTGTGGCGTCGAGTGGGCGGCGTTGTACGCCTCACGCGTACGGCGCATGATGGACACCTACCGGCGGGGCGGGGCGGCCCGCGTGTACTGGCTCACCTTGCCGTTCCCACGCTCCGAGGGTGGTCAGAAGGTCGTACGGACGGTCAACGCGGCGTTCGCGGTCGCGGCACAGCCATACCGCTCGCAGGTGCGCCTGCTCGACATGGCGAACGTGTTCACGCCCGGACAGCGGTTTCGCACCGCGATGACGATCGACGGAAAGCAGACGATCGTGCGCAACCCCGACGGCATCCATCTCAGTCTCGCGGGCGCTCGGCTCGCAGCCGAGCTGATCGAGGCTCGGCTGCGAGCAGACTTCAGGTCGATCGGCGGCTGACCCAGATTGCGCCGGCTGCGTCTACTGCGCGAACTGCTGAATGAACTTGTGGATGACCCGCTTGGAGCCCTTCTTGCAAGTTGCCCTGCCGTCGAATGTGAGCGAGGTCTTGTTTGTGCGCCTCTCGGTGCATGAGTAACCGTGGGGAGGGTTCGTGCACTTGCCGTTGAGGGGCTTCGAGCCCTTGGTGCGGCAGTTGTAGTAGGCCTTGACGAACCTCCTGCCATCGGCGCACGTGGGGCCGCCCCTGACCTTGAGCCCCTTGAGGTACATCCCAAGGCCGTACTTGCCGGCCGATTTGCTGTATGAGCAGGAGGTGTAGGAGATGGCCGAGCTCGCCTGCTGAGCGCTGACAGCCATTGCGATGGCGAAGCAGGCAACGGCGAAGATGAGAAGCAGCGAGCTGCGGCGGGCCAGTACGGTCACGTTTAACCTCTCTGAGCTGGGACAAGGGCGATAGCGGCACAAGACCTGCGCCGAGGGAGCTGATGGTGGCAGATGGGCCTGCGGGAGCGGACGGCTATCTCATACAACCCACATGCTCGGCGGCAGCTAGCGGGATGGGCCGGCGCAGGCCCGGATCGCGGCCGCGTACATCCGCGCGAGCGTGGCGTAGCCCACCGGCGTGGCGTGGATTCTGTCGCGCGCGAGCAGCGAGCGGTCGGACTCGACCGCGCCGGCCCAGTCGACGATCCGCAGCCCGAGCGCGAGCTGCTCGTCGGCCAGTCCCGTGAGCATCCTGTTCGTCGCCGCGTACGTCCTGCCGCGGTGCGGCGGCCTGACGATCGTCGCCCACACCGCGCAGCTGCCCGCCCGCGTCGCGGTCGCGCGCACGGCTGTCTCCAGATCTCCGGTCTCGCGCGGGCTGTTGTTCGTGAACAGGCTGAAGGCGAGGATCGCCGGCGCCTTGTTCCCCTGCCGGGCGACGATCCTCATGCCCTCGCGCAGCGGCCTGCTGACCCGCGCATCGATGCGCACGCGCCAGCCCTCGAGCTCCTCCTTGAGCGCCGGCCCGAAGCCGACCGCCAGCGAGTCGCCGATCACGAGCACCTCGCGCGGCAGGGCGCGCCCGGCGGGCCGCCGGGCGCGCGGCTTGTTCGGAGTCGCCGACCCGCGCGCCGCCCGCCGGTCGTAGAGCTCGACGGTGATGACGTCCGACCCCTCGGCGAACACCTCGGCCGGCCCGGCGTCGACGGTGACGAAGCGAACGGACGGCTGCGTTCTCACCTTCAGCGTGGCGCTGAAGCGCCCCCGCCCGTCGGCTCGCGTGCGTTGCAGGCAGGGACGGGGTCGGCAGCCGGCGCGGAAGAAGACCGTGGCGCCGGCGGCGGCCGTGCCGCGAACCCTGAGCGCCGCCGTCCATGCGCCGCTGCTCGTCACCCGCGCGCGCACGCGCGTGCTGTCGGCCGGCGAGGCGATCTCGACGGCTGCCGTCTGCCCGCCGCGTTCCGTCGACGTCGTCGTCGAGCCCTTCGGGGAATCGTCGCCGCACGATGCCAGCAGCATGCAGACCAGCCATGCGCCGCTCGTCAGCAGGACTGAACGCGGGGCCTGCGGCCGGGTCAACCGCCCGCCATCGCCGGCAGGATCACGAGGATGTCGTCTCCGCCGACCGGCGTGTCGAGGCCGTCGAGCACGCGGACGTCCTCGTCGTTGAGATAGACGTTGACGTAGCGGTTGAGGTCACCGCCGTCGGCGAACAGCTGCGACTCGGTCGACGGGTGCGTCTGCGCCAGCGTGCGCAGGACGTCGCCGACGCTGTCACCCTCGGCGTTGACCTCCTTGGCGCCGTCCGTCGACGGGCGCAGGACTGGTGGGATGCGAACGACGGCCATAGCGGAGGCGAAACCCTAACCGGCTGCGGCGCAGAACGCCTCGTAGTCCGGAAAGACGCCCATCTCCTGATCGGAGATCTCGTCTGGCTCGCGCGAGCAGATCGGGCAGTCGGGGTCGCGCCGCACCTTCAGCTCGGTAAACGTGGCGCCGAGCGCCTCGTAGAGCAGCAGCCGTCCGATCAGCGGCTCGCCCGCGCCGACGATCAGCTTGACGACCTCGGTCGCCTGTAGCAGCCCCATCGTGCCCGGAAGCACGCCGAGCACGCCGTTGGCGCCACAGCTGGGCGCCAGCTCGGCGGGCGGCGGCGTCGGGTACAGACAGCGATAGCACGGCCCGTCGTAGGGAGCGAAGACCGACAGCTGGCCGTCGAAGCCGAGGATCGAGGCGCTGACCACGGGGATCTTCAGGCGCACGCTGGCGTCGTTGAGCAGGTAGCGCGTCGGGAAGTTGTCGGCGCCGTCGACGATGACGTCGTAGCCCTCGATGATCTCCATGATGTTCGAGCCATCCAGGCGCGTCTGGTACTTGACGACTTCGACGTCGGGGTTGATCGCGTTCATCGCCTCCTGCGCGGAGTCGACCTTCGGCGTGCCGATGCGGTCGGTGGTGTGGATCACCTGGCGCTGGAGGTTGGAGAGGTCGACCTCGTCGTCGTCGACGATCCCGATCGTGCCGACGCCCGCGGCGGCCAGGTAGAGCGCGGTCGGCGACCCGAGTCCACCCGCGCCAAGCAGCAGCACCTTGGCGTCCAGAAGCTTCTGCTGACCCTCGGGGCCGATCTCCGGCACGAGCATGTGGCGGCTGTAGCGCTCGCGCTGCTCGGGGCTCAGCGTGCGCGGGACGTCGAACTCGAAGCCGCGGTCCTTCCACAGCGTGAAGCCGCCGGTCATCGACTCGACATGCTCGTAGCCGAGCTCTTCGAGCGTCTTGGCGGCGAGTGCAGAGCGCTGACCCGAGGCGCAGTACAGGACCACGTGCTGGTTGCGGTCGGGAACCGCGCCGTCGATGCGCGACTCGAGATAGCCGCGCGGGATGTGCGTGGCACCGGGCACGTGACCGCGATCGAACTCGTCGGTCTCACGCACGTCGACGAAGGCGACGCCGTCGCCGACCAGCTCGTGCGCGGCCGTCGGGTCGACCTCGGTGATCTCGCTCTTGATCTTGCGGATGTACTCCGCGCCGGAGGTGCTCACGGGCCAAATCTCCTCAAAGGTGGTCGAACTTCGTGACTTCAGAAAGTATAGCGAGGCGCCGAGGGGCCCCGGAACGCGAAAAGGGCGCCCCCACCGTGCTTCACGTCGGCGTGGGACGCCCTTCTCGACATCGGATGTTCTGGAAGTGACAACCTTCGTGGAGGGACTTGCTCAAGCAGTATCGGTGATCGGCGTCGCTGCCGAAATGGGGTCAAGACCCCATGCGTAGATCGCCGGCTCTTCTGTCCCAGGTGTTGACGGTCAACACCCTCCTGATCGTCGCGACCGTGTTCGC
>Ga0136630_1001184_pt1 | contig 10547 bp, 8 predicted proteins | sample AntDrymUQ5682106_2_FD_105496 | JGI IMG/M metagenome (GOLD analysis project Ga0136630, IMG submission 105496) | Polar desert sand microbial communities from Dry Valleys, Antarctica - metaG UQ568 (21.06) | ecosystem: Environmental > Terrestrial > Soil > Desert | place: Antarctica: Dry Valley...
CGGCGGGCTCCGCCAGGTCGCTCAGCGTGGAGATACCGAACTCGTCCGCGGTCTCTTGCCTGACCACGAATGCGTTGGTGTCGTTCGCGTCCGAGATCTCGAGAATGGCGATGCCGTCCTCGGCCAGAAGCGGCTCGAGCTCGGAGCGGATTGCTTCGGGATCGCTGCCTCCCTCGGCCTCGGGCTCGAGGAAGAACGACAGGGTGCCCACGTACTCGGGGGCGATATCGATCTCACCGGATTCAATGGCCGGGTACAGGATCTCACGCGACCGGAGATCTATCTGCCTGCTAACGCTGAAGCCGGCCTCCTCGAGGACCTGTGCGTACATCTCCGCCACGATCTGGTTCTCGGCGAACGACACTGCTCCTACCGTCAACTCACCTGATCCGGAACCCTCAGGCGCGATGCCCTCGGACTCGATGAAGTCGGCGGCCACATCTGCAGGGTCGTCACCGTCGATCTCCACCCGGCCGTTGAGCTCGGTGATGTTGTCCGTAGTTAGTGCCGCGCTGACCGCGTTGAGTGACGCCTCAACGGTTTCGTCCAGCGCCTCCTCTCTGACGATCGGCGTGATGTTTTCCGCCTGCTGCAGACCCTGATCGTCCTCGAGCACGACGAAGTCGTTCGCGATGATCGCGCTCGAAGTCGAGAACAGCAGCCCGACGTCGACGCGCTCGTTCTTGAGCGCGTTCACCGTCTGTGGTCCACCGACGTCGAGTGGCTGGAAGCTCTCGAACTCGAGTCCGTAGGTCTCCTCGAGTCCCGGCAGACAAAACGGCCTCTCGGGACACTCGGGCGGCCCGCCCAGAATGAACTGGCTTGCTATGGGTTCGCCGCCGCCGTTGCCGCCGCCGGAGTCGCCGTCACCATCGTCACCCACACCCGATCCGCACGCGGCCAGCACCAGCGCCAGCACGACGAGGATCGCCCCATGGGTATTCCTGCGGAAGATCCGCATGGGTCCCTCCCTCATTTCCGGCGAGGTCTCTGCTGCCCCGCCTGTTAGGCAGAGGCAAATGTATACGAGCGGGCCCGTTACGAGTGCTGTAGTGGGGACTGGATCAAGCTGCGGCCGGTTCGCCGGCATCAACGGGCTCGGCCCTCCGCCTGCTCTTCCGGCGGCTCGACGCGAGTCGTGGCGCTGCGAGGCGCTGAATGCCTGCGAAGAGCAACTCGGTGGTCATGGCGAAGAGGGCGACGAGGACCGCGCCGGCCCCCACTTCGCCGAAGTCACGAACCGAGAAACCGTCCCTGATAAAGGCGCCGAGCCCGCCCCAACCGGTGAACGCGCCCAGCGTGGCGGTTGCCACGACCTGCACCGCGGCCGTGCGCAGACCTCCGAGAATCAAAGGTGCCGCCAGCGGGATCTCGATGCGTCTCAGGATCTCGGTCTCCGTCATGCCCATTCCGCGGGCGGCCTCGATCGTGTCCCTATCGACTTCCTTGATGCCGACGAAGGTGTTGAGCATGATCGGAGGGATCGCGAGCAGGGCCAAAGCGATGAACGTGGGCCAGAATCCGATGTTGCCCGGCAGGTTGTAGGCGAAGACGAAGACGAGGGCGACGATCCCGAAGGAGGGAAGCGCGCGCCCGATGTTGCCGACCGAGATTGCAAGGAACTCGAAGCGCCTCTTGTGGCCGATGTAGAGGCCGATGGGTAGAGCCACGAGCGCTCCCACCAGCAGCGATTGCACCGACATCAAGAAGTGCTCGAAGAAGCGGAACGGTATTCCGATCGTGCCCTCGTAGTTCGCGGGATCGGTGAGAAAGGCGAAGACCTTGCCGAGGGTGCCCATTAGGTCGTCACCACCGTTCGGGAGCGCGCCCACGGAGTCACACGACGTTCAGTCCATACGAGCAAGGCATCCATGCCGACCGCAAACAGGAGAGACATCAACGAGCCCAACAACAGCGCCGTCGGAAAGAGCCGGTCGAACCCCAGAAGAATGAAGTGGCCCAGACCTCCCTTACCGATGAACGCCGCCACGGTCACGAGACCGATCGTAGTCACCGTCGCAACGCGCACTCCGGCGAGAATCACGGGCGTCGCGAGTGGTAACTCCACGCGCCACAGCAGCTGACGCTGAGTGAATCCCATTCCGAGAGCGGCTTCCTTGGTGTCGCTCGGGACGGCATCGAGGCCCGCTACGATATTGCGGATGAGAATGAGGAGCGTGTAGCTCACCAGCCCGATCTCTGCTGTCAGCACGCTGAGGCCGGTGTAGGGAATCAGCATGGCGAACAAGGCGAGGCTCGGGATCGTGTAGAGCGTCCCGGTGACCGCGGTGATGGGTGGATAGACCCTTTTGTGGCGGTAGGCCCACAGAGCCAGGGGAAAGGAGATGATCATCCCCACCACGACCGCGATGAACGTGAGCTGGGCGTGCTCGAGGAGCTTCGCCAGCACGACGTCGCGGTTATCGTTTATCCAGTCCCACTCGACGAGCGGCCGATCCTCGATCTGAGCCAGGATCACGTGAGTATCTCCTTCGAGATGCGTTGCAAGGTCAAAATCCCCTTGTAGCGCTGGCCCTCGATCGCGACTACGGCGACCTGAGTGCGCGAGGTGACGATCGAGTCGAGTGCCTCGCGCAGGGTGCTCTCACCGGTCACGTACGCGCTAAAGGGTTTGGGTTCGACGTCAGAGACGTTGGTCACCCGCTTGAGCGCGCTGTGCTCGACCCAACCTTTGAGCTCGCCGTCGTCCACGACGCTCGCCCAGTGGAAGTCGAGCCGTTCCATCTCTTTGATCGCCTCCGCCGCAGACGTCGACGACGTAACGACCGGGCCCTCGTCGGTGCCGATGTCGGCAACTTTGGTCAGGGCGAGACGCTTCAGGCCGCGCTCCACCCCGACGAACTGCTTAACGAAGTTGTTGGCCGGCTCGCGCAGGATCTCCTCGGGTGTCGCGTACTGCTCGATGACACCGCCCGTGTTGAGGATCGCAATGCGATCAGCCATCTTTATGGCCTCGTCGATGTCGTGGGTGACGAAGACGATCGTCTTCTTCAGTTCCTCTTGGATCTTTAGGAACTGGTCCTGCAGACGCTCGCGCACGATGGGGTCGACGGCCCCGAAGGGTTCGTCCATCAGCATCACGGGAGGATCGACGGCAAGAGCGCGCGCGACCCCGACCCGTTGGCGCTGGCCCCCCGAAAGCTCCGAGGGATACCTCTTGAGAAACTCACGATCGAGCTCAAAGATCTCGACCAGTTCGTCGATCCGCTTGTCTATGCGACCGCCGTCCCAACCGACGAGCTTGGGCACCGTCGCGATGTTCTCTCGAATCGTACGATGGGGAAGGAGCCCGATGCTCTGGATGACGTAGCCGATGTTGCGCCTCAACTCAACCGGGTCCTGCGCCAACACGTCCGTTCCGTCTACCTCGATCGAACCCCCGGTGGGCTCGATGAGACGATTGATCATCTTCATGGTCGTCGTCTTCCCACACCCCGACGGACCCACGAGCACGACGGTCTCACCCTTGTTCATGTCCAGCGAGAGGTCGTCGACCGCCGCCGGGCCGCCGTTGGCGCTGAACTTCTTGGAGACGTTTCTGAGAGAGATCGCTACTTCGGACATCGAGCCACCTTATGCGCCACCCTCGGACGGGGTCGGTTTCGGGAGAACCATTCCCGACTCCTTACCCCCCTATAGTTGAATCACATGCTAGCCAAGTTGCTCCGCCTACTTACTGCCGCTCTGCTCGGCGTTGTCGGCCTGTGGTTCGGACGTCAGGTCGCCCACTCGAAGACGCCGCCTCCCCAGGGGCGCTGGCGCGAGATCCCAGAGTCCGAGCTCCTCGGCGGGGCGGCCGGCTCCGGCAAGAGCTGATGCGAGTTCTCGTTATCGGCGGCACCGGGGCAACGGGACGCCGGACGTCCGCCGAGCTGGCCCGGTCCAACGAGGTCACGGAGCTCTTGGTAGGCGGGCGTGATCCCGAAGTCATCGAGCGCTTGACCTCCCTGCTGGGCGACAAGGTCCACCCGGCGATGATCGACACCGCTGATCGGGCTGAGCTCATCGCCGCGTGCCGCCGTGCGCAGGTGGTCGTGAGCTGCGCCGGTCCTGCCCACGAGATGGAGGAGACGGCGGCGGCCGCTGCGGTCGAGGCCGGGGCGTCTTACGTCTCCTTGTGTGACGACTACGACGCGGGAGCGGCGGTGGCCGAACTCGATCGCAGGGCGCAGCAGGCCGGCGTCGTCGTGATCTCAGGATGCGGGCTGGCGCCGGGAATCACCTCGATGCTCGCGCAACTCGCGCAGGACGAACTCGACGAAGTGGACGAGATTCTGATCTCCCTCGCCCTCTCCTACGGTGACCTGCCGACTCCCGCCCACACCGGTCACCTCGTCCACGCCATGTCCTCACCGCCGGCCGTCATAAGCGACGGAAAGGCGGCGCGCCATGAGGCGGGTACAAGCCCGCAACTCATCTATTTTCCGGAACCCGTGGGTTGGGTCGAGACCGTCGCGTGGGCGCATCCAGAGGTGCACAATTTCCACGCCGCGCCGCTTCGAGCGCTGTCCGTCCGCTGTGGTCTTACGGAACGGGCGGCCATGGACGCGCTCAGGGCGGCGCGCTCTGCTCCGCTCTCCTCGACCTCGTTTATCCGCCGGACGCTCGACGTTGCGCATACTCTTCCACCGCGCGGCCCCCAGTGGTCGGCGGCTCGGGTCGACGTGGTGGGCACGCGCCGGGGGCGAACCGTGACCGTGTCTCTCGGGGTGGTGGACCATCTCGTCAACCTGGCCAGCGCACCTCTGGCCCTAGCCGCCCAGCGACTGGGAAGTGGGTCGCATGAGCCGGGAGTGAAGTCGCCGGCCGAGGCCTTCGACGCGAGGAGCTTTCTCGTCGCGCTCGGCCGTAGGGGAACGAGAGTCGCGCGCCTCGAACCCGTCCCGATCTAGCCCTCGCGTTCGACGAACGTGACCTCTATGCCACCGACGATGTCGGAACCGAGGTTGTAGAAAAAGGCGAGGAGAACGTTCACCAGAGAGGCCACGAGCGCGACCGTCCCTCCAATATAGAAAGCCCACTTCTCCACGAGTCCAAGAGAAAGGTTGATGTCCTGCGCCTGCTCGACTGTGAACAACCGGGCCAGTTCCTCGACGGTGGTAAAGACGCCGAGAGACTCGATGAAGGAATACAGCAGCGCTACGATCACAAGCCATACAACAAGAAAGATCGAGTAGAAAAACAGCGACATCTTGAGCACCGACCACGGACTAACGCGCTTGATCGTTCGTTTGACTCTTCGGACTGCGCCACGTGCCGGGCGGGTCCGTTTGGTTGTGGTCCGACCAGCGCCGCGCCGAGGGCTCGGGGTCGTGCGACGTTCCTGAGGGGGCCGGGGGGGCGAGGTCACGGCACGAGCCGCCCGAGGGGTTCGCCCTGTGACCGAGGGCTTGTCGCGAGGGGGGTAGCTCTCTTCTCTCTCTCGCTCGCTCGGCAGCGGTTGATCGAGCACCTCGAAGGTTCGTTCTCGGGAGGAGCGCCCGGGCGTACCGGCAGCGGACGGGGCTGGTGGAGGGCTCGCGCCCTCTGAGCGCGCGGTCCGTTTGTTGCGCAGTTCCCGCAACCGGCGTCCGGCGGCCGAGAGACCTCGGTCCTCGTCACCCATCTTGCGCAGGGCGTCGAAGGTTCCTTCGGGGGTACGCGACGCGGTTGAGCCGGCGTCCGGGTCGGGCCTAGCCCCCGGCCGCTGCTCTCTTCCGTGCTCTCTCGAAGCCACGCGTCACCCTTCAGCAGCCATTCTTGGCAGAACCAGTATGGGTTACTTCTCCGCGCTCCGCCTTCGCGGTCCCAGAAGCGGCGAGCCCAAAGATCGGGTCGTCCGCTCTACTCGATAGCATCGACCGCCCATTGTCACGCCTTTACGACGCTTCAGGCCTCGAATGGGTTCGCGGCTTTCTAGGTGGGCAGCTTGTCCTGACCGCCCTCGTCGACCTCGTTCACCATGGGGGCCAGCGCCGATATCTTCGCACCCTCGCCGAGCTGCATGACTCGGACGCCCGTCGTCGGCCTGCCCTGACGAGAGATGCCATCGACACCTTGGCGTGTGGCCACACCGTCGTCGGAGATGACGAACACTTCATCTCCCGCTTTAACGACGGTCGCCCCGATGATGTCGCCACGAGGTTTGGTGAGCTTGGCGGCAATCACGCCCTTCCCACCTCGCCCCTTGCGCGGGAAATGGTGCAGCTTCGTCCGCTTCCCGAACCCGAACTCGGTGAGGAGCAGAAGGTCGTCGTTCTCATCTCGCACCACGCCACAGGCGACTACCTCATCATCCGACTCCAATCGAATACCGATCACGCCTGTTGCGGTCCGCCCCATAGGACGCACGTTGCGCTCACTGAACCGGATGGCCTTGCCCTTGCGAGTAATGAGAAGCAGATCCTCCTCACCCGAGGTCGGGACGACTCGAACGACCTCGTCACCTTCTTTGAGGTTGAGCGCGATAATCCCCTCTCTCCGGGTCGAGTCATACTCGCGAAACAGGGTCTTCTTGACCATGCCTTTGCGCGTTGCTATCAGCAGATAACGGTAGGACTCGTAGTCGCGCGTGTCGATCATCGCCGCGACCTCGTCCTCGGGACGCATGGACACCACGTTGACCACGGCGGTTCCGCGCGCCGTTCGATCACGCTTCGGGATCTCGTGCGCTTTGAGCCGGTAGACCCGCCCGCTGTTCGAGAACAACAACAAATAGGAGTGCGCCGTCGTGGTGGTCAAGTGCTCGACGATGTCGCCTTCCTTGAGCGCCGTGGCCTTGACGCCGCGGCCCCCACGACCCTGGCGTCGATAGGTGTCGAGCGGGACGCTCTTGATGTAACCACCGCGCGACACGCTCAGCACCAGCTCCTCGTCGGCGATTAGGTCCTCGATGTCGAACTCGCCCTCGTCCGGAACGATGCGCGTGCGACGGGAGTCTGCGTACTTCTCCTTGATGTCCTCGAGCTCCTCGGCAATAAGCGCCCTCACTCGGCTGGGATCGTCCAGGATTGCTTGGAGTTCGGCGATGGTCTTCTGGAGTTCCTCGTACTCCTCGCGAATCTTGTCCTGTTCGAGAGCGGTGAGGCGGCGCAGCGGCATATCGAGGATGTGGTTCGCTTGGATCTCGGTCAACCCGTAGCGCGCGATGAGCCCGTTGCGCGCCTCCTCGGCGTCGGCCGCCGCGCGAATTAGCGCAACGATGTCGTCGATGTTGTCGAGGGCGATGATGAGCCCCTCGAGAACGTGGCTGCGCTCCTGAGCCCTGCGCAAACGGTACTGCGTGCGCCTCGTGATGACTGTGACCTGATGGGCGATGTACTCGGTGAGCACCTGCCCGAGGTTGAGTGTGCGGGGGACATCTTCGACCAGTGCGAGGGTGTTGACGCCGAAGTTGTCCTGGAGCTGGGTGCGCTTGTAGAGCTGGTTGAGCACGACCTGCGGGACGGCAGCTCGCTTGAGCTCGATGACCAGACGAATCCCCTCACGGTTCGATTCATCGCGCAGGTCGGCGATGCCCTCGAGCCGGTGCTCCTTGGCGTTCACGAGATCGGCGATCTTGAGAGCCAGCCTCGCCTTGTTCACCTGATAGGGGAGCTCGGTCACGACGATGCGAGGATTGCCCTTCGGACCCTCCTCGACCTCGCACACCGCTCGCATCTTGACCGAACCGCGACCGGTCATCTGTGCGTCGAGGATTCCCTGACGTCCAACGATGAGCGCACCGGTGGGAAAATCCGGTCCCTTGATGCGCTTCATCGCGATCTCGAGCGACCTCGCGTCGTCCGCCGCCTCGTCGGGGTTGCGCAATAACTCCACAGTTGCGTCGATGACCTCGCCGAGGTTGTGGGGTGGAATGTTGGTCGCCATCCCGACGGCAATGCCGCTTGACCCGTTCGCCAGGAGGTTCGGAAAGCGCGCCGGCAGCACGGAGGGCTGAACCTCGTAGCCGTCATAGTTCTCGATGAAATCGACGGTCTCCTCGTCGATGTTGCGCAGCAGCTCCATCGCGAGCGGAGACAGCCTGCACTCGGTGTAACGCATGGCCGCCGGCGCGTCGCCGTCGATCGAGCCAAAGTTGCCCTGGCCGTCGATCAAGGGGTAGCGCGTCGAGAACTCTTGAGCGAGGCGTGCGAGCGCGTCGTAGATCGCCTGGTCGCTGTGGGGGTGGTATTTCTTCATCACGTCGCCCACCAGCGCCGCGCATTTGCGGTAGTGCCGGTCTGGTCGCAGCCCCGCCTCGAGACCTGCGAAGAGAATGCGGCGGTGCACCGGCTTCAGTCCGTCGCGCACATCGGGCAGCGCACGACTGACAATGACCGACATCGCGTACTCGAGGAACGAATACGAGATCTCTTCCTCGATGGTGACGTCCGTGCTTCCGCCGATGGTTCCGTCGTCGTCGGGGAGTTTGTCTTGAAAGGGTTCGTCTGCCATGGCTCTCTGTATCAGTCTCCTTGTCGCAGCCGCCCGGTGCGGCGCTCCGGCTAGATGTCGAGGAAGCGCACGTCTTTGGCGTTGCGCTGAATGAAATTCTTCCGCTCTTCGACGTCCTCGCCCATTAGCTGATCGAAGAGCGCGTCCGCGATTGCAGCGTCCTCCATCGTGACCCTCATCAACGTGCGGTTACTCGGGTTGAGCGTCGTCTCCCAGAGCTCATCGGGGTTCATCTCTCCGAGCCCTTTGAAGCGGGCCGCTTCAACCTTGCCGCTGCTCTCGGCGCGGTAGCGATTCAGTTCCTCGTCGTTCATGAAGTAGTGGTTCTTGCCCTTGTGCTTCACGCGGTACAGCGGCGGCTTGGCCACGTAGATGTAGCCGAGCTCGATGAGCTGGAACATGTGGCGGAAGAACAACGTCAACAGCAAGGTCTTGATGTGGCTACCGTCGACGTCGGCGTCCGCCATGCACACGATTTTGTGATAGCGGCACTTGCTGGGGTCGAAGTCCTCTCCGATGCCGGTGCCGATCGCCGTGATGATCGCCTGGATCTCCTTGTTCTCGAGCGTCTTGGCCAGACGCGCGCGCTCGACGTTGAGGATCTTGCCGCGCAGGGGGAGGATCGCCTGGGTCTCGCGCGCCCTGGCCTGCTTGGCCGATCCGCCGGCGGAGTCACCCTCGACGATGAAGATCTCGGCCTCGTGAGGATCGCGGGTCTGGCAATCGGCAAGCTTCCCCGGCAGCGCGGTCGATTCCAGCAACGATTTCCGCCGCACCAGGTCCCGAGCCTTGCGCGCCTCGAGCCGAGCGCGCTGCGCCGTTATCACCTTGTTGCAGATCGCGCGCGCGTCGCTCGGATGCTCTTCCATGAACTCCCCGAAGAGCTGGTTCATGGAGGTCTCGACGAAGCTACGGATCTCAGTGTTTCCTAGCTTGGTCTTGGTCTGTCCCTCGAACTGGGGGTCGCGCAACTTGACCGAGATGATCGCGGTCAAGCCCTCTCGGCAATCATCGCCGGTGAGCGGGGGATCCTTCTCTTTGAGCATCCCCTTCGCCTTCGCATAGTTCCCGATCACGCGCGTGAGCGACCGGCGGAAGCCTTCCTCGTGCATACCGCCCTCATGCGTGTTGATGTTGTTGGCGAAGGTGAACACAGACTCGTTGAATGAACTGGTCCACTGCATCGCGATCTCGAGCTCGTGGTTCTCGGCCTTGGCCTCGAGGTACACGACTCGTTTGAAGAGCGCGTCGCGAGCGGAGTTGAGGTGCTTGACAAAATCGACGATTCCGCCTGTGTAGCGGAACTCCTCTTTGGCTTCCGGTTCGACGCGCTGGTCGATGAGACGGATCTCGAGTCCCTTGGTCAGAAACGCCATCTCGCGCAGCCGTTGGGCCAGAGTATCGAACTTGAACTCGATGTCGTCGGTGAAGACCAACGGGTCGGGCCAGAACGTGATCGTAGTGCCCGTTCGCTTGATGCTCTTGACGGCCTTGAGCTTCGCCTGCGGCTTACCCCGCTCGTACTCCTGGTGGTGAAGCTTGCCGTCGCGCGCCACGTCGACGATCAGCTTCTCGGAGAGCGCATTGACTACCGAAACGCCGACTCCGTGCAGACCGCCGGACACCTGGTAACCCTTGCCACCGAACTTTCCGCCGGCGTGAAGGGTGGTGAGAACGACCTCGACCGCAGTGCGCCCCTCGCCTTTGACGTTGTCGACGGGTATCCCGCGCCCGTTGTCGGAGACTCTGCACCCACCATCTGCGAGAAGCTCGACGATGATGCGGTCGCAGTGGTTCGCCATCGCCTCGTCAACTGCGTTGTCGACGACCTCGTAGACCAAGTGGTGGAGGCCCCTCGTACCCGTCGAGCCGATGTACATGCCCGGGCGCTGGCGCACCGGGTCGAGCCCCTTGAGGACGGTGATGTCCTGGGCTGTGTAGTGGTCCGCGCGCGCAGTAGCGGATCCCTTTGAAGCGGTCATAAAACCTCACGCTGATAGTCGCCGATGGCCAGGTGCCCCGTCTGCCTCGCCGGAGGATGAATTCGTTGCGCCGACCTTCGCGAAACATCACTTTGGGCGCGCGCCGAACACGGGGCGAGATGGTGCAAG
>Ga0136630_1001185_pt1 | contig 10542 bp, 13 predicted proteins | sample AntDrymUQ5682106_2_FD_105496 | JGI IMG/M metagenome (GOLD analysis project Ga0136630, IMG submission 105496) | Polar desert sand microbial communities from Dry Valleys, Antarctica - metaG UQ568 (21.06) | ecosystem: Environmental > Terrestrial > Soil > Desert | place: Antarctica: Dry Valley...
CCATAAGGACGATCGAAACCGCGGTGGACGGGGCAAGGGTAGTCGACGTCCATCGGGATCAAGATGTCGCCGCTCCGAGCTGAGTAGGAGATTCGCAGCGTTCGTCTTCGCGTAATGCGCAGACTGATTGTGGGTCGTGGTGCGCGCTGAGCGCGCCTGAGTCCCCACAATTACGTGGCCGACTCGCCAAGAGTTAGCGTCCCGGCATGCGACGGCTGAGGCGCCCCCCCAGTTCCTTGACCTGCAGGCGCCGTAGCAATCTCGACACGGTCCGACGACGAGCGGTACGGCGGCGGCGCTCGACCCAAATGCCGAGCCCGACGCCTCCTCCGAAGAGGGTGGCGCCGCCCAGACCCGCGGGAATGCCGATGAGCAGCGCAAGCCGTCGGGTACGAAGCTCGTGAATCGGCCACCCACGCGTCAGCGCGATGCGCCGGAGGTTGTGCTCCGGGTTCACTGCGTGCGGGTGGCCCACGGCTTCGAGCAGAGGGAGGTCGTTTCTCGAGTCGGAATAGGCGTGGCACAGGCTCAGGTCGAGGCCCAATTCCGCGGCCTTGGCGGTTACGGCCGACGCCTTCTCGGGCCCGTGCATCACCGGACCCACCAGACGACCCGTGTAGAAGCCGTTGCGGTCGACCTCCGACACGGTTGCGATGGCGCCGGTCATGTCGAGGGACTGTGCGAGCCGGCTTGCGAGCTCGATGGGCGATGCGGTGACGAGCCAGGTGAGGTCGCCGCGTTCGTGGTGTCCTTCGATCACGCGCACGATGTCCTGGTAGACACGCGGGAGTATGCGTTCCTGGGCGATCGCTTCGCCCATCTCGATCAACTCGGTCTGGCTCTTGCCGGTGACGAACTCGAGCGTCGACTCGCGCGACATCTCGACGCTTCCCCGACGCTCGCCCGCCAGCCGGAAGATCATCTGACCCCAGCCGAAGCGAAGGAGGTCGCGCACCCTGAAGAGGTCCTGGTCGTAGGCGCCGCGCGCCATCAGAAAGAGGCTCGAGCCGGGGATCAGGGTCCGGTCGAGGTCGAAGAAGGCGGCGCGCTGCGGGGAGCCAGAGCCGGAAGTCGTCGTCACCAGCCCCTCCACTCGGCGAGCTCGTCGATGTCGGTGCGGCGAGTCAGGGGTCGATCGGACGGCGCTTCGGGATAGCCCACGTAGACGTAGGCGGCCACGAGCTCACCGGGGCGCAAGCCCAGATAGTCGTGGACCTCGGGAATGTGGGCGGCCGGACCTGTGCGCAGCATGGCCCCGAGGCCCATGTCGTGCGCCGCGAGCAAGATGTTCTGCAGCGCCGCGCCGACCGCGTGGTGTTCCTCGATCTCCTGGACCTTGGGTAGATGGTGCTTCGGTGTTGCGACCACCGTTATGACCACGGGTGCCCGCAGCGCTTTGGCCCGGACCGACTCGGGATCCTTGCCCTCGCGCGCGGCCCCCGCTGCCCAGGCGTCGGCGAAGCGCTCCAGCGCCTCGCCCGCGAGCACGACGAAGCGCCACGGCTGGGTGAGGTGGTGGGTCGGGGCGCGCACCCCGGCCTCGAGCAACCGGCGAATGGTGGCGGCATCGGGTCGTCTCGCGCTCACCCTCGGGACCGACCGGCGCGTCATGATCGCTTCGTAAGTCTCCATCGAGGCGAGGATAACGGTCGCGCTCGGCCCGACTGCTCGTCGCGTCGCGTGGCACACTGAGCACGTGCAAGTAGGAGCGATGAACTTCCCGGGCCGGTCGGTGGCCAAGGAGATCCACCGGATCGCCGAAGACAACTTCGACTTCATCGACCTGACCCTCGAGCCGCCCGCGGCGTGGCTGCCCGACGGCAAAGAGATCGGCCGTCTCATCGGTGATCTCGGTCTTGACGCGGTGGGACATACCGCCTACTACCTGCCGATCGCGTCGCCCTTCAAGGAGCTCAAGGCCACGGCCTTCGATCTCTACAAGAGGGCGCTCGACTGCTTCGCCGACGCAGGGGTCGAGTTGGTCAACATCCATCCCGACAACCGCGTGCCGCTCCATGGGCCCGACCGGATGCGGGCTCGCAACGCCGATGCGATCTCCGAGCTGGCCGCTCTCGCCGCAGCGCGCGATATCGGGTTGATGGTCGAAAACATCGACAGAGGCTTCGCGCGCGTCGACGATTTCATCCCCATCTTCGAGCGCGCTCCCGAGACCGGCTTCCATCTCGACGTCGCTCACGCCAATCTGCGGCTCGGGCTCGGCCAGCGCAACCACACCCAGGCGTTTCTCGACGCCTTCTCCGACCGGCTCTGCCACGTTCACGTCAGCGACAACAGGGGGGGCGAGGGCGACCTGCACCTGCCCCTTGGGACCGGCAACATCGACTGGCGGGCCGTCGTCAGGGCGCTCAAGCGCAGCGGCTACGACGGGACGGTGACGCTCGAAGTCTTCTCGCGCGAGCGCGACTACCTGCGGACCTCCAGGCGCCTGTGGATCGAGTGGTGGTCCGAAAGCGGTTGATCTCTCGACCCTTGTTGCTCCTGTTGCTGGTGTTGTTGATGATGTTTCTGTAGCCTGACTTCATGGCTCGCTCCTATCTGGCACGAGATGAAGAGGTCGTGCGCGTCACCCGCAAGCACGTCTCGGTACTCGTGGGCCCCGCCGTGGCGACTCTCGCCGCCGCGGGCCTGCTGGGAGCGCTCGGTTACGGATTCGGGCAATCGAGCCGGGACGGACTCGTGGCCCAGATCGTGGCTGGGGTCACACTTCTATTGGTGGTTCGCTTCCTGCTGAAGCTGCGCCGCTGGGCGGGAGAGAAGATCCTCATCACCGACCGCCGCCTCGTCGCGGTGTCCGGCCTGGTTGCCCGCCGGGAGATCTCGTGGCCCTACGCGCGCATCCACGACCTCGAGCTCAGGCGCTCACTCGCCGGCAGGTTGCTCGGTTACGGCACGCTCGTGGTCGAGAGCACGAGGCTCGAGGCGCCGCCTAACGAGCTGGTGCGAATTCCGGACGCGAAGGGCGTCTACCGGGACGTCATGGACGTCCTGATGGCCGGACCGCCCCCCAAGATGATCGAGCTCGACGACGACGACGCTCCGTGGTGGGAGATGGCCCCCGAGGACGAGACCGACACAGGGCCGCTCCCCACAGTGGTGCTCTAGGGAGTCGTCCGATCCGGCTGAAGTTTTCGGGCAAATCGACCGATTATTCTTGCAGAAAACCCTCACTTGGCTGTTGCATTGAGCCGGGCGCAAGGTAGTTTCAGCGTCTACGTGTTGAGCGGGTCGCAGTCTCGGGAGAACGATTGATCACCAAGCGCCTATCGCTTTTGCTTGCGCTCGCCCTTGTGGGCTCTTTGGTCGCGCTCTCGCCTGCGTCCGCCGAGCACAAGAGCCAGGCCGCCGAGGAGGCTGACGCGCCGCTCGCGTGCACGAGCGAACTTCCCGAGGGTCGAGCCAAAGACCTCAGGCGCGCCGGCAACTTCGAGGGCAAGGTGCTGTGGTGCGGGGGCCAGGTCCGCGACCAGGTCGGCGGGGACACCAACGGGCTGGTGGAGAGCTTCGATGAGTCGGCTCGGCTCGACGTCGACGTCACGCTGCCGGCAATGGGCCCGGGGCCGTGGCCTCTGATCGTGATGTTGCACGGTCTCGGAGGCTCGAGGGACAACAACTGGAGCGAGGCGGCCGGCTATGCGGCGCGCGGTTACGCGGTCCTCGACTACACCGCGCGCGGCTACTGGGAGAACACCTGCGAGACCGGACTTCCCGCGACGACCATGGCGGGAACCGAGAAGCTCTACGAGGACGAGGCGGAACCGAACCTCGCCTGTCGCACGCAACTCGCCAGTCGCCGCCACGAGATCAAGGACACCCAGCATCTCGTCGGACGCCTCGTGGACGGGACTCTCGTCGACGGAGTCACTGTCGCGCCTCAGATCGGCGTGCTGGGCAGGTCGTACGGCGGGGGCCAGACCTGGATGCTTACGAGGGACAACTCGTGGAGGTCCCCTGAGGGCCGGAGGGTACGCGTCGCAGCCGCGGTTCCCATCATCGGATGGACCGATCTTCTCGACGCGCTGCTTCCGAACGGACGGGCCACGGACGTGAAGAGCTTCGAAAAGAACACGGCCGACCGGCTCGACCAGAGGCGCGCGGAGCGCATCGGCGTCCTTAAGGAGAGCTACGCGAGCACGTTCTACATGGGCATGTCCTCGGCGGCGAAGTTCAAGCTCCCCGGCTATCTCAACGCGTGGTACGAGTCGATGCTGGCGGGCGAGCCCTACACCGACGCCGCCAATCCTGTGATGGCCGACATGGTCGACGAGCTCCTGAGGGAACGCTCGGCGCTGTTCATGCCGATGGACGCAGGGAGGCCGGCGATCCTGTCGGTGCAGGGATTCACCGACGGCATGTTCCCCGCAAGCCAGGCCCTCAACATGTACAACCTGCTGAACAAGAACCGCACCAACACCTATCCGATGAACATGTACTTCGGTGACTACGGCCATCCGGTCGCCCAGGGCAAGAAGGCCGAGCGCGCTTACGTCGATGGCCTCATCGAGGAGTGGTTCGATCACTACCTCGTCGGCCGCGGCAAGGCCCCCAAGCGATCGGTCGAGGTTCATGCGACCCGCTGTGATGACTCCTCGAAGCCCGGGCCGTTGTACTCGGCTAAGACGTTCAAGAAGCTCCAGCAAGGCAGCGCGTCGTTCGATCTCGGCATGAGCGGCGCGCTCGACACCGGCGCAGACGACGTGCGCGCCCGAGTCATCAAGCCGATCGACACCGACGCAATGACCGAGGGAGCGAACTACGCAGGTTGCCGCGTGACGCGGGCGCCTCTGGCCGAGGGCAACCTCGCGGGCGCGACCGACGTCTTGAGCGAGCCGCTCACGATGCTCGGCCTTCCGACGGTCTCGTTGACCGCTCATCCCGAATTCGAGGACATGTACATCTCCGCCCGGCTGTGGGACGTCGACGGCGACGAGCGCACTCTGGTCGATCGAGGTGTGTTCCGACTGCAGAGCGGCAACGAGCAGAGCGCGTTGTTCAAGCTCTTCGGCAACGCCTACACCTTTGCCGAGGGCCACAGCATCGAGCTCGAGCTGACCGCAAACGACAGCAGGAGCTTCCTCGAATCGAACGCCGAGGGCACGATCACGATCTCGGATGTCTCGTTATCGCTGCCGCTGGCGGATCTGAGCGCGCTGCCGGACGTCGACCGCCGGCAATAGCCATCTCCGTCGAGTGCGGGCTCCAAGCCTCGCTAATCTGAGGGTATGACCTCTGGAGTCATTGCAGCCCTAATCGCAGCTCTCGCCCTGGCTTTCGCCGAGGGTTTGGGACGGTTCTATCCGGCCCAAAGGACCTGGCTCCGGCTGCGCTCGCTCCACGGACGGCGCGCCGTGCGTGCGATGCGCGAGCGCTGTGAGGCCGCTGCGGCCAGCCGCGTTCCGCGTGCTGCGGCCGTGGCGCTCCTGGGTCTTGTGCTCGGGTGGGTCGCAAGCAAGAGTCTGCTCGACAAGACGTGGTGGGAGGTCGTCGCCGATGTGCTGCCCTATGGGTTCATCTGCATCGTCTTGGTGCGGGCCTCAGCGATCTTGAGGCGCGTGGCCGGACGCATGAAGGGCTACGAGCGCGACAGGGGCGAAGATCCCGATGTGCCGCTGGCGGACCAGGACGGCGACGGGCCGTCGGCGATCGCACTGTGAAGGAAAACCGTGATCACGCCGGCATGGACGATGCGCTCCTCTACCTCGTCGCGCCCGCTCGCCTCGCGGCGGGCGACCTCGCCGATCTCGTGCCCGGCCTAGCCAGGGCTGGGGTCGATGTCGTCCAGTTGCGCGAGAAGGAGGCGGAGGCCGCCGCCGTCCTCCATGTGGCCGAGCCGGTGCTGCTCGCGTGCCGCGCCGCCGGAGTTCCTCTCGTCATCAACGATCGCCCCGACATTGCGCTCGCGCTTGGTGCCGATGGGGTCCACGTCGGCCAGAACGACCTCCCCATTGAGTTCTCTCGTCGCTTCTTCGGAAAGGGAATCGTCGGTCTCTCCACGCATACGCCCGGCGAGGTCGATCATGCCCTCGAGCGCTCGGACCTCATCGACTACTTCGCGGTCGGTCCCTGCTACGAGACGCCGACCAAGCTCGGTCGCCCCGCCGCCGGCCTCGACCTCGTGCGCTATGCGGCCGAGCAACACAGCGCGCTGCCGTGGTTCGCCATCGGGGGGATAGACGCGGCCAACCTCGACGAGGTCATCGCAGCGGGAGCGAGGCGCATCGTCGTGGTCCGAGCGCTCACAGAGGCCCCCGACCCGGTCGCAGCCGCCGCGCACCTCAAGCAGCGCCTCCTGGATGCTCCTGGCTGACTCTGGGCTGAGTTAGATGCCGTTGCGCCTTACTCTGGCACAGGGAAGGGCGAGCAAACGTCCGAAACCGCGGCCGCCCGCAACCTCATCAAGCTCACCGGGGCCTCGAGCCCAAGGACGTCGCCGCGCACTCCGACGCGGGGCTGACCGCGTATCACGCCGTCAAGAAGGCGGCGGCGCTTCTCTACCCCGGAACCAAGGCTGTGGTCATCGGCGCCGGGGGACTCGGCCACATTGCAATCTAATGCCTCAAGGCACTCACGCCGGCGGAGGTCATCGTCGTCGACACCTCCGAGCCCGCGCTCAAGCTCGCCGAGCAGATCGGGGCCGACCATGGGGTGCTCGCAGACGGCAACGAGGTCGACGTCGTCAAAGAGATGACCGACGGCGCGGGGGCCGAGGTCGTCATCGACTTCGTCGCCGAGAGGGGCGTCGAGAAGCGTGCCCCCGAGATGGTGCGCAACGCAGGGACCTACTACGTCGTCGGCTACGGGGGCTCGCTCGACGTCCTGACCCACACGATGATCTTTCGCGAGATCAGCGTCGTGGGCAATCTCGTCGGGACTTATAACGAGCTCGCCGAACTGATGACGCTCGCGGCGCAGGGCCGGGTCGCCCTCCACACGAGCACGTATCCACTGGACGCGATCAACGACGCGATCGCCGATCTCCAAGGGGGGCGTCTACAGGGCAGAGGCATCCTCGTCCCTTAAACGACCGGCCCCGAAGGCCGCGCCGAGTCTTGTGGTCTTGTGATGGGATTCGTCGTGCGAACGCCGGTTTCTGCCCGTGCCGCGGCTACTCTGTTACGCAAACCTCATCTCGTCTACCAGGGGGGATACGCGTGCCGCGCGCCATCGACTTTCACGTCCACGCCTCGACACACGAGTGGCTCCAGGGTTCGATCGGACCGATGCTCGAGGTCACCGCCCGTTATTTCCGCAGCGAGGTGCGGGTGCGAACGGTCGAGGAGATGGCCGAGGAGTACAAGCGCTGGGACCTGCTCGGCGTGCTTCTGGCCTGGGATGCGGAGACGGCGACCGGGCTCCCCGCTCTCACCAACGACCGCGTGGCCGAGATCTGCGCGGCCTATCCCGAGCAGTTCGTGGGCTTCGCCTCGGTCGACTTCCACAAGCCCGACGCGGCCGAGCAGCTCGACCGGGCGATCTCCGAGCTCGGTCTCAAGGGACTGAAGATCCACCCGCAGGTCCAGGCCTTCTATCCGAACGAAGAGCGCTGGGACCCGATCTGGGACGTCTGCGAGCGCCACCACCTCCCGATCGTGGTTCACGTCGGGCAGACGGGGCTGGGGGCCGGGGTCGCCGGCGGCTCCGGCATCGCCTACGACTACGGCCGCCCCATGCTCATGGACATGGTCGCCGCGCGCCATCCCGAGCTCACGGTTGTCATGGCCCATTTCGGCTATCCCTGGCACCTCGAGGTGCTCGCCAGCGCCATGCACAAGACCAACGTGTGGGTCGATCTCTCCGGCTGGAGACCCAAGTACATTCCGCCCGAGGTCAAGCGAGATTGCAGGGGGCGTCTCAACGAGCGCTTCGTGTGGGGCAGCGACTACCCGATGCTCGATCCCGGCCGGATCCTCGACGAGTTCGACGAGATGGGGCTCGAGGGCGACAAGCTCGACAACGTCTTGTTCGGAAACGCGGCTCGCCTGCTCGGCATCGACTTTTAGGTCGCGCGGAATCCGTTCGCCCCTGTACTCGTTACCATGGGTAGATGAGCGATCAACAACGCATCAAAGACGAAGTCACCGAGGCCCTCAAGGCGGTCGACGACCCCGAGCTCGGAATCGACATCATCAATCTCGGGCTGGTTTACGAGATCAAGGTCGCCGAAAGCAACGACGTCCACATCGAGTACTCGTTGACGACGATGGGGTGTCCCATCGGGCCGATGATCGAGGAACAGATGAGGTCCGTGTCCGCCCCGATCGAGGGCATCGGCGAGATCACCGCGGAACTCGTGTTCTCACCCGCGTGGACTCCCGAGAAGATGACGCCGCTGGCGAAGTCCGCTCTCGGCGTTGTCTGACCGCAGAATCACCGGGTGATCTCCGGCCCCCGGCTGCGCCGGCTTGGCTGGCTCGTGTCAGTGATCGTTGCGGTCGGCCTCGTCGCCTCGGCGCACTATCCCGTGTTCGTCGACGACATCGACGACATCGGGCGGGCCCACGTCATCGAGGACATCGCCCGCTCCCAAGCCTTTTACGGCCGGCTCGAGCCGGACCAGGTCGACTTCTACCGGTTCGAGGCCGAGGCCGGCGAGAGCATCTCGTTGGAGGCGCTTGTGCCCAAGACCGACGACCTGCGCTCGTTCCGGCCCGCGATCACCATCAGCGGGCCCGGGCTTCCCGACGACGGGATGAGAGCGCCCGCCGGCGCGGCCGCCACGAGCCACTATGAGGGCCTGACCCAGACTTATTACTGGAGCTATGCCGCGCCGGACGAGGCAGCGTCCGCGATCGAGCTGCCCGAGGACGGCGCCTATGAGGTCTCGGTGAGCATCGACAGGGGCGAGGGAGGTCCCTACGCTCTCGTCTCCGGTAACGAGGACAGCCTCGGCCCCCTCGACGTCGTGTTGTTTCCACTCGAATGGGTGAGGGTGCGGCTGTGGTACTTCGGTTGAGCGGGGGGCCATGTCGGTCGAGCTGCTGATCGTCGTCGCGGGGGTCGCCCTCGACTGGGCGATCGCGTTCGTCGTTTGGAAGGGACTCAAGCGCGTGCTGGGGAGGCCGGTCTCGCCCCGGCTCTCTGCGGTCATGCCCTGGGTGCTGTTTCAGGTTTCTCTGGTGGTCGGCGTGGTCGCCACGGGAGCGTTGGGCGACACGAACAACGGCGCGGTGGCGCTGACCGGGATGCTGCTGGCGCTGTTCGCCTCTTTCTTCGCCGTTCCCGTGGCTCTGTTCAGGGCCAGAGGCGCGCGCAAGATCGAGTGGCGCATCTGTCTCGATCACAGCTACGCGACCCTCGCCGTGTGGACGGTCGTCTTCGTTGCCGGCCTCGCGCTGTGAACTCTCTGCTCTCGCATCTCGAATGCACGCGCTGCGGGCGCAGCCACGACGCCTTCGCGTTGCAGAGCCGCTGCGACTGCGGCGGCACGCTGCTGCCTCGCTACGATCTCGCGCGGCCCCCGGCTCTCGATGAGGTCAGGTCGAGACCTCACGGTCCGTGGCGCTACGCCGAGCTGCTGCCGTTGCAGGGCGCGCCCGTCTCGTTGGGCGAGGTCGAGACTCCCCTGGTGGCGTGCCCGCGCCTGTCCGAGAGGTTCGGCGTCGAGAGCTGGGTGAAAGACGATGCTCCACTGCCCGGCTTGACCTTCAAGGCGCGCGGCGCGGCGGTGGGGCTATCGCGCGCGGTCGAGCTCGGCGTGGACCGTGTCGTCATGCCGAGCGCGGGCAACGCCGGCGGGGCGTGGTCTCTCTACGCGGCGCGCGCCGGGATCGACATCACGGTGACGATGTCGCGCGACGCGCCGGCCTTCAACCAGAAGGAAGTCGAGCTGGCGGGCGGCGAGCTCGTGCTGGTAGAAGGGAGCATCGCCGACGCGGGGGCTCGAGCCAAAACAATCGCGGCCGCTTCCGGAGGTTTCCTGGCAACCACGTTCAACGAGCCCTACCGGGTCGAGGGCAAGAAGACTGCGTGGCTCGAGCTCTTCGACCGCCTCGGAGACGACGATGCCATGGCCTTTCCTGGGACCGTGGTGCTCCCCGTCGGAGGAGGCGTCGCAGCGGTGGCGCTCGCCAAGGCTGTGTCCGAGGTGGTCGCGCTCGGCTGGGCCAGCGGCCCAGGGCCCGCCATCGTCGGTGTGCAGAGCGCGGACTGCGCCCCCATCGTGGCGGCCTTCGAGGCTGGCGAGACCGAGGTCACTCCGTGGGACTCGTCGTCGCTGACCAGCGCCGCGGGGCTCCGGGTGCCCGCGCCCTCGGAGGGCCGGCTCGTGCTCGAGGTCATCCGGGCGTCGAAGGGCTCAATGGTGGCGGCGCCGGAGGCCGACATCCGCGCGGCCATCGGCGACCTCGCCGCGACCGAGGGGATCTTCGCCTGTCCCGAGGGGGCCGCGACCCTGGTTGCAGCCGAGCGCATAAAGAACGGGGAGCTGAGGGGGCCGCTGGTGCTCTACAACACCGGTGCGGGAGCGAAATACCTCGAGCTGCTCAGGTAGCGGGCCCGTCACCGAGATAAGGCGACGCATCGCCC
>Ga0136630_1001186_pt1 | contig 10541 bp, 11 predicted proteins | sample AntDrymUQ5682106_2_FD_105496 | JGI IMG/M metagenome (GOLD analysis project Ga0136630, IMG submission 105496) | Polar desert sand microbial communities from Dry Valleys, Antarctica - metaG UQ568 (21.06) | ecosystem: Environmental > Terrestrial > Soil > Desert | place: Antarctica: Dry Valley...
ATCGTCGACCAGCACGCCGCCCACGAACGGCTGGTGCTCGAACGCATGCGGCGGGCCAGCGGCGAGGGCGCCCCCGTCGCTCCGCAAACCCTGCTTATCCCCGAGGTGGTCGAGCTCGACGAGCCCGACTGCGACCGCTTGGAAGCTGCCGCCTCCGATCTCGCCGAACTCGGGCTCGAGGTCGAGCGGTTCGGGCTGGCGGCGATGCTGGTTCGAGCAACTCCGGCGCCGCTTGGAACCACCGACGTCCGTGGCCTGCTGACCGATCTCGCTGCCGAACTGGCGGAGCTGGGCCAGGCATCGTCACGGCGCGACAAGCTCGACCATGTCGCCGCGACCATCGCCTGCCACGGCTCGGTGCGGGCCGGGCGGATCCTGTCGGTGGCCGAGATGAACGCGCTGCTCCGCGAGATGGAAGTGACTCCGCGCTCGGGCCAGTGCAATCACGGCCGCCCGACCTGGGTCAAGCTCGGCCACGGTGAGATCGAGAAGCTGTTTGGGCGCAAATGAGCGACCGGCCAGCGCGACTTCGTTTTGCGAACCTGCTATGAGCGGATCAAGCGAGCGAGGAGCCGGGGCCATGGATCAGCAAGACCGCGTCTATTTCGCCCAGCGCGCTGCCGAAGAGCTCGAGCTTGCGCTCGCGGCCACCGACTCCGATGCCGCCGCGGCCCACCGCGAGCTGCAACGCGCCTACCTCGAGCGCGCGTCGGTCGGGGATCGTCCGATCACTATCGTCGAGGTCGTCGGCTAAGGCCGCAATGTTTTGAGCGCTCGCTCGACGGGGAGCACGCGGGCTTCCGAGCGCGCCTTCTTGAGACGCGGGTAGCCGTCCGCCTCCTCGCGCGTCAACTCCTCGGCGAACTGCCCGGCGCGGATTTCGGTGAGCATTTCGGCCATCCGCCGCCGCACTCCGGCATCGACGATCCGGCGGCCGCCCAGAGTCGCGCCCAATTCCGCGGTGTTCGAGATCGCCTCGCGCATCCCGGCGATGCCGCGCGCTTCGATCAGCTCGGCGATCAGCTTCAATTCGCCGACGCACTCCAAGTAGGCGACCTGTTCCGAGACCCCGCCGGCAACCAAAGTGTCGAACCCGGCGATCAGGATTTCGGGCACCGCGCCCCACACCACCGCGGCCTCGTTGAACAAATCGGCCTCGCACTCCTCTGCGAAGCTCGACGCAATGAGACCCGCGCGCGCGCAGCCGATCGCTCGGCCGTAAGCGAGGGCGAGCCCGCGCGCGGCGCCGTTGCCGTCCTGGGCGACCGCCCAAACCGCGATCATCCCCTTGCCGTCCCGGTAGAGCGAGCGAAGCGCGCTGCCCGGACCCTTGGGCGCGACCATGAACACATCGAGGTCGTCGCGCGGCGCGATGAATTCGAAATGGATGGCGAGCCCGTGGCTGAAGCCCAGCGCCGCGCCGGATCGAATTTGCGGCTCGATTTCTCGGTACAACTTGCCGAGGATCTCGTCCGGAGCGAGCAGCATGACCACGTCGGCCGATGCCACTGCGTCCTCGATCCGCGCGACCTCCAGCCCCGCGGCCTGGGCCTCCGCTGCGCTCGACGATCCGGCGCGCAGGCCGACAACGACGTCGACGCCGCTGTCCTTGAGGTTGAGCGACTGCGCGCGCCCTTGGTTGCCGAACCCGACGATCGCCACGCGCTTGCCGGCGAGCGGGGAGGGGTCGATGTCAGCCTCGCGCAAGATGTTCATAAAAGCCGTTCGCCCTGAGCCTGTCGAAGGGCTGTCCTTCAACTGCCGCTTTGGAGAAAGGACAGGGCTTCGACAATCCCGGATCCAGTCCGGGACCGAACGGGAACTGTTTTGTCGCTGAACCGCGGCCAGTCGGGGGGCGGCTGATGAGCGAACCAGGTGTATTGGCGCTTGGCGTAGTTGCGGGTTGCCTGCTGGCCGCGGGCAATCGCCTGGTCGCGGTCGATCTCGCCGTTGAGCCAGGCTGCGATCTCGCGCACCCCGATCGCCCGCATCACCGGCAGCTTGTCGTCGAGCCCGCGTTGCAACAGCGCCGCGACCTCGTCGATTGCGCCGCTCTCGATCATCCGTGCGAAGCGCTCGTCGCAGCGGGCGTAGAGCCAGTCGCGCGGCGGCAGCAGGATCAGCGGTCGAAGCGCGATTGCATCGCCGATGCCGCCCTTGCGCTGGTGCTGCCAGTCGCCGAGCGTCGTCCCGGTCGAGAGTATGACCTCGAGCGCGCGCGCGATCCTCAATGCATCAGCGGGCTTGAGCCGCGCCGCCGAATCCGGGTCCCGCTGCATCAGGCGGGCGCGGTTGGCCTCGACACCCGCCGCCCGAACCTTGTGGCGGACTGCGGGATCGATTGCCGGGATTGGCGCGATCCCGTCGAGCAAGGTTCGCAGGTACAGGCCGGTTCCGCCGACCAGAATCGGCAGTCGGCCCTGCTGGTGGATGGCTTCGATCTCGGAGCGCGCCATCGCCGCCCAATCGGCCGCCGAGCAAGGCTCGGCGCCGTCGAGCAAGCCGTACAAGCGGTGTTCGGCGCGCTTCAAATCGACAACCTCCGGGCCGGCGCTGAGCACTGGGAGGTCGCGATAAAGCTGCGCGCTGTCGGCGTTGACGATTACCCCGCCCGCCTGTTCGGCGAGGGCCAGCGCTAGCGCCGACTTGCCGCTCGCGGTCGGACCGGCGATGAGGGCCAGTGGAGGACGTGTGGGCATTGCGACGCTGATAGCAGCCGGACGGCTCGATGACAGGCTGCTCGACCGGGCGCTCGGGCTGCTGCGCGAGCTGGATCCGGGCGCGGACTTTGCCGGCTGGGTCGACGAGGGCGACGCCGCCGATCTTCGCTTCGCGACCGACCTCAGGGCGGCGCGCTGGGCCCTCGAAGAGATCCCCGAAACCGATGTGATCGTGCAGCCCGACAGCCCGCGAGCGAAGAAGCTGCTCGTCGCCGACATGGATTCGACCATAATCGGCCAGGAATGCATCGACGAGCTCGCCGACTTCGCGGGCCGCAGAGACGAGATCGCCGCGATCACCGAGCGGGCGATGCAGGGCGAGCTCGATTTCGAGGCGGCGTTGCGCGTACGCGTCGCGCTGCTCGCCGGCTTGGAGGAAGCCGCCATCGCCCGCTGCCTGGCCGAGAGGGTGCGGCCCAACCCGGGCGCCGTGACGCTGGTCCAGACCATGCGCGCGCGGGGCGCGATCTGCCTCCTGGTCTCTGGCGGCTTCCTGTCTTTCGCCGAGCCGGTGGCGCGCGATGTCGGGTTCGATCGGGTCCGGGCCAACCGGCTGGGAATCGCCGACCAGCTGCTCACCGGGCAGGTCGGCAGCCCGGTGGTCGATGCAGCGGCCAAGCGCGCGGCGCTGATCGAAGCCCGCAACGAGCTGGGGCTGGAGCGGGCCGACGTCCTGGCGGTCGGCGACGGCGCCAACGACCGGCTGATGATCGCCGAAGCCGGACTCGGGGTCGCTTATCGCGCCAAGCCCACGCTCGCGGAGGTCGCCGATACGTGCCTCGACCATCACGGCCTCGACGCATTGCTGTGGGCGCAAGGGATTCCCCGGCGCGAATGGCTGGTTGGCTGAGCGTTACTTCGCGGCGACCGGGAAGCAGGGCTGGCCCTGCCTGGACAGCGCCGCACAGGCTGCCGCCGCCGCGGCGCGGCTTTCGAACGGGCCGACCTGCAGCCGGGTGATCGCTCCAACCGGGATCAGATAGGGCTGCCGCCCGGCCAACGGTCCGCTGCCCGAGAGATTTTTGAACAGCGCCTCAGCCGACGCGCGCTTCGAAAAAGCGCCCAGCTGGATCCGCCACGGGCCGCTTGCCCTTGACGGGGCAGGGGCCGCTACCTTCGCGGGTGGCTGGGTTGCAGTCTTGGCGGGGGGCTCCTCCGCTACGTGCACCGCTCCCCCGGCTCGCGGCTTTGCGGACGCCGGCGGCTCCGCCTTGGTCGCCTTGGCCATTTCCTGTGCGCGCGCGACACCCTTTTTGCGCTGTTCGAGCGGGATCAGCTTGTCCATTTCGGCGAGCGTCACCTTGGCCGGTGCGAGCCCTTGTGCCGCGGCGCGGCTGACATGAGCGTAAGCGAGCACCGGGTTGCGAACGACTCCATCGCCATTGAACAGAGCGGTGCCGTAAATCAGCAGCGCTCGCGGCTCGCCTTGCTCGGCGGCCGTTTTCAGCCAGCGCAGCCCGCTGACCCGGTTGCCGTTGTCGAACAGCAGCAATCCGAGCGTGGTTTGCGCATCGACATGTCCCTTGCGGGCCGCGCGCTCGAACCAGGTCTGTGCAGCGGCGAGGCTGATCGGTACGCCGCGGCCCAATCGGTAGGCCTGGCCGAGGTTGAAGGCCGCGTCGGCGTCGCCGGCTTCGGCGAGCGGACGCCAGATGCGGACCGCCGCGGCATAATCGGCGCGTTGCCAGGCTTCGATGCCGTTCGTGACCGACTGGGCATTGCCGGGCGCGGCCAGGGCCAGTCCTGCCGCCATCAGCGCAATATTCCGTCTCGATACCTTCATCCGGTACATTAAGCGCCGGTTCGCGGAGGGCAACAAGGCCGGGCCATTGTTAACCAGATTTTAGAGGCTTGAGTGTCACTCCCGCCAATCAACGCAGATCATCGGGCGGGGGAAAAGCATGCGCGTTCTGGCAATGGCATCGCAGAAGGGCGGGTCGGGTAAGACCACTTTGTCCGGACATCTGGCGGTGCAGGCGCAGCTGGCGGGCGCTGGCCCGGTCTGTCTGATCGACATCGATCCGCAGGGAAGCCTCGCCGACTGGTGGAACGAGCGCCAAGCCGACATGCCGGCCTTTGCCCAGACGACCGTCGCCCGCCTTGCTTCCGACCTCGAGGTGCTTCGCCAGCAGGGCTTCCGCCTCGCCGTTATCGACACCCCTCCGGCGATCACCATGGCGATCCAGAGCGTCATCGCGGTCGGCGAGCTGATCGTCATCCCGACCCGGCCGAGCCCGCACGACCTTCGCGCCGTCGGCGCCACCGTCGATTTGTGCGACCGCGCCGGCAAGCCGCTGATCTTCGTCGTCAACGGCGCCACTCCCAAGGCCAAGATCACCTACGAGGCCGCGGTCGCGTTGTCGCAGCACGGCACGGTCGCTCCGGTCACCATCCATCACCGCACCGACTTCGCGGCCTCGATGATCGACGGCCGCACCGTAATGGAGGTTGATCCTAACGGCCGTTCCGCCCGCGAGGTGGTAGAGCTGTGGGATTACATTTCCGATCGCCTTGAAAAGAATTTCCGCCGCACCGTGTTTGCGGCCCCTGGAGCCGCGGCTCCGAATTCCCCTCGCCCGGTCGGCGGCTTCGGCCGCCGCGTGGCCGGCCAGTAAGGGGGAGGCCAAGTGAAAACCGAGCCAAAGATCTTCGCGTCGCTGTCTTCCGGGCTTCTCGCCCGCAAGGGCGCCGCACGCCCGGCGATGCGGCCCCAGGGCTTCGGCCAGGGCGGCGGCTCGCTTGAGGACCTCGGATGGGACGACTTGGGCTTCGAGCCGCCGAAGCCGGTCGAAACCTCGCTGCGCGACGATACCCACGATGCGTTCGGCGAGGAGCTCGAGGATCAGCCGCTGCGCAATCCGGTCGCCGCCCTGACCCCCGTGCAGTCGCCGGTCCACAACCAGCAGGCGGAAATCGCCGGCCGGCTGAGCGCCAACGAGGCATATTCCGAACAGGATTTGTCCGAGGAAGGTGAGGAACTCGACGAAACCGCCGAGCTCTACGACCCCGAAGACGATGTCGAAGTGCCGCCGGCCGTCGCCGAACGCGTTGTCGTCCAACCGGTCACCGCTCCGGCTCGTGCACCCGCCGCTTGCCGGGCACCGCGCCCGCGCGCCGCTCCCGGAAGCAAGGGAAGGGCGGCGTTCACGCTCCGCCTCGATCCGGAACGCCATCTGAAGCTCCGTCTTGCCTGCGCGGTCGGCGGCCGCTCGGCACAAATGCTCGTCACCGACGCGCTCGACGCGCTGTTGAGCTCCATGCCGGAGCTCGACGCCATGGCCTCGAAGGCCAACCGCAAGGGATAATCACATGGTCAATTCGCTCCGCTTCGGTCCTGCATTCACGGCAATCGCCATGGCCTCGGTCATTGCTGGCTGCGCCGCTCCGCAGTCCGGCGCGCGCAGCGCCTCCCACTTTGGCGGAAAGTCTGGCAAGTCGCACATCGGCGTGGCGACTCGGGCACTGGCCGCGCTCGACGCCAACGATTTCGCGACCGCGGTCAGCCTTTCCGAGCAAGCCGTCCAGAACAGCTCCAACGACGCCGGCTTCCGGGCGCTGCTGGGCAATTCCTATTTCGCTTCGGGCCGATTCGCTTCGGCGGAATCCGCCTACCGCGACTCGCTCGCCCTCTATCCCAACCAGCCGCAAGTCGTTCTGAAGATGGCGCTGGTCCAGATCGCCCAGGGCCGCAATGCCGAGGCGCTGGCGTTCCTGACAGAAGCGCGCGGCGCGCTCGAGCCGGCCGATTACGGTCTCGCCGTGGCACTCGCCGGCCAGCCGCAGGAAGCGGTCAACCTGCTCGAGGCGGCGGCTCGCGAAGCCGGCGCCGACGCCCGGGTTCGGCAGAACCTCGCTCTGTCATACGCTCTTTCGGGCGATTGGGACGCTGCCCGTACCGTCGCTGCCCAGGATGTTTCGGCCGATCTGCTCGACGCACGAATCCAGCAGTGGATGATTTTCGCCAAGCCCGCAGCCGCCGCCGACCAGGTGGCGGCGCTGACCGGCGTCAAGCCGGCTGCCAGCGATCCCGGCCAGCCGACTCGCCTGGCGCTGCGCGGAACCCCGACCCGGACCGCCCAGGCCGCTCCGGCGGTCGAGCAGCCGCCCGTCGCGGAGTATGTCCCTCAGCCGCAGCCGGTCGTGGAGCAGGCGCCCGCGCCGCAATTCGCCGAGGTCGTTCCGACACCCTCTCCGTCACCAATCGTGCAGGAGCCGGCTCCGGCGCCCGCGCATGAGACGGTCGCAAAGGTCGTCACGGCCGCCGCGGCGGCGGTGGTCAATGCGCCTGCAGCCCTGCAGGAGATGGCGGGAATCACGCCCAAGGCGCAGCTCAAGAAACCGACCAACTCGGACACCCGGCGGGTTCCTCTGCGCCGGGCTTCCTTGACGCGTGCGACGGGCAATTCGACTTCGGTCGTTCAGCTCGGCGCCTACGGTTCGCCGCAGCGCGTTGCCGCCGCCTGGAACACGGCTTCCAAGCGCCATGCCGCTCTTCGCGGCTACTCGCCGATGAGCGCGCGCTTCAACAGCTCGAAGGGCCTGGTCTACCGCTTGTCGGTCCGGGGCTTCGGCACCGCTGAGGAAGCCAAGGACCTTTGCGTGTCGCTAAAACGCGCCGGCGGGAGCTGCTTCGTGCGCACGGTTGCCGGCGACGCTCCGGTCCGCATCGCTTCGCGCTAGGCCGCGCTCCCGACCAATAACCGCAGACAGGCCATCCGGACCGCGACCCCCATTTCGACCTGAAGCGGGATGAGCGATCGCTCCGGGTCGTCGGCAGCGGCACTGTCGATTTCCACTCCTCGATTCATCGGGCCCGGGTGCATCACCACCGCATCGGGAGCCGCGCGCTTCAGCCGCTCGGCCGTCAGCCCGTAGCGCGCGAGATACTCACCGGGAGCATCGCCGAAATCCTCCTCGAGCCGCTCGCGCTGCACGCGCAGCATCATCACCACGTCCGCACCGGCGATCGCGGCATCAACGTCGCTGGCGCCCTGGAAGTCGTCGGGCAATAGAGCCGGCGGACCCGCCAGCCGTACCTCGGCGCCGAGCCGCGGCAGAAGCCTGGCGTTCGATCGCGCGACCCGGCTGTGCTTGATGTCGCCGCAGATCGCTACCTTGACGCCGGCGATCCGCCCGAACCGGCGGCGAATGGTCAGCGCATCGAGCAGGGCTTGGGTCGGATGCTCGTTGGTGCCGTCGCCGGCGTTGATCACCGGGCAGTCCATGATGTGGGCTATCCGCGCCGGGGCTTCGTTCTCGAAGTGGCGGACAACCAACGCATCGGGCCGCATCGCATTGAGCGTCCGCGCCGTGTCTTCGAGGGTCTCTCCTTTCCTGGCGGAAGAATGCTCGACCGGCAGTGTCACCACCTGCGCGCCGAGCCGGTGCGCGGCGACCGAGAAGGACATCAGAGTGCGAGTCGAATTCTCGTAGAACAGGTTGAAGACGATCCGGCCGGCGAGCGAGGCATTCGCGGGCTTCCCTGTCCGATTCGCTTCCGCCCAGCGGTCGCCTTCGTCGAGGATGGTCGCGATCTGGTCGTCGCTGAGGGAGTCGATCGAAAGCAGGTCCACAAGCGGTGCGCTTATTCCGGCTCGGCGATATTGGCCAGCGCGTCGATTGCACCCTGGAGGATATGAGCGGCGGCGAGCTTGTCGATGGCTTCGGCCCGCTTGGCGCGGCTGACGTCGGCGTCGATCATCGCCCGCTCGACCGCCTGCGTCGACCAGCGCTCGTCCCACAGCAGGATCGGCAGCCCCAGGGCCAATAGGTTGCGCGCGAACGCCCGCACCGACTGGGTGCGGGGCGAATCGCTGCCATCGAGGTTGAGCGGCAGCCCGACGACCATGCCGGCAACGCCCTCGCGTTCGACGAATGCCCGTAGCGCCTGCAAGTCGGCGCTGAACCTGGTCCTGCGGATGGTTTCCGAGGGGCCCGCGAAGCTCCAGCCGGGGTCGCAAATGGCCAGCCCAATCGTCTTGGTGCCGACGTCGAGGCCGACGAGCTTGCCGCCGTCGGGCACCGCTGCCGCGAACTCGGCCGGGCTGGCGGTGATCATCGCTGCCATGCGGCCACCCTCCGCTCGGCGTCGCGCCGGATCGCGTCCCAGAACAACGCATAATCATAGACGTGGTAGTTGTTGCCCGGCAGCACGTAGGGGCTGAGCGGCGGGATTGCGCCTTCGAGGATCAGCAGCCCCTTGTCGCAGCGGGCACCGACCCTTCCCGGCACCAGCGTCGCGGAACGGAGGTCGGCGGCGGGGACCAAAGTCCCGCCATTGGCCGCGGGCGGCGCGGCGCCGCCTTGAGTGCCGGTCAGCGGGTTCACGCACAGGATGTCCTGGCGCTCGCGCTTGGCGCCGGTCAGCCCGGCCGAGCTTTCATAGCTGTCGATGACCAGCTCGGGATTGGCCGGTTCGGCGAAGCTCATCCACGACAGGATGCAGCCGGCCTGGCCGGGCGCGCGGCACGGCGGCAGGCCCAGCGCCGGAAGGTCTGCGGCGACGCTCAGTGGCCAGCCGGCGACATAGGCCGCGGCGATCCGGCTCCGTACCGGCTTGCCGGCGACGCGCTTCCGGAGCAGCCGCATTAGGTGCAGCGCGCCCTGGCTGTGGCCGGCAAGGACGATCGGCTCGCCCGGCGGCACGCTGGCGATGAACCGATCGAACGCCCGCGCGACATCGGAATAAGCAAGGTCGAGCGCCGCCCGCGCGTCCTTGTTGTCGAGCAGGAACGCGCCATAGGCCGCCTGGCGGTAACGCGGCGCCCAGACCGCGGCGGCGTCGCCCAGGGCGCTCGCCTGGCTCTGGACGAACAGAGCGGCGCGGTCGCGGCTGGCGCGGTCGTCGAGCGGCGCGTTCCAGCGGTCGCGCTCCAGGTACGTCGTCGGGTGGATGTAGAATGCGTGGGCCGGCTTCGGGACCATCGGGCGCGGATCGTCCGTTGGCCGCCACAACGATGGGTCGTCGGCAAGACCCGGCTTGGCGATCCAGCTGGAATCGTCTGCATAATCGGGGCCGCTGCTCGGCGGCGGCGCGACATAATGCCCCTTGGGGATGGTGCTTTTGAACAGGATTCGGTCGCCGAACTGGAACATGGCGAACGCGCCCGCGACCGCGAGCAAGGTCAGGAAGACGACGACGATCAGGAAGCGGCGCGCGCACATTTGGCGCGGGCGTTAGGGGAGGGCCGGTGCCCGGGCAAGGCGCCCGACCTAGCGTTCGCTCCGGACGCATTTCAGCAAAGCCTCAGCACTTGCTCATGCTTTCTCGACCCGTGGCACTAATGACTGGCTCGGCCTGGCCGCGGTTTGCTTGAAGCGCCCGTCAGGGACTGGCAAGGATTGTTCAAGGGGGAGAGTGATATGTCCGAACGGCTCGACGCGCGCACCCAGGAATGGCCGCTGCGGCCGTGGATCATGGCCTCGATCTGTGCCGTCGCCGGGATCGTTTTCCATTGGCTGACCGATTACCGCTATCCGGTCGGGATTCCGCCCGAGCGGCAAGCGGCGGCGACGTTCGTCGCAATCGCCTCGGTCGCTTTTGTGCTGACGGTCGAACGCCCGCGCTGGCTGTGGTCGCTGATCTTCGCGGCCGGTTGGGGCCTGGTCATCGCCTTGGTCGGCTGGTTCACCTCGAGCTACAACACCCATCCGACGATCTTCGAATGGCCGTACCTGTCGGGCATTTTCGCGGTGCTGATCGCGGCTCCCTTGTTCCAGACTGTTCGCGACGAGGGCGCCTGGCGGTTTCCTTACGAGCGTCTCCACAACCACGCATGGATGGACGCGGTCATCGGTGCCGCCAGCCTGTTCTTCACCGGC
>Ga0136630_1001187_pt1 | contig 10540 bp, 12 predicted proteins | sample AntDrymUQ5682106_2_FD_105496 | JGI IMG/M metagenome (GOLD analysis project Ga0136630, IMG submission 105496) | Polar desert sand microbial communities from Dry Valleys, Antarctica - metaG UQ568 (21.06) | ecosystem: Environmental > Terrestrial > Soil > Desert | place: Antarctica: Dry Valley...
CCGAGGATCTCGATCGGATGTTCCTGACGCTGATCCAGCAGCGGGCGGAGGTGGCCTGATGTCCTGGCGGATCACCTGGGCCACGGCGAAGCGGGTACTCACCCAACTCTCGCATGATCACCGTACGGTCGCGCTGCTGATCCTGGTGCCGAGCCTGCTGATGGTCCTGCTGCGGTTCGTCTTCGACGATGACGCGATCTTCGACAGCGTCGGCCTGCCACTGCTCGGCGTCTTTCCGTTGATCATCATGTTCCTGATCACGAGCGTGGCGATGTTGCGCGAGCGCACCTCTGGCACCCTGGAGCGGCTGCTCACAACGCCCATGCACAAACTCGACCTCCTGCTCGGCTACGGAATCGCCTTCGCACTGGCAGCGGCCCTCCAGGCGGCGGTCGCCACCGGGACGGCTTACCTACTGCTCGGTCTTGACACGCAGGGTGCCTGGGGTTGGGTGGTCGGAGTCGCGGTGGGCAACGCCGTACTGGGCATGGCGCTGGGGCTGTTCGTCAGCGCATTCGCCCGGTCTGAGTTCCAGGCGGTGCAGTTCATGCCGGCCATCGTGTTGCCGCAGTTTCTGACCTGTGGGCTACTGATCGCTCGGGATCAGATGGCCGGTTGGCTGGAAGCGATCAGTAATGTGCTGCCGATGTCGTACGCGGTCGACGCCCTCAAGGAGATCGGCGCACAGGCGGAGGTCACCGGCACCCTTGTTCGTGACCTGGCGATCGTCTTTGGCGCCACGGTGGTCGCTCTGGGGCTGGGCGCGTTGACGCTCCGGCGGCGCAGCGGTTGAGTTCTCGACCGCGGGGACCTCGACCGGGTGGGCCCGACACCCGTACCGCGATCCTGGCAGCGTCCCGCGAGGAGTTCGCCACCCGAGGGTATGACGGGGCCACGATCCGCGGGATCGCCGTCGCCGCTGGGGTGGATCCCGCCTTGGTGCATCACTACTTCGGCACGAAGGAGAAGCTGTTCGCCGCGGCCCTCGAGTTGCCCTTCAACCCCGGGGACATCTTCGCCAGGGTGCTGGTGGGCGGAATCGACGGAGTCGGCGAGCGCCTCCTTCGGGCGGTCTTCGCCGCCTGGCAGGACGGTGGCGCACGAGCCCCGGTGATGGCCGTGATCCGGACAGCGACGAGCAGTGACAAGGGCGCGGAGATGCTGCGCGAGTTCCTGGACCGCAACGTGCTGCAGCGGATAGCCGCCGAATTGGCACCTGACCGGGCGAAGCTGCGCGCGGGGCTGGTCGCCTCACAGATGGCGGGGCTCCTCATGGCGAGGTACGTGATCTCGCTCCCGGCGCTGGCTATGGCCAGCGACGAGGACATCATCGCTGCGGTGGCTCCCAACCTGCAGCACTACCTGAGCGGCGACCTCGGTCGACCAGTCGGTTCCGGAGAACGGCGCGCGACCTTGTAAGCCGCAGCGACACTCGTGGCCAGCCAACTCTGGATCACTGGATCGTTGTGATCTCCAGCAAGTCCTCAAGGCCCGCGAGATCGGCTGAGTTCCGGGTGCAGAGGCGAGCGCCGTGGGCAACGGCAGTGGCAGCGATGCGAAGGTCCATGACGCGAGCACGAGGCCGGCGCCCTGCCAATGCGAGGGCCGCAGCCAGCCGGCCGTAGGCCCGCGCCACCTGAGCGTCCACTGGCAACGGATAAAAGGAACTTTCGATGACGGCCAGGCGCCGCAGGCGCTCAGCACGAATCGGGTCCGACCGCGCCACCAAGACCCCGAAATGAAGCTCGGCCAAACTAGCGACACTGATCGCGAGGTCTCCCTCGATCGGAGTCGGTTCGGTGCCGAGCAGGACGCTGGTGTCCAGCACCGTCCTCATGACGCCCACGGATCCTGCGTCGCGTTGTCGACACGTTCGCGGTCGGCCGCCCAGTGCGGATCCGCGGGTCCGGCAAAGACGCTACTGACCTCCCGCCATTTTCTCCAACGCTTGTCGGCCATCGGAATGGCCTCCCGTGCTGTTGGATGCTGCGAGTGAGCAGCAGTCATGCGCAGGTTCGGCAGCCGAGCATCGATCCGGCCGAACTCGAGGCGTGCCTCAAGGTGTTGGGTCAGGTTGATGGGCTCAGCCGCACCGACCCGGAACATCCCGATGCGGTAGCCGTTCGCCGGGCGACCGCGCGACTGTTCAAGACGGTCAAAGAGACCAGGCGGGCTCAGCGCCGTGCGGCGGTCCTCGCCGCCGATCAGGCGGTCACGGCAGCGACCGCGACCGCGGCTCCGGGCCGAATCGATGACGAGACCCAGGGCCTGCCGCTGCTCTCGAACGTTCCTGGAATCAGTGCCGGGACGCTGCTTCGGTCGCGGGCCTGCTACATCTGCAAGAACCGGTATGTCGATGTCGACGCGTTCTACCACCAACTCTGTGCATCCTGCGCGCATCTGAACCGGGCCCGCCGCAACGCGCGGACCGACCTGAACGGACGCCGAGCCCTGCTGACCGGCGGCCGGGCGAAGATCGGCATGTACATCGCCCTGCGGCTGCTGCGCGACGGGGCGCACACCACGATCACCACTCGCTTTCCGCGCGATGCCGTACGCCGGTTCGCCGGGATGCCTGACAGCGGCACCTGGTTGCACAGACTGCGGATCGTCGGCATCGATCTCCGCGATCCGGCCCAGGTCGTATCGCTCGCGGAATCCGTTGCCGCACAGGGACCTTTGGACATCCTGATCAATAACGCAGCCCAGACCGTACGACGCTCACCCGGCTCGTACGGTCCTCTTGTCGATGCTGAGTCCGCGCCGCTGCCGGCCGGGCGACTCCCGGAACTGCTCACCTTCGACCACACCAGCGACGCCCACCCAGCGGCACTGGTCGGTTCGGTGACCAAGCATCCGACCGCCCACGCTGTGACGGCGCTCGCGCTGACGTCCGGATCGGCCTCGCCGGCTCGGATTGCCGCCGAGATGGCGATCGACGCCGGGGGACTCGTACCGGATCTGCACGCCGTCAACAGCTGGACCCAGCGGATCGGCGAGGTGGATCCGCTGGAGTTACTCGAAGTGCAACTCTGTAACACCACGGCGCCGTTTCTCCTGATCAGCGCGCTGCGCCCGGCGATGGCGGCTGCAACGGCGCGGCGAAAGTACGTCGTCAATGTGTCGGCGATGGAAGGTCAGTTCGCTCGCGCGTACAAAGGCCCCGGGCATCCGCACACCAACATGGCCAAGGCCGCACTGAACATGCTGACCCGGACCAGTGCGCAGGAGATGTTGAGCACTGACCGGATCCTGATGACCGCCGTCGACACCGGCTGGATCACCGACGAGCGGCCGCATCCGACGAAGCAGCGCCTTGCCGACGAGGGCTTCCATGCCCCCTTGGACCTCGTCGACGGCGCGGCCCGCGTGTACGACCCGATCGTCCAGGGAGAGAGCGGTCACGACCTCTACGGATGTTTTCTCAAGGACTACGCGCCGGCTGCCTGGTGATAACGCGGGACCGAACGGCTCAATGATCGGCGAGTGAGCGGCGCACCCGGGCGGCGTGCCGATTCAGGTCCTCGGCGTCGCAGCCCTGGGGAGAGCTGAGCCCAACGGCCTCGACCAGCCGCTGAACCTGCGTATCCATCCGTGAACGCTCCGAAGGCTGCCCACTTGCGGCGCCGACCTGCTCCACCAGCTCGAGGGTCCGGTGCAGCACCATGGGGTGGCCTGTCGGGTACACGCGCATGGCGTCGACGACGTGGTCCACGAGATCCATAAGCACGATCCGGGGTGCCACGACCCGCAGCCGGCCCTGCTGGTCATACCGGTAAGGGCTGGGCTTGCGGCGGCCGGCGAGCCTGACCAACCCGGCTGACAGGTCGTCCAAGGCGTTTATCGCGGTATACGGGTCATTGGTGCCGGGGGACAGGGCCCGGACGGCCATCTCCTCCAGCAGCAGGGCGGCGAACTCCACATCCTCGTGCGGAGTGCGAGCCTGGCCGATCAGGACTGCCGTCCGGACATTGGCCAAGACGTCGTCGTCCACCCGATCTGGCGGCCATAGGACGGCCAGCGTGGCTCCGTCGTTCAGGTGGCTGCCGGGCCGGATCCGCAGCGAAATCACTAGGTCGTGTTCGCTGGCCAGCGCGAGCAGGTTCTCCTGGTCGACACCTTGGACGTACCCGGTCTCCTGCGACGCCAACGGGACACCGTCGACATCGAGCCGGTCGGGGATGTCTTGCCCTCCGGAGGAGTCCTCGATGTCCCGGGGGGCCTCGCCGAGCCGCTCCGGGTAGAGCCGGTCGACCACCCCGAGCAGGTGGGTGCGGACCTGCCGGGCCAGAGTCCAGATCTGCACCGAGTCGCTGATGTGGTGGATGAAGTAGACCAGCACTCCGATGGCGAGCACAGCGAGCAGCATCGCCACGTTGACCGCCAGGTGCGGAACGAAGTAATTCCCACTGCCGCCGTCCCGGACCCGGATCGAGCGCAGCACCAGCCGGCTGTACAGGAACGTCGCGACGAAGACCCCGAGCACGAACTGGTTGCCGCGGTCGGCCATGAAGTTGCGTACCAGCCGGGCCCGTACGTCGAGGATGACAGTGCCAGCACGGCGATGGTGATCGAGAACGTGGTGGAGGCGACCGCGAGCATCGAACCGGCGACGGCGCCCAGCAGGTCACGGCTGCCGGACTCGCCGACTCGGGTGATCAGCACCGCGAAGGCCCCGAGTTCGACATCGTCGAGCCGCTGGTCGAGGAAGATCAGCGCCTCAGCCAAGACAACCGCCAACACGCATAGCAGGGCCGGCACGAACCAGAAGCTCTGCCGCAGACGCGCCAGACGGCTCAGCTCCCGGTCACCCGCAAGGCTTCGTGGCAGGCCGGCTCAGGACGTCGGAGATGAGCTCGGCGTACCGACGGTCACGTCGACTAGCTCCTGGCATTCATCGCCCAAGTCTCGGATGCGCTCCGATACGCCCTGCAGGTCATCGACAATCTCCTGCAGCCGGCCGGCATCGAGGTCGCCGATGGCCTGTACAGCCTCCTCGAGCAGGTCCAGGGACTGCTCCGATTCCTCGATCGCATCCAGACATGACTGCGGAACGGTCACCGTCGCGGTCTGTCCGCTGCCATCGCCGGTGGCAGGGGAGTCTGTCACCGGCGGCGTTCCTTGCGCCTGGCTTCCCCCGTCGTCATCGTCGCCTCCCGCACCCCAGACGGCGAACCCGATCACCAGGCCGACGAGGAATGTCGCCGCCGGAAGCAACCATGACAGGGTGCTGAGGCCCCGGCGGTTTGTCGGAGGTGCCCCGTCCTTGTCGCTCACCGCCTTGTTGCTGTCCTCCTTGTCTTTGTCGCTGTCCGGGGGGTCCGGAGCTGCGGTGGTGGACATGATTTCCTCTCGTAGACGCCGACGGGCCGAAAGTGGGCTGGGACAATCCTACGAGTACGGCCACCCCCGCCTTCACTTACTCTTCTCGGGCGGTTCTAGTCACGGCTCCAGGAGAGGAGGTCGGGGGGTGCGGACGTTTCTTCATACGACTGATGCGCGGGCATTGCGTGTCCTCGACGGCTTCGTGGCCTTTTGGGTCGTCTTGTGGATCGTCCTCGGGATCCTCACCGGAAATGAGGTACAGCAGCTGACGTCGGTGAGCGAGGCTGCGCAGGCCTCGGCTCGCGCCGCGGACAGAGCAGGCGAGGCGTTGCAATCTCTGGGCGACGTGCCGTTCGTTGGCGACAATTCTCGCGAACTGGGCGATGAGGTGCGCGCCGCCGCGGAGGAGGTGCGCGCCAACGCTGCCGAGACCAGCGTCACGCTGCGCCGACTTGGCTTCCTGCTCGGCGCGTCGATCATCCTGATTCCCCTCACCCCGGTGTTCGGGATGTACCTGCCCAACCGGTTGGCGCGCGGGCGAGAGGTCCAGGCGTTGCGAAGGCGACTGCGCACGCGACCTATGGATGGGCCACTCGAGACCTATCTTGCCCGGCGCGCCCTGGACTGGCTTCCGTACAACCAGCTCCGCACGCTGAGCGAAGATCCGGCAGGCGATCTGCGAGACGGAAGACACGGCGCCCTGGCGCGGGCCGAGTTGATCCGACTCGGGCTTGTAGCGGGCAGTCCAAGGCGATGAGCAAGCCCAGGCTCAGTGGCCCGACGGAACCGGCGATCCCTCGACACTTCGGGCATCGATCGGAAAGGTACGCCGGACTTCTGGTGCAATTCCGGTACGCCGTGGTGCTGCTGTGGATCTCCTTCGCAGTGACCGTGCAGTTCCTACTGCCGGACATCAAGGATTCCGGCGGCGGAGTCGAAGGCTTCATCGATCCGGACAGTCCCGCCATCGCAACCGAGATCGAGTCGGTAACCACCTTCGGCTTCCCCCTGCTCGGACGGGTGGTGATCGTCCAACGGAACCCGGACGGGCTGTCCCCCTTCGCCCAGGCCGAGGCCGTACTGCGCGCCGCAGCGCTCAGCCAGGGGTCGTATTCGGGTGTCGAGCCCATCCTCGGCGCGCTACCGATCACCAACACCGCGGGCCTGTTCCCAGGCTCGTCCGAACGGAACACGACGGCACTGACGTACTTCTTCATTTCGCCCTCTGCCGGGTTCAACTCGCAGACCGCCGCCGCCAACCGGTTCGCCGAACGCTTTCTGGCCGAGGAGGACGACGCATTCGTAGGGGTGACCGGGTCGATTCCGGCACGGGTCGCGCAAGCCGACATCCTCGAGACGTCACTGCCATTCGTCGAGATCGCCACGTTGGCCGCCATCGTGCTCATTGTCGGGTTCCACTTTCGCAGCGTCGCCGCCCCCCTGCTCGCGCTGTTCACGGCAGGAGTGGCCTTCGTCGTGATGCTCCGGGTGGCCAGTCTGGCCGGCGCACTACTCGGAATCAACGTGCCGAGCGAGTTAGAGCCGTTGATGGTGGCCCTGCTGCTGGGTGTGGTGACCGATTACGTCATCTTCTTCCTCTCAGGGTTCAAATCAGAGCTGCAAAGCGGCTTTCGGCCGGCCACCGCTACCAAGAGGTCCGCGGCGACGTTCGGGCCTATCGTGGCCGTGGCGGGGCTGACCGTTGCGGCCGGCACCGCATCCTTGTTGGTCGCAGAATCGCCGCTGTTTCGCGCCTTCGGCCCCGGCATGGCACTGGCCGTGCTGGTAGGGGTGGTTGTCTCGGTGACCCTCGTACCGGCGCTGCTGGCAATCCTGGGCAGAGCCGCACTGTGGCCGAGCAGGCCAGCCTTGGTTGCTCCGGCTGAGGACGTAGCCGACGCCGCAGAGCCTCAGCCGGCCGGCGTCAGCCGTAAGATGGCGGCCCTTACTCAGCGTCCGGTGGCTTGGCGCGTGTTCGGGGTGACGACCGCGGCACTCGTTATCGCGGCGATCCCGTTGCTGAGCCTCAATCTGGGCCTCGGTTTCACGGCCTCGCTCCCACCGGGCAGCGAGCCACGGGTCGCCGCTGACGCGGCCAAGCAGGGTTTCGCCGAAGGCATCCTGTCGCCCACCGTGCTGCTCCTACGCGATGCGGATCTCGCGGACCGAAGGAGGAATATCAGCGTCCTCGAGGGGCTGATCGAAAGCCAGCCCGGCGTGGCTGCCGTGCTCGGACCTGACGACATCCAGATCCGAACCGACCTGGGGCTTTTCGTGTCACGCTCCGGTGACGCCGCCCGGCTACTCATCGTCCTCGACGACGGGCCACTCGGTGCCACCGCCGTCGACACCCTTATGCGGCTGCAGCAACGACTGCCCGAGCTGCTTGAGCGGGCAAACCTGTCTGGAACGCGATCCGGCTTCGCCGGCGACACCGCGATCTCAGCCGAAATTGTTGACGGTACCCAGGATGACCTCGGCCGCATCTCAATCGCGGCTCTTGCAGTCAACCTGTTGTTACTGATCTTGTTCCTTCGAGCTCTCGTCGCCCCCCTGTACCTGCTGGCCTGCAGCGTCCTCGCGCTCGCCGCTTCACTGGGCTTGACGACATTCTTCTTTCAAACCGTGCTGGGCCATGACGGACTCACCTTCTACGTTCCGTTCGCGGCCGCGGTGCTCCTGGTGGCATTGGGGTCGGACTACAACATCTTTGGAGTAGGCCACATCTGGCAGGCTGCACGCCGTCTACCGCTGCGAGAGGCCATCGTGACCGCCGTGCCACAGACCACCCGCGCCATCACCGCGGCCGGAATCGCCTTGGCAGTGAGCTTCGGCATGCTCGCGCTTGTACCTCTGCGACCCTTCCGGGAATTGGCCTTCGCCATGTTTGTGGGAATCCTGCTCGACGCCGTCGTGGTCCGCTCACTGCTCGTCCCAACGCTCCTCGTCCTGGTGGGGCGCCGGAGCAGCTGGCCAAGCCGCCTGCTGTCCAGCGTCGAAGAAGTACCTCGCGGGTCGCCCGAGGGGAAAAAGGAGAAAGTGTCCTCCAAGAAATGACCGGCGCCTCGCTAGGCATCCGATGCTGGCCACAACCCATCGGAGGTTGATTCTCCGGCCGCGTCGACGGACAACACCCTTCGGGCCCACGCTCGTCGGTGAGACATCACCGACTCCACCAAGTCCCGCCCTTTGGAGGTCAGGCGCAACTCGAGCTGGCGTCGGTCAGCGGGGGAGTCCCGCCGATCAAGTAAACCGGCGACGACCAGACGATCGACGGTTCTGGTGGCATTGGATGCGTGCACTCCCAGTGCCTCAGCCACCGCGCCCAGGTTCAGTGCGCCCTGCATCGACGCGAGCACCAGCACGCGGAGCTGGGGCGCATGCGCAATCATTGCGGCAGGATGGGCGTGCATGACTGTGACTCGACCGCTGTTTGCCGGCCTGGGCGCCGTGCTGGTCCTGCTCAGTGCTGCCGGAGTCGCCGCCTGTGGCAGCACAGACGAGGAGATCGAGCTCGGGGCCGTCGGCGTCGAGGCGGGGGTGGGCGCCCTCGCGTTGCGCGATATCGAGTTGGACAACCCACCCCCCGGTGGGTACCAAACCGGTTCCGCGGCACGTCTGAACCTTGCGATCGTCAATCAAGGGCGCCAAGACGACTACCTCGTGGATGTGTCCGGCGAGGCCTTCGAGGCCGTCGTCGTCGACGATGCCGAACCCAGTACGCCGCTCAGGATCGCGATCCCCGCGGGTGAGACGGTTTACACCGGCGGCTCTGGAGAGGCGGATCTGATCCTCGTTGGGATGGATGAGTCTCTGCTCGTCTCGGAGACCGTCTCAGTGACCCTGACCTTTCAGCAGGCCGGCGCCGTCACCGTCGATGCCGTGGTCAGTGCGCCGCTACGGCTGACGCTGGATCGGTACCTGCGCGAGATCGAGGAGGGGGACGCCTGATGGCTGTGCGTGCCCTGACCGTGATCCCCGGTTCCGCAGGCTCCGGGCAACTGAGCGAGGTCGCCGAGCCCGACGAGCAGGAGGGGTCGGTTCTGGTATCGACGATCGCGATCGGGATCTGCGGCACCGACCGGGAGATCCTGTCCGGGGCCTACGGTCAGGCTCCGCCGGGGGAAGATCGCCTCGTGCTGGGTCATGAATCCCTCGGCCGGGTGGTGGAAGCTCCAGGGGACGCTGATCTTGCACCCGGTGACCTCGTTGTCGGCATCGTTCGTCGCCCCGACCCGGCGCCGTGTATCAACTGTGCGGCCGGCGAGTGGGACATGTGCCGCAACGGCCGCTACACCGAACACGGCATCAAGGGTCTGCACGGTTTCGCCCGAGATCGCTACCGAGCGCACCCGGACGCGTTGGTCAAACTGGACCCGGCACTCGGGAAGCCCGGAGTACTGCTCGAGCCCACCTCGGTGGTGGCCAAGGCCTGGGAGCACATCGAGCGGATCGGGCGCCGCGCTGTGTGGGAACCGCGGCGCGTGCTGATCACCGGGGCGGGACCGGTAGGTCTGCTCGCGGCCCTCTTGGCCGTCCAGCGCGGCTTGGAGGTTCACGTGCTCGACCGGATCACCGAAGGCCGCAAGCCCGATCTTGTGGAAGCCCTTGGCGCGCACTACCACTCGACTCCGCTCGCGGACTTGGGTCTCGAGGTGGACATCGTCCTGGAATGCACCGGTGCCGCCACGGTGATCGCAGAGATCCTCGACGGTACGGCTCGCAACGGCATCGTCTGCCTGGCCGGCGTCTCGTCACCGGGCCGGCGGATCGCGGTCGACATCGGTGGGCTCAATCGCGAGTTGGTGCTGGACAACGACGTGGTCTTCGGCTCGGTCAATGCCAACCGCCGCCACTACGAAGCGGGCGCCGAAGCGCTCGCTGCGGCCGATGCGTCGTGGCTGGCGCGGCTTTTGACGCGTGAGGTGCCGATCGAGGCCTACGAGCAAGCCATGCAGGGATCCGACGAACAAGACACGGACTCCATCAAGACTGTCGTGACGTTCTGATGGCGGGGCGGATCGAGGACTACGCGCTGATCGGTGATCTGCAGACCGCCGCACTCGTGGGCCGGGATGGGTCGATCGACTGGCTCTGCCTGCCGCGCTTCGACTCTCCGGCTTGTTTTGCCGCATTGCTCGATACGCCCGAGGCGGGCCGGTGGAGGCTGGCACCGTCCAGTGCGCAGCTGTGCACGCGGCGGCGGTACCGAGGC
>Ga0136630_1001188_pt1 | contig 10536 bp, 9 predicted proteins | sample AntDrymUQ5682106_2_FD_105496 | JGI IMG/M metagenome (GOLD analysis project Ga0136630, IMG submission 105496) | Polar desert sand microbial communities from Dry Valleys, Antarctica - metaG UQ568 (21.06) | ecosystem: Environmental > Terrestrial > Soil > Desert | place: Antarctica: Dry Valley...
CGGGCGGCTGGGGCTGGCCCGGCGGCTCCGCCGGCGGGACGGGGGGCTGTCCTGGACCCGCCGGCGGCGGAGATCCCGGCCCCGTCGGCCGACCGCCGACCGGTGGGCTGACGCCCGGCGGCTCGGGGGGCGCTTCGGGACCCTGGGGAGGTTCGGTCGGACCTGGGACCGGCAGGTCAGGCGACCCGGGACCCCCGGGCCTGGTGGCCGGCCGGGGCGCCGGGTCGCGCGCGCCGCCGCCAGGGACCGTGGTGCGCTCCTCGATGGGTACGAGCGTCACCACCGCCGGTGCCGACAGGGACGTCGCAGGGTCGCCCGCGCCAGCGGCGACAGCCCCGGCACCCGCAGCGGTCACAGGATCGGACGGCCCGCCATCCGGGCTGGCCGGCGCCAGCTCGGCCGCCCCCGCCCCCGCCCCCGCCCGCGCGAGGCCGCCCGACAGGGCCGCGGCTGGCACGTGCGCCACAGCCTGCTGGAGCGCCTCGACGCCGAACCGCATCCCGCGGATGCCGGCGCCCAACCCGCCGAGCTGCCCACGACCGAGTCCGCCGACCGTGAAGGTCGACAGCCCCACCACGAGGGCCATGCACAGCGCTGCGGCGATCCGTCTCGTCATGACGGAGCCATCGTACGGTAGAATGACTATTCGTGCTCAAGTTAATACCCTGAGTAGTTCAACCGGAACGATATCCCGCTCCCGGCCCCTCGTTGTCGCCCCAGACACTGGCGCATACTACTCTCCGCACTCATGAGACAATCTCAGCGTTATCCCCCCCGCAGCGCTCGGAGTCCCTCGACCCCCACGAGCACCCCGACGACGAGGAACAGACCGGCCGCGCCGAGCTGCAGGTAGGCGGGCTTGACGACTCGCAGGAGCGCCTCCCCGACGAGCACCGCGAGCGCCGACGCGGCGACCAGCGCGAGGCTGGCGCCCAGCAGGACGCTCCAGCGGCTGGCCCCCCCGGCGGTGAAGCTGATGACTGCGAGCTGGGTCTTGTCTCCGAGTTCCGCCAGGAACAGCGCCGCGAAGACGGTGAGCACGGTTCTCCAGTTCATCCCGGGGTGTCCTTTCCTGCGGCGGCGTGCGCGGTGGCCAGTGCGCGGTGGCCCGGTCATGGCCGCTTGCCCCGCGGGGGAAGGCGGTACGCGTGGCGGAGTCGGTCCTCCCACTCCTCGTCCCCGCTCTCCGGGCCAACAGCCTCGACCTCTGGTGGAGGTGGAGACGAAGCGACGTGGGTGTGGCCGCCGCGACCGGCGGCGACCGCCTCCCGCGGCTCGCCCACGGCGAGCGCCGCGGCCAGGACCGTCGTCAGCGGGACAGCCGCGATCAGGCCGATCGAGCCCACCAGCGTGCGGACCACCTCGACCGCCACGATCTCCGACGTCAGGATCGTCCCCGCGGGGTCGACCCCGGTCGAGAACAGGATGAGCAGCGGCAGCGACGCGCCGGCGTACGCGAGGAACAGCGTATTGACGGTCGCGGCGATGTGGTCGCGCCCGACGGTGAGCGCCGCACGGAGCAGAGCCGCGAACCCCAGCCGCGGGTTCGCGCGGTAGAGCTCGAAGACGATCGAGGACTGCGACATCGTGACGTCGTCGAGGACGCCGAGCCCCCCGACGATGATGCCGGCCAGCAGCAGTCCTCGCAGGCTCAGCCCGCCGACCTGGAGGTTGGCCAGCCGTGCGTCCTCGCTGGTGAAGCCGGTGATCGACGCGGCCGACACGAACGCCACCGCGAGCGCGCCGGTCAACAGCAGCGCGACGGCCGTCCCGACCACCGCCGCGGTCGTCTTCCGCGACAGCCCGTGGGAGAGGTAGAGGGTGACGACCATGATCGCGAGCGACCCCACGATGGCCACCGGGACCGGGTTCCGCTCGGCGAGCAGGGCCGGGACCATGAAGCCGACGATGACGGCGAAGGTCAGTGCCAGGCCCACCAGGGCGCGCACCCCCTGCCCACGGCCGAAGGCCACCACCGCGGCCACGAACAGCAGGGCGAGCACCGCGAGCGGAGCCTCCCGCCGGAAGTCGCTCACGTAGTAGGTCGTGGGCTGGCCCTCGGACGCGATGGCCGCCAGCCGCACCCGCTGACCCGCCCGGTACGTGTCGCCGGTCTCGTCACTCGTGACGAACGTGACGAGGTCGTCGGTGCCGTCGATCCTGGCGCTGATCGCCACCTCCGTCGCCCCCGGAAGGAGGCCGGTCACGTCGGCCCCCTCGACCGTCTCGACGGCGAGCAGCGTCGCGTCGAGCAGCTCGGTGGTCTGGACCTCGGTCTCCGGGGCGACCGGGGCTACGGGCGCCCGCGGCCACAGCAGCGCCATCCCGGCCACCGCGCAGACGCCGATCGCAGCGACGACCGCGAGGAGCAGGCGATGCGTGACGCGCGGCACGGCGTCTAGTCCCGCTCGATGCGCAGCGGCGCATCGAGGACGAGCGTCCGGATCGGCCAGGGGATGGTCATGCCGGCGTCCGCGATCGCGCGCTTCGCTTCGCCGAGCACCCGGTCCTGTGTGTGGCGGACGCTGCGGATGTCCGGCAGCGTCCAGTACCGCACCTCGAAGTTGACGCTGGACTCGCCCAGCTCCATGAGCAGGACCTCCGGCGCCGGCTCCGCGAGCACGCCCTCCACCGCGGCGACCGCCGCCCGGATCACCTCCCGGGAGGCGTCGTGGTCGTCGCGGTAGTCGACGCCGACGACGACCCGGGTGCGCCGGGCGCCGCGGCGGGTCAGGTTGACCAGCGGGCTCGTGTACACCAGGGTGTTGGGGATGAGCACGAGCTCGCCGTCGTAGTCGAGCAGCTTGGTGACGCGCAGGTCCAGGTCGGTGACGGTGCCCTCGAACTCGTTCGTGCGGACCTGGTCGCCGACGCGGAACGGTTTGCGGATGAGCAGGATGATCCCGGCGATGAAGTTCTCCAGGATCCCCTGGAGCGCGAGGGCGACCGCCAGGCCGGCGATGCCGAGCCCGGCGAGCGCCGCGCCGACCTCCACGCCGGCGACCGAGAGCGCGAACAGCGCCGCACCGATGACGACGGTCAGCCGCACGATGCGGCCGGCGATCCCGACCGCCATCGAGTCCGCGGACGTCCGCGACAGGCCCCGCCGGACGGCGGCCGCGAGCAGCCACCCGAGCGCGATCCCGATCAGGCCGATCACGAGCGCGACCACGATCAGCGGCAGGTTGGCGACGAAGCCCCGGTAGAGCTCCTCCAGCCGCGTGAGGGCCGGCTCGGCCAGGTCGACCTCGGCTGCTCCCATGCTCACGCTCACGCCGCTCCTGCCCGTGCCGCCAGAGCCTGGGCCACGTTGCGTGAGCCTAGCCGCAGACCTGCCGCAGGAGGGGGTACGGGTTGACCGCCCCGCCGCCGCCCGGGTGGTACTCGAAGTGGATGTGGGGGCTGGTCCCGCGCGCGTTGCCGGTGTCGCCGTTGTGCGCGATCAGCTCGCCCGCGGACACGCGCTGCCCCGGCGAGGCGACGAAGTCCTGCAGGTGCATGTACCAGTAGGCGTTGCCGTCGTCGCCCGCGAGGCTGAGGAACAGTCCGGAGGTGGCGCCCGTCTTGGTCGTCTGGACGACGCCGCCCGTGATCGCGAAGACGTTGCCGCCGCGGGTGCCGAAGATGTCGGTGCCCTTGTGCGAGCGGCCGCCGCTGCGCGGGGCGCCCCAGGTGTCGCTGAAGGAGCGGGGCTGGTCCTGCGGGCAGACCATGCCGTTCGCCGCGGGCGGCGGCGCGCTGCCTCCGCCGCGGCTGGCGGCCGGTGGGTCCGGGCGCGGTGGGGGCTCCGCGGCCGCGCGGGCCTCGCGGAGCTGGGCTTCCGCGCGCTTCGCAACCTCCTCGGCCGCGGCGGCCTCCTGCTCCGCGCGCCGCCGCTCCATCGCGGCGGCGACGCGAGCCGCCTCCTCGGCCTCGCGCCGCTTGCGCTCCGCCTCCTCCCGCAGGCGGCGTGCCTCCTCCTCGCGGCGGACGATCTCCGTCCGCAGCTCCGCCTCGACACCGCCGGCGGCGAGCAGGCGCTGGTCGAGCTCCGCGCGCGCCGCGGCGGCCTCCTGCGTGAGCGCCGCCAGGCGCTCGTCCGCGGCGGCCATGTCGGCACGGCGACGGGACAGCTGGCGGTTGAGGCCCGCGACGGTCTCGAGCTCCGCCTGCTCGTTCTGGGACAGCGCCGACAGGTAGTGGCTGCGGGCGCCGACGTCCGCCGGCCGGGCACCGGTCATCAGCCCGACGAGTCCGTCGGCGCCGGCGCCGCCCTTGTAGAGCTGACGGACCTGCTCGCCGAAATGGGCCCTGGCGGTGTCCGCCTGGGCGTCGAGCGCCTCGACCTCAGAGGCCAGGACGGCCGCCTGGTCCCGGACCTGCCCGAGCTGGGCGTCGAGGTCCCCGACGCGGGCGGTCGCCTCGTCGAGCGCGTCGCCGAGCCGGCCGCGTTCCTGCTGGACCCGCTCGAGCTCGGCGCGCAACGCCTCGTCGCTCGACTGGGCGGCGACGGGCAGGACCCCCCCGACGAGACCCGCGACGGTGAGGAGTGCGACCAGCGTTGTGGGGAGAAGTCGCCCGGTCATGCGCCCCGCACGCACGCGCGAGAACACACCGGCTCGAAAGAAGGCATGCACGACAGCCTGCCCTCAGGATCGTCCGGGGTCAATTTGATGCCATGTCCACATGGCCGAGCAGCTTCCCATACCAGTCGGCCGCATCGGCGTAGGCACGGTCGGAGTCGGCGACGGCGGGGGGCTCCCCGACGAGGTCCGCGCGCGGGAACGAGCCGAGCACGCGCAGCTCGGCGACGTGGCGGTGCACGCTGCGCAGCGCCTCGGCGACCCGCGCCTCGGTGAGGTGGCCGGCGCAGTCGAGCAGGATGCAGTACTCGCCGAGCGCCTGCTTCGTGGGTCGGGATTCGATCTTGGTGAGGTTGATCCCGCGCAACGCGAACTCGTCGAGGATGCGCAGCAGCAGCCCTGGGCGGTCCTCGCCGAAGAACACCACGACGGAGGTCTTGTCGGCGCCGGTCGGCGGGCTCATCGAGGGGGCGAGGACGACGAAGCGGGTGGCGTTGCCGCCGAAGTCCTGGATGTCGGCGGCTAGCACGTCGAGGCCGTAGCGCTCCGCCGCCAGGCCGGTCCCCAGCGCGGCCATGCCGCGATCGGCCTCCGCCGCGACCCGCGCCGCCTCCGCGGTCGACGTGGCGGCCTCCAGCCGGGCAGCCGGAAGGTTCGCGCGCAGCCATTGGCGGCACTGGGCCAGGGCGTGGGGCTGGCTGCGGACCTCGCGGATCGCGTCGAGCGTCGTGCCCGGCCGGGCGAGCAGGTTCATCGAGATCGGGATCGTGACCTCGCCGCGGATGAAGATCCCCGGGGCGCCGAACGCCAGCTCGTCCAGCGTCAGGTTGACCGACCCCTCGATCGAGTTTTCGATGGGCACCACCCCCAGCCGCGCGTGACCCTGGCGCACCGCCTCGACCACGTCCGGGATCGTCGGGAGCGGCTCGGGGGTGGCGTCCGGGGCCGCGCGGCGCGCCGCCTCGGAGGCGAAGGTCCCCTCGGGCCCGAGGAACGCGACCGTGCCGGCGCCGGTCATGCGGACGGGCGCGCGGGCATCCGTCCCGGCTTCACCCGCTCCAGCGGCGTCCGGCCCGCCAGGGACATCGCCTGCCGGATCGCCGACGCCTCCTCCTCGGAGAGGTTGTGGCGGCTGTCGCCCGCCGCGACCGGCTTGGCGTACGTGCGCGTCTCGGTCCGGCCGTTGATGGCGGTGAGGATCGTGCCGTCCCCGCGCTCGTCGAGGAGGGCGACGGAGAAGGAGAGCCGGCCGCCCATGTCGTCGAAGGCGTCGTAGCGCACGGTCCCGACACGGCTGACGCCGCGGCGGATCAGCTCCCGCAGCTCGTCGGCGTACCCCCGCTGCCTCAGCACCTCCTCCTGGAGGCGCTTCACCTCGTCGATGTGGCGCTGCAGCAGGGTGAGGACGTCGTCGCGGCTGCCCATCGAGAACTGCCGGTAGGCGGCGCGGACCCGCCGCTGGCCGGCGAGCGCGGTCCCCGCCATGCCGATCGCGGCGATCCCCAGCACGATGGCCAGGACGAGCAGGACGCCCGTCGTCGCCGCGGTCAACTCCACGTGTGTCTCCTGCCCGGTGCCTGGCGGGGAGTCTACGAGAGGCGTCGCGGACCCCGCGGATCGGGCGGCCGGTCAGCCGGTCAGGTCGAGGATCGTGATCGTCGGCCCGACCGGCCCCGTCGGTCCGACCAGCGGGATCGCCCGCAGGCCCCACTGCGGCAGCAGGTCCCAGCGGTAGGACAGCGGTGGGTCCGGCCCGATCTCCGAGACGGTTCGGCCGGCCGACCGCAGGGCGTCGTAGACGCCGATCTCCGCGGCGTAGAGATCCGGCCGGGCGCGGTAGCGGTCCTCCTGGTAGGAGCTGACGATGGCGAAGCAGCGGCAGTCGAGCACCTCCGGAGACGCCCCGAACGCGAAGCGCTGCTCGTCGCCGGCGCCCCCGCGCGGCACGGTCAGGCTGTGACCCTCCGACCAGACCGGGCCCTCGAGGCCGGCGGCGGCCCGGTCGGCGAGCAGCCTGGTGTCGGGGGCGGCGGCCGCCCGCAGCAGTCGCACGTCGTCGGTCGCCGTGACCGCGAGACCCGCCACCACGGCGGCGGTCACGGCGACGGCGAGCGCGCGCGGCCGGATCCGCAGGAGCGCCACCGCGGCGAGCGCGGCCAGGAAGGGGTACAGGATCAGGACGTAGTGCGGGAAGCGGATCTGCGAGGAGCCGATCAGGCCGAAGACGACCGCGACGAACGCTGCGACGAGGCGCTGGTCGCGGCTGCCCCGGACTGCGGCCGCGACCGTCCCGCCGACGGCGAGCGCCGTGAGCGGCCATCCCCAGTTGCCCGGCATCGACGTGGTGAGGTGGAAGACCCAGCCGGTTCCGGTCGCTTCGTACCCGAGATGCCCGCCCGCCTGGTGGCCCACCTGCCACCAGAAGCCGCGCAGGAACTCCCCGCCCCGCAGGACGGTGCCGAGGGAGCCGGTGAGGAACCCCGCGATGGCCACGGCGGCGAGCGTGGCCAGCTGGGTCAGCCGCAGCCTCGCCGGAGTCGGGCGCCAGCACAGCACCGCCAGCAGCGGGACGAGGCCGACCGAGACGCCCAGGTACTTCGTCGCGCCCGCCAGTCCCGCCAGCGCCCCCGCCGCCGCGAGCAGCCCGAGGCGCCGGCTGCGGTCGAAGGCGAGCGCGCACAGCACCGCTCCGAGCATGAGGACGATCTGGAGATGCTCCGGGTGGGCGACACGGGACAGCCGCACGCTCGTGTAGCTGACGGCGAGCGCGGCGGCGGCGGCGGCGGCGGTCGCCAGCCGGCGGTCCGGGGCGTCGGCGAGGCGCGCGCCGAGGGCGCCGGTCAGGGCGACCGCGAGGAGGGCGACGGCGAGGAACAGCCACCGCCCGAGGAGGTAGCGACCGCCCTGGTCGGTGGCCGCGTCGGGGTCCACCAGCCGGGCTCCCGCGACCGCGGCCGCGTAGAGGTAGGAGGAGGCCGGGGGCCAGTCGAACTGCGGCGGCACGAGCTGGCCGCCGAGCGCGGCGAGGCCGCGTTCGACGACCGTCGGCTCGTCGGGGTGGACGAGGTCGGGCAGCTGGGCGTCGAGGTTCAGCACCCGCAGCACCGCCGCGAGCAGCACGGCCACGGCGATCCCGAGGACCAGGCGCGCCCGGTCCCCGCGCGTCCGGCGCAGGCGGCGGGCGGCGGCCGCCGACCGGCGGGTGCGGGTGTCGGGAGGGTGGACGCGCATGGGTGTCGGCCCCTGCGCTCCGGCGGCCGGTGAGCCGGCGGCACCGGCGGAGGGGCGCGCCGATGCTACTCCGGCGCGGACCGCGGCCGCCCGAGCCCGCGACGCCGGGGGCACTCGGGGGCACCGGGGCGCCGAGGGCACCCGGGGTCGCTGAGGACGCCGGGGACGCCGGGACTACAATCGCGGCATGGACCGCGTCGCGCTGCTGGCGTTGCTCGACGACGTCGCCGGCGGTTCCGTGGATCCACGGGTTGCGATGGCCGTGCTGGCCCGGCCGGCCGAGGATCTCGGCTTCACCCGCATCGACCATGACCGGCCGGCGCGCACGGGCGAGCCGGAGGTGGTCTTCGGCGAGGGCAAGACGCCCGCGCAGGTCGCCGGGGTGTTCCGGGCACTGCTCGCGGCCGGGACGGCGCCCGTGCTGGCGACCCGCTGCACGCCGGAGCACGCCCGCGCCACCCCGGACGCCGAGTACGACCCGGTCAGCCGGCTGCTGGTCGCCAGGCGCGCCGCGCCCGACCCGTCGGTGGGGACCGTGGTCGTGGCGTCCGCCGGCACGAGCGACGGCCGGATCGTCGCCGAGGCCGTCGGAACGCTGCAGGCGTTCGGTGTCGACTGCGACGTCGTCGCGGACGTCGGTGTCGCCGGCGTTCACCGCGTCCTCGCCGAGCGGGACCGTCTCGCGGCCGCCCGGGCGTGCATCGTCGTCGCGGGCATGGAGGCGGCCCTGCCGGCGATCGTGGCCGGGCTCACCCCGGCGCCGATCGTCGCCGTGCCGACCAGCGTCGGCTACGGCGCCAGCTTCGGCGGCCTTGCGGCGCTGCTCGGCATGCTCACGTCCTGCGCCCCCGGCGTCAGCGTCGTCAACATCGACAACGGGTTCGGCGCGGCGCTCGTCGCCCGGCGCATCCTGCGGGCCGCTGTTCGGTGAAGGTCGGGCACGTCGACCCGTTCTCGGGCGCCAGCGGGGACATGCTGCTCGGAGCGGTGGTCGACGCCGGGGTGGGGCTCGGCGACATCGTCGCGGCGCTGACCGGGCTCGGTCTGGAGGGCTGGGCGCTGACCGCCGAGCCGGCGCTGCGGGGCGGTATCGGAGCCACCCGGGTGCTCGTCGCGACGCACGAGGACGGGGTGGTGCGGACCTGGGCGAACGTGCGGGAGCGCATCGGCGGGGCCGACCTGCCGGCCGTGGTCAAGACCCGCGCGCTGGCGACGTTCCGGCGGCTCGCGGAGGCCGAGGCCCGCATCCACCGGCGCGACGTCGAGCGCGTCCACTTCCACGAGGTCGGCGCCCTCGACGCGATCATCGACGTGGTCGGCGTGTGCGCCGGCCTGCACCTGCTGGGCATCGAGTCGCTGTCCTGCGGGCCGGTCGCGCAGGGCGTCGGCATGGCGCGCAGCGAGCACGGTCTGCTGCCGATCCCGGCGCCCGCCGTGCTGGAGCTGCTCCGGGGCGCGCCGACCTACGCGACGGGCGTCCCCGCCGAGCTGTGCACGCCCACCGGGGCGGCGCTGCTCGCTGAGTGGACGTCGTCCTGGGGTCCCATGCCGGCGCTGGTCGTCGACCGTGTCGGGTACGGCGCGGGCAGCCGTGACCTGGACCGCCCGAACGTCGTCCGACTCGTGGTCGGCGACGCCGCCGACGGGCCCGCGGCCACGCGCGCCCTCGTCCTCGAGACGACGGTCGACGACCTGCCAGGCGAGCTCGTCCCGCCGGTCCTCGACGCCCTGCGCGCCGCGGGCGCCAGCGACGCGTGGGCCCGGACGGTGCTGATGAAGAAGGGCCGGCCGGGCCTCGAGATCACGTGCATCGCCGACCCGGACCGCGGCGAGGCGCTGCGCGGGGTCCTGTTCCGCGAGACGACCACGCTGGGCGTGCGCGGCCACACAGTCGACAAGTGGGCGCTGGAGCGCGAGTTCGTGGAGGTCGACGTGGCCGGCGAGCCGGTGCGCCTGAAGGTCGGCCGGCTCGGTGACCGGATCGTCAACGTGGCGCCGGAGTTCTCCGACTGCGCCGCCGCCGCGGCCGCGACCGGGCTGGCGCTGAAGGAGGTCTTCGCCCGCGCCCGCGCTGCGTGGCGCCCCCGCGGCGACGACCCGGCGCCCGAGCCGGAGACCCCGCCGCCGGCGACCGCCTAGAGCCGCGGTGCATGGCTTGCAGTCACCCGTGCCGGCAAGTGCCGCTACGCAGCATTCAGAACGCTGGGGGAGACGAGAATGACGACGGGTTCGTCGAGGTCGTCGCCGCCCTCGGGCTCGAGTTGAACGCGGACGTGCACGGGAGGGTCCCCCCAGACCTCCCTCCACCGCGAGATCATGAAGGTCGCGCACGAAGCCCTGGAACTCCGCCACGACCCTGAGGAGGTACGCATGCGCCACTGGGCGACCGATCTCCAGCGGCCGTCCTGGCCCGCTAATTTCACCCGTCGCGGCGTGGGCGGCGGCTAGCGTGTCGATCGCCTCGCGTCGCGACCCCCGCCAGCCTGTGTGGGCGAATGAGGCGACGTACGGCACGCGCCGACGATAGCGGGAGACCATCCCTCGTCCACTGAATCGGCCTGCGCGGGCAGAACGCCCGCGCGAAGGCTGAGGGATTCGAACCCTCTTCCGGAACTGGCAGGACTCGATTCCGGCGGCTGCCACGGCTCCGACCCCCCGCCGCCGCCCCTTCGGACACCCGCCGTCAGGAGGTGTCGGTCGTCTCCGCCATGCGCTCGATCTCGCTGACCACGCGGTTGAGCTC
>Ga0136630_1001189_pt1 | contig 10535 bp, 7 predicted proteins | sample AntDrymUQ5682106_2_FD_105496 | JGI IMG/M metagenome (GOLD analysis project Ga0136630, IMG submission 105496) | Polar desert sand microbial communities from Dry Valleys, Antarctica - metaG UQ568 (21.06) | ecosystem: Environmental > Terrestrial > Soil > Desert | place: Antarctica: Dry Valley...
CTCGTACTCACTTGGCAGTAGCCCGAACATGTCCGGCACGAAGATGCCGAGCACGCCCACTATCAGGTAGACGATGCCCAGCCCACCGACTACCGAGCGGACGGCGCTGTCCGAACCGCGGAATCCCACCGCGGCCATCAAGCCGCCGGTGACCAGGTGCACGATGTCCTCGGCGATGTCGATATTGAGGACGCCCAACAGCGACTTTTCCCCCAGTACCAGCCCCCCGACACCGATGAGCACGATGATGACTCCGGCGACCTTGGCGTACGTGCGCACATCCATGCCGACCCTCCCGCTCTCTGGATGCAGTGTGATCGGACGCAGCCGGTCCGGTCCAATCGCCGAGTGTCGCAGCGTGGCTAGGCGCGGTGGACCGCAAGTGCGCGTAGTTGACGACACGGGGCTCGGTCCGCGCACGTCGAGCCACGCGATCTGCTCCACAGACATACGCACGTCCACCGACTCCCGCCGCACCGCGCGCCGTCGCGTACTCACGACCCGGACGGCACCCCGCCAACCCGGTCGCATCAGGTGGTCTTCGTGGGCACGTCTCCAGCCATGAGTCGCTCATCTGCGGCTCGAAGCCGTGCCGCGCATGCGCCTCGGACGTCGGTGCCGTCGCTTTCCTGGGCTCGCCGGTGACGAACCCGGACGCCGCATCAGGCCAGGCCGAACATCGGCAGCGCGGCCTCGAGGCCGTCGATCTCGATGTCGTCGCGGCGGATCGTCTCCCAGTGCTCCCGGCCCATCCGGAAGCGCAGCAGCCGGGCTCGCTCGCCCCGGCGGACGACGCCGGCCTCGCCGTCTCCGGCGTAGCCGAGCGCTCGGGTGACTCCCCTTGACGCAGGGTTGTCCTCGTACGCGTCGGTGACCGCCCACTGGGCTCCGAGCCCCGCGAAGGCCAGGTGCAGCACGGCAGCGCGCATCTCCTTGCCGAGACCGCGACCATGGAGCGGCCGCGACAGCCACGACCCGGTGCCGACCTCGCGAAGCACCCGGAACTCCTTCCCGAACATGCCCTGCATGCCCACCGGCCGACCGTCGACCACGACGGCGAGCTCGAGCGACCAGTCGTCCGGCGTCCAGGTCGCGCGCCGGCCCCAGTGGTACTGCAGGAAACCGCGCTCGAACTCCCCCGGCGGCCGCTCGGTCCATGGCACGTAGAAGGGCATCTCCGCCGGGTCGTGGATGCCGGCTCCGGCCACCGCGACGAGATCGTCCAGTCCGGCGTCGTCCGGAAGGCGCAGCTCGAGCCGAGGAGTACGGACGCGAATCCCCGCCGGCGGCCAGTGGTCGGTCCTCATCGCCGCAGTCTCGCGGACCATCTCAGACGATGGCGATCCGATAACGAGCCGGTCGCAGCAGTGGGTGAGCCGGCACGGTCCGGGTACTGGTCCACGATGGGATGGCGAAACCTGGCAGATGATCTCGGCGTCGACCGTCTGGGCGAGCTCACGCAGCTCGATCGGATCGCTGACCCCGTCCGGGCGGCCGTGCAGCGGGCGGCGAAGCCGCCGGCGGTCAAGGACTTCCTGCACGGGACCTGGGTCGGGCACCCGCTGCATCCTGCACTCGCCCAACTCACCGTCGGCGCATGGGTGGGTGCCGCAGTGCTCGACCTGTTGCGGCCGGGTCGCGACGGGTCCGCAGCGGCGAGCACTGCTCTCGTTGCCACCGGGGTCGCGTCGGCGGTTCCGACTGCGGCTGCCGGTCTGGTCGACTGGGCCGAGCTGCACGAGGACCAGCAGCGGATCGGGCTGGTGCACGCGGCGATCAACGTCGGTGCACTCACGCTCTACTCGGCGTCGCTGGTCGCGCGCCTGCGCGGACGGCACCAGGTCGGTCGGCAGATCGCGTACGCCGGTGTCGCGCTCGGCGGCGTCGGCGCGATGATCGGCGGCCACCTGTCGTTCCGCTGGGCGGCCGGGGTCAACCACAACGAGCACGTCTTCCACGTGCTCGACGGCGGCTGGCACGACATCGGCCGGTTCGACGAGCTCGACGACGGCAAGCCGTCTCGTCGCGAGATCGGCGAGGTTGCCCTCGTCGCGCTCCGCCGTCGCGACCGGGTCGACGTGCTCGTCGACCGCTGCAGCCACCTGTCCGGACCGTTGCACGAAGGTGCCGTCAGCACGGTGAACGGCGTGACCTGCCTGGTCTGCCCATGGCACGACAGTGCGTTCGCGGTCGACGACGGCAGCGTCCAGCGCGGTCCCGCGACGGCCCCGCAGCCGCGTTTCGAGGTCCGGGTCCTCGGCGGCGTCGTGCAGGTCCGAGGACCGCTCCGCGCCGGCGGCTGATCGGACCGCCGGACACTCAGGCGTAGAACACCCGGTCGACAACGGCGCGAGCCCGACGGGTGGTGCGGAGGTGGTCCTCGATCAGCCGGCCGGACTCGCCCGGGCCGTGCCCCATGAGTCGGGCGACCCGCTCGAGAGCACGCCCGTCGGACGGGAACGAGTTGCCGGCTCGTCCGCCGGCCAGCACGATCGCGTTGCGGGACCGGGACGAGAGCACCCACGCCTCACGGAGCGCGTCCGCGTCCGCCGCGCTGACCAGCCCGAGGTCGCCGGCCGCGGTGAGCGCGGTCAGCGTCCCGGTCGTCTGCAGCGCGCGGTGATCGCCGGCATGCAGCAGCTGGAGAAGCTGCACGGTCCACTCGACGTCGGCGAGACCGCCCGGTCCCAGCTTGACGTTGCGCTTGGGGTCCTTGCCGCGCGGGAGCCGTTCGGACTCCACCCGTGCCTTGATCCGACGGATCTCCCGGACCGCCTCGACCGGCACGCCGCCGACCGGCCAGCGCAGCGGGTCGACCAGCCGGATGAATCGTGCACCGAGGTCGGCATCGCCGGCTACCGGCGTCGCACGCAGGAGCGCCTGGGTCTCCCAGGGGTGCGACCAGCGCGCGTAGTACACCTGGTACGCGTCGAGCGACCGGACGAGAGGACCCTGTCGGCCCTCCGGACGCAGATCGGCGTCAACCCCGAGCGCAGGATCGGCACCGGGCTGCCCGAGCAGGCGGCGCAGCTCGTTCGCGATGGCCCGCGCCTCGTCCGCGGCGGCCCGGTCGTCATCGACTGCCCGCTCGTCGGCGGGCGCCGGGAGCGCTGGTTCGTACACGAACAGGACGTCTGCGTCAGACCCGTAGCCCTGCTCGCCGCCACCGAGCCGACCCATGCCGACGACCGCAAGCCGGGCTCGGGCCGGCGCGGAGCCCACGACGGCTCGCGTCGCAGCGTCGAGCGCGCCGCGGATCGCGACCCGGGTGATCGTGGTGAGCGCCTGCTCGACGTCGCGCGGGGCGACCATGCCGAGCACGTCGCCGGAGGCCACCCGGAAGACCTCGCGGCGCCGGATCGCGCGGACCGCAGCGACCCCAGCCTCCGCGCTGTCGGCCCGTCGGGTCGCGGCCAGCACCTCGAGCTCGAGCGGCGGTGCCGCCCGGGGCACGAGCGCATCGTCGTCGGCGAGGGTCGCGACCGCGTCAGGCTGGCGCAGCAGCAGGTCGCTGGCGAACCGGCTCGACGCCAGCAGGTGCGCGAGCCGCTCGGCCGCCGCGCCCTCGTCGCGCAGCAGCCGCAGGTACCAGTGCGTCGAACCGAGCGCCTCGCTCACCCGGCGGAACGCGAGCAGCCCGGCATCGGGGTCGGCGCCGTCGGCGAACCATCCGAGCAGCACCGGGAGCAGGGTGCGCTGGATCGCGGCAGCCCGGCTGACGCCAGCGGTGAGCGCCTCGAGATGGCGCAGGGCGCCGGCCGGGTCGACGTAGCCGAGCGCGACCAGCCGGTCCCCGGCCGCCTCGGGCGTCAGCCGCGCGTGCGTCCCCGGCAGCCTGGCTACCGCGGAGAGCAACGGTCGGTAGAAGAGCTTCTCGTGCCGCCGGCGGACGTCGCGGGTGTGCCGGCGCCACTCCTCACGCAGCTCCCGCGCCGGGTCCGACCGCAAACCCATGGACCGGCCGAGCCGCCGCAGGTCGTCCTCGCCCTCCGGAAGCAGGTGCGTCCGGCGCAACCGGAACACCTGGATCCGGTGCTCGAGGGTCCGCAGGAACTCGTACGCCCCGCGGAGCTCGGCAGCGTCCTCGCGCCCGACGTACCCGCCGGCGCTGAGCGCCTCCAGCCCGACCAGCGTGGTGCCGCTGCGCAGCGTCTCGTCCCCGCGACCGTGGACGAGCTGGAGCAGTTGGACGGCGAACTCGACATCACGCAGTCCGCCCGGTCCGAGCTTGAGCTGGCGGTCGGCGTGGTTTGCCGGGATGTTCTGCTCGACCCGCCGGCGCATCGCCTGCACGTCGGCCACGAACCCCGGTCGGCTTGCCGCCTGCCAGACCATCGGGCCGACGGTGTCGACGAACTCCGCGCCGAGGCTGCGGTCGCCGGCGACCGGCCGCGCCTTCACCAATGCTTGGAACTCCCACGTCTTCGCCCAGCGCTCGTAGTACGCGCGGTGGCTGGCCAGGGAACGGACCAGAGGTCCCGCGCTCCCCTCTGGTCGTAGCGCCGCGTCGACCGGCCAGATCGTCCCCTCGCGCGTCGTGCTGCTGCAGGCCCGGACCAGCGCGGCCGCGAGCCGAGACGCCTCCCGCATTGCCGTCGCCTCGTCCGCGCCGGGCAGCGGCTCGGCGACGAAGATCACATCGACGTCGCTCACGTAGTTGAGCTCGCGGCCACCGCACTTGCCCATGCCCACAACAGCGAGCCGGACGACGTCCTCAGCTCCGGGCACGTCGGCGCGGGCGACTGCGAGCCCCGCGTCGAGGGTGGCACCCGCCAGGTCGGCGAGCTCGGCTGCGACGTCGCCGACGGCGAGGTGCCCGTCGAGGTCGCGCGCGGCCAGTCGCAGCAGGAGTCGCCGGTACTCGACGCGAAGCGCGTCGTACGCGGCGGCGACGGGGATGGCTGCACGCGGTCCGTACGCCCGCGGGTCGGCGCCGACCGCGACCAGCATCGCGTCCCGGAGACCGAGGGCGGTGGGCCGGAACCCCTCCAGCTGGTCGTCGGCCAGCGCGTGCCAGTGCTCCGGATGCCGGACCAGGTGCTCACCGAACGCGGCGCTGCTGCCGAGCACGGCCGCCAGGCGGCTCCGGAGCCCATCCGAGGCGAGGACGGCGGTCACCAGGGTCGGGCGGTCCTCCGCGGCGGCCAGCAGCCGTACGAGCGAACCCAGTGCGAGAGTGGGGTCCGCGGACCGGGCGAACGCCTGGATGACCGCATCGCCACTCGGTGGCTCCAGCAGTGCGCGCGTCGCCGGGTCGTCCAGCAGCGTGACGACGGTGACCGGATCGCTGAAACCCAGCCGGACGAGCCGCCCCGGCACCTCGCCCGGCCCGCGGCCGCCCCTACCGGACGACGCCTCCGGCGGCCGCTCAGCGCGCATGGCTTGGAGGCTAGGCCGTCGCGGGGTGCCCGGTGTTGGCCGGCACCTTCAACCCGCGTGCTGACCGCACGGCAAACACCGGGTGGCGCGGCTGCCACGCCGATACGCTCCGCCCCGTGCCGCGATTCGCCTTCTCGCGCCTCGGCCGTCCGCGCAAGCTCCGCGCCACCGACGCCGACCGCGACGCGTACGGCAACATCGTGAGCACGGCGTTCGCCGAGGGCCAGCTCGACGCGACGGCGTTCGAGTACCGCAGCAGCAAGGTGCTCAACGCCAAGACGGTCGGCGAGCTCGACGACCTGGTCGCCGACCTCGTCACCCCCGAGACCGCCGACTTCCTCGTCACGGCACCCGGGCCGGTCGTCGTCGCATCGGTCAAGCGCCAGCTGAAGGTCGTCGGCGCAGTCACCCTCGCTGCGATCGTCGCCTCCGGCCTGATCGCGGCCGGGACGATCAGCGCAGGCACCGAGTCGACCTCGATCCAGCCCGTGTTCCCAAGCATCGACATCGAGATCCCGGCGCTGGACTGGCAGCCCCAACCGAGCATCGACATGTACTCGCCCGCCGGCCTGCAGCAGGTGGTGGACGACATCGTGGCCGCCGCCGGCAGCCCGGACCTCACCTGGCTCGGGCTCTACGGGGAGTACGCGCTGGCGAGCGGTCCAGCCGGGCCGGGTGCCACCCGGCTCGCGACCCACGACTGGCGGGACCGTGAGGTGACCACGTCGGCCGGCAGCCAGACGCTGGACGAGGCCGCGCTGTTCGACGTCACGACCGACATCGACGTGGCGACGATCGCCGGCCTGGCTGCGGGGGCGGCGCAGCAGACCGGCGTCACGGACCCGACGTCGCTCTACGTCTCGATCGACCGGAGCCTCTTCAGCGCCGACCGGCAGGTCGAGGTGCGGCTGAGCCTGTCCAACGAGTACCAGGACGGCTACCTCACCGCGGACCACCTGGGCGAGATCATCACGATCGAGGGCCCAGGCGTCGAGCCCGACACAACGCGGTTCTACGCCGCGGCCGGAGCCATCAAGGCACTGGAGGCCATGAGGTCCCGGCTCGAGCACGACGAGGTGACCGAGCTGCGCTTCTACGGCGAGTACGTGGCCGCGGAAGCGCCCCCAGAACCGGGTGCGACGGTCGTCGACAGCTACGAGTACCGCGGTGGCTCGATCGCGGCGAAGCAGACCTACACCCCGGTCCAGCCGGAAGACGTCCGGGCCGCGGTCTTCAGCCTCGACACCGTCGACGGAGCCGTCGTCGCCGACGCGATCGGCCAGGCACTGACCGCGGCGGAGCTTCCCGACGGCGAGGTGTCCTTCGCCTACGTCCAACGCCCTCGCCGGCCGGTCGGCCACGACCCGGTCGTCGTCGTCGTGGTGTTCACCAAGTACGAGTCGACCGAGGTGATCTTCAGCCTGACCGGCGAGCTGCTCCAGGTGAGCTGAGCACGAGCCCGGCGAACCGGGCAGCCCAGGGCCGCCAGGTGGCCGCGAGCTCCGCGTCGGCCCGGGCAAGCGCGGCGAGGTGCGTGTCGGCGCCGGCCCTGGATAGAGCGCCGGCTGCGACGCTCCGGTCGGCCCAGTCCGTCACGATCCGGGCGTCGGCCTCAGGGTGGAACTGCACGCCCCACGCATGCTCACCGACCTGGATCACCTGCGGCGCGCCGTCCTCGGTGCTCGCCAGCACCGCCGCGCCGGGCGGCGTCCTCGTCACGATGTCGTCGTTCCAGTGGATCGCGACCGCCGACGAGGGCAAACCGGCCAGCAGCGGGTCGTCTCGGCCGGGCTGGTCCAGCGGGCGGACCGCCCGCAGCCCGATGGTGGCGCCGTTCGGGTTCGTCTGCACGCGGCCGCCGCAGGCTACGGCGAGCAACTGGTGGCCGAGGCACACGCCCAGCACCGGGACGCCCGCGTCGACCGCCTCGGCGAGCAGCCGCTTGGTGCCGGCCAGCCACTCGTACGCGTGGTCGTCGTTGGCGCCCATGGTGCCGCCCAGCACGACCAGACCATCGTGGCCGACCTGGTCGGGCAGTGGCTCGCCCGCGTACGGACGAACCACGTCGACCTCGACGCCGCACCCGGCCAGCCAGTGCCCGAGCCGTCCCGGCGGGCAGATCGACTCGTGCTGGACGACCAGGACGCCGGCGGTCACGCCCGCACCGTCGGTCCGGGTCCCGGCAGCGCCCCGATCTGGCCGGGCCAGACCCCGAGGAGCACCGCGAGGACGAGTACCCACGCGACACCGAACCCGAACCCCGCGACGACGTCGGACAGGAAGTGCGCGCCGAGCGCGATCCGGGTGAACCCGACGACGGCCACGCCGACGAGCGCCACCCCGACCCACACCCGGCGCCACACACCGACCAGCACCGGCCACGCGAGCAGGACCAGGAGTGTGGCCAGCGCCGCGCCGCCGGAGGAGTGCCCGCTCGGGAACGAGAGGCCGGCGACATCGATCGTCCCCTCGTACGAGGGGCGTCGACGATCGAAGACGTCCTTGAGGAGCCAGTTCACCGGGCTGATCCCGATCCCGGCGACCACCAGGAAGCCGACCAGTTGCCAGCGCCGCAGCCCGGCCAGCCACACGACGAGCGGGAGCAGAACGACCACCCGGGCGACGACCAGCCCGGCGGCGGTGAGCACCCGAAGGACGTCCACGTCCGCGCCGCGCCCGGTCACCACGAGCGCATCGCTGACGGCTCGGTCGAGGTCGAGAAGCGGGGTCCACCCCGCGCGGACGGCGAGGCCCAGCGGCACGCCGACGAGCAGCACCAGCGCGGCTGCGACCCAGAGCGCCCGACGGGCACCGGCAGGCGTCCCGGTGATGCGCAGGTCGCTGCCGCCGACCCCGGCGACCGGCTCGCCGGCGGCGACCAGCTCGAGGTCGCCCGGACCCGGCGGTAACGGGCTGGGCTGCGTCATCGCCACCCCACCCGCATCTGCGTCCGCCACGCCTCGAGCACATCGACGTCGCTCGAGATCGCCTGCGGTGCCCACCGAGAAAGCGTACGCACCGCGTGCTGAGCCGCGGGCCGGTCCGGCTGCGGTTCGCGTACTCGTGACCGGCGAGCGCGAGGCTCAGAGCAGCGGCAGGAGGTTGTCGCGCTCGAACTGGGTGACCTGGTGCCGGTAGGTCTCCCACTCCCGGCGCTTGTTCCGCAGGAAGAAGTCGAAGACGTGCTCTCCGAGGGTGTCCGCGACCAGCTCGCTCCGCTCCATCACCGCGATGGCCTCGGCCAGGTTGGCCGGCAGCGGGTCGATACCCAGCGCCCGCCGCTCGGCCTCGGTGAGTGCCCACACGTCGTCCTCAGCGCCCGGCGGCAGTTCGTACCCGTCGTCGATGCCCTTGAGGCCGGCCGCGAGCAGCACGGCGAACGCGAGGTACGGGTTGCAGGCGACGTCGGGCGAGCGGACCTCGACACGGGTCGCGTTGCCCTTCTGCGGCTTGTACATCGGGACGCGCACCAGCGCGGAGCGGTTGTTGTGCCCCCAGCAGACGTACGCGGGTGCCTCGCCCCCGCCGCCCAGCCGCTTGTACGAGTTCACCCACTGGTTCGTCACGGCGGTCCACTCCGGCGCGTGCACCAGCAGGCCGGCGATGAACGACCTGCCCACCTTCGAGAGCTGGTACTCCGCACCCGCCTCGTAGAAGACGTTGCGCTCGCCCTCGAACAGCGACAGGTGCGTGTGCAGCCCCGAGCCCGCGTGCTCGGTGAACGGCTTGGGCATGAACGACGCGTACACGCCCTGCTCGAGCGCCACCTCCTTCATGACCATCCGGAACGTCATGATGTTGTCGGCCGTCGTCAGCGCGTCGGCGTAGCGCAGATCGATCTCCTGCTGCCCGGGCGCGCCCTCGTGGTGGCTGAACTCCACCGAGATGCCCATCTCCTCCAGCACTTCGATCGCCGACCGCCGGAAGTCGTGGCCGATGCCGTGCGGGGTCTGGTCGAAGTAGCCGCCGGAGTCGATCGGGCGCGGGAGCGAACCGCGGGCAGGCTTCTCCTCGAACAGGAAGAACTCGATCTCCGGGTGCGTGTAGAACGTGAAGCCCTTCTCCGCCGCCCTGGCCAGCGTCCGCTTGAGCGCGAACCGGGGGTCTGCGAACGACGGGGATCCGTCGGGCAGCAGGACGTCGCAGAACAGCCGCGCGCTCGGTGCGGTCTGGATCCCCCACGGCAGCACCTGGAACGTGGCCGGGTCCGGACGGACCAGCATGTCGGCCTCGTGCACACGGGCGAATCCCTCGATTGACGACCCGTCGATGCCGACGCCCTCCTCGAACGCCGACTCGAGCTCAGCCGGCGCCACTGCGACCGACTTGAGGAAGCCGAGCACGTCGGCGAACCACAGCCGGACGAGGCGGATCTCGCGCTCCTCCACGGTACGGAGCACGAACTCCGTCTGTTTGTCCATCGGGCCAGTCTGGGCTCGGCGTGTTTCCGACGGGTTACGACCGGTTGACCTGGACCGCCGTACGCTGGACCGATGAGTCGGTCTCTGCCGCTCTTCCCACTCGGGACGGTGCTGTACCCCGGTCTGATGCTCCCGCTGCACATATTCGAGGAGCGCTACCGCGTGCTGGTCGCCGACCTGCTCGCCCGGCAGGACGACCTTCGCTCACACCCCGACGCCCGCCGGTTCGGGGTCGCCGAGTTCGGTGTCGTCGCGATCCGCCACGGCGCGGAGAGCGGCCCGCTCGACGCCGCTGCGCTCTACGGCATGGGGTGTGTGGCGCGCGTCCGCCGCGTGAACGAGATCCCCGGCGGGCGGTACGACATCGTGACGACCGGCACCCAGCGGTTCCGCGTGCTTGACGTCGGCGCTCCGACGCCGTACCTGTCGGCCGAGGTCGAGCCGCTCGACGACCTGCTCGGCGACGCGACGAACGAGCTCACCGAGCGCGTGCGTGGGAGCTTCCTGCGGTACCTCGACCTGGTGACCGAAGGGGTCGGCGAGGCGCTCGGCGCCAACGTTCCGCACGAGCCGCGCGCCCTGTCCTACCTCGTGGCCGCGACGGTGGCGATGTCGTTGCCCGAGCGGCAGCGTCTGCTCGAAGCGCCCGACGCGGCGAGCCGGCTGGCCACCGAGCACGACCTGCTCGGCCGGGAGTACCAGTTGATCCGCTCGCTCGGCGGGCTGCCCGCGACC
>Ga0136630_1001190_pt1 | contig 10527 bp, 10 predicted proteins | sample AntDrymUQ5682106_2_FD_105496 | JGI IMG/M metagenome (GOLD analysis project Ga0136630, IMG submission 105496) | Polar desert sand microbial communities from Dry Valleys, Antarctica - metaG UQ568 (21.06) | ecosystem: Environmental > Terrestrial > Soil > Desert | place: Antarctica: Dry Valley...
ACGGCGACGATGGTTGACCGTCGCCGTCAGCCGGCGTAGCCCGGAAGCTCGGACGCCTCCACTTCCTCCGGCGGGGAAACTTCGATGAAGCTGTGTCGTCCGATGGCGTTGTCTTTGACCCACGCTTCCTCCACGGGCTTTCCTTTTTCGAGGTCGTATCCGGTCTCGGCGTGGAGGGAGAGATGCTTTCCGTCGGGGGTTTCGACTATGAGGATCGAGCGTCCTCCGGGGGAGTGGGCGTGTATTTTCACCGTGGTTTTTCCTGCAAATTGGCTCATGGGGCGAGTTTATACGAAGTGTGGGGCGAGGGGAAGATGTGGCGGGTGGGAAATTAGCCCGTGATAAAATTCATGCAATGAGAGTACGACATGACATTCACATTCGCGGAGGGAGCCGATATGTCAGATCCCATACCCAGAGATGGCGGACATAGTTCCAATGAAGACGACGACCGAAGTAATGAAATTTGGCAAAGCCTCCCGCCGGAGAACCTTCCGGAGGAGCTTCTCCAGGCGCGGCTCGGGCGCCTCGACACGAGGAAAGCCCTCGCCGACCTTTGCAAAAACATCCCCGGCCTGGAGGAGATCCTCCTCCCGAGAGGCATTCAAGCCGACGCCCTGACCAGGAAATCCGGCGGCGGAGGCCGGATGGTGCGGGACGTGTCGCGCCGCATAAAGCAATATCCGGCGGCGTGGGACGCATTCCGAACCGCCGTGCGAACCCAGATCCCCCCCGAAACTTTAGCCGCCGTCGAGAGCATGTCGGTGGAAAACATCGAAGAATTGTCCGAGGCGCATGGGACTGAGAACCTCCTTGTAGCGGCGATCACCCACGACGACGATAACTACGACGGCGAGGATGGCGAGAACGGCGGCGGCACGTTGGGGAAGGAGGCTCTCGACGCGCTGATCGAGGCGTGGTCGGAGGCGAGCCTGAAAGCGGAGCAAAGAGCGTCGAAGGACGCCCACGTCAAGGAACTCGAGGCCGAGGTCGAAAGTCTCCGGCGCGAGAACGAGCAACTTTCGTTCGCGTCGCGGGCGGCGAGGCAGCAAGCGGAATCTCTTTCGGAGGAGGTGCGGACGCTCACCGGGGAGCGCGACGGGGATTCGGCGAAGGTTCGGGAGGCGCGCGAGAGGGCCGAGTCGGCGGTCGGCGAGAGGGAGCGGCTCGACGCGAGGATCATGGATCTCGAAAAGCGCGAGGCGCAGCTTACGAGGTCCCTCGAAGGCGAGAGGCGCGCATATTCGAAGGCCGCCGAGCGGGTGGACGAAATGCACGCGGAACTCGGCGAAGTCGGCGAGGAGCGCGACCGAATTCAAGACGCCCTCCGAAACGCCCGCTTCACCGACAAAGGCTTCGGTGAACTCCTCGTCCGAGCCGTGAAAAACGAGGTCTCATCGCTTCCGAACTCCCTCGAATCTTCGGCGCAGACGGCCCGCCTCCTCGATTTCATGGGGAAGGTTCTCCACGCCCACAACGACCTCCGGGGCGGGAGGGAGCCGGGCGGCTCCCCGGCGTCGCGCACCGAAGACCCCGACGACTCGGAGCCTTCCACAGCCCGAGGGACGGTCGAGGCGGTCGAGGAATTCGGTTCGGAGAAGTTCGGCTCGGAGAACGGAGGTCCGAGGAAAGCGGAGTCGAAGGAGAAATTGCGGGCGAAGCCGAGGCCGACGCTTTCTTTCCAGGCGATTGGCGGGGCGGGGGAGGTTGGCGGGGCGAGCCACCTCCTTGATTTCGGGTCGGCGAGGGTTCTCATTGACGCGGGCATAAAGCCCGACGGGAGGGGGCCGGCGGCTCCGGCCTTCGAGAAGGCCGATGGTCTCGACGCGGCGATCATCACGCACGCGCACCTCGACCATTGCGGGGCGTTGCCGCTTCTCATGAGGATGCGTCCCGGCCTCCCGATATATTGCACGCCGCCGTCGGCGCGGCTCATTGCGAACGCGCTCAACGACCACGCGGCGATGGGCGGGAGCATCCCCGGCGGCGTTCCGATACACGAGGTCGAGAAGCGGCTCATACCCGTCCCGTTCGGGAAGCCGTTCGAGATCGGGGGCGTGAAAGCCACCCTCACCGAGAGCGGGCATATCCTCGGGGCGGCGAGCGTTCTTTTGGAATCCGGGTCGGCGAGAGTGTTCCATACGGGGGATATTTGCATGGAGGATCACTTCTCGATACCGTCGGCGAAGTTGCCGGATGTGCGGGACATCGACCTCCTCATAATGGAGGCGACGCTCGCGGATCAGACACCTCAGCCGTTCAGCGAGTCGGTGAAGACGATGGTCGAGGTCGTCAACGACACGACGATGAACCGGGGCGGGACGGTTCTCATCCCGACGTACGCGCTCGGGCAGGCTCAGGAAATCATCCTCGGCCTCAAACACTACGCGAAGGAGCTCGACAAAGACGCATTCATATACGTGGACGGCTCGGTCGTAACGATGTCCGAGAGGCTTTATGCGGAGCAGATCGGGTACATGAAGCCGTATTTGCAGCAATCCGACCCGAGGGAGGTTTTCTTCTCGGAGAACATCCGGGCGGTCGCAAACGACGACGCGGCGCGGGAGAGGATATTGACGAGTCCGTGCGCGATCATCGCCTCCCCGGTCACGATGCAAGGCGGAGCCTCGGGCTTTTATCGCCAACGCCTCGAAAAAAACAAAAAGAACGCGGTCATACTTCCATCGAACGCGGCGGCGGCGTATGGCGCGACGGCGGCGGGCGAGGAGAGGCAATGGCGTGTGGAGCGGGTGAGCTTCGCGGCTCATTGCACGCAAGGGGAGCTTGTCGGGATCACCGAAAAACTCTCACCGCGGCAAATAATCCTCGTCCACGGCTCGAAGCGGCGGATATCGGATCTCGCATTCCGCCTCGCCCCGAACCACAAAATACACACCCCGTCGGTCGGGGAGACGGTGAGGACGGTTTTGTAAACAGAGTCGCTATACTTTTGGCCGTGGACAGCCACTCGAACGCGAGACGGAAGTCCGGTACTCGGTCGGCGGATTCGTGAAGTCATGAGGTCGGTGTATCTCGACCTCACGAAGCGAAGCGGCTCACTATCTCACGACCCCGCGGACGACTCGACGAGCCGCGAAGCATTCACCCGGACTTGGCATCAATTCCCTTTCGCGTCCGGCTACCGGGGGAAGCGCGGCCTCGTCGGGAAGGCGCGTCCTTCTTCGAGATCCCGGCGCGTGTACGATCCTTCCGCCCACTTCCTCCCCGCTCCGCCCGTCAAAGCGGCGAGATCCACGACCCTCCCGAGGATGCGGAGGCAAAATCCGTTCAATATTTCGTCGGAGTCGTCCGTTTTGCCCCGCGCCTTCGCCACGAAAAGCCCTTTCGTTTTCCATATGCCGTCCCGGTACACCGAGAAAATCTGGCACGGCTCCTCCCCCGCCGCCTCCGTCCACCCGAGAATTCGCCCCGAATACCCGGAGGGATCCAAACTGTATCGGCTGAGTTCTTCATGCATGAGATCCTCATCGCTCTCAGCCGCCGCTCCGGACACGAAGGCGAACGAGGCTTCCGCCGCCTCGCTCCCCCCGGCGGCGACCCGAAGTGTGAGCGAACGCCCGCTCCTTCCCGCCTCGATCTCGAACCCGGCCTCCCGCCCGAGCGAAGCGACATACTCGAGTCCGCCGAAGAGCCTCTCGGAGAACCGACGGGCGCATTCCTCCGACTCACGGAGGTTCTCGAGCGAAGCATCCGCCTCGCCCCGATACCGCCAGAGCCTCGTGAGCGCGGCACTCTCAAAGCTCATGGCCGCTCCGGGGAGGCCGGGAGCCGGGAAAGGCACGAAGCCGGGTGGAGGGATCGGCGTTCGACACGCGCTCCACGGTCTGTCCCTCTCCGTAAAGACGCTCTGAGAAATCGGGGGGCGGGAGTCGGGGAATGGGGCGCGATCGCCGCCGTTCCGAGCAAAAGACCCCATCCAAAAACGAGCCGCCGTCTCGACCCCGCTCCGATTCGAGCGGTGATCTCCCCCACTCCTCCCCGGCAAATCCGAGATCGAGAAGTCGGAGAAGGCACGATGGCGGAGCGTCCACCGCCAAAATATGTCCCCGAGTCCGGCGAGAGTCCGGCGGATGGGGAGGCGAAAGCATCGAGGGAGAGAACGACGCGAGCATCCCGGCACCCCACTCCCGACCCCCGATTTCCCGCCGTTTTCATCCCTTCGCCCACGAGCGGAGGACGAGGTCGGTGAGTCCGGGGAAGAGGCCGACGGCGGCGGCGAAGGCGCGGTCGTGGAGGGACACGAAAACGTCGCGACCCCCTTTTTCGGCGGCGCGGGCTATCTTTTCGGCGACCTTCTCGGGCGGCACGCCGGAGGGTCGCCATCCGCGCTTCTCGTTCGATGTGCGCCGCGAATTGTCCCGGAAAGAGGTTTGCGTCGTGCCGGGATACACGGTGGTGACGGATATTCTGCGTGAGGCGAGTTCCACGCGCATCGCGTCCGAGAGAGCATTCAGCGCGAACTTCGAGGACGAATACCCGCCGACCATCGGGATGGCGCGAAGCCCGACGACCGAGGAGACGTTTATGATGCGCCCGCCCCGCTCCATGAACGGGAGCGCCGCTTGAACGCAGTTCACCGCCCCGATGACGTTCACCTCGAAAAGGTGCCGGAGGTCGTCGGGGCGAAGCTCGGAGACGCGCCCCGAAAGCCCGAGTCCCGCGTTGTTCACGAGGATGTCCACGGAGCCGAAAGCCCGCGTCGCGGCCACGGACATCCTCTCGACCGAGGCTTTGTCGGAGACATCCGTCTCGACGGCGAGGGCGCGCCCCCCGGAGGCGAGTATCTCGTTTTCGAGAGCCGATATTTTCTCCGCGCTCCGGGCGGCGAGGACGACGGATGCGCCTCGGCGGGCGAGTTCGAGGGCCGCCGCCTCTCCGATGCCGCTCGATGCTCCGGTCACGATGGCCGTTTTCCCCATCAAAGTATCGTCCATGATCTCCCGTCGTCGGGTTCGGAAACCTCCCGTGAATCCCCCATAAAATAGCAAAAATACGTAGTTTGAGTGATGTGGAAAACTCGCCTCGGGTTCATCATTGGAGACGGTCTTTTTGTGGACAAGCGAAAAAGGAGGAAAGACCATGGCTGAAGTCACGGGACCCCCGGTGGCGACGATGGAAGTTCACGTAACGGGAAGACGTGTTCTCTCGACCATCGTGGACGGCATAATTCTGGGCGTCGTCTTCGCCGTACTCTCGATGCTTTTCGGGGAGACTTCGGCGAGCGGCGGGAGCGTGAACGCCTCGCTCGGGACGCTCGGAACGCTCCTTCTCACGGTCGTCGGCTTCGCTTATTTCATCCTCATGGAAGGGTATATGGGGCAAACTGCGGGGGAAGATGGTCGCGGGGATCAAAGTGGTCCGGGAGGGTACGGGCGAGGCTCCGGGCCTCGGGAAGGCGGCTATTCGAACCGTTCTCCGCATCGTTGACGGCCTCTTTTTCTATCTCGTGGCGTTCGTCATGGTTCTCGTGTCGGGCAAAAATCAACGTCTCGGCGACATGGCCGCCGGAACGCTCGTGGTTCGAAAGTAAAAATCGGGAAACATCGTCTCGGAGCCGGGAAATCGAAAGATCCCCGGCTTTTTCATGCGCGTTAAAGTGGTTCGGTTTTTGCGCCGACAACGAAGCCACGGACGGACACGGATCCGAAAACCCCGACCCATCTCTTCGAGATCTCCTTTCCCTCGAGCCGCCGTCCCGTTTAAAGGGAGCCGGTAGATCACCCCCGGCTCCCTCTCTCGTTCTCGGTTATATTGACCATATGGAGAAGCCCGAAAACGAGAAAACGAAAGTTCTCGTATGCGTGACGGGCGGCGTCGCGGCGTATAAATCGCCCGGCATAATACGCCGCCTCCGAGAGGCGAGCCACGAAGTCCGCGTCGCCGCGACCGCCGCCGCCTTCCGCTTCATCCCGGAGGAAACCCTCTCCATCGCCGCCGGAGGCAAAGTCCATACCGACGATACGTGGTGGAAAGAATCGGGGCGGGTCGAGCATGTCTCGCTCGCCCGATGGGCAGACCTCGTCCTCATCGCCCCCGCGACCGCCGACTCGATGGCGAGGGCGGCCATCGGCCTCGGCGAGGACCTCGTGTCCGCGACCATCCTCGCCGGGGCGAAGCGAGTTTTGTGGGCGCCCGCCATGAACCCGGAGATGTGGGCGAACCCGGCGACGAGGCGGAACGTCGAGACTTTGAAAAGCTGGGGGCATCGCTTCGTCGACCCGGCGGAGGGGGTCATGGCTTCGGCGGAGGAGCTTCCCGGAGTCGGTCGGCTCGTGGAGGAAGGGGAGATAGTCGCCGCCGTCGAGGAAGCCCTCGGCGCGAGCCGCTAAATCCCTCTCAAATAGTCTTTGAGCGCATCCACCGTACTCGGAAAGGCGATGTCGCTCCACGGAAGCTCGTCCTTCGGAAAGACTTTCACGTCCATCGTCTCGTCGAGCGGGGCGAGTTCCCCGCCGACGACGTTCGCGGCGAAGGATGCGATGGCCGGAATTTGCCCGTCGTACGAATAAATCCCGATGAGTCCGGTGACTTCGACGACCACGCCCGTCTCTTCGAGAGCCTCTCGTTCGGCGGCGGTCTCGGCTCTTTCGCCACGCTCGACGAAGCCTCCGGGGTACGTCCACAGGCCATACCCCGGCTCGATGGCCCGCTGCGTGAGGACGATACCGCCGTCCATCTCGAACAAAGCCCCGGCCACGAGCTTCGGCCCTTGATAGAAAACGAAGCCGCAATTCGGACATACGAGGCGTTCCGGCTCGCCGTCCTTTATGACCTTCTCGTCGAAGCGTGCGGCGCATCGGGGGCAGAATTTGTATTCGGGAGGGTTCAAGGAAAAACTACGCGATCCACGTCATGACGAGGAAAAGAAACGCGACGAAACAAACAGCGAACGCGCTCGTCCGGAGGTATCCGGCGAGTCTCGTCCGGTCTTTCGGGAGAAGGTCGGCGGAGAACATGAGGATGAAGCCGATGCCGAGACATGCGGCGACATACCCGCCTCGCTCGGTGGTCCCCTTTCGAGGTTCGCGGAAGACCATGCCCCCGAAGTATTCCCGACAGTCGAATAGTTTTCCCACTGGTTCCTTCATGCGGTTCATTGTAAAGCAAGGAGCGCGGCCGTCATGGTAAAATCCCTGCCTGCGCGGACGTAGCTCAGTCGGTAGAGCGCCAGCTTCCCAAGCTGGAGGTCGCGGGTTCGAAGCCCGTCGTCCGCTCCGTTTTTGGGTATCGGGCTTGCCACAAAGAGCGAACGCCGCCCCGGTTTTCGAGACGGCGTTTCGCCACAAAAGCTTTTGCTGAAACCCGGAGCCTTCTAATTCCCGTTCTTCGCCGCTTCGGCCTCGCGGTTCGTCATGGACTTCCGGCCACGTATCTTCCGCATCAGCCACTTCGCCGGATCGTAGTATTCATCCGCGACTCGTTCCTTGAGCGGGATGATCGAGTTGTCGGTTATTTTTATGCCGACGGGACACACTTCCGTGCAGCATTTCGTGATGTTGCACAGCCCGACGCCGTCTTTTTCTTTGACGTCTTCGAGGCGATCCTGATTGTCCATCGGATGCATCTCGAGCCATTGGTTCCGCACGAAGAACCTCGGCCCCGCGAACTCCTCGTGCTTGTTGTGCGTACGCAAAACGTGGCACACATCCTGGCACATGAAGCACTCGATGCACTTCTTCGGCTCGTAAAGACGCTCGACATCCTCCTCGTACATCGTGAACGGCGCCTGCTCGTCGGAGGTGAACGGCTTTATGCCCTTCGAAACCTCATAATTCCACGACACGTCGGAGACGAGGTCTTTTATGATCGGGAACGCGTGGAGCGGCTGGACGTGTATTTCCTGACCCTCGTACTCCTCGACGCGGCTTTTGCAAAGGAGCTTCGGTTTGCCGTTTATCTCCGCGCTGCACGAGCCGCAATGAGCCGCCTTGCAATTCCACCGAACCGCGAGGTCGTCTTCCTGTTCGGCCTGAATTTTGAGAACCGCATCGAGGACGACCATTCCCTCCGCGAGTTCGACCTCGTATTCGACTTCCTTTCCGTCCTCCTCGGTGCCGCGGAAGATGTTCAGTTTCACGGTCTTCTTCGGGCCGTCGTCGGCGACGGCGGCGGCTCCCGCCCTTGCCGCTGAGTTTCCGTTCTCCGTCAAACTTTGGCTCCTTTCGCGCTCTCGTCGAGAAGCTCCGAGAGGTGGCCGGGCATCGGCGGTATTTCCCGGCGCTCGATCTCGACCTCTCCCTGCGGACCTTTCTTCGTGATGAAATTGATGCTCCCATACTCGTCCACAAGCTCGTCATGGTCGAGGCGCCACTGCGAGCCACGCTTCTCTTTACGCTCGATCGCGCACCGGACGATAAGCTCCGAAACTTGAACGAGATACTTTATATCCTGCGCGGTGTGCCAGCCCGGATTGAAGAGCCGGTTCCCCCCCACCTTCACGTTCGGCACCCGGTCCTTGATCGCGAGTATCTTCCCGAGTCCTTCTTTGAGGGCATCCTCGTCGCGAACCAGATTCGCATGCTCCATCATCACATCCTGAAGCTCGGACTGAAGGAGATACGGACTCTCGTCCTTGTCGCTCTTCGTACGCTCCATCGGATCGAGGACACGGCGGATCTCCGTCTGCACATCGGCCTCGGGAATGTCCGTCCCGTGCGTATTCTGCTCGACGTACTCGACGGCTCCGATCCCCGCCCGGCGACCGAAAACAAGGAGGTCGGAAAGCGAATTCCCCCCGAGCCGATTCGCCCCATGAAGCCCCCCGGAACACTCGCCGGCGGCGAAGAGGCCCGGCACGGTCGTCGCGCAATGCTCCGGCTCGACCTTTATGCCGCCCATCGTATAGTGGATGGTCGGGAAAACCTCCATCGACTCCTTCGCGATGTCCACGTCGGCGAGCTTGAGGAACTGCTCGTGCATAGTCGGCAGCTTTTGCATGATCCCCTCATACCCGAGGTGCGTGATGTCGAGATAAACCCCGCCATGCTCACTCCCCCTCCCCGCCTGAACCTCCGAGAAATTCGCCCGAGCGACGACATCCCTCGAAGAAAGCTCCATCCTCTCCGGGTCATAGTCGCCCATATACCGTTTGCCTTCGGAGTTTTTGAGGACGCCGCCCTCGCCGCGAACGCCCTCCGTGACGAGGAGGCCACGGACACCGGGAGGCCATACCATTCCGGTCGGGTGGAATTGAACCATCTCCATGTCCACCATCTCCGCGCCGACATCGTAGGCGAGAATGGCTCCGTCGCCGGTGCCTTCCCACGAGTTCGAGGTGACTTTGAAAATGCGTCCCCATCCACCCGTCGCCATGACCACGGCCTTCGCTTTGTAGTGGATGAACTTCCCGTTCTCGCGGGTGTACGCCAATGCGCCGACGACACGGCCCGACGCGTCTTGGAGGAGCTTCGTGACCGTCGTCTCCATGTACACTTTCGTGTCGGTGGCGAGGACTTTTTCCTGCATGGTGCGGATAAGTTCGAGGCCGGTCCGGTCTCCGACGTGGGCGAGGCGGCGGTATGTGTGCGCCCCGAACGGTCTTTGGGAGATCTTTCCTTCCGGCGTGCGGTTGAAAAGGGCGCCCCATTGTTCGAGTTCGTAGGCTCGGTCGGGGGATTCTTTGGCGTGGATCTCCGCCATGCGCCAGTTGTTTATGAACTTGCCGCCCTTCATCGTGTCAATGAAATGCTGTCGCCACGAATCTTCGGGGTCCACATTCCCGATGGCGGCGGCCATCCCGCCCTCGGCCATGACGGTGTGGGCTTTTCCGAGGAGCGACTTCGTGACGATGCCGACGGAGAGGCCCTTCCCCGCGGCTTCGACGGCGGCTCGCATACCGGCGCCGCCGGCCCCGATGATGAGGACGTCGTGTTCGCGGACCTCGAAGTTCTCGCGATTTCTGCTTCCGTTAGTCTCCAAATCAACCACCTGCCTGAGTTAGCCGCCGAAAGAAATCAACACGTAATCTTGGATCGTACCCGCGGCGATGAGCCTCAAGTATATATCCGTAAACAAAAGCGAGAAAAGACTGTACCAAGCCCACTGGGGGTGCTTCGCGTTCAGCCGGCTGACGAAATTGTACGTCTTCCGGCGCGCTCCCCCGCCCTTAACGCACGAATAGCAGTTCATGTTCCCCCCTATAAGGTGGCGGAAGGAGTGGCACGAGAATGTGTACGCCGAGACGAGGATGATGTTCGCGAACCAGAGGAGCGACCCGACGGCAATTTGAACCCCGGCATCGTATGTGAATACGGTTCGGAAAGCCTCGTACCAAAGGAACGCGATGACGAAGAAAGAAGCGTAAAGGAAATAACGGTGGACGTTGTTGAGAACGAAGAGGGCCCGCTCTCCCCGGTAGTTCTCCGCGCTGCGCGGCTCTTTAGTCTGTGCGCTCGCCTGGCACGCGGGGGGATCCCAGAAAAACGCCCGGTAGTACGCCTTGCGGTAATAATAGCAAGTCGCCCGGAAGCCGAGTGGTATCCACAAAAGGAGCATCGGAGCCGTTAT
>Ga0136630_1001192_pt1 | contig 10525 bp, 9 predicted proteins | sample AntDrymUQ5682106_2_FD_105496 | JGI IMG/M metagenome (GOLD analysis project Ga0136630, IMG submission 105496) | Polar desert sand microbial communities from Dry Valleys, Antarctica - metaG UQ568 (21.06) | ecosystem: Environmental > Terrestrial > Soil > Desert | place: Antarctica: Dry Valley...
ACATCCGCGACGGCAAGCTCTCGCGGCAGCCCGCCCACAACGGCGTCAACGTCAAGCGCCCGCAGCTCGTCGCGGCGCTCGTGAAGCACATGACGACGGCGTCGGGCGCTAAGGCGATCGCGGTGCCGGTCAAGATCACCGAGCGGCCCGACGAGACGCTCGCCGACCTCGCCAAGAAGTATCCCACGGTGCTCGCAGTCGATCGCGATGCCAAGGAGCTGCGCTTCTACAAGCGCCTGCGCCTCGTGGACAAGTACGAGATCGCGGTCGGCCAAGCCGGGTTCGACACGGCCGCCGGGCGCTATGAGATCAAGGAGAAGGACGTCGACCCGCCGTGGCACGCGCCGAACAAAGCGTGGGCGGGGGACCTTGCCGGCCAGACGATCCCGCCCGGGGATCCGAAGAATCCGCTCAAGGCACGCTGGATGGGCTTCCACGACGGCCAGGGGATCCATGGCACGGACGACATTGCCTCGCTTGGCACGGCGGCCTCGCACGGCTGCATCCGCATGGCCATCCCCGAGGTCAAGCAGCTCTTCGCGAAGGTGAAGATCGGAACGCCGCTGTTCCTGCAGTAGATGCTGACCGCCGTCCTCTTCGGCCTGGCCGCGTCCAGCGCCCTGGTTATCGGCGCGCTCGTGGGATCGCTGTGGGATCCGCCGCGCGAGGTCACCGGCGTGCTGCTCGCCTTCGCGAGCGGCGCGCTGATCTCCGCGCTGGCATTCGAGCTGTTCGAGGAGGCCTACCACCTCGGCGGCGCGGCGCGCTCGGGGCTCGCGCTGCTGGCCGGTGCGGCCGCCTTCGTCGCCGCTGATACGGCGCTCGACCGCCGCATCACCGGCAAGGCGGGCCCGGATCAGCGCGAGGTCACCGCGGGTGGCGCCCAGCGCGCCGTCGGCTGGGCGCTGCTGGCGGCCGTGACGCTCGACGGCGTGCCGGAGAACCTCGCGCTAGGCGTCTCGCTTGTCGACGACGCGTCGCTCGCGCTGCTCGTCGCGATCTTCTTCTCGAACCTGCCCGAGTCGCTCGTCGGCGCGGTTGCGATGCGCGGCGCGGGCCACCAGGTGCGAACAGTCGTCGGGACGTGGCTCGTATGCGCGGCCCTGCTTGCGGTCGCGGTCGTCGCCGGCCGGGCGCTCGCAGAGCCGCTCAGCGACGAGCTCCTGGCGGTCGCGCTGGGCTTCGCCGGCGGCGCGGTGCTGGCGTCGCTGGCCGACACGCTGATGCCCGAGGCCTTCGCGCGCGGGGCCCCGTTCAACGCGTTCGCCACCGCGGCGGGCTTCTTTTTGTCGTTCATGCTCGCCGCCTGAGGGCTCGGGTATGCCGGATGTGGAGACCGTCACGCGCATCGCCCGGGAGAAGATGGGCATCCTGAGTCGCACAGCGACTGGCGAGTTCGGGATGCTCGCTCGTCTGCTGGAACCGGACGAGCCAATCCTGGCGATGGCGACCGGAAAGCTCAGGAAGACCGGGTGGTTGCGCGGCAGTCGCCTCGTCGTCGCCACGCCGCAGCGCCTGCTGTTCGTGGCCAAGTCGATGCTCACCCGCCGTGAGCGGGTCCACGAGATCCCGCTGGCTCGTGTTCGAAGCGTGCAAGCGAGGCCTCCCGGTTCGCTCGAGCTCGAGCTCGAGGACGAAATCGTTGCACTGTCCTATGTGATCCCGGCGTCGCAGCTGTCGGCGCTCGCCGATGCCGCCGCGGTCGCTCCGGACCGACGCGATTCGAGGAGCTCGACGAGCTCGCGCGCCGCAAGCTCGGCAAGTTCCTGGGCTTCGCGGTCGAGGGCTCCCTGCTCGCGCTGGCCGAGGAGCTGGAGCCGGAGGAGGGGGTCGTGGACCTGGCCTTCTTGGCCGGCAAGCCGGGAGGAATCTTGGCGGCCTGCGACACGCGACTCGTCGCGGTTCCGGACAAGGGCTTCGGAAGCGGGACGCCGACCTCGGTGGCGTTCGCCGACATCGTCGAGATTCACGAGGACGGGGACGACCTCCTCGTGCGAAGCCGGGAAGCCGAGCATCGTTTCGAAGACCTCCAGCCGGCCGATCGAGCGGGCGTCATCGCCACCCGCGTCCGTGGGCGTATCGGTTAGGCGGCTCGCGCTCCGCGCCCCGAGCGCTCCTCGCTCGCCGGCGCCGCGCGCAGCGCCGCGTCCAGCAGCTGCTGCACGTCCGCCGCGCATCCGCCGCAGCCGGTCGCAGCGCGCGTGCGTGCGCTGACCTGCGCGACCGTGGTCAGCCCGTCGCGGCGGATCGCGGCCTGCGCCTCGCCAACGGAGACGGTATTGCAGGAGCACAGCGTCGCGGCCGGGTCGGCGGCGATCGGCTGCGCGTCCTCCGATCCGGGCGCGAGCAGGTCGGACGGCACATCGGCGCCGCTGCGCAGCAGCTCGGTCAGGCGCCGCGCCGCGCTCGCGTCGCCGACGAGCGCGCCACCGGCGAGCCGCTCGCCGTCGAGCACGAGGCGGTGGTAGACGCCGCGGCGCGTGTCGCTGACGACGAGCTCGTCGTTGCCGGGCGCGGCGACGCCGGCTGACTCGCCGCCGGCGTAGACGTCGACCCCGCTGACCTTCAGCGTCGTCGCCGCGATCGCGCCGTGGAAGGCGGCCGGGTCGCCCGCGATGCGCGCGCCGGCGACCTTCGCCTGCTCGGCCAGCGGCGCCCATAGGCCGTAGACGACGCCGCGGTGCTCGGCGCACTCGCCGACCGCCCACACCCCGGGCGCGCTCGCGCGCAGCTCGTCGTCGACGATCACACCGCGGGCGCACTCCAGCCCGGCTGATCGAGCGAGCGCCGTCTCGGCGCGCACTCCGGTCGCGACGACGATCCGCTCGGCGGCAAGCTCGGCGCCGTCGTCGAGCACGACGCGGTCGCCCTCGATGCGCGCCACGCTGCGCCCGAGGACGCACGCGATCCCCTGTGCCTCCAGCGCGCGGCGCAGGATTCGCGCCGCGCCCGGATCGAGCTGCTGGTTCATCAGATGGCCCGCCAGCTCGACGACCGTGACCGCGACACCACGCGCCTTCAGCCCGGCGGCGGCCTCGAGGCCGAGCAGGCCGCCGCCGACGACGACCGCCCGAACACCGGCCGGCGTCGCGGCGAGCGCGTCGGCATCGCGCCAGGTGCGAAAGCTGTCGACGTGGGGCAGGTCGACGCCGGGCACCGGCGGCAGGAACGGGCGCGAGCCGGTGGCGAGCACGAGCGCGTCATACGGATGGCGGCCGCCGGCCTCATCGACGACGCAGCGTTCGTCGACGTGCAGCGCGGCGGCGCCGCAGCCGCCGCGCAGGTCGACGCGGTGGGCGGCGTACCACGACAGCGGGTGCAGCTCGAGCTCACCGGGGCCACAGCTGCGCGCCAGCAGCTTGGACAGCAGCACGCGGTTGTAGACGGGCCCCGGCTCCTCGCCGAGCATGACGATCTTCCACTGCTCGGCGGGCCGGCGGCGCAGCGCCTCCTCGACGACCGCGAGACCCGCCATGCCCGTGCCGACGACCACGAGGCGCTTCGGGCGCGCCGGCGCGCGCTGGCGCGCAGGCTGCTGGCGGCGGCGGACCGCCTCCAGCCGCACGGCGAGCGCCTTGAGCTCGGGCTGGGCGGAGGTCGGATCGACCGCGCCCAGCGTGAGCGCGTTGAGCGCGCCGGCGCCGGCGGCGGAATGCAGCGCGCCCCAGTGAAACGGCGCGAACGCGACGCCGCGCGGCATGTCCTCGTCGCAGCTGACGGTCAGGCGCAGCTCGCCGCGGCGCGAGACGATCCTCGCCTGCGCGCCGTCGTCGAGACCCGCCGCGGCGGCATCGAGCGGGTGGCAGGACAGCGCCGGCTGGCCCGCGGACGCGCGCAGCGCGGGCGAGTGACCGGTGCGCGTCATCGTGTGCCACTGATCGGCGACGCGGCCCGTCGTCAGCAGCAGCGGATACTCGGGGTCCGGTGTCTCGGCGGGCGCGACATGGGGCGTGGGAGCAAAGCGCGCGCGGCCGTCGGAGGTCGGAAAGCGCCGGTCCACATACAGGCGCTCGGTACCCGGGTGCTCGCCGACGGGCTGTGCCGGGCAGGGCCATTGCACGCTGCCCTGGCGGCGCAGACGCTCGTGCGAGACGCCGGACAGGTCGCACGGCCGGCCCGCGGTGCAGGCGGCGAACTCATGAAAGACGGCGGCCGCATCGGGCCAGGCGAAGTCCTTGCCGTGCCCGAGGTGACGCGCGAGGCCGGCGACGATCTCCCAGTCCGCACGCGCCTCGCCGGGGGGCGCCAGGGCACGGCGCACGAGCCCGACGCGGCGCTCTGAGCTCGTCATCGTGCCGTCCTTCTCGGGCCAGGCGGCGGCCGGCAGGACGGCGTGCGCGAGCGACGAGGTCTCGGTCGGATGGTGTGCGTCCTGCACGACCACGAGCTCGGCGCGCTCGAGCGCCGCACGCGCGCGCTGGCTGTCGGGCAGCGACACGAGCGGATTGGTGGCCATGATCCAGACGGCCTTCACCAGCCCCGCCTCGAGCGCGTCGAAGAGCGCCACGGCGGGCAGCCCGGGCTGAGATGAGATTCGCGCGCTCGGGATGCCCCAGTGCGCCTCCATCGCCGCGCGGTCGGCGGCCTCGGTCACATGGCGATAGCCCGGCAGCATGTGCGCCAGGCCGCCGGTCTCGCGTCCGCCCATCGCGTTGGGCTGGCCGGTGAGCGAAAACGGGCCGCTGCCTGGCCGGCCGACCTGTCCGCTGGCCAGGCAGAGGTTGATCAGCGCGCGGTTCTTCAGCGTGCCGACGGTCGACTGGTTGGCGCCCATCGACCACAGCGCGAGCGCCGCGCCGGCGCCGGCGAAGCGCTGCGCCGCCTGCTCGATCGCCGCCGCATCGACCCGGCAGACCTCGGCGGCGCGCTGCGGCGACCATTCACGCGCGACCGCCTGGGCCTGCTCCCAGCCGCTGGTGTGGCGCTGCACGAATTCGCCGTCGAGGAGGCCGTCGCGATCGATCACGTGCAGCATCGCGCTCAGCAACGCGAGATCGGTTCCGGGCCGCACCGGCAGGTGCAGGTCCGACGCGCGCGCCGTCGGCGTCGCGCGCGGGTCGACGCAGATGACGAACGCGCCCTCGGCCTGGCGGTCGCGGATCCGCGACCAGACGATCGGATGGCACGCCGCGGTGTTGGTGCCCAGCAGCAGGAAGCAGTCGGCGAGGGCGAGGTCGGCGTACGCGGGCGGCGGGCCGTCGAAGCCGAACGCGCCCGAGTAGCCGGCGACGGCCGAGGACATGCACAGGCGCGAGTTGGAGTCGACGTTGTTGGTGCCCAGAAAACCCTTGGCCAGCTTGTTGACCGCGTAGTAGTCCTCGGTCAGCAGCTGGCCGGAGATGTAGAAGGCGACGGCGTCGGGTCCGTCGGCAGCGACGATCGCCTGCAGGCGCGCGGCGAGCGTGCCCAGCGCGCCGTCCCAGGTCGTCGGCTGCAGGCGCGCGTCGCGGTCCTCGCGCCACAGCGGCACGGTCGCGCGATCGGGCGCGTGCACGGCGAACGGCAGCTCGAGCGGCTTGCGGCATGTCCGGCCGCGGTTGGCGGGATGCAGCGGGTCGCCGCGAACCGCCGTCAGGCGGCCGTCCTGCACGTCCGCGAGCAGCCCGCAGCCGACGCCGCAGTAGGGGCACTGGGTCCGGGTGCTCGACACTGCTGCTCAGGGTGGGCGTGGGCCGTTTCCCGCCCACGTCAGGGTGATGAACGCTGTGTGAACCTCCCCTGGCGCGTCGGCGCACGCCGCGCAGTCAGGCACGGGCTGCTGACAGCATGTCAGATGCCGCTATATAGTCGCGCCCAATCGGGCTCCGCAGAAAGGATCGTGAAGCGATGAAGGTTGGTCCCATCGACTTGGTCATTGTTCTCCTGACGCTGTTCATCCTCGTCACCGTCGTCGTGCTCGTGATCGGGAACGTCGCCGCCTAGGTACGTGTGGCCTGCAGCGCCGCCGGCCATGGGCAGCCGGCGGCCGCCGACGTCAGGCGAGCTCGGGCGGCAGCGCCTGCGGGCCGTCCGGATACATGAGCTCGAGCAGTTCGGGTGACATCTCGAGCGTGTTGGCCAGCTCGGGTGGCGCGCCGACGACGAGCCATAGCGCGTCGTCGTCGGTGTCGTTGAACAGCTGGCGCACGACGTCGGGCTCGACGAGCACGCTCGAGTGCGGCGCAAGCGAATGCACCACGGCGCCGATTCGCATCCGGCCGGTGCCCGCCAGCACGACGTAGAGCTCGGTCTCTTCGACGTGACGGTGCCGCGTCGATGCCTGACCGGGACGCAGCAGCCACAGCCGCGCGCCAAGCGTCGTGGAGCCGAGCTGCTTGGCGAGATCGGTGTTCTGCACGCCCATCTGGTTGGAGGGGCGCCAGTACGCATCGGCGGCGTGGAGGATCTGCGGCGACATCTCGCTCGCGATCCTACGTCCTAACCCATGAGACCAGAAACGGGTCATTCGCCCGAGTGGCGGGTCGGCTTCGACACACGTCCAAAGACGGCCCACCGGGTCACACGTAGCGTGGGCAAGCATGTCCGGGCACCGGGAATTCGTGCTGCGCACGGTCGAGGAGCGGGGGGTGAAGTTCATCCGCCTGTGGTTCGTCGACGTGCTCGGGCTGCTCAAGAGCTTCTCGATCCCGGTGTCCGAGCTCGAGTCCGCGCTCGAGGAGGGTGTCGGCCTGGACGGATCGTCGCTCGAGGGCGCGTCGCGGCTGCGCGAGCACGACGTCATCGCCCATCCCGATCCACGCACCTTCCAGCTGCTGCCCTGGCGGCCCGACTCGATCGTCGGGCGCATGTTCTGCGACGTGCGCCAGCCCGACGGCGAACCCTTCGGCGGTGACTCGCGGCTCGTGCTGCGGCGCGTGCTCGAGCAGGCCGCCGCGCTGGGCTACACGATGCAGGTGGGCTGCGAGCTGGAGTTCTTTTTGTTCGAGGCGCTGGGCTCCAACGGCGCGGTGCCGGCGACGCTCGACGACGGCGCCTACTTCGACCTGACCCCGCAGGACGTCGGCAGCGACTTCCGGCGACGCACGATCGAATACGTCGAGCAGATGGGGATCCCGGTCAAGGCGTCGCACCACGAGGTCGCCCCCTCGCAGCACGAGATCCAGCTCGCGCACACCGACGCGCTGTCGATGGCCGATGCGGTGACGACGTTTCGCATCGCCGTCAAGGAGGCCGCGCACGAGCTCGGCGCGTACGCGACGTTCATGCCAAAGCCACTCGAAGCCCATCCGGGCTCCGGCATGCACCTGCACATCTCGCTCTTCGAGGGCGAGCGCAACGCCTTTCACGCGTCCGACGCCGAGCAACCGCTGTCAGCGGCCGGACGGGCGTTCCTCGCCGGTGTGCTGGCCCACGTCTGCGAGCTGACCGCCGTGACGAATCAGTGGATCAACTCCTACCGCCGCCTGGGGACAGGCTTCGAGGCGCCGGGCACGGTGAGCTGGACGCGCCGCGGCGCCGCTGCGCTGGTGCGCGTCCCGTCGCGGCGACCCGGGCGCGCGGGCGGGACGCGATTCGAGCTGCGCTCCCCCGATCCATCCTGCAATCCGTACCTCGCGCTCGCGCTGATCCTCGCCGCCGGCCTGCGCGGGATCGAGCGCGGTTACGAGCTTCAGGTGGAGAGCCTCGACGACGCGGCCGAGGGCCCGCGCCTGCCGCTGGACCTGCGCGAGGCGACCGACCTCTTCGACGCCTCCGAGCTCGCGCGCGAGACGCTCGGCGACCGCCTCTGCGACGTCTTCGTCGCCAACAAGCGCCGCGAGCTCGAAGACGAGCGCCGCACCGTGACCGAGTTCGACCGCTCCCGCTACCTGCGCCTGTTATGAGCGACGCCTGGATCTACGGCGAGCAAGGCGGCGAGCTGACCTCGCGGCTGCTCGCCGAGCTGGGCTTCAGCCCGCACCGCGTCGCCGCCAACGGCACGCTGCGCCCGCCCGAGGGTGACAACCGCGCGCCCGCGCTGGCGGTCGTGCTCGCGTCGGGGTTGGAGCGCCCCTCATGCGCCGAGCTGTGCGCGCGGCTCGCGGCCGACGACGCGCTCGGCGAGGTGCCGGTGATCGTGGCGCTCGGCTGTGGCGGGCTCGCCGACGGCATCGGCGTCGCCGAAGGGCACGAGCTGCTCGTCGAGCCGTTCAGCGCCGAGGAGCTGCAGGCGCGCATCGCGCGCGCACGCCGCACGGTCAACGGCATCGACCACGACGACGTCGTCCGCGTCGGCAGTCTCGAGATGAACCTCGCGACCTACCAGGTCGCGATCGACGGGCGGCCGGTCGACTTCACGTACATGGAGTACGAGCTGCTGAAGTTCCTCGTCACCCATCCGCGGCGCGTGTTCTCGCGCGAGGCGCTGCTCAATCGCGTCTGGGGCTATGACTACTACGGCGGCGCGCGGACGGTCGACGTGCACGTGCGCCGCGTGCGGGCGAAGCTCGGCTCCGAGCACGCGTCGCGGATCAAGACGGTGCGCAGCGTCGGCTATCGCTGGGAGGGAACATGAGCGTGCAAGCTCGCTCCGAGGACTGGCTGGCGGCGCTCCCCGAGCGTCGCGGTCGCAGCGGCTACGCCGGCTTTCGCTCGGTCATCAAGGTCGTTGGGACGGGCCCGCGCGGCAGTCGCGCGCTGACCTTCGACGAGGCGCACGCCGCAACCACGGCGCTGCTCTGCGGCGAGGTCAGCCCCGCGCAGGCCGGAGCGTTCTTGATCGCGATGCGGATCAAGGGCGAGACGCCGCCCGAGCTTGCCGGGATCACGCAGGCGCTGCGCGACGCCGCGCGATCGGTGGCGCCTGAATCACCGGCCGTCGGCCCGGGCGTGGCCGGAGGGCTTGGGGGAGCCGGCGGACGTCCGGTCGTGGCCTGCGCCGGCGCCTTCGACGGCATGTCCGAAACGCCGCATCTGTCGCTCGCGGCGGCGGTGATGGCGGCCGCGGCGGGCGCGCGCGTCGTCGTGCACTGCGGTGCGACGATCGGCCCCAAGCGCGGCACCACGCCGGCTGACGTGCTGGCGGCGCTCGGTGGTCCTGCGCGGCCGGATCCGGAGCAGTCGCTGGCAATGCTCGAGCGCGCGGATGTCGCCGTGGTCCATGCGGGCACGGCGATACCCGGCTGGGAGGCGCTCGCCGCGGTGCGCGACGAGATCGGCCTGCGCGGCCCGCTGCACACGGCGGAGAAGCTCGTCGACCACCTCGGTGCGACGCGATTCGTCGTCGGGCACACGCACAGCTCCTACCGCGAACGGATCATCGGCGCGCTGTCGCTGCTCGGCGCGCAGCGTGTGGTCGCGGTGCGGGGCATGGAGGGCTCCGACGTGCTGCGTCCCGGCCGCCCGTCGGCGGCCGACGAACGCGGCACGCTGGACCTGCCCGAGGCGCCCGGTGCCGTGCTGCGCGGCGACGCCGACCCGGAGCTGAGCGCCGGCCTGACCCGCGCGATCCTCGGCGGCGACGACCACAGCGTCGCGGCTCAGACCGCAGCGCTCAGCGCCGGCGTGCGCCTCTATGCCGCCGGCCGCTGCGAAGGCGTTGCCGCGGGCGCCGCGCTCGCTGCCGCGGCCGTCGCCGACGGGCGCGCGAGTGCGACGCTGGATGCGCTGCTCGCAGGCTGACGTGTCGGCTGCGCGACCGGATGGGCTAGCGTCCTTTCGATGACCGTCGAGCAGTTCCTCGCGGCCTTCGCGGCCGAGATCGGCGTGCCCGCTCCGTCGGGCGAGGAGTCAACGGCGCTGCTCGAGGTCGCGTCGATCGCGGCCCACGCATCGCAGCGCACGGCCGCGCCGCTGGCCTGCTGGATGGGCGGCGCGAGCGGCATGCCGATCGCCGAGTTGCTGGCGGCGGCCCAGCGCGTGGCAGCGGACGGCTCCTGACGCGATGGCCGTCTCGATCGAGGAGGCCCGCAGCGCCGTCCTCGAGCACGCCGCGGTGCTCGACGCCGAGGAGGTCTCGCTCGACGACGCCCTCGGGCGCGCGCTCGCCGTCGACGCCACCGCGCCCAACGACGTTCCTCCGTTCGCCGCCTCGGCGATGGACGGCTACGCGATCGTCGCAGCCGACACCGCCGGTGGCTCGGCGCGGCTGGCGCTGATCGGCGAGGCCAAGGCCGGCACCGCCGCGGGGGTGAGCGTGGCGACCGGGACCGCCGTGCGCATCTCGACCGGCGCCCCGATCCCGCAGGGCGCCGACGCGGTCGTGCCACAGGAGCTGACGAGCCTCGAGGGCTCGGCGGTGACCGTCGAGCAGGCGGTCAGGCTCGGTCGCCACGTGCGCCCGGCCGGCGAGGACATCCGCGCGGGCGGGCTGATCGTGCACGCCGGCTCGCTGCTGGGGCCCGCCGAGCTGGGGGTGCTGGCGTCGCTGAACATCCCGCGCCCGAGCGTCGTGCGCCGTCCGCGCGTCGCGATCGTCGGCACCGGCGACGAGCTCACCGATCCGGGCAGGCCGCTGAAGCCCGGCGCGATCCGCGACTCCAACGGCCCGGCGCTCGGCGGCGCCGTGCATCGCGCCGGCGGAGAGCTCGCGAGCCGTCTGCGGGCG
>Ga0136630_1001194_pt1 | contig 10522 bp, 8 predicted proteins | sample AntDrymUQ5682106_2_FD_105496 | JGI IMG/M metagenome (GOLD analysis project Ga0136630, IMG submission 105496) | Polar desert sand microbial communities from Dry Valleys, Antarctica - metaG UQ568 (21.06) | ecosystem: Environmental > Terrestrial > Soil > Desert | place: Antarctica: Dry Valley...
GCCCACGACGTGATGTCGTTGTCGCGCACCTGCCTGCGCATCGCCCGCATCCGCCGCGTGAGGTCGCGCGCATCGGCGTCCCGGGCCGCCAACAGAGACTCCTTGAGTCCGTTGATGTCGTGCGGGTTGACGAGGAATGCCTGCTTCAGCTCGTCCGCGGCGCCGGCGAACTCGGAGAGCACCAGCGCCCCGTCGTTCCTGTGACGGCACGTGACGTACTCCTTGGCGACGAGGTTCATGCCGTCAGCGAAGGGTGTGACGACCATGACGTCCGCCGCCTGGAACAGCGCCGCCATCTCCTCGCGGGGGTACGACGAGTGCAGGTAGTGGATCGGGTGGCGACCGATCCGACCGAGGTCGCCGTTGATGCGGCCCACCCACCGCTCGATGTCATCCCTCACCTCGACGTACTGCTGCACGCGCTCCCGACTGGGGGAGGCCACCTGGATGAAGACTGCCTCGTCGACACTGATGGCGCCATCGACGATGAGCTCGCCGAAGGCGCGCAACCGCTGCCTGATGCCCTTGGTGTAGTCGAGTCGGTCAACCCCCAGGAAGATCTTCCGGTCAGCGCCGATCTCGCTGCGGATCTCGTCGGTCCGCGCCTGGACAGAGCTGCTCATGGCGAGCTCCTCCAGCCGATGGAAGTCGATTGAGATCGGATAGGCACGCGCAGCGACGTGTCGCCCGTCCTCGAGTCTGATCTGGTCGCGGTGGGTCTTGTGGTCAAGGCGAAGCCGGACGAGACGAGCAAAGTTCGACGCTCCGCCGGGCCGCTGGAACCCGACGAGATCCGCCCCGAGCAGCCCCTCCAAGATCTGGTCCCGCCAGGGGAGCTGCTTGAACAGCTCGGTCGGCGGGAAGGGGATGTGGAGGAAGAAACCGATCCGTACATCCGGACGCAGCTCGCGAAGCATCGCCGGGACCAGCTGCAGCTGGTAGTCCTGCACCCAGACGGCGGCATCCCTCGCGGCACACTCCGCGGCGGCTGCCGCGAATCGCCGGTTGACCCGCACGTAGGCGTCCCACCACTCGCGATGGAAGGCGGGCTTGGCGACGACATCGTGGTACAGCGGCCACAAGGTGCCGTTCGACATGCCCTCGTAGTAGCCCTGGACCTCATCGCTCGACAGGTCCACCGGCTTGAGCTTGAACCCGTCGACCTCGAACATCGCTTCGTTGTCGATCGAGGAGCCGGGCCAGCCGATCCAGATGCCCCGGTGCTGGCGGAGGACTGGCTCGAGGGCGGTGACCAGGCCGCCCGGCGACGTACGCCACTCGGAGTTGCCGCCGGCGACTGCAACTCGGTCGACCGGCAACCGGTTGGCGACCACCACGAACGAGCTTGTGGATGAGGCAGCCATGACGCACAACCTACGCGTTAGCGGGCCGGATCACCGGGCAGGGTGCACCCGATCTGACTGCGGATGAGATCTGCCTGGCGCATCAGGGCGAGGCTGTCGTCGAGGGGAACCAGCGCGGACTCGGCGCGCCCTGCACGCAGGCAGCGGTGCACCTCGTCTATCTCGTGGACGTAGCCTTTGCCGCGGACGTCGAACCGGTACGTCGTCTGGCCGGTCTCGTTGCTGAGGCTGAACCCCCGGGACTCGCTGAACCGGGGCTCGAGCTCTATGCGCCCACGGGGCCCAGCGACGAACGCGGAGCACGGTGTCGCTGCCGTCATCGTGCACGAGACGCTGGCCACCGCCCCGTCGGCGTACCCGAGCGCGCTGGTGCAGGCGAGATCGATGCCGCGCTCCGACAACGTCCCGGTCGAGACGATCCGCTCGGGCTCGCCAAGGAAGAGCGAGGCGAACGTGAGGGGGTAGATGCCGATGTCCAGCAGCGCACTGGCTCCCAGCGCCGGGTCGAACACCCGATGCGTGGACGGCACGTCCGGCACGAAACCGAAGTCCGCCGCCGCAGCCGTCACGTCGCCGATCGCACCGGAACCCACTGCGTCCTGCATCGCAAGGACTGTCGGGTTGCACCGCATCCACATGGCTTCCATGAGGAAGAGTCCCGAGGCGCGGGCGGTCGCGACCATCGCTTCCGCGTCGCCGGCATTGAGGGCCAGAGCCTTCTCGCAGAGCACCGACTTCCCGGCTGCGAGACAAAGCTCGACGTTGGCTCGGTGCAGGGAGTGCGGTGTCGCGACGTACACGATGTCGACGTCGGGATCTGCCGCGAGCTCCTCGTAGCTTCCATGGGCGCGCCCAGCACCGTGAGTGGAAGCGAAGTCTCGCGCAGTCTCCAGTGAGCGGGATCCGACTGCGGAAAGCCTGGCGTCCGGCACGAGCCGGAGGTCGGCTGCGAACGAGTGCGCGATGTTTCCGGTCGCGAGGATTCCCCAACGGATGTCTGACACGGGAGCAGTCTGCCGTGCGGTGCGTGGAGCCGTCTACGGACCGTTGTCGACCGAGCGAGCCGCGCCGTGCGCGGCGAATGACAACGGTGTTGTTTGTCGCCTACGATGAGCACACAGGAGGGGCGAGGGCGAACCCGCCGCGAGTGGCACCCAGGAGGTCGACGGATGGACGCTGCGAACGTCTTCCCCGCGGGCGAGTCTGCCCGCGCCGGTGCAGGCCTCTCGGAGCGCGACCAACAGCTGTTGGCCTTCGAGCGGCTGTGGTGGAAGTATGCCGGCGCCAAGGAGCAGGCGATCCGGGAGCAGTTCGCGATGTCGGCCACCCGCTACTACCAGGTGCTCAACGCCCTGATCGACCGTCCGGAGGCCATCGCCTTCGACCCCCTGCTGGTGAAGCGACTGCGTCGGCTCAGGTCAGCCCGCCAGCGGCAACGCTCCGCTCGTCGCCTCGGCATCGAGATCTGAAGGGGCACCGCGTAGTCATGGCGCTTCCCTCCTCCGTCACTCTCGGCAGCCTGGCACTCGTGGTCGCGGCTGGAGTCGGCTTCGCGATAGTCACCTCGGGCGCAGCCGGGGACAGCGCGCCGGCCGCCGCGGAAGCTTCGACCGGCTCAACGCCGACCGTCATCGTCAAGCCGAAGCCCACCACGGCGCCGACCGTCATCATCGAGCCGAAGCCCACCTCGGCACCGAAGCCCACCTCGGCACCGCAGCCCACGTCGGCACCGCAGCCCACGTCGGCACCGCAGCCCACGTCGGCACCGCAGCCCACGTCGACGCCGCAGCCCACGTCGACGCCGCAGCCCACGTCGACGCCGGAGCCCACGTCGACGCCGGAGCCAAAGCCGCCACCGACGCCGGTGATACCCGCCGTGCTCGTCGAGGTCTACAACAACTCCGGCATCAGCGGGCTCGCCGCCGCCAAGGCCGCAGTGCTCCAGGACGCGGGTTGGAACGTCGCAGCCACCGACAACTGGTACGGCGACATCGCCGCCAACACCGTCTACTACCCCGATGGACGCAGGGCTCAGGCGAGCCAGCTGGCCGACGAGATGGGCATCACCCGGTTGCGGCCCGCCGTCTCGCCGATGCAGTTCGACCGTCTGACTGTGATCTTCACCGCCGCCTGACCTCGCGGCGACGTACTGTTCGACCGATATGGGTGAGCCTCGGCCCTGCCCTCGGCTGTCGCGGTTCGAAACCTGCCACCGACGCTCTGCTTCCCGCTGTGACCGCAGGATCTCACGGCGTCCGTCGTGTGGTGTTGACTGGCAGGTGTGCTGACTCCTGAGACGATGGCCGGGCAAGAGGCTGTCGCCGCGATCCTCGCCGACCCCCGGCGGGCGCTCGTCGCGTTCGACTACGACGGCACCCTGGCCCCCATCGTCGCGGATCCGACCACGGCAACGCCCCATCCCGATGTCGCCGCGGCGCTGTCCGGGCTTGCGCCGCTGGTCGGCACTGTCGCCGTCATCACCGGGCGGCCGGCGCGGGCGGCCGTGGAGCTGGGCGGGTTCGCAGGAAGGCCCGGCCTGGAGGATTTGATCGTGGTCGGCCACTACGGCCTGGAGCGATGGAGCGCGGCCACCGGCGGCTTCGAGACGACGGAGCCGCCCGAGGGCCTCGACGTCGTTCGCGCCGCGCTCCGAGGCCTGCTTGACAGTCTGGGCCTCGGGGATGCCGACATCGAGGACAAGAGGCTGTCGATTGCGGTGCATGTACGGCGACTGCCCTCGCCCGAGGAAGCCTTTGCCACGCTGCGAGAGCCGCTCGGGCGACTCGCGCACCAACATGGCTTGACAGCTGAGCCGGGTCGCTACGTGATGGAGCTACGGCCGCCTGGGATGGACAAGGGGATCGCCCTGCGACACCTCGTCGACGAGGTGGAGGCACGAACCGTCGTGTTCGCAGGCGACGACCTGGGGGACCTGTCGGCCTTCGCGGAGGTCGAGCGGCTGCGCGGCGACGGTCGTGACGGTCTGCTCATCTGCTCGGGATCTGCCGAGGTGACGGTGCTGGCGGAGCGGGCTGATCTCGTGCTCGACGGGCCCGCAGAGGTGGCCAGATGGATGGGATCGCTCGTCGAGCGACTCAGCGCCCGATAGCTGCTCGCCTGGCGCGCGTGACCTAAGCCGAGGGCAGTGAGGCGTGGTCACAAGACGAGGGTCTCATATTGCGGTCAGCTGTCCCCATCCGTGAGACGGCACGGTTATGGTGGTGCGAGCTCATCGAGAGGGGCAGAGGGAACGGCCCGCTGAAGCCCCGGCAACCCGTCATCGAGCGCGTGACCCGTCACGAGCCCTTCGACCCGGTGCCAAATCCGACTCGTGGCGAGAGCCGCCTCGAGAAAGATGAGAAGGAGGCCTTGTGAGCACTCTGCTGGACACCCCCCCACTGCGGTCGGCCCATGGCGCGTTCGGTAACGCCCGATGTCTCGCCTGCCGCGCGTGCGGCGCCGAGCAGGAGCTCGGCCCGTGCTACGCCTGCATGGAGTGCTTCGGCCCGCTCGAGGTGGGCTACGAGTTTCCCCGCGTGACGCGAGCCGACATCGAGGGTGGCCCGAAGAACATCTGGCGCTACCGTGACCTCCTCCCCGTCCGCTCCGACATCGCGACGATTCCCAACACCGAGCCCGGCTACACCCGGCTCATCAAGGCAGACAACCTCGCTCGCGAGCTCGGTCTGCAGACGCTGTGGGTCAAGGACGACTCAGGCAACCCCACGCACTCGTTCAAAGATCGTGTCGTTGCCGTCGCGCTCGCCGCCGCCCGTGAGCTCGGCTTCCAGGTGCTTGCCTGTCCCTCGACCGGCAACCTCGCCAACGCGGTGGCCGCGGCGGCTGCCAGGGCGGGCATCACGAGCGTGGTGTTCATCCCCGGCGACCTCGAGGAGGCGAAGGTCCTTACCACGGCTGTCTACGGGGGCACGTTGGTCGCCGTCCGGGGCAACTACGACGACGTCAACAAGCTCGCCTCCGAGATCGCGGGGGAGCGAGACGACTGGGCGTTCGTCAACGTCAACGTGCGGCCGTACTACTCCGAGGGCTCCAAGACGCTCGGCTACGAGGTCGCCGAGCAGCTCGGGTGGCGGTTGCCCCGGCAGGTCGTCATCCCGGTCGCCTCTGGCTCGCAGCTGACGAAGGTCGACAAGGGCTTCGCCGAGCTCGGTCGGCTCGGCCTGGTCGAGCAGACGCCGTACCGGATCTTCGGCGCACAGGCGACCGGTTGCAGCCCGGTGGCGGCGGCTTTCCGTGACGGTCACGACGTCGTACGGCCGGTCAAGCCGGACACCATCGCCAAGTCGTTGGCGATCGGCAACCCGGCAGACGGCCCGTATGTGCTCGACGCGGTCAGGCGGACCAACGGAGCCGTCGAGTCTGTCACCGACGACGAGATCCGCGAGGGCATCTCTCTGCTCGCCCGCACGGAGGGAGTGTTCGGTGAGACAGCGGGTGGCGTCACCGTCGCGACGCTGAAGAAGCTGGTGGACAGCGGGCAGCTAGACCCCGAGCAGGAAACCGTGGTATTCAACACCGGGGACGGTCTCAAGACCCTTGGCGTCATAGCCGATCGGGTGGGTCCGGCCGCCACGATCGACCCGACGTACGCTGCCTTCATGGCCACCGGTCTGTGAGCGTCATACGTCGCGAGGGAGAGGTCGAACGAGATGAGCATCAGTGTCCGCGTCCCCACGATCCTGCGCACCTACACAGGAGGGGAATCCGAGGTCACGGCTGCGGGTTCCACGATGAAGGAGGTGCTCGACTCGCTCGACGAGACCTACCCGGGCATCAAGGGGCGCATCGTGGACGAGCAGGGAGCACTCCGACGATTCGTCAACGTGTACGTCGGCAACGACGACGTCCGTTTCCTCGACGGTCTCGCCACGCCCGTGAGCGACGGAAGTCAGGTCTCGGTCATCCCAGCGGTCGCCGGCGGCTGATCGCACCGGAACGCAGAAAAAGTGGCTGGGACGCGGTAACCGCGTCCCAGCCGAAACCTCGTCGCACCCACGAGGTAGTGCAAACATTAACGACACCCCGGGTCGCGGACAAGCCCAGTCGGAAGAATGACCCATGATGACTATCCGGGTGCGTCAGTGGATGGCCCGTTCGGGCTATGAGTGGCACCCCGGAGCGGATGCACCCAGGATCATGGGCGGCTTGCACTCGGTGAGGTCGAGTGCTAAGAATGGATTAGCACTCTCGCCATGAGAGTGACAACGATTGGCTCGATGAGGGCCGGGGTCGCGCACGGGAAGGGACCGTGACGAGCCGGGTCCGTCCGTCGCGGGCGTCGTACCAATCGATCTTCCAGCCCCTCAAGCGCGGAGGACTCGCGTCCATGCCAAAAATGATCTCATTCAACGAGGAAGCCAGGCGCGGCCTCGAGCGAGGGATGAACACCCTCGCAGACGCCGTCAAGGTGACGCTCGGCCCCAAGGGCCGCAACGTCGTCCTCGAAAAGAAGTGGGGAGCACCGACGATCACCAACGACGGTGTCTCCATCGCCAAGGAAATCGAGCTCGAGGACCCGTTCGAGAAGATCGGCGCCGAGCTCGTCAAGGAAGTCGCGAAGAAGACCGACGATGTTGCCGGTGACGGCACCACCACAGCGACGGTGCTCGCCCAGGCCATGGTGCGTGAGGGTCTGCGCAACGTCGCAGCCGGCGCGAACCCGATGGCACTGAAGCGTGGCATCGAGACCGCGGTGGAGGCTGTCATCGCGCAGCTGTTCACCGCGTCGGTTGACGTCGAGACCAAAGAGCAGATCGCTGCCACCGCGGGCATCTCCGCCGGTGACTCCACGGTCGGCGAGATCATCGCCGAGGCCATGGACAAGGTCGGCAAGGAGGGCGTCATCACCGTCGAGGAGAGCAACACCTTCGGCCTCGAGCTCGAGCTCACCGAGGGTATGCGCTTCGACAAGGGATACATCTCGCCGTACTTCGTCACCGACGCCGAGCGCATGGAGGCCGTCCTCGACGACCCCTACGTGCTCGTCGTCAACTCGAAGATCTCGGCCGTCAAGGACATGCTGCCGATCCTCGAGAAGGTCATGCAGGGCGGCAAGCCGCTGCTGATCCTCGCCGAGGATGTCGATGGGGAGGCCCTGGCGACCCTGGTCGTCAACAAGATCCGTGGCACCTTCAAGTCGGTCGCCGTCAAGGCTCCCGGATTCGGTGACCGCCGCAAGGCCATGCTGCAGGACATCGCGATCCTGACCGGTGGCCAGGTCATCAGCGAAGAGGTCGGCCTCAAGCTCGAGTCCTCCGGAATCGAGCTGCTCGGTCAGGCCCGCAAGGTCGTCGTCACGAAGGACGAGACGACCATCGTCGAGGGCTCGGGTGACACCGACCAGATCTCCGGCCGGGTCAACCAGATCAGGGCCGAGATCGAGAACAGTGACTCCGACTACGACCGCGAGAAGCTGCAGGAGCGCCTGGCCAAGCTGGCCGGCGGTGTTGCGGTGATCAAGGTCGGCGCGGCCACCGAGGTGGAGCTCAAGGAGCGCAAGCACCGCATCGAGGACGCTGTCCGCAACGCGAAGGCTGCTGTCGAGGAGGGCATCGTCGCCGGTGGTGGCGTCGCGCTCGTGCAGGCGACCGCCGCTGCCTATGAGAAGCTCGAGCTGACCGGCGACGAGGCGACTGGCGCTGCCATCGTCAAGTTCGCCGCCGAGGCACCGCTCAAGCAGATCGCCATCAACGCGGGTCTCGAGGGTGGAGTGGTGGCCGAGAAGGTCCGCAACCTGGAGTCAGGTCACGGCCTCAACGCCGACACCGGTGAGTACGTCGACATGCTGGCCGAGGGGATCAACGACCCGGTCAAGGTGACCCGTTCTGCGCTGCAGAACGCTGCCTCGATCGCGGCGCTCTTCCTCACGACCGAAGCCGTCGTCGCCGACAAGCCCGAGAAGGCCGCGCCCGGCGGTGGCGGGGCTCCCGACATGGGCGGGATGGACTTCTAACGACGTTCTCCGCATCATCGACACGAAGGCCCCGAGCACCACGCTCGGGGCCTTCGTCGTCCGGTAGGGGCCGTGCCCGGCCACAGGTCGTGGGGACGGCGAAAGTCAGCTCATGCTGATCCGCCGACCGCACGCTCGGCGTCTGCCAGGGCCTGGGCCGCGTTGACCAGACCCAGATGGCTGAACGCCTGGGGGAAGTTCCCCAGGAGCTCGCCCGTGGACGGGTCGACCTGTTCCGCGAACAGTCCAAGCTCGGTGGCGCAGCATGCCCCCCGAAGGAGCGTCTGCCGGGCTCGCTCGACCTGCCCGCTGAGTGCGAGGGCGTGGGCCAGCCAGAACGTGCACAGGAGGAATGTTCCCTCCGGCTCGGGGAACCCGTCATCGCCCTGGTAGCGGTAGATCAGCCCGCGCTCGTCTCGCAGTCCGTTCTCGATGGCGTCGATGGTCGACAGTAGCCGCGGGTCGGACGGAGGCAGGAAGCCGACGATGCTCATCAGGAGGACGGAGGCGTCGAGATCGTCTGACCCGAACGACTGGGTGAAGGCGCCCGCAGGCTCGCTCCACCCGAGGTCGAGGATCGCGACCCGGAGCTCGTCGCGGGCGACCGTCCACGCGGCAGCCTTCGCGTCCTCCGGCCGGAGCCGCTCCGCCATCGAGATGCCGCGGTCCAAAGCCACCCAACACATCAGCTTGCTGTGCAGGAAGGGCCGGGCCGGCCCTCGAACCTCCCAGATTCCCTGGTCGTCCTCCCCCCACAGTGAGGCCGCAGCATCGACCGCGGCGACAAGGAACAGCCGGGTCGCCTCGTCCAAGTCTCCGAGCTGGACCCGCAGGGTGTAGGCCGCATCCATCAAGGCGCCGTAGACGTCAAGCTGACGCTGGCCCCAGGCGTCGTTGCCTACGCGCACCGGTCCGCTCCGGCGCCAGCCCGCGAGGTGGGGGACCTCTCGTTCAGACAGGTCCCGCTCACCACCGATGCCGAACATGATCTGCAGGTGCAGCCCCCGCTCCAGCTGGGTCGCTGCTGCCCTGGCCAGGAACGCGAAGAAGCGTCCGGCCTCGTCCGGGCAGGCCGCGACGAAGAGACCTTGCAACGTCATACTGGCGTCGCGCACCCACGTGTAGCGGTAGTCCCAGGTGCGACCTGTTCCCACGCCCTCCGGCAGACTCGTCGTGGGCGCGGCGACCACGGCGCCGCTCCGCGCGTAGGTCAGACCTTGCAGCACCACTCCACTGTGATGGACCAGCTCCCGCAGCGGGCCTTCGTAGTGTTGATGCAGGCGCGACCAGCTGCGCCAGGACATCTCGCTGGCCTTCAACCGCCGGCGTACCTTGCGCGGCTTCCATGTCTTCGAAGCCGGGCCCCACGCGTCGCACTGCTGCAGCGCGAACGTCACGTCCTCGCCCTCGTCCAGCGTCAGGGTGCCCGTTGCTCGGGCACCTGTCAGCTGGAGGTCGACCTCGCTGCTCAAGACAAGCACGCTGGCACCGCCGTCGGCGAAAACAACCCCTGGAGAAGACGTCAGGCGGGGGTGTACGAGCCCGAACTCGGGCCGAGGCACAAACTCCACCGTCACCGTGACCGACCCTCGTGTGCACTGGGCGTGTCTCAACAGCACACCGGGGGCGGTGCGGCCCAGCTCGTGCCCACGCTCACGAGCGCCCAGCGCCATTGCGTCGGTGACAACCAGCTCGCCGTCGGGGCACGGCCACGTCGTGTCCAGCACCAGACTGGATGGGCGGTAACGCCAGGTCGAGGTGCAACCGTGGCTCGCCGGGGCGATGAGGAAGTGCCCGGCGTCGTCGTCCAGGAGCCGTGCTAGCACGGGCGAGCTGTCGAATCGGGGCAGGCACAGCCAGTCCACCGACCCGGCGGACGTGACCAGCGCCGCCGATCCGCAGTCGGACAGCAACGCGTGTTGGTGCAGAGGGACGTCGCTCATGGACCCATTCCATCGCACCGGCCGTCCGCAGCGAGGCAATCTGGGTGACGGAAGTGTGACGCTCTGCCCCACGGTTCCTCCGGCCGAATGATCAGTCGGGCGCCGACGGAGTAGTCCAGCAAAAACTAGTCTAGAATACCGACATGAACGCCTCGGCGACAACCTTCGTCGTCTTGGGGCTGTTGGCCAAGCGGCCTGGCTCGGGTTACGACATCGCTGCCCTCGCGAACAGGTCGGTGCGC
>Ga0136630_1001195_pt1 | contig 10516 bp, 9 predicted proteins | sample AntDrymUQ5682106_2_FD_105496 | JGI IMG/M metagenome (GOLD analysis project Ga0136630, IMG submission 105496) | Polar desert sand microbial communities from Dry Valleys, Antarctica - metaG UQ568 (21.06) | ecosystem: Environmental > Terrestrial > Soil > Desert | place: Antarctica: Dry Valley...
CGCTCGAACACGAGCTCGAACCGGCGCCGGTCCTCGGGCGACTTCGCGAGCGTCGCGGCGAGAGCTTCGCGAAACCGCAGCGGATCGGTCCAGCTGACGGCGCCGAGCGCGTGCACGGCGTCGAGCAGCTCCGACGTACCGAGCGCGACACCCTCCCGGCGCAACTCGTCCGCGAGCTCGAGCAGTCGCTCTGTCAGGCCGGACTGCTTCGGCACGGGTCGCACGCTAGAGCTAGGCCTCCGCCTGGCGGCGACGGTACGCCTCGGCCTTCGCGCGGTTGCCGCAGACGGCCATCTCGCACCACACGCCGGAGTGGTTCTTCGTGTGGTCGTAGAACGCCCACGCGCAGGTCTCGCGCCGACAGGCCTTGAGGCGCGCCCAAGAGCCATCGGACATCGCCTCGGCGACTCGCGCAAGGATCTGTCCGATCGCGCCGTCGACTCCCGCGGCGGCGGGTTCGAGCCGCGACGTGCCTCCAGGCGCGAACCGAAGCGCGAGGCCGGCGCGGCGGGCAGCCTGGTCGAGAGTCACCGGCGCGCGGGGGTCGAGCGCACCCCCGGCGTTCGCGACCAGCAGCGCGCGCAGCGCCTCACGCACGTCGATCGCCCGCCTCAAGTCGGGCTCGACGACATCGGCTCCCCGGCCGAGCAGGCCCACCTCGAGCAGCCAGGCCTTGAAGGCGGCCGGCGAGTCGAGCTCCTCCTCGTCGTCCTCGAGGTCGGCGGTGTTGACGAACGCCCGCACGAGCTCGAGCTCGTCGGGTGCCGTCTCTTTCTTCAAAGTCGCCATGTCACCACCGTATGCCATTGACAGGTTATGCATAACCGTCTAAAGTAGTTTGAACGTTATAGCGGACGACAGGAGAGGTCATGCTTCCAACGACGTTCAGTGAGCTTGTGGCCGCGGAGCATCAGCGCACGTTGCGCGAGCAGGCCGCTGCGACGCGCCGGTCGCGGGCCGCGGCTCGGGCGCAGGAGGGCGTGCTCCAAGGCCTGCTTGGACGTCTGACGAGGCGGCACGCGGGGGCCGGGGCCTCTTCGCACGCGAGCGTGACCATCCATCTCGCCCGTCCCGGGGATCTGCCGCTGCTCAGGCGCCTCGCCGAGCTCGACTCGCGGCCGCTGCCCGAGGCGCCGCTGCTCGTCGGTGAGGTGGAGGGGATCCCCCGCGCCGCCCTCGGCCTTCGCTCGCGCGCAAGCGTCGCGAATCCGTTCGAGCCCTCGGCATGGCTCGTGTCGCTGCTCGAGGTGCGCGCGTCGCAGCTCTGGCCCCAGCCGCCGGCGGGCGATGGCGGGACCGGCCTCGCGACCCGGACGGCGGCCCGCCGGCGAGAGCTGCGGGTGGCCTCGTGACCGGTCGCTCGGACGGCACGCCCGAGCAGCGGCTCTTCGGCGTCGCGAGGTTGGACGAGATCGCGACCGTGCCCGACGGCGACCCCGTCGAGTGGAAGCCGGTGCGCCACCACTTCGGCATCGAGGCGTTCGGGGTCAACACCTTCGTCGCGCCGACCGAGGGCGAGCTGGTGATAGAGGACCATGACGAGGTCGGTCCGGACCACGAGGAGCTCTACTTCGTCGCGTCCGGCGGCGCCACGTTCCGGATCGGGGGCGAGGAGGTCGACGCGCCCGCAGGCACGTTCGTGTTCGTGCGCGACCCGTCGCTCGCGCGCCGCGCAGTGGCCCGCGCCGCAGGGACCACCGTGCTGGCGATCGGCGGCAAGCGGGGAGCTGCGTTCGTTCGCTCGCCCTGGGAGCGTCGCGAGCTCGGCGAGCTGTGAGCGAGCCGGCGCTCCCCGCGCCGGCTCGTCAGCTCCAGATCTCCGGCGGCTGTGCGCCCTCGGCGCGCCACGCCTCCCACAGCCTCCTCATGCGGCGGGGATAGGCGCGCGGGCGGTCGGCGTAGAGGCGCATGCCGAGAAAGCGGGCGCGGGCCTGGAGCTCCAGGCGGCGACGATCGATCAGCTCGCGCAGCGGGCGCAGGTCGGCCACGACGCGCCGGGCGAGAGTTGGCTCGGCGAGCTTCTGGTCGAGGACGGCGAGGTCGTGGTCCTCGCCGAGCAGGTCGGCGAGCTCTGACGCCTGCTTGACCTGGCCGCCGAGCACCGCCGGCCACATCGGCTTGACGATCCTCAGGTGGTACCAGAGGTCCTTGACTCGCTTGCGCCATTCGTGCAGGTTCTCGACGCTCGGCTTGCGCAGGACCTGCTCGAAGCGCTCGGCGCCGAGCGCGTAGGCACGGGCGAGGCCGCCGTCGATGACCGCGAACTCGTCGCCGGCGACCGGCCAGTCCTCGATCCGGGCACGTGCGCCGCGCAGCTCGGCGACGACCCCTTCGACCGCTCCATGGTCGGCGGCGGCAGCGGCGCGGGCGCGCAACTGGTCGCCGACCAGCACCGTCCGCACCTGGGCGAACGTCGAGGCCGGCAGCCGGGCGGCGCAGCGTTCGGCGAGGCCGTCGATCGCCTCGACCAGCACGTCGGCGTCGCGTGGCCCCGACAGACGCCGGCCGGCGTCGCGCAGTGCGCGGTTCTCGCGGCGGTAGACGGCAGGCGCGAACGAGTCGCTGACCAGCCGCAGCAGCGCCCGTTCCTTCTTGAGGCTCTTGCGCGCCTCGTGCACGGCGCTGACGGGGTCGTCGTCGGTCGCCTCGGTGAGCTGTTCGATCGCGTCGTCGAGCTGTTCGCGCGCGGCGCGGCGCACGGCCGCCGCCAGGTGCTCGTTGTCGTGAAGGTGGTAGCCCCTCACGCGCGGCGCATCGGTTTGCGCGGGCTGGGCCCGGGCGGCCTGCGCCTGGGGCGGCTCAGGACCGGAGCCGTTCGTGGCGGTCCCGCGCGTGAGCAGCCGCCGCACGGCGTCGGCACGTGCCTGCCCGCGCAGTTGCCTGAGGTGGCCGAGCGCGCCGCCACGGCGGTTTCGAAGGAAGCGAGCGACCGGAGCCGGCTGATGCATCGTTCGCTCTCTACCTCGTCCGGCGCGGGGCCATGCGGCCCGTCATTCGAGCACCAGTGTGCGCAGTCCCACGTGGCCGTCGTTGTCGATCACAAAGTGTGCGTGTCCATCGGCTGCAAGCGCCACGCCCTCGACCCGGCGGACGTCACCGAAGTCGTGGACGCGCTCGCTGCTCACAGAGCCTCCGCCCGCGACCAGCGGCAGCGTGAAGCGTACGTGCTCGGAACGCGCAAGGCCGCCCTCGGGGTGGTCCTCGAGGATGAGGGCGCCCTTGCCGGCGGCGTCGAGGTCGCCGACCACGGCGTCGAAGCGGTCGATGCCCTCGGCGTGGAGCGCTCGGACGCCGGCCGGCTCCTGCGCGCTGCCCACGTCCTCGAGCACCCACACGTTCGTGACGCGCGGCACGGCGTCGGGGTCTTCGAAGAGCGCGTGCACGTCGTCGAGCTCTACGAGAAGGGGGTGTCCCTCGGCGCTGACGGGATAGCGCAGCCCCAGTAGCAGCCGGCCGTCGGCGCGGAAGTCGGCGCCCTCGACGTTTATCGGCTGGTCGGCCGAGGTCACCCGGCCCGACCAGCGCTTGGCCTCGCTCGCCCCACGCACGATCGTGGCGTCGATATAGGCTCGGCGAGCCAGCGGGCCGAGCTCGATCAACTCGACGCCGCCCGCCGCCAGCGCGTCGTTGACCGCGCGATGCAGGCCGAAGCGCAGCCGTGCGATCTCGACCTTGGCGCGGCCGCCGTCGAGCGCCTCGACGAGCGACTCCTCGCGCACGCGCGCCACCCAGGAGCGCCGTGGGTCGAGTGGCCCCGACTTGTCGCCGAACTGCGAGCCGAGCACGACGATCCAGCCCCGCCGCCGTGCGCACGCCTCGGCGTCCCCTGTCCGGCCCGCGGCCTTAGTGGCCCGCGCGGCGATCCGCAGCGCGTCCCAGCCCTCGCCCAGGTCGGCGCCCGCCTCGTGCGCGAGCACGGCGATCGCCTCCTCCACGGGCGCCTGGTCGAGCACGGTCACGAAGGCACGGTCCCAGCCTCGTCTGGCCAGCAGGTCGGCGTCGAACACCGGGCACAGGTCGGAGGCCTCGTTGGGCTCGAGGTGGAGGTCGGTCTGATGCATGCCCTGCAGGATGACCGAAAGCGGCGCACGCCGCTCAGGTCGCTCGATTCAGGCTGTGGTGGTGCCGGCGGCGAGCAACCGGTCCCCAAGGCTCACGCCAAGTCGCGCGGCGACCACGTCGAGATCCGTGCGGTGCTTCACGATGATGCTCATCGTCTGGCGCATGACGGCCTCGTCGAGGTCCTGCGCTCCGAGCAGCAGCAGCGCCCGCGCCCAGTCGATCGACTCCGCGATCGAGGGCGGCTTCTTGAGGTCGAGCTCGCGCACGCGATGCACCACCTCCACGAGCCGGCGCGCGATCGTCTCCGACAGCTCGGGCGCGTGCAGTCGCACGATCTCGAGCTCGCGTGCGGCGTCGGGGTAGTCGAGCCACAGGTACAGGCAGCGGCGCTTGAGCGCCTCGGTCAGCTCGCGCGAGTTGTTGGAAGTGAGCAGCGCCAGCGGGCGCGACCGGGCCTCGATGACCCCGAGCTCCGGGATCGAGACCTGGAAGTCGGACAGGACCTCGAGCAGCATCGCCTCGAACTCCTGGTCGGCCTTGTCGATCTCGTCGATCAGCAGCACGACCGGCTCGTCGGCGGCAATCGCCTCGAGCAGCGGGCGGGTCAGTAAGAACTCCTCGCCGAAGATGTCGTCCTGCACGCGGTCCCAGGCCGTGCCGTCGGCCTCGGCCTGGATGCGCAGGAGCTGCTTGCGGTAGTTCCACTCGTAGAGCGCCTTCGCCTCGTCGAGGCCCTCGTAGCACTGCAGGCGGATCAACCGGCGCTCGGTGGCGCGGGCGAGCGCCTTGGCGAGCTCGGTCTTGCCGACCCCGGCCGGCCCTTCCACCAGCACGGGCTTCCCAAGCTGCGCGGCGAGGTAGGACACGAGCGCCGCCGACTCTCCGGCCAGGTAGCCGGCCGACTCGAGTCCGCGCGCCATCGCGTCGATCGAGTCGAGCGGTGTCGCCACGCGCCAAGGATGACAGCGAGGGCGCCGCCGGGCCGCCGGCGCCTATGAGAGCCCTTGGCGAACGTACCGTACGACCATGGCCCAAGACCCGACCCTGCGCGTGCTCGCCCGCCAGCCGGGCTGGCCGGCGCTCGTCACCGGTGGCACGGTGGCTCGGCTCGCCGACGAGATGTTCTCGGTGGCGGTCGTGCTGCTCGTGCTGGAGCGCACGGGCTCCGCGGCCCTTGCGGGGGCGACCGTAGCGGCGGTCACCCTCCCGAGCCTCGTCTCGGGCCCGCTGCTCGGCGCCTACATCGACCTCACCGGCCGCCGACGCTGGCTGCTCGTGCTCGACCGGCTGGTGATCGCAGGAGGGCTGGTCGCGCTGCTGGCGCTCGCGGGGAGTGTCCCCGGCTGGGTGTTGCCGCTGCTCGTGCTCGCCGCCGGGCTGACCTTCCCGCTCTCGTTCGGCGGCCTCGCGAGCATGATCCCGGTGCTCGTGCCCGAGGAGCTGCTTGCGCCCGCCAACGCAGCCGAGGCGACGAGCCTCAACACAGCGCTCGTGATCGGGCCGGCGCTCGCCGGCGTGCTCGCCGGCTTCCTGGGCGCGGAGGCCGCCGTCGCGACCGAGGCCGCGCTGACGCTCGCCGCGATCCCGATGATCCTGCGCATTCCGTCGCTCGACGGCGAGCGCGGCGGCCAGGGGGGGACGCTGCTCGCGACGGCGCTCGCCGGCATGCGCCAGCTCGCCACCGAGTCGGTCCTGCGCAGCGTGACGGCCACCGGCGTCACGAGCATGGTCGGCTTCGGCCTGCTGACGGTCGCCTTTCCGCTCTTCGCCGCGCGCTCGCTCGGCGTCGACGAGAGCGCGGCTGGCTACCTGTGGGCCGCCTTCGCCGCGGGCTCGATCGGAGGCGCGCTGGCACTGGTTCGACTGCAGGCGCGCTGGCGCTCGGAGGCGATCGTGCTCGCCGGCGTGAGCGGGCTGGGGGCGCTGATGCTGCTGTGGCCGCTGGCGGGCTCGCTCGCGGCGGCGCTCGCGCTCGTCGCGCTGGCGGGCCTGACCGACGGGCCCGCGTTGGCCGCGACCTACGCGGTACGCCAGCAGCGCACCCCGCGCGCGCTCTACGGCCAGGTTTTCACGACCGCCGCGTCGCTCAAGATCGGCGCCTTTGCGGTTGGTGCGGCGCTGTCAGGCCCGGCGGTCGGGGCGCTCGGAGCCGGCGGCACGATCATCGTCGCGGCCCTGCTCCAGCTCGTCGCCGGGCGGTCGGGCTGCTGCTCGCCCGGACGGGGTCGGGGAGGAGCGCTGCGCTCGACTAGACGGTTTCAGGCATCCAGTGCGAGCAGAGCGTCGTCGGCGGTCATGCCCGCGTGCACTACGGCCATCAGCGCCTGCGTCGTGGCCGCGCTCTTCGTCAAGTCGCTCGCGTCCACGATCCCGGCCGCGCCCTGGCGCATCAGCTCCTCGACGCGCCGCAGGAGCTCTTCTTCGCTCTGCGGGCCCTCGACGCGCGCCAGCACGGGACGATCACTCGCCATCTCGACCACGCGGCGGTACTCGCCGACGTCACCCGTCGCCGCGACGGCGACGATGTCGGCGCCGAGCTCCACTGCCTGCCGAACCAGCCGAGCGGTGTCCTCTAGCGCGTTGCCCGGCGCCGTCACGAGCGAAGCGACCATCAGCGGCATGCCGGCGGGCTCGCAGTCCGCCTTGAGCCGGCTCACGTTGCGCAGGCACGCCTGCTCCAGCCGCGGCTCGTCGGGCGCTCGGATCAGGTCGGCTACCACGCAGGCGGCATCCATGCGCACGGCCCGGCCGACCGCGTCGTCGACGAGCTCCGAGTAGAGGAAGCCCGGCGCCCGAGCTGAGTGGGCATTCGTGACGTCGGCGCGCATGACGAGCGCCGGCTTGTCCGGGCCGGGATGGAGCTGCAGCAGCGGCGCCTGCCCGGGCGACAGCTGGACCGCGTCCGGCCCGGCGTCGACAAGCGCGCCGATGACCTTGCGCACGCTCTCGCTCGCGGCCGCCGGGACGACCGCGCCCGCGAGCCCGTGGTCGACCGCGACATCGACGCAGTGCCCGTCGGAGGCGAACAGCCGGTTGTAGCGGGCAAGCACCGCTGGCACTCTACGCCCGTGTGGAGGCGAGGCACGGTCCAAAATGCAGGGAATCGGCATTTCGGATACCTTGCGCGCTCGATGGCGACGGGGGAGATGGGGAGATGAAGCAGGCGTCCGTGGCGACCGCGGAGGAGCTGATCCCCGAGCGGCTCAACGGCTCGCTGGTCCTGCCCGCGCTCGCGCCCGAGGCGAGCGTCGCCCAGCTCACCTACACGGCGCTTCGCAACGCCTTCCTGTCGATGGACGTCTACCACTCGGACGCCGACCTGCGCCTCGACGAGAAGCGCCTGGCCGCCGACCTGGGCGTGAGCCGCACCCCTGTGCGCGAGGCGTTCGCCCGACTCGAGCACGAGGGGCTGGTCCGGATCGTGCCCCGCCGGGGCGCATACCTCGTGCGCAAGAGCAAGGCCGAGATCATCGAGATGATCACGGTCTGGGCTGCGCTCGAGAGCATGGCCGCCCGGCTCGTATGCGAGCGAGCGAGCGACGCCGAGATCGGCGCCCTGCGCGCGCCGTTCGCGATCTTCGAGGGCGGTGGAGTTCGTGCCCGCCTGAACGAGTACTCGGCGGCCAACCTGCGCTTCCACCAGCGGATCATCGAGCTTGCGCACTCCCCGCTGATCGACTCGATGGCCAAGAGCCTGCTCGTGCACGTGCGCGCCATCCGCGGGCGCACGATCGCCGAGGACGACCGCGCCGAGCGGTCGATCGTCGATCACATGCACATCATCGAGGCGCTCGAGGCCCGGCACGCGGAGCTCTCCGAAGGCCTGGTGCGAGACCACGCGCTGCAGCTCGCAAAGCACGTCGAGCGGACCGTCGAGCTCTGATGTCAGATCAGCGTATGATCGCCCGCCCGCACCTAATGCCAGTCGTCACCTCGCTGCAATCGAGCACTGAGGCAGAGGAAGGAGCCCAGCGTTGACCATCAAGACCCCTGTACTGGAAGAAGAGGCACCGCCCGCACCCGACACGTCTGAGCGCACGACGATCTCGGGCGGCCACCTGGTCGCGAAGGCCCTCAAGGCCGAGGGGATCGACGCGATCTTCACGCTCTGCGGCGGCCACATCATCGACATCTACGACGGCTGCATCGACGAGGGCATCAAGATCATCGACGTCCGTCACGAGCAGGTCGCGGCGCACGCCGCCGACGGCTACGCGCGCGTCACCGGTCGGCCGGGCTGCGCCGTCGTGACCGCCGGCCCGGGCACGACCGACGCCGTCACGGGCGTCGCGAACGCCCTGCGCGCCGAGAGCCCGATGCTCTTGATCGGGGGGCAGGGCGCGCTCAACCAGCATCGGATGGGCTCGCTGCAGGACCTCCCGCACGTGACCATCATGGAGCCGATCACGAAGTTCTCCTCGAGCGTGGTCACCACCGAGCGCGTGGCTGACATGGTCTCCATGGCCTTCCGCGAGGCGATGGGCGGCGCACCCGGACCGGCGTACCTCGAGATCGGGCGCGACATCCTCGACGCCGAGGTCGAGATCTCCGATGCGGTCATCCCCGAGCCCGGGCACTACCGCGCGTCGACCAAGAGCACGGGCGATCCGAACGACATCGACCGGCTCGCCGACATCCTCCTCAACGCCGAGACCCCGTGCGTGCTGCTCGGCAACCAGGTCTGGACCTCGCGCGGGTCCGAGGCCGCGATCGAGTTCGTCAGGACGCTGAACATCCCGGCGTTCATGAACGGCGCCGGCCGCGGGACGCTCGCGCCGGGCGATCCGCACCACTTCCAGCTGTCGCGGCGGTGGGCATTCAACAACGCCGACGTGATCGTGATCGTCGGCACGGCGATGGACTTCCGCCTCGGCTACGGCAAGCGCCTGCGCCAGGAGGCGACGGTCGTCCAGATCGACATGGACTACAAGACGGTCGGCAAGAACCGCGACATCGACCTCGGGCTCGTCGGCGACGTCGGGGCGATCCTCGCCGCCGTCACCGAGGCCGCCTCCGGGCGGCGCTCGGACGAGAGCGCCCACAACCGCGAGCCGTGGCTCAAGGCGCTGCGCGAGGAGGAGCAGAAGAAGACGGACGAGCGGCTGCCGAAGCTCCAGCAGGACACGGCCCCGATCCATCCGCTGCGCCTGTGCCACGAGATCAACGAGTTCCTGACCGACAACACGCTCTACATCGGCGACGGCGGCGACATCGTCACGTTCTCGGGCGGCGTCGTGCAGCCGAAGGGCCCAGGCCTCTGGATGGACCCGGGCCCGCTCGGGACGCTCGGCGTCGGCGTGCCGTTCGCGATGGCCTCGAAGGTCGCGCGTCCGGACCGCGAGGTCGTCTGCCTGTTCGGCGACGGCGCCTTTTCCCTCACCGGCTGGGACTTCGAGACGATGGTCCGCTTCGACCTGCCGTTCATCGGGGTCGTCGGGAACAACTCGTACATGAACCAGATTCGCTACGGGCAGATCCAGCGCTTCGGCGAGGATCGCGGCGACATCGGCAACAAGCTCGGCGACGTGCCCTACGACCAGTTCGCGAAGATGCTCGGCGGCTACGGCGAGGAAGTGCGTGAGCCGAGCGAGATCGCGCCCGCCCTGCAGCGGGCGCGCGAGTCGGGCAAGCCGTCGCTGATCAACGTGTGGATCGACCAGAATGCGTTCGCACCCGGGACGATGAACCAGACGATGTACAAGTAAGGAGACTCGCCGATGACCGAAAAGGCGCTCGAGGGCGTTCGCGTAGTCGACATGACCCACGTCCAGGCCGGGCCGGTATGCACTCAGCTGCTGGCCTGGATGGGCGCGGACGTGATCAAGATCGAGCCTCCGGGGCGCGGTGACGTCACGCGCTCGCAGCTGCGCGACATCCCGGATGTCGACAGCCTGTACTTCACGATGCTGAACTGCAACAAGCGCAGTCTCACGCTCAACATGAAGTCGGACGACGGCAAGGAGGTCTTCACCGAGCTGCTGCGCCGCTCGGACATCCTGGTGGAGAACTTCGGCCCCGGGGCGCTCGATCGGCTCGGGTTCACCTGGGAGGCGGTGCAGGAGATCAACCCGCGGCTGATCTTCGCCTCGCTGAAGGGCTTCGGCCCGGGTGCGCTCGAGCAGGCGAAGGCCTACGAGACGATCGCCCAGGCCACCGGCGGGGCGATGAGCACGACCGGCTTCCCGGATGGGCCGCCGGTGTCGACGGGCGCCCAGATCGGCGACTCCGGGAACGCCGTGCACCTCTTCGGGGCGATTCTCGCGGCGCTCTATCAGCGCACCAACACAGGGCGAGGCCAGCGCGTGCAGATCGCGATGCAGGGCGGCATCCTCAACCTCTGTCGGGTCAAGTTCCGCGACCACCAGCGGCTCGAGCACGGCCCGCTCAAGGAGTATCCGAACGAGGAGTTCCCCGATTTCGTGCCGCGTTCGGGCAACGCGTCTGGCGGCGGCCA
>Ga0136630_1001196_pt1 | contig 10513 bp, 6 predicted proteins | sample AntDrymUQ5682106_2_FD_105496 | JGI IMG/M metagenome (GOLD analysis project Ga0136630, IMG submission 105496) | Polar desert sand microbial communities from Dry Valleys, Antarctica - metaG UQ568 (21.06) | ecosystem: Environmental > Terrestrial > Soil > Desert | place: Antarctica: Dry Valley...
GGTGGTGACGTGGGCGGTGTTGGTATCACGGCCCCGCGACATCCCGACGTAGAGCGCGGCCGGCCCGGTCCGGCCGGTGACGACGGTGTGGGTGGTGTCCACGGTGCCGCCCTGCGCGGCATGGACTGTGGAGGCGTAGCCGAGCGCCAGGTGCTCCGCGACGTAGGCGGGCGGGAGCACGAGGCGTTCGCCGAGGACGTCACCGTCGGGGGTGCGGCCCTCGATGACGGCGACCTCGAGTGCGCCGTCGGGGCGGACGGCCTGGACGCGGTAGTGCTCGCGGTTGATCGCGTGGCGGCGGTTGCCTTCGTAGCCGGCGATGGTCCAGTCTTCGGCGCGGCGGCCGCCACGACGGACTTCGACCTCTACATGACGGAGCGGCTGCCGCGACTAGAGCTGGCGCCAGCGGCGAGGCAGATCGTCGTTGCGTAGATCAGCAAGCCGGCGCGCGATCTCCTCGTCAACCTCGGGCGACTCGCCGGCGCGCTGCAGGAGCCAGGTGACCATGTTCAGCTCACGGATCGCCCGCATCGCGGGAAACCCGCTCCAGGTGAGCGGGTCCCATCCGTAGGCGTCCACACAGCGCCGGTACTCGGCGCTGTCCATCCACTCGAAGGCCGAGTAGGCGGCGGCGAAGACGGACGCGTGCCACTCGCGCGGGCCCCACGCGAACGCTTCGAGGTCGATAAGCACGACGGTGCCATCCTCGCGGCGCATGAGGTTGCCGAGGTGTGCGTCGCCGTGGATGGGGCCTGGGTCGAGGTCGAACGACATGGCCTCGTAGGTTCTCCGCAACTCTGAGTGGCGGCCCGTGATGAACCTGCGATCAGGCTCCGCGACAGCATCGCCAGCGGCCTCCAGCCGCCCCAGGACGCGCGGCATCGGGTCGAACTGCGGCAGGGCGAAGGTCGTGGGCTCGGGCAGGTCGTGAAGACGGCGCAGCATCACGGCGAGGTCGGTGAACGTCGGCTTCTGGCGAGACTCGACGACGAGGGCCCACCATGTGACGACCCGCCCATCGATCACGCGAAGCTGGACAGCCTCCTCGGCAAGCCTGACGGCCGGGAGGGCGGCCCTAGTGAGCCAACGGGCCACCTCGACCTCGCGACGAGGAACGTCGGGGTGACGAGCGATGCGGGCGACGAGCGGGTCATGAGCGAGCCGATAGACGGCGTTCTCACCGTGGCGAAGCAACACGGCGTCGGCACTCTCGATGCGCAGGTCGGCGCACGCTGCTGCCAGAATCGCTCTGGTCGATGCTGCGGTGAAGTGGCTTGCAACATCATCACCCCGCGTCAACGGCACGGCTGCAACGGTAGTGCGCCACGTGCTTGCACACCCACAACGGTAGGCGACCTGGCTGCTCCGCGGGCCATGTCGGCGACCTGCTGCCCGCCCGGCGAGGGAATGAGCACTTCGTCCTGAACGTGGAAGCTGACGCCCAGTCCGTGACGTCCTGTGTCATCGCATGCCTGCTGACCTGAGTGACCGTGCTGTTGAGTCGTGGGTCGTGTCGACCCGACGTGTGCCGTTCGTTCCGGCTCTGCTGCGAGAGCTGCCTACTCGAATGGGCCTTCGCAGACTGTTCGCCACCCATCGTGATCAAAGCCAAGCTGTGAGAACTCGCAAGGAACGCACAGGAGACCCTCAGGAGTGACCGAGGACACCCAGATTGGCCGACCATGCTTGTCGCAGTCGGGTCATTGGTCCGTTCGCGAGGGGTGCGTGGTCATGCCTGCTCTGTCTCTGATGTTCGGTTCCATCGGCTCGCTGCTGGTTTTGGTGAGTGCCGTTGGAGGCGGGATTACCGTCGCCCGGGCCAGGGTGCCGCGGATTGATCCGACATCTCGGGTCCTCAGCGGAACGGCCGGGACGTTGCTCGTCGCGTTGGCGATGGTGGCCGCGATGCTCGCTCTGTTGCTCCACTCTCCACAGGACCCCGCAGCACGGATGTGGCCCACGCCCGTCACCGACCAGCCGGACCAGGAAGGCGTGGATGTCGGGCCGGGTACTGACCCCAGCGTGGTCGCCATCGCGGCTCTGCACCGGCGTCAGTCTTTCCGGATGCGCTCAGATGGGCCGAGCTTCTGGCCTACACGCTGCTTTCATGTGACCTGATGGGGGCGGGGCACAATGGTGTCGAGATTGTCTCGGAACTGCGGGGGAACGACATCACGACCGAGGACGCGCGCTACCTCGTCACAGTTGCAGTCGGTACGGTCTACCCGGGCTCGGGCGTCCCTGCTTCAAGGCCATAAGCGCTCATCACAGGCAGCGGTTCGCCTGTCCGGGAGAGCGACAAGATCGCCTGGAGACTAAGCAAGCGGCCTGACCCAGGCGTCGAAAGCGACGCTGACCTGCGGGATCGTTCTCCGTTAGTCAGCGTCGTTTTTCGTTGCCGGGTGGCCTTCCATGGCCCGAGGACGGCCCAGACGGCCCAGGGCGGCCCGAGTCGCCATCTTGACTTGATCGACGGCGGCCGTTGAGGTCTGGCTGTGGCAGTCATTTACAAGATCACATATCCGAACGGGAAGATCTACGTCGGGCAGGATCGAACGAGCACGCTGAACTACTTCGGGAGCGCGGACAGTCGCCTGATCGAACAGGACTTCACCGCGGAGCAGTGCCGGGACTTCACGATCCGCAAGGAGATCCTCTGGGAGTCGGACACGGCGTCACACTCGGAGATCACGACGGCTGAAATCGGATTCATCCGCGACCTGCGGTCCAACGACCCGACCGTTGGATACAACCGTTGGCCACGACTAGCTCCGCCTGCCAGCGACGAGACGACAGGCCGCGGTGTTGTTTGACTGCCAGGCACTGACATGTGCGCGCTGACGGGCGCCGGTGCGACGTGTGTGCAGTAGCGAGTCCGTCGCGGTCCGGGCAGATCCGTCCGCCATCGGGTCGGTTGTCACTCAGATAGTCACCCGCCGGAACCGCAGGATCAACCGCGTGCGCACTGAGCTTCCGAGTAACGGTTCGTAGCTCTGTGTGACGTCTCGTTGGTCGGGGGCGCGCCGGACCGGGTACGACGAAAGAAGCGGAACTCCCGCTATGAAGGTGGTCCTACCAAAGATCATCTTCAAAAGGAGTTCCGCGCGCGCTGTGAGTGTCACATACGAGGCCGTGCTCGACGTGTCTGCCGACAGCGTCGCGTTCGTGGCAGGCCTGCTCGCCTGCTCGACGGCGAGCGGGCCCGGCGAGGAACCCGCCGCAACACCCGCCGGCTCTCGACTGGGACCCAGGCGGTGCTGGTGCTGCGCTGGTTCCTCGACGACACCCCGGATGTCGCAGCTGGCCCGCGACAACGCAATCTCGACCAGCACCGCCTACGAGTACCGCGACGAGGGCATCGCCGTGCTAGACACCGTGCGGCCGTCGCTGCACGGGGCGTTGCTGGCGGCCAAGATGGCCGGTCACAGCCACGTCATCGTGGACGGCACGCTGATCCACACCGACCGTAACCGCCGCGCCCGGCCCGACCGCCGCTGTCGATCTGTGGTGGTCGGGCAAGCATCATCACCACGGCGGCAACATCCAGGTCGTGTCCGCCCCCGACGGCTGACCCTGTGGACTTCCGCAGTACGCCCTGGTCGCGAGCACGACACCACCGCCGCCCGCGCCGACCCTGCCCTGCTCATCGAGATCGCCGCCTGGGTCGCCGACGGCCGCCCCAGCCTGGCCGACCTGGGCTACCAGGGCGCGCCCGACATCTTCACCATCCCGTTCAAGAAACCCAAAGGTCAGCACCTGACCGTCGACCAGCAGTCGTTCAACGCCGTCCACGGCGCCCTGCGCTGCCTCGGTGAACGCGCGAACTCCCTGCTCAAAACCACCTACAAGGCGCTGCGCCGCTACCGCGGCTGCCCCTGGCGACTCGGCGACACCGTCGCAGCCGCGCTGGTCCTGTTACACCGCGAGAACGCCCGAACCACGTAACCGCAAACCAGTCACGCAACGCGACATACCGTTACCCGGAAAGGCTCAGTGAATGATCAAGGCAGATTCCTTGCTTCGACTTGCAGAAACCAGCCAATGAGCGGGCAAGAAGTTAATTGATCTACGGCCAGCATCTAGCGACGAAGCTCCAAGATTCACCGACTTCGGCCGGGTTCAATAGTCCGCGCGCGCCGGCATCCTTTGTCGCCGACAAAATTACGCGGCCCAGCGCCTCGCGGCCAAGCATCGGAGCTTCGTCGAAGATCGGACGCCAGTCGCGAACCCATGAAGGGTTGACCCGACCTGCCGCCACCTTAGAAAGGCTCTCAATGCGACGTCGTCTATCCGAGATCGACAGTGCAACACCTGCTATGCGATCAAGATGATCGCCTCCAAGAATAGGCACGAGTGCGCTCACCGCGGCCGCTTTCAAAACATCATCGCCACTACCGTCTACCGCCAGGATCATTCGCTCCGCATCGTCGTCATCAACGCCACTGCCATCGCCACTCTCGACATATGCTAGGTCGACAATGAGCCTCAGGCGCAACATTCCGCCGCCAACAGTAGTCAGCTCCGCATCCTGGCTTTGGCCGGGCGACCGCCTTCGTCGACTCACGTCGTTTAGGAAGACATGGCAGCGGTCGAGTAGCTCTTTTCTGTGTTCGCCAATTGACTTCCTCATTAGATCGACAAGAATGAAGTACTGATCCTTCCAGTCTTCTACGAGAGCGACGGCATCTAGAGCGGTTTCCATGTAGTCAAGACCAAGCAATGGACAATAATCCGCCAGAACGCGAGCTTTGCGCCGAGGGTCGAGATTTGAACGATGTAGAGCCGCGACGGCCTCGTCTGCAAGCCGACGTTTCTCGGCACCCTGCGACGCGCAAGCAAGGATAAATGACCCGCGCAGGACTAGGTACGCTGATTCAACTTCTGTCAACTTAGCCCGCAGCACACCGAAGGTATAGCTGTCCGGCCAACGACTGACGATCGCTACCAGTGCACGCATACACTGGTACGGACTCGAAATTTGAGCCGCTTGATCGCGCAGAGTTTGCATGCGAATTTCCGGAAGTACTGCAGCCGCACGTCTGACAAGGTCAGCGCACTGGTACGGTTGTCTGGTTGCAAGCGAGCCTATAATCGCCAGCAGCTCGCTGGAGTATTCGTGCGTATCCTCCTCCCAGCCATACGACTCACCAAGCGCCAGGATTAGACGTGCTCTCGCAAGCCCACCATCTACGTTCGCGGCACTTCGCTCGTCCATCTCTTCGTTTGCCCCCGATCGTTCCGTATCTCGCTTGCCATGGATGGCGGACCCAGCAGATGATAGGACGACTGATTCAGACAATGACAATTCGCCCAGAAGGCCAATCTGCCCCTCCTCAGAGCGCGAGTATCGGCGATCTCCACGGCGGGCAACCTGCATGGCATAGGAGATACTCTCCCACGGGATGTCTGTCAGCAGATCCGCAATGACTTCAGCTCTGATAAGGTGTGGCTCGATAGCTGCTGCGAGCTTAAGACACTCCGTGGACAACTTGACCCGGCCAATCGTGTCGAGTTTCTCGCCAACACGCCGCAGCGCAACGATGCTGGCTCGGGTATCCTTGAACAGCTTGGCCGTATCCAATAGACGGGAGTGCACAGCGTCTATGAGTACCCCGTGGCACCGCTCAGCGATCAGCACAAGCAACCTGAACCGACTCTGTGGCTCAGACTCACGCTCGGCCACTTCAGCCACTGCTGCGAGAGTCGCGTCTGGCAAATAGGGCAGAAGAGCCGCGAGACTGCTACTCTCAACCTCTGCCTGACTAGACAACTCTCTAAATGCCTTCATAGCCCAGCTACGTACGTCTTCAATCTTCGCATACGCCAGGAGGTCGTCATGCTTATTAGCGTCAACGATATCGGCGAGAACTCGTAATGCAGCCAATCGCCCGCGTGCATCGCTCACAGAGGCCGCGTATTGTAGCTCAGCCTCAATCACTTCATTGCGCATAGTGGCGGCCATGCGCCATGCGAGCCTTATGATTCGGGAGACACGATCTAATCCGCGGGAGTCGGCTCGGGTGTGGGTGACCAGGCGCTGAATATTTGTCGTAAATCCTGGCGCCTCTTCATCAAGCAACAAGAAGTCGAGTTCAAAGTGATGCTGGTCGCCTACGACTGCTCTTATGCGTCCTTCATATTGACGCAGCAAATCCCGACTTAAAGCTGGAAGAATCCTAGGCAGTTCTTCTGCCCGGTCGCTACTCAGGAGCAAGTCCGATTGATCAAGGAGCTCATTCAGCACGAGGCTTAGCGCATGGTCTCGCTTCGGAGGTGGAAGGACCTTCGCGGCGGCGGTAACCCCAGAAACCAACTGCCACGTCTCACTGGAGCGCATTGCCGCGTCGACAGCCAGGTTGGCGATCTCCACTCGATCTTCTTCACGATCGATCAGGGCCGCGATATCTGCGAGTTTGAAAGCTCGAACATGAGAATAGAATTCGTTTCCGACCGCGGCTAGCGCGGCCACGATGTAGCCATCGCGCTCAACGCCCGACGCCTCCTCTGCCTTTCTGTACAAGATTCTTTCAACGTCACCCCCCGCACCTAAAATGTCAGAGAATAGCTCTTCGACATCTGCCGACAGGGTCTCCGGCAAAGCAGTAATAATCTCCGATAAATCGAACGCTGCCCGATCTATATCTCCGAAGTCCTGTCGAATAGATCGGAGCGCCTCCTCGCATATCTCTCGGTGCACTTCTGCTTCCAGCCCGACCTGGGCTAGCCGACCAAATACTCGAGCCCGTTGCCATGCTTTCGGCATGAGCCGGCAAGCTGTGATCACCTCTCGCAGTACGACATCGTCTGACGCGAGGCCAACCTCGACTATTTCTGTCATAAGCCAACCTAGATGCTCTCGATCAAGAACATTACGGTCTGCGAGAAGATCGTGTAGCAACGAGTGTCGAGTTCGCTCATCAAGATGAGCGATGACAGGCTTCAGAAGCCTTAAGCGTTCACTAGGATCTCGTATTCCATGCGCAAGTTCATAAGCCAATAATCCTATAGCCCCTGCGCGAGCGGCCGGCGCTCGCTGCGCAATGCTAGAAATAAATGAGACGAGGTCGGCAAGGGGCGGGGTTAGACTCTCTAGTTCTCGCCTCATGTAATCTAGTTCCCAGCCTCCTCCGAAACCTCGACTTGTCATATGCCTGCGGCTGCTGGCAGTAATTGGAGCGTTCGTTTCAAGGAACAAAGAGTCCCCGCCAATATCATTGTGCAGCGCTTCGATCACGATGTTCCGGACGCGAGGTATCAGACTAGGCGAGCATCTGGCAGCGACGCGTAACAAAACCCCGAACTGACTCCTCATGTCATCGGGCGCAAGTCCGATGATCTCCTCCTGCAAGCGGTGCCTAGTGCCGCTGCTTTCAACCATCTTTGCCATGATTGACAGTGCACACGCCCTGTCAGCCGCCTGCAAATTCGCACTTCTGATGGCGTCGATTATTTCGCCGGCTGCATCCGGCGGCGAGCTGTTTAGCAGCTCCTCGACTGGGCGGAACTGCCACACACCTCGCCCTGTGTCATTGTAAGCATTGAGCACGTGCAAGATCTCCGCACAGAACGCCTTGACGGGAAGTCCTCTTGCGACTGAAGCGATGACCCTACATCGCGGGCCGAGTTCCAACGTCCGAGCCAATTCAATGAGTTGACTCACCACTTGCTTGCGGAGGTTCGGTGCTAGCGATGCTGTTAGCCTCGCGATATCCCAGCCATTGGCGCTGTCTCCGACATGTACAAGCAGTGGGCCAAGAAGGTCCGCATTAAGCCTCGGCGCCAGGACTGCAGCAGCAAATGAGTTCATCCCTCGGGCTCGCATTACGAGGCTGGCCACTTGGCGTAGTAAGACATCAGGAGCAGCTCGAACGAGATCCGCTAGCAATAGGTCCAGCGAGTTTTGTAAATTCCTCCCTGAACTTTGCGCGACGGATTTCGTCTGGACATCAGCGATCAGCCCACGGACGTAGGGAAATATCGTGATATATATGACATCCGGGATTTCACTGAGGATTGAGCGCAAGTAGCTTATCCGCTGATCTAGATCTTCCATAACGTCAAGCTGCGCTAGCGTCGTCCAAGGGGACCAGTATCCGCGCTTGACAAGCTGTTGGACTACTCTTGGAATCGGCCGGTTCCTGTAGTCGCTCAGAGAGGCGCGGATTAGCGCATAGTAGACTTCTAATCCTCTGGTTTGAGCCGACGGGTGTCGTGCTGATTGCGAAAGCTTCGACGCGATATCAATATCACTGAGATAGTCCGCCGGGGATCCCAAGATTTCATGCGTGGAAAACCAAACATTGATTGTGTAGCTCGAATGCTGTTGGTTCGCCTCATAGATCCACGCCATCTGGAGCAGTCGATGAATGAGTGCGTATTTATGAGCGCTGGCCAGAATTGAAATTGCCGCCTGAAAGCCAAAGGCGTGATCCTCGTTTTGTGTCGATATAGCCTTCAGGCCAGGCAGGTTGTTGTTTAATCCGCCCCAGTCCATAAAGTATGTACTTGCAAATTTCACTCTAAGACGACGGTGCTCACTTTCGGGTCGAGTCGAGTCCAAATACGCCGCTAGTATGTCGTGCACTTCAGGTATTCTGTTTCCATGTACCCTCGTAAGCAGCGAGCGGCGCGCGAACTTAATTAAGGTTCTGCTCGCTTCGGCCGAGGATATGTTCCTTAAGGCCCATAGGCGGTATATGGCCGGACGGGGGATCAATCCCCGCCCGCCAAGTACTGTTAGATCAGTTAAACACTCTTGCTCAGTATAGGTAAGTGAATCGATGCTGACCTTGAGCGCGGCGTTGACCGAGGTGTAGCTGTAGCCCCGGCTCCTGATACTAAGGTCGGTAATGTCGTGCTGCCTAACCATTGCTTCAATCTCATGCCACTGGTATCCATCGGCGATCATGCCACCAAAGGCCGCTAGCGCAAGCGGCAGACCGCCGCAATATTCAGCGATTGCAGATACGCGTGCGGGTAGGGAATCGCGATCTAGCTGGGAATGAACTGCAATAACATCTAGTGCAGACCTAGTGTCCATTGGTCCGACCTCGATGACATCCGCGTCGCTATAGACGGCATCGGCCGAGCGGGTGGTCACCAATAGGTGGGCGCCAGGGGCATTAACAGTGAAGGCACGAACTACGTCTAGGTCCCAAACGTTATCCAGGACTATCAGACTCAACGCGTCACGAAGGATATGTTCCAGTAGCCTATTTCCGTCTGTCGCATCAAGAATCTCAGGATCTAGGCCAAATTGCCGTGCAACAAACAGCTGCAATGATTGAATATTTGGCGTCTGTCCAACGTCGATCCAAACAATGCCGTCACGGTAATAATCGCTAACTGTATTATCGCGAAGGAATGCCTGCGCGATAATTGACTTCCCTGCGCCCCCCATTCCTATTAGCGCAGCTACGCAATATTCGCTATCCCGCCTTTCTGACGACTCAAGCAACTTAGACTTTAGAAGGTCTAGGATCTCGGTTCGTGGAGAATAGCGCTCGTTGAAGAACGGAAGCGATCTTGGAATTCGTGTCGGCCGGAGGGTTGACTCATAAGACTTCGGGCCTCCACTGACTTGTAAAGAGATTGCATTCGCACGAACATGACTGAGTCGGATGTCTACAGATGGTTCGCCCTGTAACGATGCGGCAGCGGCGGGCTGCGTTGCCGCTACTGAGGGTCATTGCGCTGCATAGAGCCCGATCGAATTCCTTCGATCTCTATATCGCCCGTGAACTCACCGCGCGAAACTCGAATTGCCCCACCTTCTGCTATAACATCCGAAATACGTAGGGCTGCTGCTCGCACATCTGAGAGGTCGATGGCAAGCACCTCCGCGGCGCTCGAGATTTCTGCGTCGCGCGATTGGAGCACAGCGCCAATAGCTTCAGAAAGTTCGGCGTCCACGTCGATGTTGGCCCGGACGAGCTGTTGTTCCAGATCGTCACGCTGCTCGTTCGACAACGACTCCTGCTCAAGATTGTCTAGATCGATTTCGGGGTGTCGCCGTAGAAGTAGGCGCTTTAGTGAGCTATATGCGTCCGCCACGGCCGTCGATGCCGTCTGCTTTAGTCCAGCGGCGGCGCCGAGCGCAAGTGCAGAGACGAGCACGGTAAGGGGGTCCACCACTTGATCGTCGTGCAGCGACTGCCAGACGTCAAGTCCGGCTGACAGAAGGAGCGAGACGGACACTGGGCCGCCCGTGCTCATCACACCATGCCGCACCCCGCCGCCTCCCCCGGCCGCCGCTCCCCCCGCCGCCCGGCCATCTCGGAGACCTGCCCGCCCGGCGAGGGCATCAGCACGTCGTCCCGAAGGTGGATACCGCGCCTTCGACCGGCGGATGACGTCCGTGTGCCGACCCGTGCGCCTGACCTGCGCAGCGGTCGGTGGGCCTAGCGGCCTTGGTCGCTAGCGGCCTTGGTCGCTAGAAGTTTGAAACTTGAGCCAAGTCCTCACGCGGTCATGCGGGCCTCGGCGATGTAGTCGGTGATGTGCCGGTCGATCA
>Ga0136630_1001197_pt1 | contig 10510 bp, 6 predicted proteins | sample AntDrymUQ5682106_2_FD_105496 | JGI IMG/M metagenome (GOLD analysis project Ga0136630, IMG submission 105496) | Polar desert sand microbial communities from Dry Valleys, Antarctica - metaG UQ568 (21.06) | ecosystem: Environmental > Terrestrial > Soil > Desert | place: Antarctica: Dry Valley...
ACGTTCAGGCTGCGGGCGAGCTCGACGGTGGCGTCCGTTGAGGCATCGTCGACGAGGATGATCTCGTCGACGACGTCGCGCGGGATGCCGGTGAACGTCCGCTCCAGCGTGCGGGCGGCGTTGCGGGCGGGCATGACGACGATGACCTTGCGGTCCTCAAACACCGCGCGCCTCGACGGGGGCCGCGCGGTCGGCGCGGTCAAAGTCGCCCAGCACGACCGTGATCCTATTCAGCGGGGCCGTACAGGTCGTATCCGGAGATGTCGTCCCCGATGATGCGTGCGCGCGGCGTGATCGCCGTCATGCACGCCTGCAGTCGGCGCGACTCGGCCTCGTCGACACCCAGCGTCGAGACGGGGGAAGCTTCGATGCGCACGATGATCAGCCAGCCTCTGCGGGCGCGCGCGCGGACGTCCTCGCAAGGTTCGGTCCGCGGTACGAGCGAAACCTCGTGGCGTAGCCGGTCGCCACCAATCGGCGCGAACGTGTAGGGGCCCATCGCCACCGGACGGGAGTCGTCGTTGTAGCCCGGCTGCAGGCGCAGCGCCGCATACAGGCCGGGGTAGCCGGGATAGGCGAACGTGGCCGCGTGGCGCTCGGCGTAGCCCGGCGCGGCGGCCGCGAGCCCGAGACCGGCGAGCACAACAAGCAGAGGGGCGACCCAGGCGACGGACGGCGGCCGCCGCCTGCCGATGAGCAGCGCCGCTCCGGCGCCGAGCACGGCCGCCAGCACCATTGTCTTCCAGGACGGCACGAACGGAAAGCCCATACCAGCAAGGCGGACGAGCGAGACGATCACCGACACGGCGAAGACGACGATCGCCGCCGCGCGCAGCCGCGGGTGCTCGCCGCGGGCGCTCAGCGCGATCGCCGCCGTGGCTGCCAGCAGCAGCGGCAGCATGTAGCGCGTCGTAGTGATCGCCAGACCGGTCGACTGATCGATGCCGGTGTACGGGGCGTTCATCCACAACAGCACGGCGAGCGCCGTAGCGCCGGCCAGCGCCAGTGTGAGTCGCGAGCGGCGCACGAGCGCAAGCACGAACGCGGCCGGCAGCAGCAGCAGTGCACCGCCGAGGAACTCGGCGTATGCCCCGGTACGACCGCGCAGGACCTCGGCCGGATGCGAGATGAACGAGGCCTCGATCTCTTTCAGCTTGGGCGGGACCGGATCGCCCCACGACGTCGACACGAACGGCCACAGCGGCGAGCCGTGCTCGATCAGGTTGCGTAGCGGCCAGATCGCGCAGACGATCAGGGCGACCAGGACGGCTGCGGCGAGCGGGGCTGCATGCGTGCGCAGCGCGCCACGATGGCGCCACGCCGCGAAGCCGAGCACCAACGCTGCGAGCAGGATCGGCGTCGTCTTCGTCCCAACGGCCAGGCCCGCGGCGATGACCGCCGGCACGAGCAGCAGCGGCCGCGGGCCGCGAGCCCGTTCGGGCACAGGCAGCGACAGCACGACGAGGGCCGCCGCGGTTGCCAGCCACGCCGTCGCCGACAGATCGTTGAGGGGCCCGCCGAACTGCCGCGCGCCGACCGGCAGCGTCAGCAACGCGGCGACGCCGAGGGCGGCGACGAGCGCCGGCACGTCGAGGCTGCGCAAGCCGGTCCAGATCGCGATCGCCAGCAGCGCGGCGAACGCCGGCGTGACGATCGACGCGATCACCCAGGACTGCGACAGCCCGAGCGCCCAGCCGACGAGCACCTCGTAGGTGATGGGGTAGTTGCCGACGGGCATCCCCTCGACGATGCCGACGACCGCGCCCGGGTTGCCCGAGTGCCGCCACGACCCAGGCAGTCCGAGGTGGTAGACGGCGCCGTCGAGGTCGAGGAACGGGTGGCGCAGCTGCCAGACGCACAGGCCCACGCCCATCGCCGCCAGCGCCAACAGGCCGATGCGAGTAGCGGGCGCCGCCTTCGTCCACCAGTCGGCGAACTGCCGGCGCGGGGCGGGGTCATCGGCCACCAGCAGCCGCGCCGCAACCCACGTCAAACCAGCACCGGCGGCCAATGCGAGCGTCGACCCGCCGAGGTCCAGCAACCCCAGGCCGAGGGCCCAGATCACCGCCGCGGCCGCGGCGAGCGGGGCCGCCGCCACCACGAGCTCGAGGCCGCGGGCCCCGAGCCGGCCGGCCAGGCGCAATCCCGCACCACCCAGCGCCGCCACCGCCAGCGCGAAAACGACGTGGTGTGCCACGATCATCGCGCGGCATCGTAGCGGTGCGCTGCGCGCGCCAACGGCAGGCGGGAGCTACACGACGAGGCCGTGGCGGACCGTGTTCTCGGTCACGACGCGGGGCTGCACGAAATGCAGCAGGTAGTCCCGCCCACCAGCCTTCGTCCCGGTTCCCGACAGCCGGTTGCCGCCGAATGGCTGGCGGCCTACCATCGCGCCCGTGATCGCGCGGTTGATGTAGAGGTTGCCGACCGGCGAGCGGGCGACGACGCGGTCGACCGTGCGCGGATTGCGCGAGAACAACCCGCCGGTGAGGGCGACCGGCAGCGCGTCGACGCGATCGCACGCCTGCTCGGCGTCACGCACGGCCTCGACGGCGAGCAGCGGCCCGAAGATCTCGTCGCGCAACAGGTCCGAATCGGGCGGCAGGCCGGTCGCAACCATCGGCGCGCAGTACCAGCCGTCCTGCGGCACGTCGCGCGCGCCCAGCGCGGGCGTGCCCTCACGCGCCGCCAGCTCGGCGTAGCGGCGCACGCGGTCGCGCGCGGCGCGCTCGATGAGCGGCGGGACGTCGGTGGCGAAATCGTCGGCGGGGCCGATCTGCAGGCCTTGCACCGCGCCCGCGAGTCGCTGCACGAGCACGTCGTGGATGGACTCGTGGACGAGCACGCGGGCGGCAGCCGAGCACTTCTGCCCGGCGTAGCCGAAGCCCGACTCGACGATCGCAGGGACGGCCTCGTCGAGATCGGCGTCGGAGTCGACGATGACGCAGTTCTTGCCGCCCATCTCGGCGACAACGCGCTTGAGCTGACGCGCGCCGGGACCCAACTGCGCCGCCGTGCGCAGCAGCTGCAGGCCGACCGCGCCCGAGCCGGTGAACGCGATCGTCGCGACGTCGGGATGCTGAGCGAGGGCAGCGCCGGCACCGCCGTCGCCGGGCAGCAGCGCGATCGCGTCGGCGGGCACGCCGCCCGCACGCAGCGCCTCCACCACGCGCAACCCGCAGCCGGGCGCCTGCTCGGCGGGCTTGAGCACGACGCTGTTGCCGGTCGCCAGCGCGGCTGCCGCCATCCCCATGGGGATCGCCAGGGGGAAGTTCCACGGCGCGATCACCGCGCAGACACCGCGTGGGACGTAGTGCAGCTCGTTGCGCTCGCCCGGCGCCTGCAGCAGCGCCGGTCCCGCGTCGAGCTCGAGCGCGCCGCGGGCGTAGAACTCCAGGAAGTCGATCGCCTCGCAGACGTCCGCATCGGCGTCGGCCCACGGCTTCGCGGTCTCGCGCAGGGCCAGGGCCGCGAGCTCGGCACGGCGCTCGCGCATCCAGGCGGCGGCGCGCCGCAGTGCCGCCGTGCGCTCGGCGGCGGGGACCGCAGACCACTGCGCGAAGCCGCGCCTCGCGCTCGCAACCGCGGCTGCGGCCTCTTCCTCGGTGGCACGCGCGGCGAGCGCCACGACGCGCTGCGGATCGCCCGGGTCCGTGGAGACGAGCTGCTCGCCGTCGCGGCGCTGCTCGCCGATCCAGATGGGGACGTGCAACGGCAGATCGAGCCCGGCAAGCGCGTCGGTGAGCTGCGTCCGGGCAGCGACCCGCCGCAGCTCGAGAACCGGCTCGTTGGCGAACGGGGGAAGGCTCACATGTTCAGCGTAGGCGCGCGCGCCGTCTGGGAACATTTGCTGCCGCCCGTGCACGAGTACCGCGACCTTTTCGACGAGCAGCAGCGCACGCCCGTTGAGCGCATCGTCGGCCAGGACCTCGACGAGGCGTCGGGCAAGGGCAAGCCGCTGTCCAGTCGCGCGCGTCAGACGCAGCGTTCGGTCGAGTCCTACCTCAAGGGCGGCGTTCGTCCGCGCTGGATGGAACGCGTTGGCGATATCGACGCCGGCGTCGCCCGCGAGCGACGCCAGCTCGGTCGTGTCTATCGCGCGCTGCGCCACGAGTACGGACACGACGGTCAGGCGTTCGCCGAGCGCTGGCGTGCCGTTGCCCACGGCTGGCCGTTTGACGAGCTCAACGAGCTGATCGAGCAGCACAACGAGTGGTATCCGATCGAGCGCGACCTCGCGCTGGATCCGCGCACCGGCGAGTACGTGCGCGTTGGGGGTCGTTCCTACCGGCGCCCGGTCCTCGGGCCGGCGTGGGTGCTCGAGCACTTTCCGCTCCCGCCAGGCGAGGCTCGCTGATCTGCGGCAAAGCGGTCCCGCGTTACGCCGGCGGCGGCGCCAGCAGCTCGTCCAGCGAGACGCCCGTCGCGTGGTCATGCAGGAAGGACTCGTTGGCCGTGTTCTCCAGTAGGCGCCGGACGAGGTAGGCCATCCCGGCGACGAGGTCGCCGACGGGGCAGTAGGCACGCACCCTGAAGCCATTTGCGGCAAGGGCATGGCCGAGGCCGTCGCCGAGACCGCGCAGGACCTGAAACTCGACGTCGCCGTCGGTGCCGCCGAGGTCGCGGTTGGCGACGATCGCGTGGGCGACGGAACGCAGGTTGTGCGAGGCGACGGCGACGCGCAGCAGCGGGCGGGCGGCGAGCAGACGGCTGGTGAGCTCTTCGAAGTTGCGGTCGCTGTCGGCCTTGTGCTCGAAGACCGGCACCTGCCAGCCGTGCTGGCGCGCCTCGACGACCTCGTGGTCCCAGTAGGCGCCCTTGACGAGGCGCACGACGAGTGGTGGCTCGCGCTCGGTCCGACGCGCCCACTCGAGCATGGTGTCGAGCGTCTCGGGTGAGTCGCGCAGGTATGCCTGCAGCACGATCCCGGCGCTCGGGCCGGAGCTGAACTCCGGCTCGCCGAGCAGGTCGAGCACGAGCTCGAGCACCGCCTCGCGCGAGTCGAGGGTCTCCATGTCGATGTGCAGGTGAGCACCGCGCGCCTTGGCGTGGCGCAGCAGCTCGCGCAGCCGCGGCGCCGCGTCGCGCTGGCCGCGTTCGGGCGCGTCGGCTCGCAACAGGGGCGTCAGCGCCGAGACCTTGACCGACAGGTTGGCGCGCGGGATCGGCCCGCGCGCGTCATGCTCGAGCGCCGGCTTGGCGTCGAGGCCGGCGTAGGCATCGCCAAGCGTGTCCAGCGCCGCCGCGCAGCGGGCTGCGTAGCGATCGGCTTCTGCGGCGGTGACCGTCGCCTCGCCAAGCAGGTCGACCGACGAGCCGATCCCGTCGCGCCACAGGCTGCGCAGCGTCGGCAGCGCCGCGGCCGGGTCCGCGCCGACGATGAAGCGCTGCGCCATGTGACGCACGCCGGCGGCGCCGGCCGCCCCCAATGCCGCACGGCCTGCACTGGTGTGGGCCATCTTCATCGCCGCGCGAACGGACAGCGGCTGCTCTTCGACCCCGTCGAGGAAGGCGCTCAGGTGCGACGCGAGGTCGTCGAGCGAGCGGCAGTCGGGCACCACGTCGACGAAGCGAAACAGCGCCGCGCGCAGCTCGGCGTCCTGGGCCGCAAGCTCCATCGCGCGCTCGTCGAGCGCCTTGAGCGGATGCTGATAGCCGGGCGGAAATGCCTCGGCGAGCGCTCTGCCGACGCGCTTGATCTCGTGATCGCGCGCGCCGGCGGGCACGTCCTACGGTGCGGGCGGGAGATCGGAAAGCGGCGAGGAGTCCTGCGGCGGTGCTTCGTCACCGCCGGCGTCCGCGTCGCCGTTGACCTGTGGTGACGCGGGCGGCGGGGGCGGCGGAGGAGATGAGGCGTCGCCTTGCTGCGTTGGACTTGCCGAGCGGTCTGCGGCCGGCGCCGCGGGCTGGCGTGTGGCCGGCGCAGAGGATCCGCGCTGACGCCGGGCCGCGCGCTTGGCCCTCGCGCGAGCCCGCGCTTTGGCGGCCTCGACGTCCGCCGCACTCGCGCCTGTGCCGGGAACGACGATGACGTCCGGCCCCTTGTTCTTGCCTGAGGTAGTCGTCGGCGTCGGCGTCGGCGAGACGCTCGTCGGCTTGGCTGCGTCGCCCCCACCGCCGAAGATGCCGGCGAAAGCCATTGCGATCACGACGGCAAGCGCGACCAGAACGGCCGGCACCAACGCGGCCGGGCGCCGCCCCGCTGTCGTTGGCGACGACGCATGCGCGGTTGGAGCGGCGGCTCGCTGCGCCCGGGGCATCGTGCTGACACGCTCGCGCCCGCGGGCAGGGCGTGGGCGGCGCGACGGCAACGTGGGCAGCGATATCGATGGCAGCGACACCGACGGCAGTGACACCGACGGCAGCGAGACGGACGGCAGCGACATACGTCGACGGCGGCCTGGACTGCGCGCGGACTCGACCGGCGCATAGCCCACGCCGAGGAGATCCGCGCTGCGGTACTCCGTGGTGTGTTCGCCTTCATGCGGATCGATCACGCCCGATGACGCGGCGAGCGCGGCCGGGGCGGCCTGTGGCGCCTCGGCCGCTGCAGGCGCCGGGACGTACGGCTCCGGCGGTGCTGGCGGCGGGAGTTCGACCGCGAGCGGCGGCTCGGGCACGGGCGGCGGTTGGGGCGGCGGCGCTCTTGCGATGCGTGGTTCCGGGGGTGCGGTCTGGGCCGCGGGTGGCGCCGCTGCGATGGCTGGTTCGGCGGGCGCGGGCGCGGCTGGTGCGGCGACGACTGGTTCGGGCGCCGGCCGAGGCTCGGGCGGCGGCTGGATCGCGAATGCGGGCGCGGCTGGCGGCTCCGGTGGGGCGACGGGCGGCTCGGGTGGAGCAGCCGCCGGCTCGGGAAAGGCGGCGGCTGGCTCAACCGGCGCGGGCTCGAGCGGCCCGTTCAGCGACGGCGGCGGGGCGGCCACGGCCCGGATCGGCGCCGCCGTGGCCAGCGCCGCGATGATCGCGGCGGTCGCTGGAAGGGGCATGATCACGTTGGGTGGGTCGCGGTAGGCGCGCTCGGCGGCGTTGAACCGAGCCTCGGGGGCGCGGCACGCCGGACAGCCGCTGAGGTGCTGCTCGAGCCGCGCCAGGTCGATCCTCGAGATCGTGCGGTTGGCGCGCGCGGCCAACAGGATCGGCACGTCGCCGCACCACCCGGTCGCGGGCCGGCGCGCGACGCGGCGCAGGGCATCGGGCGGGTTCGGCGGCTGAGGCACGTGCTCGGCCGCCGCCGTGCGCGTCGCGCCGAGCAGCAGCGCCTCCGGGTTGAGGTCGGAGAGATCGGCGGCCTGCACGACCGTGGCGCGGAAGCGACGGAAGGCCTCGGCCGCTGCGATCGTGGCGTGTCCGTCGCCGGCGACGTGCTCGCAATACGCGAGCACGGCGGGGCCACGACGCTCGCAGAGCCCCGCAAGCGCGTCGGGGTGACCGTCGCGTACTCCGGCGGGAGTTACTGCTGCCGCTGACACCTCTCGCAGGCTACCGCCACGTGGCGACGGTCGGCGGTCCTACGACAGCCGGTCGTGTGGCACTGACAGGCTCGCTCGTCGCTACAGTCCTGCCGCCATGGACCGGGAACCGCCTCGCCCCGCGATTCTGGGCGCCACGGTGGCGCGCACGATGCCCGGATCGCTCATCCGCGAGCGCCCGCGAGCGCCCGCGGCGGCGGCAGGCTGATGCGCCTCCTGTTCGTCCTCGATCAGTGGCCCGAGCTCTCGGAGACGTTCATCGTCAACGAGCTGCAGGCCCTGCGGCGGCGGGGGCACGTCGTCCGCGTGCAAGCGCGGCAGGCCGCCGTGAACCCCAGTCCGGAGGCGCCCAGCGACGTCGAGGTGGACGTGATGAGCCAAGAGGGAAGCCTCCGCCACTGGCGCGATCTCGCCTGGCTCGTCGCGCGGCGGCCGCGAGCGTGCGCGCTGGACCTGCTGCGGCGGCGGCGCTGGACCCGTGAGGAGTGGGCGCGGCCGCTGCGCTCGCTCGCAGTCGAGGCGCGTCGTGCCTGCGCGCGCGGCGACGAGCACGTTCACGCGCACTTCGCCGCCGGCGCCGCGCTCGACGCGCTGCGACTCGCGGCCCTCTGCGGTCTGCCGTTCACGCTGACCGCGCACGCGTTCGACATCTACTCGCATCCGCGCAACCTGCGGGCGAAGCTCGAGTCGGCGGACGCCGTGTTCACCGGCTGCGACTACAACGTCGACCGCCTACGCCGGCTGGCGCCTGCGGCTCGCGTGCACAAGGTGATCATGGGCGTCGACGCCGATGTGTTCCGGCGCCGAGCGCCACAGCCGGGCGGCCGCACGGTGCTGGCAGTCGGCCGCCTCGTCGAGAAGAAGGGCTTTCACGTGCTGCTCGAGGCGGCCGCGCAGCTTCCCGACGTGCGAGTGCGGATCATCGGCGAGGGACCGATGCGGCGCGAGCTGAAGCGCCGCGCCGCGCGCTCGGGCGCGGCGCTCGAGCTGCTCGGGATGCGCACGCCGGCCCAGGTTTGCGCCGCACTGGAGCACGCCGACGTGCTTGCGATGCCCTGCGTCGTGGCACGCGACGGCGACCGCGACTCGATGCCGGTGGTCGTCAAGGAGGCGATGGCGATGGAGCTGCTCGTCGTGGCAAGCGACGAGGTCGGGCTGCCGGAGTGCGTGCGCCCGCCATGGGGGTTCCTGGCGCCGCCGGGAGACGCCGCCGCGCTCGCGCAGGCGCTGGACGCGGCGCTCGAGCTCGAGCCTGGGGCCCGCCGCCGGGCGGGCGCGCAGGCGCGCGAGTGGGTGACGCTGCACGCCGACGTCGACCACGAGACCGCGCGCATGAGCGCCGTGATCGAGCAGCTGGCAGGCCGAACGCACTGCGGTGGCTAGGGTTCCCGGCGCGGCGACCGCCGCGTCGAGCCCCCGGGCCCGCGCCGAAGCTCGACGCGTTGCTCGCATGCATGAAGCGGCAGGGGCTCGACGCCCGCGACCAGTCCAAGGGAAGGGTCGTCATCATGACCCCGGCGGACCCCGCCGCGGAGGTGGGCCAGCCGATCGCCGAGCGCTGCGTAGCGTCGCCGTGACGCGTAGCGCCTCGAAGACCAGCCACAGAAGCGGCGCGACGGGGATGGGTCACTCCAGCGACCCGTCCGGCGCAGCGAAGCGCACGACACCGGCAGCGCGCTCTTCCACGGCGCGGCCATCAGCCAGCAGCAGGTCCATGTGGCCTAGCACCTCCGACAGCGTCAGGTAGGCCTGCGCGACCGCCACGTCGCCCCATAACGCCTGGGCCAGCTCGAATGCCGTGAGCGGCTGCTCGGCGATCAGCCGCCGGATCTTCTCCGCGCGGCGCTCGTGCATGCCAAAGCGCTCGTCGATCAGCGCCACGTGGCCGGTGACCGGCTCGCCATGGCCGGGGAGGATCAGCTCGACGTCGTCCGTCGCGCGCGTTGCGCGCAGCGAGTGCATGTACGTCTCCAGCGCGTGCGGGCGGTCGGGTGGGTCGGCGCCGTCGATCGGCGCCTCGAGCGGCCGCGCGATCAGCGGGTTGGAGGAGATGTGCTTGATCAGGTGGTCGGCGCCGAGCACGATGCCGCGCCGCGCGTCGTGGAAGATCGTGTCCGAGGGCGAGTGCCCGGGGCGGTGCAGGACGCGCAGCGTGCGGTCGCGCAGGACGAGCTCGGAGCCGTCGGCGAGCGGGCGCGTCACCGTCGCGGCAGCGCCCCAGCCGCGGTAGGCATGCGAGACGGTGAGCAGCGCGATTCGCATGTCCTCCGGGATGCCGTGCTCGGTCATGACGCGGTCGGCGAACGCGTCGTCGGCCTCCATTCCCTGGTCGTACTGGGCGGCCCACGGCACGAGCAGGTCGATCGCCGCGACCTGCGCCCCGGAGCGACGGGCGAGGATCTGCACGAGCCCGAGGTGGTCCATGTGCTGGTGGGAGATGACGATCAGCTCGAGGTCCTCGATGCGCCGCCCGTGCGCGGCGAGCCCGCGCTCCAGCGCATCGAGCGACGAGCCCATGTTCGGCCCGCTGTCGAGCAGCGTCAGCGGGTCGTCCTCGATCAGGTACGTGTTGACGGTGCCGACCTGAAACGGGGTCGGTAGGGGCAAGCAGTGGATGCCCGCCTCGGCGGCGCGCGCCAGCGCGGCGTCCTCGTCCATCACGGCTGCGCGCCGTTGCTCGTCGAAGCGTGGGTGGCGGAGGTCATCGGTACTGCTCGCTACGACCGGATGATCGCCAGCACCTCGTCGCGGCGACGTTCCATGTCCTCCTGCGAGACCAGCGACTCCAGGCACAGGCGCATCAGCGGCTCGGTGTTCGAGGTGCGCACGTTGAAGTGCCAGTCGTCGTAGTCGACCGAGACGCCGTCGAGGTGGCCGATGCGCGCGTCGGCGAAGCGCTCTTCGATCTCGGTGAGCTTCGCCGGCCCGTCAGCCACCTCGGAGTTGATCTCGCCCGAGATGAAGTACTTCGAGCGGTAGCGATCGAGCAGATCGGAGAGCTTGGCCTGCTCGACGCTGAGCAGCTCGAGGATCAGCAGCGC
>Ga0136630_1001198_pt1 | contig 10506 bp, 8 predicted proteins | sample AntDrymUQ5682106_2_FD_105496 | JGI IMG/M metagenome (GOLD analysis project Ga0136630, IMG submission 105496) | Polar desert sand microbial communities from Dry Valleys, Antarctica - metaG UQ568 (21.06) | ecosystem: Environmental > Terrestrial > Soil > Desert | place: Antarctica: Dry Valley...
AAGACGACGGTCACCGAGCTTCTCGGCCACGTCTGGCGCACCGCGGATGAGCCGGTGGTCGTCGCCGGGAACGTGGGAACGCCGCTTGCCTCCCTCGTCGGCGAGATCGACCAGGCCGCGACCGTGGTCTGTGAGGCGTCGAGCTTTCAGCTCGAAGACGCGTCTGCGTTCGCGCCCGAGTGCGCCATGCTCTTAAACGCGACGCCCGACCACTTGGACCGCCACGGATCGTTCGAGAGCTACCTGGCCTCCAAGCTCCGCGTCTTCGCACGCCAGAGCGAGGGCGACACGGCCATCGTCAACCGCTCAGATCCTCAGGTCGCTGCGCTCGACCTCCCTGGCGAGGCGACCGAGGTCGACGTCTCGGCGGCGAGTATCGGCTTCGAGCCCGAGGGCGCGTGGATGACCGGCCCGCACAACGCTTTGAACGCTCGCTTCGCCGCCGCCGCTGCGCTTGTGATGGACATCAAGCCGTCTCGGATCGCGAGTGGGATCAAAAGCTTCCCCGGCATCCCGCACCGCCTCGAGCGGGTGGCCGAGATCGGCGGCGTCGCCTACGTGAACGATTCAAAGGCGACGAACGCCGCCGCCGCGGTTGCGGCACTCGAGTCGTTTGAAGGCGGCGTTCACGCGCTCATGGGCGGCTCGCTCAAGGGCGCCGACTTCGCTTCGCTCGCCGAGCCGGTGGCGGAGCGTTGCGCCGCGGTGTATCTCACGGGTCCCGCTGCCGATCCGATCTCATCGGCGCTCGCGCCGACGGGTGTCGCGATCCACCGGTGCGCGGATTTGCCCGCTGCGCTAGCCCAGGCGGCCGCTGCCGCAACGCCCGGCGAGACCGTCCTCCTGGCCCCGGCCAGCGCGAGCTTTGACGCCTACTCGGACTACGAGGCGCGCGGCGATCACTTCCGAGACCTTGTGCGCTCGATCGAGGCCGCATCGTGAGCACGGCGACCGCCGCGCGTGGGCGTGCGCCCGCCTTAAAGAAGGCCGCCACCAAGGTGAAGGCCGCTCCGCCCATCGAGTACTCGATGCTCCTGACCACGACGCTCTGCCTCCTGGCTCTCGGCGTCGTCATGGTCTTTAGCGCAAGCTCGACTACCTCGCTTCTGGGCGAAGCGGGTGACGGCGCCTTCTATCTCAAGCGGACGGCGCTCTACGGCGTCTTCGGCCTGATCGCGCTCAGGGTCCTCTCGGTGGGCGGAGTCAACATCCTGCGCCCTTTGACGGTGCCGCTTATGGGCCTGTCGATCGTCCTCTTGGTAGCCGTAATGATCCCCGGAGTCGGGATCGAGGTGAACGGCGCCAGGCGCTGGATCGGCGCCGGCCTCTTCCAGGTCCAGCCGTCCGAGATCGCAAAGCTCGCGCTGATCCTCTACGGCGCTCAGCTTCTGGCAACGCGCCCCAAGATGACGCGCTCAATTGGGGAGATGGGGCCGTTCCTCATGGCGGTTGCGCTGGTCTCGTTTCTCGTCGTGATGGAGCCGGACCTCGGCTCAGCGATGGTGGCGTGCTTCGCCGCGGCTGCGATGCTGGTTGTGGCCGGGGCACGCATTCGCGATCTCGCGATCCTGGGCGGCGCGATCTGTCTGGTCATCGCGCTCGCGATCATGATCGAGCCGTACCGGATGGAGCGCCTGACAGGCTTTCTCAACCCGGGCGCCGATCCCTCCGGCGCGGGCTTTCAGGCAAACCAGGCGCAGATCGCGCTGGGTTCGGGCGGCCTCTTCGGCGTCGGCCTGGGGGAGAGCCTCCAGAAGGCGTCATACCTGCCCGAGGCCCACACCGACATGATCGCCGCCGTTGTCGGCGAAGAGCTCGGGTTGGTGGGCCTCGCGATGGTCGTCGGGCTCTTCGGGCTGTTCGGCTACGCGGGGCTCCAGACTGCTCGGAAGGCGCGAGATCCCTACGCGAAGCTGCTCGCTGCGGGCCTGACTTCTCTTGTTGTGATCCAGGCCGTCATCAACCTTTTTGCCGTGCTCGGGCTGGCGCCATTGACCGGCGTCCCGCTCCCGTTCGTCTCCTATGGCAACTCGAGCCTCCTCACGCTGCTTGCGGCCGTGGGGGTGCTCCTCAACATCGCGCGAGCGCCCGGTGCGAGACTGCGCGTCGTCAGTGGCGACAGATCAACAACAAGCCAAAGTCGTAGTGGCGGCCGGCGGGACAGCCGGGCACGTGGTGCCCGCACTGGCAGTCGCCGACGCGCTACGGGATAAGGGCGCCCTCGTCAGCTTCGCCGGTACGGCGGAGCGTGCTGAGGCGACGCTCGTGCCCGAGGCCGGGTACGAGATCGACCATCTGCGCGTGCGCGGCATCGACCGCTCCAACCCGGTGCGCGCCGCCGGTGCGCTCGCCCTCGCGGCCCGCGCCGTCCCAGCGGCCCGCGGCATCCTGCGAGCCCGGGAGGCCCAGGCGGTGCTCGGGGGCGGCGGCTACGTGGCCGCGCCGGTTGGCCTGGCCGCGTCGTCGCTTCGACTGCCCTTGGTCCTGAGCGAGGCCGACCGCCATCTCGGGCTGGCCAATCGCCTACTCGCCCGGCGGGCGCGGCGGGTGTGCCTGGCATTTCCGATCCCCGGCCTCGACGACGGCAGATATCTCGTGACGGGCAGGCCGGTTCCCCTAGCTGTTCTCGACGCGGACACCGAAGCGGCCCGGAGTCGCTTGGGCATCGGCGCTGACGAGCGCTGCCTCCTTGTCTTCGGCGGCAGTCAAGGTGCGCTCTCGATCAACACGGCGGTCCTCGACGGCCTGCTCGAGCCCGACCCCGGCTTTCGCGTCCTTTGTTTGAGCGGCACGCGCGACTACGAGATGGTCGCGGCCCGCGTCGCCGAGGCCGGTGCGTCCGAGCGCTTCGCCGTTCTTCCCTATGTGCCGAATCTGGGCGATCCGCTCGCCGCCTCGGATCTGGTCCTCGCCCGCTCGGGCGCATCAGTGTTCGAGCTTGCGGCAGCCGGTCGGCCGGCGATCCTCGTGCCCTATCCGCACGCGACCGGGCGCCACCAGCATCTGAACGCCGAGTGGATGGCACAGGCGGGAGCCGCCGTTGTGGTCGAGGACTCAGAGCTCGACGGCCCGCGCGTGCGCGAACTGGCGACCGAGCTTCTTGACGATGAGGATCGCCTCCGGGAGATGTCGGCTGCGTCGGCCGCCCTTGCGATGCCCGATGCCGCCGAACGCGTTGCCGCCGAGATCCTCGACGCGATCGGGGCGGGCGGATGAGCGCCGAGCGCTGGGCAAACAGGAAGCTCCACTTCATCGCGATCGGCGGGGCCGGGATGAGCGGTCTAGCGCTGGTCGCTCACCGCCTCGGCGCCAAGGTCACCGGCTCGGACCGGGCCGAGTCGGGCTACCTCGACCGCCTGCGCGCGGCGGGGCTTGAGCCCACGGTCGGGCACGACGCGGACGCGGTCCCGGCCGACGCCGAGATCGTGGTCTCGACCGCGATCGGCCCGGACAACGCCGAGCTTGCGCGGGCGCGCGGGCGCGGCCAGGCAGAGCTTCATCGCGGGGCGCTTCTTGCCGAGCTGTGCGCCGAAGGGCGCCTGATCGCCGTAGCGGGGACGCACGGCAAGACGACGACGACCGGCATGATCGTCCACGCCCTACGCGCGATCGGTGCGGACCCGACGTACTTCATCGGCGGCGAGCTGGCGGGAGCGGGGGAGGACGGAGGCCCCGCGAACGCCGGGCTCGGCTCGGGTGACCTCGTCGTTGCTGAAGCGGACGAGTCCGACGCGAGCTTCCTGGAGCTTCGGCCCGAGGTGGCGGTCGTGACCAACGTCGAGCTCGACCATCACGCCCGCTGGGGTTCCAAGGCAGAGCTCTTCCGCGCTTTCGCCCAATTCGCCGCGCCCGCGGCAGGGGTCGTTCGCGGCGACGATCCGGCACTCGAAATGATTGTCCCGTCCGAGGCGCGCGCCGAGGTCTTCACCGAGACAGAGCCTGGCCCCTCGCCTCTCGAGCTGAGCGTTCCCGGCCGCCACAACGCTCTCAATGCCCGTGCCGCTCTAGGCGCGATCGGGCTCGCAGGCGGCGATCTCGACGCGGCGGCGGCGGCGCTCGCTTCCTTTCCCGGCATGCTCCGCCGACAAGAGCTGAAGGGCGAGCGCTCCGGCGCCTTGGTCTACGACGACTACGCCCACCACCCGACCGAGGTGCGCGCGACCCTCTCGGCGCTCCGCGAGCTTCGGCCGAAGCGGCTCATCGCGGTCTTTCAACCGCACCTCTACTCGCGCACAAAGGCGCTCGCCGGTCAGTTCGGGGCGGCTCTGGCAGCCGCAGACGAGGTGGGTGTGCTCGACGTTTACGCAGCGCGTGAGGAGCCGGTCGGCCCACTCGAGGGAGTGAGCGGGCTTTCGGTCGCGCGCGCCGCGGCGGATCACGGCGGCGGGCGGCGGGTCATGTGGCTCGGAGACCGCGAGACGGCCTGCCGGGTTCTGGGATCGCGCATCTCAGACGGAGACCTCCTCGTCACGATCGGCGCGGGGGACGTCTTCAAGCTTGCGGAGGACCTCGTCGAGGGGACCACCAGGTGAACGTCGAGCGCGACTACCCGCTGGCGCGCCTCACGACCCTCCGCGCGGGCGGGAACGCGGAGCTCTTCGCCCGGCCTTCGACCGAGGACGAGTTGGCGGAGCTCCTCTCGTGGGCGGCCTCTGAGGGGCACTCGGTCGAAGTGGTCGGCTCGGGCTCGAACCTCTTGGTGGCGGACTCGGGCGTAAGCGGGCTGGTGATCAAGCTCGACGGTGAGCTGACCGCACTCGAACAAGACGGAACCCATGTCCTGTGCGGTGGCGGCGTGCGGCTGCCCTCAGCCGCGGCGAAGGTGGCGCGCTGGGGCCTCACCGGTCTTGAGTTCGGCATCAACATCCCCGGCACCGTCGGCGGCGCGGTTCGAATGAACGCGAACGCCTACGGCGGCGAGCTCGCAGCCGTGCTCGAGTGGGTGAACGTCTGCGGCCCGGGCGGCGTCGATCGCCGCGAACCGAGCGACCTCGGCTTTGAGTACCGCCGCTCGAACCTGAAAGGGGGTGAAGTCGTCTCGCGTGCCTCGTTCGCGCTCGCCGAAGCCGAGCCGGAAGCCGTCAAGGCCACGCTTGCCGAGATGCGCGGCAAGCGCCGCGAGGCCCAGCCCTCGGGGATCAAGACCTTCGGCTCGACCTTCAAGAACCCCGACGACCCACGCGCCGAGGGGCTCAGCGCGGGGCGCCTCCTCGACGCAGTCGGCGCCCGCGGCCTGGCGGTTGGCGGCGCCCGCTTCTCGCCCAAGCACGCGAACTTCGTCGAGAACACCGGCACGGCGACGACGGCCGACGTGCTCGAGCTGATGGGGGAGGGGCGACGCCTCGTCCGCGAGCGCTTCGGCGTCGTCCTCGAGCCCGAGGTCCAAGTGCTCGGCGATGCCGACTGGCCCGAAGGCTGGGAGCCGGTCTAGGACGTTCGCCTTCGGTGCGGCGGCAGGAGAGGCGCCCTCGCCCACGAATGGGTGCCGGATGGCCTCCTCACGCGCCTCGACATCCGCCGGGCGCCGGCGAAGCCAGGCAAAGACGGCGCACCGACAGCGCGCGGCGAGCCCACACAAGGCCGGGACTGCCCGGAGCGCGCCGAAGAAGCCTGCCGCGAAGGCCAAGGCTTCTGCCGCAAGACCAAAGTCCCCGCCCAAGCCCAGGCCGAAGCCGAAGCCGAAGGCGAAGGCGCCCAAAGCGAGACCCAAGCCTCGCGCCAAGATGACGCGCCCGAGGGCGCCACTCACGCCGCAGTCGATGGTCTCGCGGACGGTCACGATCGCGCTTGTGGCCGCGGGCATCGTCCTGGCGCTCACGGCGGCCTACCTCCTTTGGTTTCGAGACTCATCCTTCGTCGCCGTCGAGAAGGTCACGGTCGAGGGCATCGACGGGCCGGAGTCCGAGGCCGTGACGGAGGCCCTCACGCGCGCCGGCCTTAAGATGACGACCCTGAGCGTCGACGAAAGCGAACTGGCGACGGCGGTGTCCCGCTTCCCAACAGTGGTTGCGATTCAGACTGAGAGCGACCTCCCGCACGGCTTAGTGGTAGAGGTCACCTCGCGCCCGCCGGTTCTGAGCGCTTCAGACGGCGGCCCGCCGGTGCCGGTCGCCGCCGACGGGACGCTCCTCTACGGAGTTGAGGCGCCCGAGGGCTCGCTCCCCGAACTGAAGGTCGAGTCGCTTCCGGTGAAGGGCAAGCTGAGCGGCGAGCCCCTTGAGCTGACCCAGGTCGCCGGGGCTGCGCCGGAGCCGCTTCGGCCCCTTGTAGACGACCTGAGCGTCAGCGCAAAGGACGGCATCGAAGTCACGCTCGAGGGTGGGATCCCCGTGAAGTTCGGCGAGCCCGACCGGGCGGAGGCGAAGTGGGATGCGGTCGCGGCGGTCCTCGCCAACCCGCAGGTAAAGACCTTGACCTACCTCGACGTACGTGTTCCAGAGCGGCCGTCGATCGGAGGCGCGGCGCCGCCCTCGAAGGCGGAGTAGGGCGCCGGAGCCCAGTCTCGAGGCGAAGTCAGCCAAAACCTCGAGCCCTCAAGTAGTGCCTGAGGGTTGATGACACGGAGTCAACCCTCAAGTCCTTCTCGAGTCTTGAGCGTTTGCACGATTCCGTGCCGAAACCAGACCCCCGCGTTGACAGGGGCTAGCCGATGTCGTACCGTCGCCCTCAAGTCGAGGCATCCTTTTCAGCAAACGCTCTAGTATTGGTTCAGCCTCGGATGGAACCGCAAACCCTTTACCAAACCAAAACTGGAGCACCGGGAGACTTTTAAAAAAGATGGTTGAGTCCTCTTACTTGGCAGTGATCAAGGTCGTGGGCGCCGGCGGCGGCGGCACCAACGCCGTCTCGCGCATGGTCGACGCGGGCCTGAAGGGCGTGGAGTTCATCGCCATCAACACGGACGTCCAGGCGCTTCAGTCCTGCGATGCCGACATCAAGCTCTCGATCGGGCACAACCTCACCAAGGGCCTTGGCGCTGGGGCGAATCCCGACGTGGGCGCCGGCGCTGCAGCCGAGTCGCGCGACGAGGTCAAAGAGGCGCTGAAGGGCGCCGACATGGTCTTCGTCACCGCGGGCGAGGGCGGCGGCACCGGCACAGGCTCGGCTCCCGTGATCGCAGAGATCGCCAAGGAGGAGATCGGCGCGCTCACCGTCGGCGTCGTCACGAAGCCCTTCGAGTTCGAGGGCCAAAAGAGGATGCAGCAGGCGATGGAGGGCATCGACGAGCTCCGCGCCAACGTCGACACCCTGATCATCGTCCCGAACCAGAAGCTGCTCGAGATCGTCGAGCGGCGCACCACTCTTCCCGAGGCCTTTCAGATGGCGGACGACATCCTCCGCCAGGGCGTACAGGGCATCACCGACCTGATCACAACCCCGGGCCAGATCAACCTCGACTTCGCCGACGTGCGCACGATCATGTCGAACGCCGGTTCGGCGATGATGGGCATCGGTTCCTCGACCGGTGAGAACCGTGCGATCGAGGCGGCGACCCAGGCGATCTCCTCCCCCCTGATGGAGCAGCCCATCGAGGGCGCCACCGGGATGCTCCTCAACATCACCGGCGGCGAAGAGATGAACCTTCACGAGGTGAACGAGGCGGCCAACATCGCCACCGAGCAAGCCGACCCTGGCGCGAACGTGATCTTCGGAACCGTCATCGACCCGAGCCTCGGCGACGAGGTCCGCGTCACCGTCATCGCGACCGGCTTCGAGGGCCTCGAGACGCGGGCGCGCGAGCCGCGACGCGTTCGCGAGCGCGGCGTCCGCCGCTCAGTCAACGCGCTGGGCGATCGCGAGCGCCGCGATCTCACCGTCGGAGACGGGGACATCGACGTCCCCGACTTCCTGCGCGACTGAGTAAGCGCGGGTAGCCTCCCGCGCGTGAGCGATCTTCGCCGCACTCCTCTCTTCGACGGACACGCCGCCGCAGGCGCACGGCTCGTTCCGTTCGCAGGCTGGGAGATGCCCGTCCAGTACGAGGGCGTCGGTCAGGAGCACCTGGCGGTCCGCTCGGGCTGCGGCGTCTTCGACGTCTCCCACATGGGCGAGGTCGAAACCTCCGGCCCCGGCGCCGCCGAGCTTCTCCAGCGCCTGCTCTCAAACGACGTCTCGAAGATCGACGAGGGCGGGGCGCAGTACTCGGTGCTTTGCCGGGAGGACGGCGGCGTTCTCGACGACCTCTTCACCTATCGCCTCTCAGACGAGCGCTTCCTGACCGTCACCAACGCTTCGAACCACGAGCGCGACCTCGAGTGGTTTCGCGACCACGCCGGCGATTTCGATTGCAAGGTCGAAGACAAGCTCGCCGACTGGGCGATGCTCGCGGTGCAGGGCCCAGAGGCGCGCGGCATCGTCGAGGGACTCGCATCCGGCGAGCTGCCGAAGCGCTTTCGCACCGCCGCGATCGAAGTGGCGGGCTCAGGATGCCTCGTCTGCGGCACCGGCTACACAGGCGAGGACGGGGTCGAGGTTCTGTGCCCGCCCGATCACGCGCAGGCGTTATGGGATGCGCTCACCGACGCCGGCGCCACGCCCGCAGGACTGGGCGCGCGCGACACGCTTCGCATGGAGGTCTGCTTTCACCTCTACGGCAACGACCTCTCCGAGGACCGGAATCCGATCGAGGCCGGGCTCGGCTGGTGCTGCAAGGAGGACACGGGCTTCATCGGCTCGGAGTCGATCGCCAACGCGCGCGCTTCCGGCACCCACGAAAAGCTCGCTCCGTTCGTCCTGCCCGAGCGCGGCATCCCACGCCAGGGCAACCCGATCGTCGACGTCGACGGCGAGACCGTCGGCGCGGTCACCTCTGGCACCCACTCGCCCTCCCTCGGCTTCGGGATCGGGATGGCCTACGTCCGCTCAGACCTGACCGAGCCGGGAACGGCGCTCGAGGTCGACGTCCGCGGCAAGCATCGGGCCGCGCGCATAGAGTCACGCCCTCTTTACGACCCCGCGAAGAACGATTGAAGGGAGACCGATGGCCGCCGAGGAAAGCTACCCCGAAGAACTCAAGTACCACGCCGAGCACGACTGGGCTCGGATCGACGGCGATACGGCCACGTTCGGCATCACCTGGTACGCGCAGAACTCGCTCGGCGAGGTCGTCTTCTACGAGCCACCCGACGTCGGGGCCACCGTCTCGAAAGACGAGGTTTACGCAGATGTCGAGTCCGTCAAGGCCGTCTCCGACGTCTACGCGCCGCTCTCTGGCGAGGTGGTCGAGGTGAACGAGGCCGCCGGCGAGAGCCCCGAGGTCCTAAACGAAGATCCCTACGGCGACGGCTGGCTCGCGAAGGTGAAGCTCTCCGACCCCTCGGAGGTCGACGACCTGATGGACGCCGCGACGTACAAGGACTCGCTCTAGCGCAGGCCGGGCGCGAAGCGCTGTCGATCACGCCCGCCGAACGAAAAGCGCTGTCGCTCGCGCCCTACTGTCGGGCGCGAAAGACATCGCTTTGGTCGGGGCGCCGTGGTCAAGCTGCGCCGAACGTCACTCTAAGCTGAAACCAGATGTCTCGGTACACCTCAGCGACCGATGCGGACCGCGAGGCGATGCTTGCGGAGATCGGGGCTGAGACGACGGAGGAGCTCTTCGAGCAGATCCCGGCAGAGGTGCGGCTCGACCGTGCGCTCGACCTGCCTGACGGAATGTCCGAGCAGGACGTTTTCGAACATCTCCGCGCCCTCGCCGCGAAGAACGCTGACGCCGACTCCGAGGTCTGCTTCCTTGGCGCCGGGATGTACGACCACTACGTGCCGGCGATCGTCGACGCGATCCTTTCGCGCTCGGAGTTCCTGACGCCGTACACGCCCTACCAGCCGGAGGTCTCCCAGGGTGGCCTTCAGGCGATGTTCGAGTTTCAGACCTGTATGTCGGAGCTGACTGCGCTGCCGGTCTCGAACGCCTCGATGTACGAGGGACCGTCGTCGGTCGCGTCGGCTGCCTACCTTGCGCTTGGCGCCAAGAAGGGCCGCCGCAAGCTGGTCGTCTCGCGCGGCGTCCACCCTCACAGCCGGCTCACGCTCGGGACCTATGCGCGCGGCTACGACGCGGAGATCGTCGAAGTCGGGATCGAGAACGGCGTGACTTCCGCGGACGAGCTGGGCTCGGCCCTGGACGGCGACACCGCCGCCGTCTTTATCCAGAACCCGAACTTCCTGGGCGGGGTCGAGAACCTGGCGGCTCTTGCCGACGCCGCGCACGGCGCGGGCGCGATGGCGATCGCCGCCGTGGACCCGATGACGCTGGGCGTGCTTCGGCCTCCCGGCGAGTGCGGCATCGACGTCGCGGTTGGGGAGGGGCAGCCGCTCGGCGGGCGCCTCGACTACGGCGGGCCCTCGTTCGGCTTCTTTTGTGCGACCGAGGAGCACATCCGCCGCATGCCCGGCCGCATCGCCGGAGAGACGATCGACGTCGACGGCCGCCGCGGCTTCGTCTTGGCCCTCCAGACCCGCGAGCAGCACATCCGCCGCGAGAAGGCGACTCACAACATCTGCACCTCG
>Ga0136630_1001199_pt1 | contig 10506 bp, 6 predicted proteins | sample AntDrymUQ5682106_2_FD_105496 | JGI IMG/M metagenome (GOLD analysis project Ga0136630, IMG submission 105496) | Polar desert sand microbial communities from Dry Valleys, Antarctica - metaG UQ568 (21.06) | ecosystem: Environmental > Terrestrial > Soil > Desert | place: Antarctica: Dry Valley...
CACACGGGTGCCAACCGCCGCCGTCGGTATTGGGGGGGCGCGGGCTGGCAGCGGGGGGCGCACCCCCTGGGGCCTGGGGGCGGGGGGGGTTGGAGGGGGGGGGACGGGAGGGGGGGGGGCCTGATAGGCATCGTCCATCAGCCCGCTGCGGCTGCTCGAAGTAGGCATCTCGGCCTGCTTGTGCGCCAGGTTGCCGTCGACGACCACCGGGTGTTTCTGCCCGCCTCGCTGCCGAGGCGCGCGCGGGCCCGAATCCTGGTCGCGCGAGCCCCTGCGGTGCAACTCCCACTCGGCCACATCGTCGCGCAGTATCGGCACCAATGCGGCAATGAATTCTGAGGCCCGCTGAAATCGGTCTTCCGGCGCCTTCTCCAGGGACCGCATGATGGCCACGTCGACCGCTTCAGGCAGATCCGGAATGATCTGGCGTACCGGCACGACGCGTTCCTCGACCTGCGCCCTCATGAGCTCGAACTCACCCAGGCCCTCGAACGGCACATGCCCGGTGAGCATCTTGTAGAGCACGATCCCGAGCGCGTAGATATCCGAACGCGTATCGATGCTGCGGCCGAGGATCTGCTCGGGGGACATGTACTTGGTCGTCCCGACCACGATGCCCGCCTTGGTGAATCCGGATTCTCCGAGGACACGCGCGATCCCGAAATCCAGGACCTTCAGGGTATCGCGTTCGCTGACCATCATGTTGGCCGGCTTGATGTCACGGTGGATGATGCCCTGCTTATGGGCGTGGTCGATGGCCCGGAGCGCATCCATGAAGAGCTCCAGCGCGTATTGCCACGCCAGCCCACCGACGCAATCCGCGATGAGGACGTCGAGGGTCTGGCCCGGCGCGAACTCCATGACCATGTAATAGTTGTTACCGTCATGGACGAAGTTGTAGAGGGTCGCGATATTGGAATGGTTGAGCTTGGCTAAGACCACCGCTTCCTTGCGGAAACGCTGGAGGATCTCGGGCCGGCGCGCGAGCTCGGTGCGCATGACCTTGATGGCGACATCGCGATCGAGGTTGATGTCCACGCCCCGGAACACCTCCCCCATTCCACCCTCGCCGATCTTCTCGACGATCTGGTAGCAGTTGGCGATCACTTCGTTGAGCATGGTGGCTATCTACGCGCCGCTTTTCAGTCCTCGGCTCTTACCCGAAAGACCCCCACGCTGATGTTGTCGTGGCCGCCGCGCTGTTTCGCCAGGTCCACCAGACTACGGCACGCCGCCTCGGGCCCCTCTGCCACACACGCCCCGCGGATCTCATCTTCGCGCACGGGGTCGTGCAGACCATCGGAACACAGGACGAAGGTATCGCCGTCGCGGAGCGCCACGGGGTCCTGCCAGACGAAGAGATCGACGCTGGGGCGCACCCCCAAGGCCCTGGAGATGACGTTTCTGTTGGGATGAGTACGCGCCTGCTCCGGGCTCAGGATCCCGGCCTTGACCATCTCCCGAACCAGGGAGTGGTCTTCCGTCATCAGACGGATCTGCCCATCGCGGATGAGATACAGGCGGCTGTCGCCGACGTGGGCGCAGTGGGCGAGCGATTCGGTCAACACCAGCGCCGTGCAGGTGGTCCCCATGCCATGATAGGCCTCGTCCGTGAGCGACAGGTCATAGATCTCCCGGTTGGCCCTCTCCAGGGCGGTCTGGAGGGCTTTGCGACCTTCTCCCGGTTCCTGGTAGTAGGTGCGGCGCGCGACCTGGACGGCCAACTCGCTCGCCAGACCGCCCGCGAGGTGCCCTCCCATACCGTCGGCGACCACCGCAAGGGCACCTTTGCTGCTCCGTATCGCCGGGTCATCGGCCGCGAAGAACTCGATGTGGTCCTCATTGTGGTCGCGCTGGCAACCGGTGTCGGTCGCGACACTCGCGTCTATCCGGCACTTGGGCCCATGCAAAACGCGCTGATCCGCCGCAGTCTTCATCGACCTGGTTCGACCCAAGACCCGAAACAAGCGCCGATTCGCCATACGGGAACCCATTCGAGCCCGTCCGGCTCGATCCCAGAAACCCGTGCTAAGTTAGCACGCTGGCGCGAAAGATTCACCGGGACCTGGAAAATACCCCGGAAAGGCGGTTCCGTGCCAACGGGGGCGCCATCACTGACCCATCGGCGCCTGGCCGGTCGGCAGATCCGTGCGATCCGCCGACGGCACCGCCGCCTGGCGAGGGGGGGCTAGGTCGCCCGGTTGGGTCCGCGCCCGGCCATCCATCGCGAACTTCGGCGAGAGATGGAAGCCGTGGCAGGAGATGCAGGTCGACTGCACCCGATCCCTCGCCCCGGGATCGCCATGGCACTCCCGGCAGGTTGCGATACCGGTGATCAGCACGTCCTCGCTCTTCTCGGAATCGGCCACGCGCTTGATGCAACCGGCCGCGCCCTTCTCGGGATCCGCCACGCCCCTATGCGATATAGAGGGGGCGCAATCGGCGGGTCGGAAGGCATGGCAGTCCGTGCAGACCACCGTGGCGTGCCGGCCGTGATCGAAGCGGGCCAAGGGGTACCAGGTGCGGGCGATGCGCACCGGCACGATGTCCCACCCGAAGACCGATTGCGCCTTCTCATCGACCTGGTGGCACTTCGCGCAGGCGCGATACTCGAAAAGCTGTTTGCCCGCCTGCCGCGCCCGCCGCGCCGCGCGCTCCAGGCCCTCGGAGCGCTCCGGTGGGGTGGCCTGCCGCCCGGGCCGGCGCCGGGACAGGACATCCGGCTCGCCGGTATCGATATCCGACCGTTCCAGGGTACGCAGGCCGTAATAGGCCTTGAGATCGTCGAGCACCCGGCCGGCGTGGCCGTGCGGCACCTCGCGCTCCGGATCGTCGATCTCGAAGGCGAGCTGGTGGCAGCGATGGCAATGCTGCTCGAAACGGATGGGCGCGATGAGCCGTCCCCCCGGTTCGGGGACGTGGCAGCTCGCGCAGTCGAGCACCACCACCTTGCCATCAGGCCCCTGGACCCCGGTCTTGTCGAGATGGGTCTTGTGGGGGAAGAACAGGTTGGAGCGCTCCTTCAGAACCCTCGGTCGGTCCATTTCGATGCGCTCGGACTGGTCTTTTCCGCCCACGTGGGTGACGAAGGTGGCGCGAAACTCCGGGTGGTCCTCCGCGAACCCCCCTTCGATGTCCAGAAGCTTGGAATCTGTCGCCGTCTCTTTCATATCGCGGTGGCAGTCGAGGCACAGGCCCTCGTCCTGCCGGGTCAGGGCCGGCGCCCCGCCGTGCTCTTTATGGCAGGCGGCGCATTGCTTGTCGGCGAGGGCCGGGGCCTTGAAGCGCTCGACATCGAAGTGATGCGGCTGCTCCTTGTGGCATTCGGCGCAGGCGCTCGCGCGTACCGAGACGAAGGCCCGTTCGTGACACTTGTTGCAGTCGTCGCTGAAATAGCGATGGCCCTCGGTGAGCCCCCCGGTGCTCCACGCGTGATCGCTTACGCCCGGGATGACCCCGCGCAGAAACCCCTGCATCGCCTCCCACTGGTGAGCGACGAGCGGCACGACGAAGAACAGCGTGAGGATCGTCATGCTCAGGATCCAGGACCAGCCGCGCACGCCCAGCCGCAAACCCTTTTCCGGGCCGGTGCCCGAGGCCGACGCGACGCGCTTCTCGACCTCCTGGCCGGGATCGGCACGCACCTGTGCGATCTCCAGGACCAAGTCATGGCCGCCCTCCGGAGGCCGCACGGTGATCCGGTGATCGCCGATGCCCACCTGATCGCCCACGGCCAGGAAGGCGGACTGGACCGGCTCGTCGTTGTGACGGATCCCTGAGGGCACCGCCGACTGGATCACGAAACGGCCGGCGCCCGCCGCCACCACCGTGGCATGGTGCAGGGCCACGCGCAGGTCCGGGAGGTACAGGTCCTGGTCCGTGGACCGCCCGATGGTGAGATGGTCGCCCTCGAACCCTCGGTCCTGGTTAGAGACGACGCCTCGACTCCTCCGGACGACGGCGCGTAACAGGCAGCGCATCGACGGCGCTTACCAGTAAAAGAAGACCGTGACCACGTGAACGGTCAGGGCCGCGAGCAGCGCGATCGACAAGGGGAGGTGGAGAGAAAGCCAGGATTTGAGCAGTTTGCGGTAGACGATATCGCGCTGCACCCGAATCACCAGGGCTTTTTTGCTGGTGACGAGATCGAGCAGCCGGTGCCCCAGGGCGGCGCGGGCACCGTCGCGAAAGCCGGCGAGCTGATCGGCCACGAAGAACACCGTGGCTTCGCCGCCCCCGAGCTGCGGTACGGCGGCCGGTAGCGGCGCCAGAGGTTCGGCATCCCCGGCGATGGATTTGATCTCACGGCCGAGGTCCTCCAGCCCCTTGCTCACGCCGCCCAGCGCATCGCGCCACGACGTCGTGCCGAACGAGGTGCGCTCGATGGAGCGCAGGATCATCTGATGGGCCTTGTCACCCATCTCTGCCGCGACCTGGAGGCATTGCCGGTCCAGATCGCCGATCTCCGACAGCATGGCGTCGATCGCTATGCCGCCCTTGTTGTCCGTCAGGAGAGTGGGATAGCGGACATAGGTAAATATCCCATAGGCGCCGCTCACGATGACCATGATCATGAGCACGTAACTCAAGGTATGCACGTTCCAGCCAAACTTGAATCCGCAGTGCAGGGTGGCGACGACGAGGAGCGCCGATCCCAGATACACGTGGCCCGACAGCCACCCGGACACCTGACCGAGCTTTGAGTGATACTGGCGTTTGCGGATCCCGTACCACAAGAGCCACAGGATCAGACCGGCCCCCATGGTGCCCAGCGTGTAGCCCAGCCACGTGCCCCCGTTGGGACCGTGCGGTGGATCGTGGAGCGCATAGGCCCCGATCGAGAGTACGATGAGCCCCAGGCCGAGCTTGAGATAGAGAAACTTGCGGTAAGCCAGAAACGACTCGTGCACCGCTCGTCCCCCCGATCGTCCCTAGGACCTATCGAGCGTCGTGCCGCGTGTCACCGTCAGGAACTGTTCCGGGCTCACGCGTATCGCCGCGCCCGTGGGACAGGCCCGCACGCAGGCGGGACCCCCGGCCAGGTCCTTACACATATCGCACTTCGTGGCTATCTTCGCTGCCCCGGCATCGTGACGGCCGGAGATCTCCTCGCCGGGCGCCCGCCCCTTGCCGAACAGGAACCATGACAGGAGATTCACGGGCTTCGGCTCTTCCTTCACCGCCATCTGAATGACCCCATAGGGGCAATTGGTCTCGCAATTCCCGCAACCGATGCAACTGTCCAGAATGATGACTTCGCCATTGGGTGCTCGGCGCAGCGCATCCGGCGGGCAGTCCTTCATGCAGTGCGGGTGCTCGCAGTGCCGGCACGAGGTCGGGACATGGATGAACGCGAAGGTCGGGCCCGCCTCCCGGTCCAGACGCGAGGTCCCGCCATGGGTTTCGGCGCAGGCCTTTTCGCAGTGATCGCAGCGCACACACAAGGTCTCGTCGATGAGCAACACGTCCGTGGCCTCGCCGACCCCTTGATTCACCAGGAAGGAGATGAGATCGCCCGCGCCCTCGGGGCTCTGTTGCACCTTGGCCGACTGCCCCGCCAAGAGATCCCGCGCCTTGCTCTGCATCTTGCCCTGGATATCCGGCCAACGCGACAGGAGGGCCTTGAAGGCCGCGCCTTCGAGCCGGATGGTCTCCGTTTCGATCGACGCACGCACCGTCGCGGAACGGGGGCTATCGGTCAAAAGCGCCATTTCTCCGACATAGTTGCCGGCCGCCACATACGAGAGCACGCGTTCCCGCCCCCCGATGTCGCGCGCCACGGTGACCGATCCCTTGCGGATCAGGTGCAGGCTGTCGCCGGGATCGCCTTCCTTGAACAACACCTTACCGGCATTGAAGCGCTCGATGCGGGCACTCGCCACCACTTCCCGCAAGGCCTCTGCGGGCAGCTCCGGCGCGATCTGGGATTGAATCGCGCGCCGCAGGAAGGTGTCGTCGATGATGCGTTTGACCGAGGCCACCGAATTGATAAGCTTGTTCATCGAACGCCGCGGCGTCTCGATCAAGATGCAGCGTTCACCGGCCGTCACCGTGGCGTTGCGCCGGCGTCCGGAGATGAGGCCCATCTCGCCGAAAAAGTCCCCTTTCGTCAAAGCCACGTGCTTGGAGGCGTCGTTCGGATCGACATGGATATCGACCCCGCCGCGCACGATCGAAAAGAAGGTATCCGAGTAATCATTGAGCTCGAATAGGACCTCGCCGCGTTTCGGCGCCCGGATCGCGCTGTCGAGCAGGAACTCGCGCAACTGCAAGGTGGTCAAGCCCGATAGGACCGGCACGTTCTTCTTGATCACCTCCAGGGCCGAGGACACGCTGCGGATCTCGACCACGGCGCGAAACTTGTCGCGCAACACCGGTTCGTCGGCCGGTTCGATGGCCCGGCCCTCGATGAACTCGACGACCTCATAGCCTTGATTCATGGCCTGCTTGATGAGCGGATAACCGGCCAGCGCACCGATGAGGTAAAGGCCCCGGACATTGGATTCATATTGGGCGCTGACGGCCGGCACGGCGTTCGGATCATTGTTGGGAAACTCGATCCCGCAGGACTCGACGAACTTCCGGGGCGGCATGGCGCCCAGGCGCGCGATGACGCGATCGCAGCCGACGGCCACCTCGCCGTCCGCTGTCCTGACGACCAGGACACCCGGTTTCCCGTTCCGGTCGGAGGCCGCCTCGGCCCGCACCGGGGCGCTGTTATAGAGGCACTCGATGACGCCGTCCTGGATGGCTCGCTCGATTCCGTTGCGATTCCCTTCTTTGGCCTTGTCGAAATCGTCGCGGCGGTTGATGATGATGACCTTGTTGTGCGCGGACAGCGCGACGGCGTTCTCGATGGCGGAGTCCCCGGCCCCGACCACGACGATGGTCTCGTTCTCGTATTCGTCCGGGTCGTCGAGCTGATATTGCACGAAGGGCAGGTTTTCCCCGGGCACACCGAGCTTGCGCAGGTTGCCTTGCAGGCCGGTGGCCAGCACCACGAACTCGGCGCTCACGACCTCGCCACCGGCGAGGCTCACGCTGAAGTTGCCTTGTGTCCCCCCGACAACCGCGACCTCGGCCCCGTGCCGCACATTGACGCGCAGCCGTGCCGCCGCCTCATCCCACACCGACAGCACGCGCTCGCGCGAGCCGGCTTCGAAATCGATGGTGCTGCGCAAGGGGAGGACGGTGGGCTCCGCCATCACCAGCTTGCCTTTCTGATAGCGGTAGATGGTATTGGAAAGGTGTGGCGCGCCCTCCAGGAGGACGTGCGAAACCCCGACCTCGGCGGCCCGCGCAGCTGCGCTGAGTCCCGCCGGACCGGCACCGATGACCGCTATCTTATAGGCTCTTGCCGCCATCCGGGGAACGGGTGCCGTGCCGGTTTCCTACCGGTCCCGATTGGATCCGATGGCCATGGAGACATCACGACCTCGGGGTCCGACCCGCCAGGGTCTGGAGAACCGTCGACAGTTGCTCGGGCCGATACTTATCGGGGTCTTCGAGGACCGCATAGAGCCTGCTCATCACCGCCGTGAGATCGGCCTTCTCGCTCGCCGTCAACGATTCCGTCTGTTCGAGCACGTCCTTGATCGACGCCATCGCCATCACGGCCTGTTCCGCTGCCCCGTAGTCGTTGTACTCGCCGGAGGCCCCCTCGCTCGCCATGACTTGCAACATCGCCTTCATGTCGGCGGCGGAGAAGCTGTGCTGGACTAGGACCCCGCGCAGGTCCGCCGTCACCTCGCCGAGCCGGGCGGCCGCGGCCTGCACCGAGGCCTGGTCCTTTATGGTCGCCTTGTGCAGGTCTTCGACGGCACGCTTGAAGCGCTCGCCGAGGTCGGGGCCGAGTCGGCCAGCAATCTGGCTCAGGATCAGGAAATTGGCATCATTGAGCCGCACCACGCCGGGGCCGAGCGCACGGGTCAGCTCGCGCGGCCGCCAGCGCCGATCGCTCATCGGGTGATGGCAGGCGTGGCAATCGTAGAACGCCAGCTCCGGCCATGGGCCTATGCCCCGATACTTGGGGCTGGCCAGTAATTTTAGGAACCTCTCCACCGCGATCAACTGACCGATCGCCCACACCTGCACGCCCGAGAATACCTGCTTACGCTTGCGATAGTCTTCATCTATCTTGTAGTGCGCGGGCTGCAGCTCGGTGAAGGTGTCGAGCTCGAAGCTAATGCGCGGATGCCCGGCACCCATGATGCGATGCGTGGTGAATTTATCATCGGTGCCGAGATGGCACGAGAGACACAAGAGCGCGCGCGACTCGGGCGTTTCGGTGGGGTACATCCCGACATCGAGGTTCTGTTGCCGGGTGTTCTCCCCCGATACATGCGGCCCGAGGTAACGCTTGGAACCACCGTGACAGGCCTCGCAGCCGACGCCATCGGCGAGCTGGAAGCGCTTGCCCCGCAGGTCCTCCGCGGCGTTGTCCGAATGGCAGTCCAGGCAGATCTTGGCCTCGTGCGCCGCCTTGAGGCCGAGGTTGCGGGCGATGCGTTTGGATTGGTCGTTCAGGAGCACCTTGTAGGCGCGCGCGTGCTTGTCCTTGCGCTGCCAGATCACGAACTCGTTCTGATTGATGGCGGCGTTCTGGAACGGCCGCGTGGCCCCGTGACAGGTGCTGCCGGCGCAGGTCACGACACCGAGATGCGAATCGCCACCGTATTGCGGCAAGGTCGGCGCCTCGCCCTCTGCCGTCGCGCTGCCAGAGAGCCAGGCGAGGACGACGATGATCGGTTTAATCTTGCGGAGCGCGGTTGTCTGTGGCATATCGACCCTCCGTTTACCGTTCTAGCGGGGCAGACGCGGCATTATTGCACAGCGAACCCACAGTTCAACCGACGCTTGCTGCGGTTTCCCGGTCCCCGACCGGAGGTCTAACCCGAGAGCTTCTTTTAATCCAGGGCCGACAGGACCGCCTTCCCCCACGGCGTCCGAGCGCACATCACGACGACGCGACCCGTTCCGACGATATCGATGCGCACCTCCAGGTCGGGTGCGACCGCGGCCCGTGCCCCGCGCTCCGGCCATTCGATGAGGCATAGCGCGACCCCGTCCAGGTAATCGCGGAAACCGAGCCCCTCAAGATCGGTGACGCCGGAGAGCCGATAGAGATCGAAGTGGTTCACCGTCCGCCCCCCACCCGATTCATCCAGCTCATAGGGCTCGACCAGGGTAAAGGTCGGGCTCTTCACCACCCCGCGGTGTCCCAGTGCCCGTAGGAATCCCCGCACCAGGGTGGTCTTGCCGGCGCCGAGATCGCCGGAAAGGAACACGACCCCGCCCGAGCCCGCGATGGCGCCCGAGCCTGCCAAAGCGGAGGAAAAGATGGCACCCGCCAGGCGCGCGCCCAGGGCCTCCATGTCCTCGGGCCTCGGGATGTCGAAGCGCGCCTCGGCGGCCATGCATGCGGCGCCCTGCTATTCCCCTGGGTTCACGAGCGCCCTGAGATGGGGCATGAGGTCCATGGCAAGGGTGCCGCGCTGCCCCGCCAGCGCCGCGCGATCGCCGGCCAGCGCGTGCAGGCACACGCCGAGTGCCGCTGCCTCATCGGGTGACAGCCCCTGGGCGATAAGGCCGGCGATCACGCCGCTCAGGACATCACCCATGCCGCCGCTCGCCATCCCCGGATTGCCCGCGTGGCACACCGATATCCGGCCCGCTCGATCGCACACCAAGGTGCCGGTGCCCTTCAAGACCACCACCCCGCCATAGCGGCGCTGCAGCCCTCGCGCGGCCTCGAAGCGGTCTGCCTGCACGGCCTCTGTGTCGCACCCGAGCAGGCGACCCGCCTCGCCGGGATGCGGGGTCAGGACCCAACCCTCGCGCCGCATGGGCTCCTCGGCGAGGAGGTTCAAGCCATCCGCGTCCACACACAGAGGCAATCCGGAATCGAGCGCTCGCGCGAGGAGCGCGACGGCCCAGGGGCTCCGCCCCAGCCCGGGTCCGATGGCCATCACATTGGCCTTTTCGCACAACGCCCCGAGCGCCGCGGCCTCCTCGATCGGATGGCACATGATCTCCGGCCGCGTGATGCCGGCGAGCACCGCGTGCCGGGCACGGGTCGCGAGGCTCACGAGCCCGGCCCCGACCCGGAGCGCCGCCTCGGCGGCCATGCGGGCGGCGCCCGCATAGCCGATCTCACCGCCGACCACGAGCACGTGGCCGAAATGGCCTTTGTGGGCCGAACGGCGCCGCGGCCGCAGCCACGCGGACCAGCGCGACAGATCGAGCCTCTCGGCCGAGGGATCGACGGCGCGATACACCGCCGCCGGGACACCCAGATCGTCATGGTACAACCGACCGCAGTGATCGGGCCCGGCACCGGTCAGCAGCCCCTGCTTGACGCCAATGAAGGTGATGGTGGCATCGGCGATCACCGCGCGACCCAGGATGGACCCGGTGTCGGCATCGAGCCCCGAGGGTAGATCGATGGCCAGGACCGGCACACCGCTGCCGTTGACCGCCTCGATGCAGAGCCCGATGGAGCCGCCG
>Ga0136630_1001202_pt1 | contig 10493 bp, 7 predicted proteins | sample AntDrymUQ5682106_2_FD_105496 | JGI IMG/M metagenome (GOLD analysis project Ga0136630, IMG submission 105496) | Polar desert sand microbial communities from Dry Valleys, Antarctica - metaG UQ568 (21.06) | ecosystem: Environmental > Terrestrial > Soil > Desert | place: Antarctica: Dry Valley...
GGGAAACCCGCGGGACAGTGCCACAGAAAAGACACCGCCGATGGCGCGTCAGCACGTGCGGGCGCACAGGTAAGGGTGAAATGGTGCGGTAAGAGCGCACCGGCGTCGTGGCGACACGGCGGCCAGGTAAACCCCACCCGATGCAAGGCCGAGCAGGACCGTTTGCAGGTTGCCCGCCGAGGTCCAGGTAGGCCGCACAGATGGATGGCTGCTCAACGACAGAATCCGGCTTATCGGCTTGCTAAGGGAGGGGCTCCTCAGGGAGCCCCTTCTACGTTCTGGCTGCCGCCCTGAGCCGAGACTCTTCCCAACGCTGTCAGGTCGCGAGCGCCTCGAGCGCCTCGTCGAGCGTCTCGTGCATCGAGGCCGCGCGCGCGAAGGCCACCAGCTGCAGTGTCCGCTGCACCGTGCTGCCGTCGGGTGTGACGATGACCATCCGCTGGCGGCGTTCGGCGAGGCGGGCGGTCAGGCCGAAGAGCTTGCGGATGGCCGTCGAGTCCAGAAAGCTGACCTCGGTGAGGTCGATGGCTGCACCGTGCGCCCCCGTCGGGATCGCCTGCTCGATCTCCTTGGTGGCGGGCTCCGCGTTGAAGACGTCGAGCTCGCCGCTGATCCGCACGACGACGTGGTCTCCGTGGGGCTCGGACTCGACGACGGCGGTCGAGCCGGTCATGCGCGCACGCGCGCGGTGAGCCGGTGGCGCAGGCGCACGGTCGTGCCTTCCGGGTGAGTTTCGAGCTGAACGTCGTCCATCAGCGCCTCGATCAGCTCCAGCCCGCGCCCCTGGTTACCGGGCGGGCGCTGCTCGCGCCAGTGACCGCGGTCGCGCACGGTCACCTCGACCTCGCCGTCGCGGACGACGGCCTCGAAGGCGATCGTCTCGTCGGGCCCGGCGCCGGCGTGCTCGATCGCGTTCGTGCACGCTTCGCTGCACGCCATCACGATCGCGTGCACATCCTGAATGGGGGCCCCGGTCTGCTCGAGCCAGCGTCGCATCAGGGCGCGCAGCGAGCTCAGCGCGCGCGGCTCGCTGGGCAGATCGATCACCAGCCGCGAGCCAAGGGGGACGTGGCTGAGCACGAGCAGCGCCACGTCGTCGCCGGGCGCCCCGCTGGGCAGCGTCGCTGCGAGCAGGCGATCGCACAGCGCGTCGGGGTCGAGCACGCCCTCGCGCGCTGCGTTCGCGAGCAACTCGAGCCCCACGTTGAGATGCTCGCCGCGGCGCTCGATCAGCCCGTCTGTGTAGAGCACGATCGCGCTACCGGGCTCGAGCGTCGTGCTCTCCTCCGCGTAGCCGGGAAACGACAACACGCCGAGCGGGACCGAGCGACCGCCCGCGAGGAAGTGCGGCGTGCCCTCGCCGTCGAGGATCAGCGGGGGCGGGTGGCCTGCATTCACCCACGCGAGCTTGCCGTCGACCGGATCGAAGACGGCCAGCACGAGCGTGGCCATGTGCTCGTGTGCGGGGTCGGTGAGCACGAAGCGGTTGACGCGGTCGGCGATCTCGGCCGGGCCGTGGCCCTCGAACGCGTAGGCGCGGATCGCGTTGCGCAGCGCGCCGAGCGTCGAGGCGGCCGCCAGTCCCTTGCCCGAGACGTCGCCCATGACGAGCAGCACGCGGCCCTCGCCGAGCGAGATCGCGTCGTACCAGTCGCCGCCGACATCCGCCTCCGACGCCGCCGGCAGGTAGCGCGCGCTGAGCTCGACGCCCGGCAGCGAGGGCAGCGTCTGCGGAAGCAGGCTTCGCTGCAGCGTCTCAGCGATGCGGTGCTCGCGCCTGAAGGCGCGCGCATGGCCGACGGCGAGCGCGACACGGTCGGCCGTCAGGCGCAGCAGATCGACGTCCTCCGGTCCCAGCCGCCGCGGCGCGCGCACGCCGACCTCGATGACGCCGATGATCTCGCCGTGCAGGACGAGCGGCACAGCGAGCATCGAAGTGATCGCGTTCTCGAGCACGGTCGGGTCGGTGGGATCGCCGGGCTGGGGATCGTGCACCAGCACCGGCTCACCGCCGGTAAGCACGCGTCCGGCGATACCCGCGTCGGCCGCCACGCGCCGCGGCTTGCCGGGGCGCCTCATCCCGTCGTCTGCGACGAGCGAAAGGTCACCGTCGTCCTCGATCAGCGCCAGCGCGGCCGAGTCGGCGTTCAGCACCTCGCGCGTACGCGCGAGCAGCGTCGGCGCGAGCGTGCGCAGGTCGCGGTCGGCAAGTGCCGCGTCGGCGACCGCCTGCAGCCGTCCGATCGTGGCGGTCGCACGCTCCGCCTCGGCGCGGGCGGCCGTCGCGCGCACCAGCTGCTCGCGCTTGTGTTCCTCGCGCAGCCGTGGGGCGATGTCCGTCAGGCGGGCGTTGAACATCAGCTCGCCATCGCGCTCGACGACCCAGATCATCGTCTCGGCGTGCAGCCGCGTTCCATCCGGGCGATCGATCACGACGCGCTGCTCGAGATGGTGTGGACGGTCCTCACGTGCCGCCTCCAGCAACTCCAGGCGACGTTGCCCGAAGCGCTCGTGCGCCTCGGGCGGCACGCCGAGTTGCTGGAACGGCCGGCCGATCACGTCCGCGCGCGAACGTCCCAGCAGTCGCTCGGCGGCTGCGTTGAGCTCCAGCACGCGACCCTCGGCATCGGTCGAGAGGAAGCCGTCGCGCGCGCTCTCGACGATCAGCCGGGTGCGCTGCTCGCTGCTACGCAGCGCCTGCTCCTGGCACGCGCTGCGCTGCATGCCCGCGCGCAGGCCGCCAAGCAGGCGCGAGATGATCACGCCCACGACGAGCGGCGTTCCCAGCACGAGGACGAGCCGTACGGTGATCCCGACGGCGTCGTCCTGGGCGCTGAGCACGAATGCGTACGACGCACCGATGAACGCCAGGTGCGCGATCGCGGCGCGCCACTGAAAGAAGTAGAACGCGAACAGCGCGGGCCACATGTAGATCAGCGCAAACAGCGTCTCCTGGTGCGTGAAGTGCACGAGCAGGCTGAGCACGATCGTGAAGCTGGCCAGCGTGACGTGCCACAGCGCGTCGGAGATCTGGTCGCCGAAGCGCAGCAGCACGCAGGCGATCAGGACTGAGAGTCCCGCCAGCGCGAGCACCGTGCCCTCCGTGACGGGCGTGTCGGCCGGCAGGAGGACCGCGATAACTCCGGCGAGGGCGCTGGCCGAGAACAGAAACGCCAGCGAACGGGCCTTGGTCCTGTTATCGAACATCGAGTGGCCCATCTGAGGCGCGAGCTTACGTTCGCGCTTGCCAGGAGTCCAGCGGCTCGATCGGGCTTGCGCGCCGGCTCGCGCGATGCGAACATCTGTTCGCTTATGATCATCTGTGTCCTTCTCGAGCGCTTCGAGCTCGCCGTCGCTGCCGGGGGCCGCGCGCAGCTGCTGGGCGAGCCGGCGGCGCTTGCGCCGGAGCCTGGCCGTGAGCTGTTCATCGGTGAGGTCTCGCAGGCAGCCGAGGCGTTCGGCATCCACACCGGGATGCGCATGGGCGAGGCGCTCGCCCGCTGCCCGCGGCTGGCGCTCGTGCCACCCGATCCGATGGGCGTCGCTGAGGCCTGGGAGCGCGCGCTGGCGCGGCTGGAGGGCATCGGCGCGGCGGTCGAGTCGGTGCGCCCGGGGGAGGCGTGCTTCGAGGCCGACGGGCTTCGCCGCCTGCATGGCCGCGGGCTGCCCGAGGCCGGCCTCGCCACGACGATGCCCGCCGCGGAGAGCATGCGGGGGGTTCTCGAGGCTACGAGGAAGGCTCTTGCGGGCGCGCGGATCGGTCTCGGGCCGACGCGCTTCTGCGCGATGGTGGCGGCCGCCACCACGCGCGCGCGGCGTCCGGCGCAGGTGCTGGGAGCGCAGGATCTGGCCCCGCGCGAGGTCGCGCTGCTGCGCCGCCGGACGCAGCTCGCCGAGCTGGTCGACCCGCTCGAGCGCCTGGGGATCAGGACGCTGGGCGCGCTCGCCGCGCTGCCGCGCAGCGCGGTCGCCGACCGCTTCGGGCGCACCGGCCTGCTCGCCCACGACCTTGCCTGCGGGCGCGACGAGCCGCTGCGCCCGCGCCGGCCCGGTGAGTTGCTGCGCGAGTCGCTCGAGCTGCCCGAGTCCGGCTCGGGCGAGCAGCTCGGGCGCGCGCTGGGGCTGCTCATCGACCGCCTGCTGGCGCGGCGCGAGCGACGCGGGCGCACGTTGCGCGCCGTGGTGCTCTGCGCACGGCTCGTGGAGGGCGGCACGTGGCGCGAGCGCGTCGTCTTTCGCGAGGCGCTCGCCGATGCGCAGCGGATGCGGCTCGCGCTCGGTCAGCGCCTAGCGCTGCTGCCCGCGCCGGCCGACACGCTGCTGCTGATGGTCGAGCGCTTCGGGCCGCCGCATCCCGAGGCACGCGCGCTGTTCGACGACGGCGCCGTGCGACGCGACGAGCGCCTGCGCGAGGCGGTGCGCCAGGCGCGCGCGGCAGCCGGCCCGTACGCGGCGCTGCGCGTGCTGGAGATCGACCCCGACTCGCGCGTCCCCGAGCGACGCGTCGTGCTGACCCCGTTCGAAGGTCCAGGAGCGCCCACACAATGACCCCCGGGCCGCGCAGGATCGGCGAGCCACGGGCGGCGGCGGTGCGCGCGGACGAGGCCGGCAGGCCGGTCACGGTCGAGGACGAACCCGTCGATGCCGTGCGCGAGTCGTGGCTCGTCGAGGATCGCTGGTGGAGCGAGCGCCCGCTGCGCCGGCGCTATTGGGAGGTCGTCACCACCCGCGGGCGCAACCTCGTCGTCTTCCATGAGCTCGTCGAAGGGCGCTGGTACCGGCAGCACTGAGCGGTCGCCACACTGTGCAGATGAGCCACGATGCCCTCGCCGAGGCACGGACGGCGGCCAGTCCGGCGGTTGCGGATCCAGACGCAGATCAACTGGCAGACGGGCCGGCGGGTCTCGCCCACGTCGCCACGGCATCGTTCATCGGGTCGCGCATCGTCCCGACCGGAGGCTTCGCCGTGGCGCTCGCGGGTGGCATCGCGCTCGCGCGGGTCGGGCAGCGATTCGGCCTGCGCGCCGCCTACGGCGCGAGCCTCGCGGCGATGCTGCAGGCCGTCGCGGTCATGGGTCCGCTGCGGATCGGGATCCCGCTGACACAATCGCTGTCGGCTCCACTGCTCGGTCGCATGCATGCGCGCGGCGCATCGGTCAGCGCGCAGCTGGCGGCCTGCGCCGCGTTCCGGCTGCTCGACCTGATCGTGACGATCCTGTTCTATATCTCGATCGTCGCCGGCGGGCTGGAGACCTACGCGGCGACGTACGACGCGCTGGTGGGCTGGCTGCCCGGCTTTCCGGAGGGCGTCACAGGTGCACTCGTGCTGACCGCCGCCGGTCTTGTGGCATGGACGGTCTTCGCAAGCGCCGTGCAGGTCTTCGTCTATCGCCGCGCGCTGTTCGCCTGGCCCTCGGCGTCGCCCGCGCGGGCAGCCCCCACGGCCGCACTCCGAAACGCTGACGCGCCGGCGCCGCCCGTGCCGCGCTACGACCCGCGCGCGGCCGCCGTCGCCGCTGCGATCGCATTCACGGTGCTGCTGGCGAGCACCGATCCGATCGTGCTCGGCGCCGTCGCTGCGTGGCTGGCGCTCGCGTGGCTGACGGCGCGCGCCGACCGCGCGCCGGTTCGCGCCGGTCTGGCGCTCGCGGCGATGCTCGCCGGTGGAGCGCTCGTCTTCGGCCTCGTCGGCGGAGCTGGCATCGAGCTCACGTTCCAGCGCATGGCGCGCGTCACGCTGCTGGTGCTCGTCGCGACGTGGCTGCGGGCGACCGCGGGCGAGGAGGGGCTGCGCGAGATCTTCCGCCGCACGCTGCACCGCGTCCGGCGACTGCCCCCGATGGCGGAGGCATCGGCGGTGCTCGAGCAGCTCGGCGCCACGGGTGCGCTTGGCGCCTCGGCGCGCGCCCTGGCGCACACGGTGCGCCACGCCCCGCGCCGCCTGACGCCGCTGGCGATCGCCGTGCTGGGCTGGATCGCGACCGAGGCCGGGCGCTTCGCGGCACCGCAGCGCACTGCGCAAGCTGAGCTGCGGGTGCGGGCCTGGGATGTGTTGATGGTGGCGCTGGCCGCGATCGCCGCGGCGTCGATCGTGGCAACAGGCTGAGCTGCGAACGGGGTCGCTTGTCCGGCGCCACCAAGCCGGGCCTCGTTCGTAACGCTCGCGTGTAGTTCCGTCACGCGCCACGCGGCAGCGTGGTCGCATGGGCTCCCGACGCAGCGAGCGCGGCCAGGCGACGATCGACTACGTCGCGCTGCTCGCCGTCGTCGCGGGGCTGGTGGCGATCGCCGCGACGCTGGCGGCGGTCGGCGCGCCGGGCGTGGTCAACGCCGTCCGCGCGCAGATGGCGCACGCACTGTGCGTCGTCACCGGACGCGCCTGTCACGTCGACCGGCTACGCCCGTGCATCGTCGCGATGCGCCGCGAGTCGCGCCGCTACGGGCTCAACCTCGGCTTCGTCCGGCTCGACAAGGACCGCTTCGTCCTGCGCGAGCAGTTCTCCGACGGCACGGTCCGCCTGACGGCCGTCAAGCGCTACGGAGCGGGCGCCGAGGGCGGCCTCGGGGCCACGCTGCGGGTCAAGCAGGCTCAGAGATCGAAAGGTTTCAGCCGCGGCGTGAAGCTCGGCGCGCAGGGTCTGCTGGGTGGTGGCACGATCTTCTATGCCCGCAACGCGCGCGTGGCAGACGACATCATGCGTGCGCTCGACCGAGGCGAGCGCACGCCGGTGCCTCCACGCCAGGTCGTCTACGAGGCCGGCCTGAGGGGCATCGCAAGCCTCACGGCCGGGGGCTCGGTTGCCAGCCTCAATCTGGATGCGAAGACGATGCGGATACTCGGCCTGCGGCGCAGTCTGCGCAGCGGCGCCACCACGCTCACGCTGACCACCGCCGACAGCGCGTCGGCGCTGGCCGCGGCCGTCGTCGGCGGACCGACCGGGTCGCTTGACGCCGGCGCCGTGCTGGCGCTGAGGCTCGACCGGCGACGGCGCCCGATCGAGCTGTCGTTGCGGGCCGGCGGCACGGTCGCGGCGGGCGCGAAGCTTTCCAAGGTGCTCGCAGCGCCGCTCGCGCTGAGCGGTACCGACGATCTTCCCGCGAACGTCGCCGGCCGGCGCTGGGAGTTCATTGCCCGCGCCAAGCTGACCGACCCCGCGGTCGCCGCGGCGTGGAAGCGCTTTCGCGGATCACCGACGAGCCTGGCGGCGATCCGCGGGCTGGGGCAGGCGCTGCGCCAGCGCGCCCAGCTCGACGTGCGCACCTACCGGGCGCGAAACTCGTCCGTCGGCACGTCGGTCGGCCTCTCGTTCGGCTTGAAGTTCGGCGCCGAGACCGATCACACCATAGACCGCTTCAGCCTGCTGGCGGCCTCGAGCCGGCCAGCGGGCGGCGTGTGGGAGCCGCGGCTGGACTGCGTGGCCTGAGCACTAACTCGCTGGGAGGGCCCGCCGCAGCAGGCCCTCCAGAGCGGGGCTTCTCCTCAGACCTCGGCGAGGTCAGGCTCGTCGGCGACCGCGACGCGCTCGTTGGGCACGCAATGCGTCATCACGTGGCCCGCCACGTCGCGCGGTCCGTTGTTGCCGAGGTTCTGGCGGCGCTGCTCCTCCTCGTCGGTGAGGCTCTGCGTCGGAAGCGGCGCCAGGTCCTTGACCTCCTCGAGCGAGATGCCGATGCCCTCGCCCACGCGCGCGCCGAGCTCGTCCTCGCACATGTAGAGGTGCCACAGCATCCGCTCCTGGATGCGCCGGTCACATTGCGACAGGGCGTCGACCAGGTTGGCGACGAGGTCGTCCTGCTCCCACTGCTCGGACAGTCGAAAGCGCTCGCCGGGCTGGGCGTAGTCGTTCGTGCGCTCGATCCGCTTGCGCGTGAGCCGGCCGACGAGCTCCGGTCCCTGCTCGTCATGCGCGGGTCCCTCGGCCTCCTTCAGGCCGCCGAGGATCGAGGGCTCGTAGTTGACATGCGGATTGTCGCCGGCCCCGTCGACGTAGTACGCCATCTGCCCGTCGCGCTGGTTGGTGTGCACCTCGGCCTTCTTGGCCTGGTTGACGGGCAGCTGGAGGTAGTTCGGGCCGACCCGATGGCGCTGCGTGTCGCTGTAGGAGAAGGTCCGGCCAACGAGCATCTTGTCGTCGGAGAAGTCCAGCCCGTCGACGAGCACCCCGGTGCCGAACGCGATCTGCTCGTTGTCGGTGAAGAAGTTGTCGGCGTTGCGATCCAGCACCATGCGCCCAATGCGCCTGAGCGGGAAGACCTCCTCCGGCCACACCTTCGTGTCGTCGAGCGGGTCGAAGTCGAGCTCGGGATGCTCGTCGTCGCTCATGATCTGGACGTGAAGCTCCCACTCGGGGAAGTCGCCCGCCGCGATCGCATCGTGCAGGTCCTTGGTGTGCGAGCCGTACTCCTCGGCCTGCACCTTGGCCGCGTCCGCCGCCGTGTACGACTTCACGCCCTGCTTGGGCAGCCAGTGGTACTTGACGAGCACCGTCTCGTCGTCGGCGTTGACCCACTTGTAGGTGTTCACGCCGAAGCCCTGCATCGTCCGGTAGCTGGCGGGGATGCCGCGCGGGCTGAAGACCAGCATGACCATCTGCATCGACTCCGGCGTCTGGCTGAAGAAGTCGAATGCCCGGTTGGGGACCGCCTGCTCGAACGTGACCGGATCGGGCTTCTGGGAGTGGATGAAGTCGGGGAACTTGATTGCGTCGCGGATGAAGAAGACGCCGAGGTTGTTGCCGACCAGGTCCCAGTTGCCGTCCTCGGTGTAGAACTTCATCGCGAAGCCGCGCGGGTCGCGGATGGTTTCCGAGGAGTCGCGGCCGCCGGCGACCGTGGAGAAGCGCAGGGCGATATCCGTGCGCTTGCCCTGCTCCTGAAAAAGCTTCGCACGCGTGTATTTCGAGATCGGCTCGTCTCCCACGGTGCCGTCGGCCTCGAAGTAGCCAAAGGCCGTCGTGCCGCGCGCGTGGACCACGCGCTCGGGGATCCGCTCGCGGTCGAAGTGACTCATCTTCTCGAGGAACTGGTAGTTCTCGAGCGTCGCCGGCCCGCGTGGGCCGACCGTTCGCAGGTCCTGGTTGTCGGCGACGGGGTGGCCCTGACGATTGGTCAGGTTCTTGCGATCGTCGCCCTCGGCGGGTGGCTGGTTTTCAGCATCGCTCATCGGTGATCCTCCTTCGTCGGCGAGACCCAGCACGATACACGCGCGTCTGCGTGCCGTAGGCGCCGCGCCCTCCGCGCAGTTCGCTTCACAGCATTGGCCACCACGACCGGTGCTTATGCGAACATATGTTCTTATGCCCTACACCGAGCTGCATTGCCACTCCGCCTACTCGTTCTTGGACGGCGCCTCCCAACCCGGGGAGCTCGTGGCGGCGGCGGTGGAGCGCGGCTACGAGGCCTTGGCGCTCACCGATCACGATTCGCTGTCGGGCTCGATGGAGTTCGCGCAGGCGGCCAGGACGCTCGGGCTCAAAGCCATCCACGGGGCGGAGGTGACGCTCGACGATGGACGCCACCTGACGCTGCTCGTGCGCGACACGCGCGGCTGGCGCAACCTGTGCCGGCTGCTGACTCGCGCGCACGAGCACACGCGCGACGCTCCGCAGCGCGACCGCAGCGAGCCCGCCGTGGCGCTCGAGGCCGTGCTCGAGCACCACGAGGGCCTCGTCTGCCTCAGCGGCTGCGCCGCCCGCGGTGTGCGCGATGAGCCGACGACGCGGCGCCTGCTGGCCGGCTTCGGCCGCGACGCCTTCCGCGTCGAGTTGCAGCGGCCGCTGCAGCGTCACGACCGCGCGCTGAACCGCGGGCTGGCAGGCCTCGCCGGCCGGCTCGGCGTGCCGACGGTCGCGACCGGCAACGTCCACGCGCACTCCAGCGCGCGCGCCTACCTGCAGGACTCGCTCGTCGCTGTCCGCGAGCACATGACGCTCGATGCCTCCGAGCCGCTGCGGCGCGGCAACCACGCGCACGTGCTCACGACCCCGCAGGCGATGGCCGCCCGCTTCGCCGCCGACCATCCCGAGGCGGTCGTCGAGACGGTCCGGCTGGCGCAGACGCTGAACTTCGACCTGACAAGCGACCTCGGCTACCGCTACCCCGGCGCGGAGGACGAGCGCGCGAGCCGCACGCTGGCCGAGGTCTGCCAGGCGCGCTTCGACGAGCGCTACCGAGTCGGTGCAGCGCTGTCCGCCGCGCATCGCGCCGAAGCGATCGCGCGCCTGGAGCAGGAGCTGCGCGTCATCGACGACCTCGGCCTCGCCGGCTTCTTCCTGCTGCACCGCGACATGCTCGAGCTCGCGCGCGAGGTCGCCGTGCAGGTGCGCGGACCGGACACGGCGCGAGCGCTGCTGCCGCCCGGCCGCGGCCGCGGCTCGAGCGTCTCCTCGATCGTCTGTTACCTGACCGGTCTCAGCCACGTCGACCCGATCGCCAACAAGCTCCTGCTCGGGCGCTTTCTCAACGAGGAGCTCACGGCGCTGCCCGACATCGAC
>Ga0136630_1001203_pt1 | contig 10493 bp, 9 predicted proteins | sample AntDrymUQ5682106_2_FD_105496 | JGI IMG/M metagenome (GOLD analysis project Ga0136630, IMG submission 105496) | Polar desert sand microbial communities from Dry Valleys, Antarctica - metaG UQ568 (21.06) | ecosystem: Environmental > Terrestrial > Soil > Desert | place: Antarctica: Dry Valley...
ACCGTCGACCACCTCCTGCGTGGACTTGGTGCGCTCCCGCAGACCATCCACGTCTTTAGCGAGCCGGCCGAGGCCGTCGGCCTTGGCGCGCAACTCGGCCACCGCGCGCTCGGAGCCGTGCTTGGCCTCGAGCGCCCGCAGCGCGGTGAGCGCGGCCCCCCTGCGTTTGTCGGCCGCTTCGAGCGCGGCGCGCGCCTCGGTGAGCAGCGCGCCTATGGAGGACTCCTGCTCTCGTAGTTCCGCGAAGGTGGCTTGCTCCGGGAGCCTTCTCGACGCCGAGTCATAGCGCGCCAGCTCCCTGGACGCTCGTTCGCTGCGGGCGTGAGCATCGCGCAGCACGCTCTGAAGCTCCTCTTCCCGCGGAAGGGCCTTCTCGAGCCTCGTGGCGCGCCCGGAAGCAGCCTCGTACCGATCGGTCGCCCGAGCGATAAGCGCCGCAATGTCGTCCGGAATCCCCCGCCGCTCGCCCTCGATCTCGCGCAGGTCCCCGTCGAGGCCGTCGAGCTTGACCTTAGCCGCGGCGCGCAGGGCGTCGATCTGCTCGAGCCGGAAGACGCCCTTGAGTATCTCGCTGCGCTTGCCCGCAGTGGCGCCGAGGAACTTGGCGAACTCACCCTGGGCGAGCAGCACCGAGGAACAGAACGCCGCGAAGTCGAGCCCGAGCAACTCCTCGATGCGCTTCGACACCACGTCGACGCCGCTGCACAGGTGTTCGCCGGCATCGAGGTCGATCAGCACGTGGGGCGACTGCCCCGCCTTGCGCCGCACCGCGCGGGTGACCTCATAGGTGCGTCCGTCGACCGCGAAGGTGAGCTGGACGCGCGCCTCTTCGCCGCGCGAGCAGATCAGCTTCTTGGGTGAACGCTGCTCGCGCGGCGTCTTGCCGTAGAGAGCAAAGCAGATCGCGTCGAGAATCGAAGACTTGCCGGCCCCCGTTGGTCCGACGATCGCGATGAGACTGCGGTTCCGAAACGAGATCTCGGTCCTGTGCTCGTGGCTGCGAAAGCCCTCCAGCACGAGCTCGAGGGGTCTCACCAGTCGGCTCCCACTTCGGCGCGCAGCTCGTTGAAGGCCGCCATCAGCTCGGTGGTTGGTTCGGCGCCGCGCGCCTCGCGCACGAAGCCCGCGTAGAGCTCGTCCAGGCCCATGCCCTCGCGCTGTAACGCCTCGGCCTCGGCCCGTTCGTAGTCGGCGCGCACGTTGAGCGCGTGCGGAAGGACCTCGCGCACCGCGTCGGCGAGCCCCGGCGAAGGTCCCTCGGTGCGCACCGAGACGTCGAGGTAGTCGTCGCCGAACTCATCTGCTTTAGAGGACAGTTCTTCGAGCGTCCCCGAGACCTTTCGCAGGGCCCGAGCGCTGGTGATGGGAATCTGTTTGTCGATGCGCGTCCTGTCGCGGGTCACGTCGACCAGGAGGCAGAACTTGTCCTGCTGCGCCTCGCCGAAGTCGAGTTGCATGAGGCTCCCCGCGTACCAGGCTTCGCCCGACCCCGAGGGCGCCTTCTGGCAGGCGTGGATATGCCCCAGCGCCGTGTAGTTGATCTCGGCCGGCACCGCAGCGGGCGTCGTCATGTAGGCGTCGCCGATGTGCAGCTTGCGTTCGCTGCCCGAGGGCGTGGCCCCGTCGATCATGAAGTGTCCCACCAGGAAGTTGAGCGCCGACGGATCGGATGCGGCCATGTAGTTGGCGTAGTGGCTCGAGATCTTCCTAATGCGCTCGGCGTAGGACTTGAACCATTCTTCGCTCGCGTCCATGAACTCGACGATCTGGGTCTCGTGCAGGAAGGGAAAGCAGGCGATCTGGGCGGTGGTGATGCCATCGCGCGCGGTGACGCCGACGACGCCGCCGCCTTCGGGACGAAGCGGTTTGTGCACCAGCGTGATGTTGTAGGCGGTCAGATACGGAGCGAGAACGGCGAACAGGTCGGCCGAGTCGTGGTTGCCGGCCACGGCTACGACCGGAGCGCCCGAGCCGGCGAGACGAACCAGCGTCGTGAGCACCAGACCCATCGACGCGAATGGGGGGAGCGCCCGGTCGAAAAGGTCACCGGCCACAAGGATGAGGTCGGGCTGCTCCGCCTCGGCGATGGCCACGAGCTCGTCGAGCACGGCGCGCGTCTCATCGAGACGATCGATGCGACCGAGCTTCTTGCCGACGTGCCAGTCGGCGGTGTGCAGCACCTTCACGTCAAGAGGCTCACGTCTAGATGCCCTCGAAGGGGTCTGAGTCCTCGGCCACTTCCTCGGGCCTCGTCGCCCACGGTGGATACGGGAAGGTCAACATCGTGGGGGCCGGGATCGAGGGCTGCGACAGCACCATGGTGCCCGGCTTCAACAACCGGGCGCGCGCCCGGGTCGAGGGAAGCATCCAGCCGTACTCGGCACGTTCGGCCTCGGCCGCGTCGAGTCGCCCCGAGACGCGCAACGCCGCGTTCGCGAGAACGTCGGGCTCGATGCGCGACGCGCTCTGCTGCGCGCCGATCAAGATGACCCCCAGGGAGCGTCCCCTCTGAGCCATGTCGACCAGCGTGTCCTTGATCGGCGACCAGCCCTCGCGCGGGGCGTACTTGTTGAGCTCGTCGAGCACGATCACCGACAACGGAAAGCGGCCCTTGCCTTCTTTCTCACGGTGGACTTCGGAGATGAGCGCGCCGACGGCGAAGCGCTGGGCGGCCTCGTGAAGGTCGTGGATGTCGACCACGGTGACGGCCTCGCGCGCACGGTCGATGCGGCGCGACGGCCCGGCCGCGACGAGCCGCCCGACGCGCCCGAGGGAGCCGCGCAACCGGCGCATGAAGGCGGCGACGGTTCCACCCGCAACACGACCGGTCCAGGCGAAATCGCCCTCGTCGCCGTCCTCGGGCTCGAGAAACTCGCCGATGCCCTCGACGAGGTCGTAGAGGTTCTTGATGACGCGCTCGCCCCCGTACGCGACGACGGGCCTCGATGGGTCTGTGCCGTCTTGCGGAGGGCGCAGCACGATCGCGCCGGGGACGCCGTCGACGTCGTGCGCGAAGCGCTCGAGCTGACGAATCACCCGCTCGGCCACGAAGGTCAGTTGTTGGCGCGTGTCCTGGGTGTCGGTAAACAAAAACGACAACAGCCGGTCGTCGACGAACTCGCGCGGCGTCCAGCGAAAAGCGCTGACGCCCTCGACGCGCGCGCTGCTCTTGGGGATGCCCTCCTCTTGAGTGGGGGCCCAGAAGGACACCGAGGGGAACGGACCCGGTTCCATCCCGAGCTTGCTCCACATCTCGGCGGCCTCGTCGTTGAACTGGTTGTTGGGCTTGTCGAGGAAGAGCAGATCCTCGCCCTTGACGTTGAAGATGAGGACGCGCAGGTTGCGGGCACTCGGCCCGAGGATCTCGGGATGCGAGGTCAGGCAACGAAGAAAGAACAACGCGTATGAGGTCTTGGTCGCGACCCCGGAGACGCCCGAGATGCTCATGTGCGCGCCCTTGGTGCCGTCGAAGAAGTCGACGTCGACCCACACCGGTTCGCCGTCGCGCGTGAGCCCGACCGGCAGCGCGCGGTCGCGCGCGCCGGTGCGCATCTCGTCGACGTACATGGCTCGCTCGCGCTCGATCCCCGCGGCGCGATAGACGTCTCCGCCCGAGTCGGGCGCGATCCAGATCTCGGGCATGACCCGGACGATCTGAATCGTCGCCGTGCGCGACTTCTCGGCGGGAAGAGTGCCCTCGATTGCAACGCGCCTGGTGTCGGACTCGAACGCGGTGCCCTCGTAGCGGGCGAAGGTCTCGGTCACGATCCCGTAGGTCGTGACCTCGCCGACCTTGGGCACGGGCGTCTTGACGACGACGAGGTCGTCGAGCTGCAGATACTGGTCCTCACCGAGAACGACGCGGAACTCCTGCGTCGTCGTGGGCTCGGACCCGAGCACGAGCCCCACGGGTTCAAGACTTGCGGGGTCGTGCTGCTGGTCGGCCATGTCCGTCATGTTCCCACCGCGCTGGGTTCGCTCGTGCGTGCGGCCGAGTCCCTGATCATCCGGAACACGAGATCGCGGTCCCCCAGCAGGTGGCGGAGCCGCCGCTCGAGTCCGGCCACGGGGACGAGGTTCTGGGGCGCGCGCTTGTCCCAGTAGGGCAACGACGCGAAGCGAACGAGAAGGATGGCCGAGACGTCGGCCAGGGACACGACGTCGTCGAGCTCGAGCGCCGCCGGTGCCTCGCAACGGACCAAACCGTGCCAGTCGTGGTCGCCGTCGGCGAGCTCGCAGAGGCGCACGTACCAGGAGTAGCGGGGCCGGGGTTCGCCGAAGGAGAACAGGGGCGTGCGCTCGCCGCAGCCGAGACGACCGAGCACGGCCTCCTCGTCGGCCTCGAGATAGCGGCGATGGTGCGCCTTGATGAAGCCGACGATGCGCTGGGGGCCCGGCCTCATGACCGCAAGGGGGCCGTCGACGAAGACCAGGCTCCCCTGATCGGCGAGCTCCTGGGCGAGCTGGGCCTCGAGGTTGCGCATCGTGTCGTGAACCGCGTAGGTGAGCTCTTCGACGCTCTCGCCGGGGACGGGGAGGCTCCTGTAGCTGAGGCCTCCGGCGCCGTTCAACGCCACCGCTGTGCCCCCGCCCACGGCGAGCACCCGCTGGATGCGCAGCTCGTCGATCTCGGCCCGGCCGTGGGCCTCGCCGTTCGGGGGCGTGCACACCACCGAGCCTGCCCCCACCGAGCCGGCCAGGCCGGCGACGGGGGCCGAGCGGCCGTTCGAGACGAAGAGCCTGGCGTCTATGCGCCGGGTGCCGTCGACGAACGCCACCGGCGCGTCGAGCAAGCCGCCCGAGTAGCGCGGCGCCACGGGGGCCCACGTGCTGGTTTCGCAATCGGTCTTGACCTGCTCGACCGAGGCCTCGAGCCGCCCCATCTCGACCTCGCCCCCGTACTCGGGGCTCCATGCCTGAACTGCGATCCGCATTGATCCACCCTAGCGAGGGCCTGCGACGAAAAGCCGTCAATCGCCTGGCTCAGGCCAGGGCCGAGGCCCTCGGCGAACGACTCGGGAGCAGGTTGTGGGGCGTGGGACGCGCTGAGCGCGCAAATTCACCGAGATTCACGGCCGAGCTCGGAGGCCGGATTTGATTGTGGGGCGGGGGACGCGCTGAGCGCGCATCCTGACCGAGTATCGAGGCTCGGCCCCAGGCTCAGGCCTCCACTACCTCCGCTACTCCGGCGAGGATCCGTTCGACCATGGCGTCGGTCGCGGTCCGGCCCATGAGCCCGACCCGCAGCGACTTGCCCTGTAGCGGGGGCAGGCCCCCGGAGATCATGATCGAGTGATTGGTGAGCAGGTGGCCCACGATCGGAAGAGGGTCGTCGGCCCACATCGCCACGACGAGGGTCGCCTCGTACCCCTCGGCGGCGACGGGCGTGAAACCGAGCTCGACGAAACCCTCGCGGCAGCGCCTCGCGAGGTCGGCGCGCCGGTCCACCCACGTCTCGATCCCAGCCTCCGCGATGCGGATGATGCTGGAGTAGAGCGCGAGCATGACGTTGGACGGCATCGTGACCGGATGAGGGTGCCACGCGGCCCACTCGGTGCGGTAGTAGTCCCAGCGCTTGAGATCGAGATAAAAGGTGGCGGGTCGCCGGGCGCGCGTCTCGACCCGCTCGCGCCCCCGCTCCCCCAGCGCGAGGACGCCCAGCCCCGGCGGCGCCTCGAGACCCTTTTGCGAGCCGGTCACGAGACAGTCAAGCCCCATGGCGTCGACGTCGCAGAGCTCGCCCCCGACCGAGGCGATGCCGTCGACCAGGTAGAGGGCTCCGGCGGCGCGCGCCGCGGAGGCGATGTCTTCGATCGGATGACGTACCCCCGTCGCGGTCTCGACGTGCACGGTCAGCACACCGTCCGCGCGCTCGGCGGCGGCACCGATCGCGGCCGCGTCGATGGGCGCGCCGGCCTCGACGGGGATCTCGACGACCTCGAGGCCGTGCGCCGTCGCGACCTCCATGAGGCGGTTGCCGAAGAAGCCGGTGTTGGCCACGACGACCCTCTGACCGGCCTCGAAGAGGTTGAACACCGCAGCGTCGAGACAGGTGGTGCCCGTCCCGGGGATCACGTAGGGAGCATCCGATGCGCCGAGGAGCTTGCCGAGAGCCGCGATGCAGTCGTTGTGCAACTGGGTCCAGAGATCGCCGTAGTGGGCGATGACCTGGTGGCCGAGAACGTCGAGGTCCTCCTCGTGCAGCTCGCCCGGGCCGGCGATCATCAGCTCCGGCATGTCGGGCAGCTTCCTCGGGTCGTAGTGCTCCATTGCACCCCTCTCTCTCGCGCCGCTCGGTCGCGCTGTGACCGTAACGACTCGGTGGCTTCTAGTATCGCCTGAATGAGACCTTCGGATGCGGCGCGCCTCGTTACGCTCGCCGCGATCTGGGGCTCCTCGTTTCTGTTCATCAAGATCGCACTCGAGGATCTCAGTCCCGTACAGATCGTGGCGGCCCGCATCGTGATCGGAGCGGCGTTGCTGAGCGCCCTTCACTACGGGAGCGGCGGGCGTTGGCCGAAGGACAAAGAGCTATTGAAAATCCTGACGGTCATGGCTCTGATCGGCAACCTCGTCCCCTTCATGCTGATCACCTGGGGCGAGCAGCACATCAGCTCGAGTCTGACCGCGATCCTCAACTCGACCACGCCGCTGTTCACCGTGCTCATCGCCGCGGCTGCGCTGCCGTCCGAATCGCTGCGCCCGCTGAGGCTCGGCGGCGTGGTGCTCGGCTTCGCCGGAGTCGGAGTAATCGTCGGCTTCGACGCGACGGGCTCCTTTATGGGCATGGTCGCCGTGACGCTCGCATCGCTGTCCTACGCGGGAGGCTTCGTCTACGCGCGCCGTCATCTCTCGGGGCGCGACCTGCCCCCTCTCGCGCTGCCCGCGACGCAACTGTCGATCTCCACCGCTGTGATCCTGCCGTTCGCCGCGGTCGACGTCACGCTCAACCCTCCGACGTTCGACCCCATCGCGCTGGCATGCACGCTCGCCCTCGGGGTGGCGGGGACGGGCTGGGCCTACGTGCTCTACTACCGGCTCATCGCCGACATCGGCGCGACCTCGGCCTCGTTCGTGACCTACCTCATCCCCGTCTTCGGCATCGCGCTCGGCGCGCTGGTGCTGAGCGAGGACCTCGGCTGGAACACGATCGCGGGGGCCGCGCTGGTCATCGCCGGAATCGCAGTGGCCGAGATCGGGGGGAGGCGCTCGCCGCCCAACGCCACGGCCTGCGAGATCGAGACCATAGCGCCCTCTGAAACCAGAGCGCGCTGAGCCCGCACCCCGGCCCTAGCCTCCGGTCAGCGCCCGACCGGCCAGTGCTCGACGACTATCTCCGTCATGGGGAAGTCCTTGGGATTGCCCGTGGCCAGAAGCGCGTCCGCGGACAGAGCAGCCGCGGCGATGAGACAGTCGGCCTGCGACAGTGTCGTTCCACGGGCGCCGAAATGACTGCGCCAGGCACCGGCTTGCCAGCCCTCACGGGCACCGAGAGGAACGATGACGAGCCCGGCCACCAGCCTGGTCGCCACACCCCGTTCGGCGGACCGCAGCCCCCGCACGATCTCCTCGATATTGATCGCCGTCGTGCAGACGACATCACCTCGGACTAGAAGTCTCTCCAAGCGTTCCGCCGAGGGAGCGTTCCGCAGATAGTCGATGAGAACCGTGGTGTCCGCGAGGACTAACACTGAGCGCGTCTATCCGACCCGCCGGTCGTCCGCGCGTCTCTGCTCCCTGACCCACTCGGCGGGATCCGCTCCCCAGTCGGCGCCGGCATCGTCGATCGATCCTCTGACCGATCGAAGGAGGTCTCTCTGGCGCCTCAGCTCCAGAGCCTGTTGCAGCGCCTCGCGGATGAACCGGCTGCGGCCGCGGGGTCCCGCCGCGTCATCGATAGCGGTCACCAAGTCGTCCTGGAGCTCTATGTGCAAACGCATGGGCCGAAGTTAGCACATTGAGCCCTTCCACGCACCTACAGCGGCCTCCTGAACCAGAGCGCGCTGAGGGCGGTTCCCAGCAGCATCAACGCCAGCCCGCTTCCCACGAACGCCTGCGTGAGCTCGACTCTCTCCGTTCTCTCGGATGCGCTCTCGCCGATGTCCCGGTAGATGCTCTCGAGCTCGTCCGCGGAGGGGGCCGAGAAGAAGCGGCCGCCCGTGTGCTCGGCGATGGCCTCGAGCGTCACAACGTCGGCGGCGCGCTCGTCTTCGGTCGTGCCGACGACGACAGTGTTGACCTTGACGTCGAGGTCGAGCGCCTCCTCGGCCGCGTCCAGCGGCGCGACCTCGCTGCCGGTGTCGTTGCCGTCGCTGAGCACGACCAGTTGCACGGAGCCCCCGCCCTCGGGCACGTTGGCGAGAGCGGCCATGATCCCGTCGCCGATTTTCGTCTGCCTGGCGGTCTGAAGTGATTCGAGGGCGAGTGAGATCGCCTCGCGATCCGACGTCGGAGCAGAGAGGGTCTGAGCCTCTTGGTTGAACCCGACCACGCCAACCCTGTAGTCCTCGGGCAACTGCGCGACGAGGACCCGGCTCGCGTTGAGCGCGGCCTCGAGCCGGCTCGGCGCGACATCGGTCCGGTTCATGGAGTTGGACGCGTCGAGCACGAGCATCACGGTGCCCCCTGTGCGCGTTACGACCTGCGTGCGCCCAGGGCGCGCGACCCCGAGCAGCAGCGCCGTGAGAGCCGCCAGCATCAGCAACGCGGGAATGTGACGGCGCCAGCGCGGGGGCGAGGGGACGACGTTCGGACGCATGTGCGGCGAGGCGAAGACGGCGGCCTTGTGGGCCTGTCGGCGCTCGTGCGCGGCGTAAGCCGCGGCCAGCAGCGGAACCGTGAACAGCAAGATCAGCGTCGCCGGAAGTTGAAAGCTCACCCGAACATCCGATCACGACGCACGTAAGACGCGCCTAAAGGAATCACGCCGTCGCAGGGTCGAGGCCGGGGACGCCGGAGGTCTCGCTCTCGGCCACGCGCCCGAGCGCGGGAATCCAGATCACGAAAGTCGAGCCGCTGCCGACCTTGCTCGCGACCGTGACCTCGCCGGCGTGCGCCTGGGCAACCTGCTGCACGATCGCAAGGCCGAGTCCGCTGCCCCCGAGCGAGCGCGAACGGGACTTGTCGGCGCGCCAGAAGCGTTCGAAGATCTGGTCTTGCTGGTCGGGCGGGATGCCCGGTCCCTGGTCCTCGACGGCCACCCACACCCATTCGTCCTTGGTGCCGGCGGCGATCGTGATCGAGGTCTCCGTGGGCGCGAAGCGGAGCGCGTTCTCGGCCAGGTTGGCGAGCGCGCGCTTGAGCGCGAAGCGGTCGCCGGCGACGAGCATCTCGCTCGCGATGGAGCGGCGCAACTCGATGCCGCTCGACTTTGCGACCGCCGCGAACTCGTCGGCTATCTCGTTCGCGACGACCCCGATGTCGACGCTCTCGTCGAGTTGCCGTGGTGATTCGAGGCGGGCGAGCGCAAGCAGGTCGTCGACCATCCTCGCCATGCGTTCGGTCGCGCGCCCGACCACCGCCGAGGTGTCGCGCAACGCTTTCTCGTCCGCCTTGGGGTCGCTGAGCACGACGTCGAGGTTGGTCCGAATGACCGCAAGCGGATTGCGCAACTCGTGCGACGCGTCGGCAATGAAACGTCTCTGGGCGATGAAGGCGTCGTCGAGGCGTTCGAGCATCGAGTCGAAGGTGTCGGCGAGACGCTTGAGCTCGTCGTCGGGGCCTTCGAGAGAGATGCGCCTCGAGAGATCGGTCGCCTGGATGCGCCGGGCGACGTCGGTGATGCGGTCGATCGGCGCCAGCACGCGCCCGGATACGACCCATCCCACGCCGAAACTGATGACGAACAGAAACGCGAGCGCCAGCAACGAGAACTCCCTGAGCCGCTCCAGTGCGTTCTGGTTGACGGCCTGACCGAAGTCCTCCATGGCGGGCTCGACCCCGCTTCGCAGGACGTTGGTGGCCGGGTCGAAGCGAAAGACGAGCTCCTTCGAGAGCTGCTCGTCACCGATGGATTTGCTCAGCGCCATGTAGAGCCCGCCGAGCAACAGAGCTCCGATGAGAAAGAGGCTTGCGGAGTAGAACAGCGTTAGGCGGAAGCGCGCCGAACGGACCCATTCGGGTAGGGAACCGGTCACCGACTCGATCTGCTTCATCGTTCTGGCTTACACCCGCCCGGAATCTATGTGGTCTAAGTGGTCCGCACCATAAGTAAAGTTCCGTTTTGGCGAGTGAGAAACAAGCATGGCAAGGCCGCAGTGAGGGAGCGTATCCGGAGGATACGTGACCGAGCGAGAGTGACTCCCAATTCCGCCCTTGGCGGAGCCATGCAGGCAGGCGCAGCTTTCTCGCCGCCAAAACGAATGTGTATTTGTGTTGCGGGCCACTAAGTGTCCTCGCGCAGCCTGTACCCGCTTCCGACCACGGTCTCGATGGGCTGCTCGTCGCCCTCGGCCTCGAGCTTGCGCCTCAGGGTCATCACCGTCACGCGCACC
>Ga0136630_1001204_pt1 | contig 10492 bp, 11 predicted proteins | sample AntDrymUQ5682106_2_FD_105496 | JGI IMG/M metagenome (GOLD analysis project Ga0136630, IMG submission 105496) | Polar desert sand microbial communities from Dry Valleys, Antarctica - metaG UQ568 (21.06) | ecosystem: Environmental > Terrestrial > Soil > Desert | place: Antarctica: Dry Valley...
AAGTACTCGAAGGCGGCGATGGCGAGAATGGCCGTGACGAGTGCCAGCACAGCGGCCGGGCGCCACAGGATGGCGCCCACGAAGAGGCCGGCGAGCACAACGCCCACGATCACGGCGGTGGGCAAATCGCGCCCTGTTGACGCCGCCCCGGTGCGCGAGCTGGCGGAACGGGAGGCACCACGGGGTGCGTTGCGGCGCCCCATCACACGGCCTGACTGCGGCGGCTCACGGCGCTGCATGCCTGATGGGCCGGTGCCGATCTGGATCCGGCTCGGCTCGCGTCGGGCCGCTGCCGGCACCTGACCGGACGGGTCGCGGCCGTCCGTGGGGATCTCGCCACTCGGATCGCGCCCGGCGGCAGACGGGTACGAAGGTAGGGAGCCCGAGTTGTCCCGGACGCCGGTGGCACCGCTCGGGTCGGCCGGGCGGGCCGTGCCCCCGGAGACGTCACCGAACCCGAACGAGTTGCTCGGATCGGGCGTGGCATTTGGGCCTGTCGGATCGGCGTCGGGATCGTCCTTCCACACGGGTGTCTCGCTCGTGAACGTCGACCACACGTCGACGTCGTCGGACGAGTCTCGTTCCGGCAGCACCCGCGGCACCTCCCCAGTTGCCGGATCGGTCCAATGGGGCAACGACCCCGAATCGTTGGGCCCGAACCGCAGCGCGCCACTGCTGTCGTCAGCGTCGTCGGGACGACGTCTCCTCGTTCGGTCCGGGAAGAGTGGTCCACCGAACTCGTCGGTCTCCCGCTCGTGGCGGTCCTCGCCGCGTCCGTTCTCGTCACTCATCGGTCCCTCCTTGGATCAAGTCCCGCATCACACCTCCAGCAACTCGGCCTCTTTCCGGCTGAGCGCTTTGTCGATGGACTCGATGTGGTCATGGGTGATCCGGTCGAGCTCCTTCTCGGCCCGATCCAGCTCGTCGGCAGAGATCTCACCGCTGCGTTCTGATCCCTCGAGCGCCTTGCGGGCGTCTCGACGCAGGTTGCGCACGACGACGCGACCGTCCTCAGCCATCCCCTTGACGATCTTGACGTACTCGCGTCGTCGTTCCTCCGTGAGAGGCGGGAACGACAGGCGGATGACCGTCCCGTCGTTGGACGGGTTGACCCCGAGATCGCTCTCGCGGATCGCCTTCTCGACGGCCCCGACCGAATTGCGGTCGTGCGGCCTCACCAGGAGCTGGCGAGCCTCGGGCACGTTGATCGTGGCCAGCTGCTGCAGCGGCACCTGAGCGCCGTAGTACTCGACGGTGAGACGCTCGATGAGCACCGGCGCCGCCCGACCCGTGCGGATCGACTGGAACTGAGACTGGACGTGCGTCACCGCTTTGTCCATCTTGTCGGAGCCCTCCGAGAGCGTCTCATCGATCACGTGAGCAGCGTACTTTCATCATCAGACGTCGTGGACGATGGTGCCGACCGCTTCGCCCTCGAGGATCTTGCGCAGCGAACCGGGAACAGACATGTCGAAGACGACGATCGGGATCTGATGGTCGCGACAGAAGGCGATAGCGGTGGCGTCCATGACCCGTAGATCCTTCGTCATCACCTCCAGGTACCCGACCTCCGTGTACTTCTTGGCCTCTGAGTTGGTCAGGGGATCGGCGTCGTACACGCCGTCTACGCCCGAATGCGTCCCCTTGACCAGAGCCTCGGCCTCGATCTCCGCTGCTCGAAGCGCAGCGGCCGTGTCGGTGGTGAAGAACGGGTTGCCGGTGCCGGCGGCGAAGATCACGACCCGACCCTTCTCGAGATGCCGCACGGCGCGTCGGCGAATGTACGCCTCTGCGATCCGAGGCATCTCGATCGCCGACTGCACCCGTGTGTCCTGCCCGAGCCGCTCGAGCGCGTCCTGCAGGGCCAGGGCGTTCATGACAGTGCCGAGCATGCCGATGTGGTCGGACTGGGTGGCGTCCATTCCAGACAGCGACCCCGTCCGGCCCCGCCAGAAGTTGCCGCCGCCGACGACGACGGCCACGTCGACGTCGAGGTCCTGGCGCAGCTCGATGATCTCACGGGCGAGCCCCTCCAACGTGGCGCCGTCGATGCCCTGTCCGCCCGGTCCGGCGAGCGCCTCGCCGGACGGCTTGAGGACGATCCGTCGCCAGCGTGTCGATGGGCCGGCGGTGGAGTCCATCGCCGTCAGCCGATCTCGGCCTGCTCGAAGCGCACGACCTCGGCGCCGCCGATGAACTGCATCACGGATTGCTTGTCGTCCTTGGCGTAGGGCTGGTCGAGCAGGACGACGTTCTTGAAGAAGCCAGTGAGACGGCCCTCGACGATCTTCGGAATGGCCCGATCTGGCTTGCCCTCGTTGCGGGTGATGGCCTCGAGCATCGCCCGCTCGCGATCGACCACGTCGGCAGGCACCTCGTCGCGATGCAAGTAGGTGGGGCGGGCGAAGGCGATGTGCACAGCCACGTCGTGAGCCAACTCCGGGGTTCCGTTGGCGAGCTCGACGAGGACGCCGTTCACGCCGCGCCCTCCCTGTACGTGCAGGTAGCTACCGATCGTGTTGGCGGCGTCTGCCTCGAGGCGGGCGACCTCGCCGAGGGCGATGTTCTCCTTCAGCGTGATGCGCAGGTCCTCGAGCTCGCTGGAGCGGTCGACGACGGCGTCCGTGCCCTTCGTGGCGACGAGCGCCGCGAGGGCGTCCGCCTCCTGCTTGAACTGCTCGCTCCCGGCGACGAAGTCGGTCTCACACCTGAGTTCGACGAGGGCGCCGACCCTGCCGTCGAGGTGCAGGGCGATGACGCCCTGAGAGCTCTCGCGCTCGTCACGCTTGGCGGTGGCCGCGAGACCCTTCTCGCGCAGCAGCTGCTTGGCCGCATCCATGTCGCCGGCGGTCTCGGTGAGGGCGTTCTTGCTGTCCAGCATGCCGGCCCCGGTGGCCTGGCGCAGTGCCTGGACGTCTCTGGCGGTGAAGGACATCGGCGGTCAGCGCCCCGTGTTGCCGGTCTCGCTCGGCTGCGCCTCGCTCGACTGCCCCTCGTCGCTGGCGCTTCCCTGATGCTGGTCTCGCTCGCCTGGCGGCTCGCTCGACTCCGACTCGTCGCTGGCGCTTCCCTCGTCGGCTGATGCCGGGCGATCAACATCCAGCGGGACGTAGCCTTGGGTCTCCTGAGTCCCATTGGCGGACGTGTCGGTGTCGAGGGGAGGATCCGGCTCGCCTGAGCCTTCGTCGGACACGTCTCGGGGACCGAGGCCGTGCGCCACATCATCTGTGAGTACGGTCGTGGCCCGTTCGTCGCTGGCGGTGCTCTCGACGTCCGACACGGCGTCGTTCACATCCTCGGGTCCGAAGTCGTGCGAAGGCGAGACGCCAACCTTCTCGCTCGTCTCGTCGCCGGAATTCGGGAGATCCTCTGCGGCCGCTTGCGGGACCATCGGCGCAGGGTCGCGGTCCGGCGGGGCGACGATCGGGTCAGGCCCTGGATCCGGCGACGGGACGACCGGGCCCGGATCCGGCGACGGGATGATCGGGGCCGGCTCGGGATCAGGCGACGGCGCAGGATCGGGTTCCGGCGACGGGATGATCGGGGCCGGATCGGGGATCGGGGCCGGATCGGGTTCCGGTGACGGGACGGGAGGGGCAGGCTCAGGATCAGGCGACGGGATCGAGTCGGCGGGACCGGTGCTGAGATCGGTGGTCTTGGCCGACGACTCGGAGTCGGCCGAATCCGGGCCGCCGATCGGGGCGGGCGTGGTGAGCCGAGCGTCGCGAGCGGCCTGGTCGGCGGCGGCCTGGCGTCGGGCGTCAGCCTGAGCGGCGAAGAACTCCTGCTCCTCGTCGGCCGAGCGCACGACGGGCTCGGCGCCCGGGTTTCGCTTGCTGGCGATGTAGCGACCCTCCCCGACCGCTTCGGCGATGACGCGGGCGAACAGGGTGTTGGCGCGGATCGCATCATCGTTGCCCGGCATCGGGAACTGCACCACTTCCGGGTCGACGTTCGTGTCGACGACGGCAACCACGGGGATCTTGAGCTTGTTTGCCTCGGTGACGGCGATGTGCTCCTTCTTCGTGTCGAGCACGAAGATGGCGTCGGGCCGGGTGGTGAGGCCTCGTAGGCCGCCGAGGTTTCGCTGCAGCTTCTCCAGCTCGCGGCTCAACAGCAGTGCCTCCTTCTTCGGCATGGCGTCGAACTCGCCAGACGCCTTCATGCGCTCGTAGTCGAGCATCTTCGAGATCCGCTTGGCCATCGTGTCGAAGTTCGTGAGCATGCCGCCGAGCCAACGCTCGTTGACGTAGGGCATGTTGCACTTCTCTGCGTAGCTTCGCACCGGGTCCTGGGCCTGTTTCTTCGTCCCGACGAACAGCAGCGTGCCGCCGCCGGCGACGAGGTCGCGCACGAACCCATATGCGGTCTCCACCCGCGTCAGCGTCTGGTCGAGATCGATGATGTAGATGCCATTGCGCTCGCCGAAGATGAAGCGCTTCATCTTCGGGTTCCAGCGCCGGGTCTGGTGGCCGAAGTGGACACCTGCTTCCAGCATCTGGCGCATCGTGATGACGGCCATGAGAGTCTCCTTGACTGCGGTTGCGTACCTGCGCCGGCGCCGGAGCGACCGCAGTGAGCGCAGGTACTGAATGGTGGACGGACATGCCTGCACGCCTCGGTGGTCGACCGGGCGAGCAGCGACCGAGTGTACCCGCCACGGCGGCCCAGCCAGCACGTTACGTTCCATGACCTGACGGGTCATCGACTCTGGCTGGACCCTCGGTCATCGTGGAAGCCATGACGAACACTGCCCCGACCACAAGTCCCGACACCGGCACGATCGACACCACCGTGATCGACACCTACCTCGAGAGCTGGAACGAGACCGACGTACCAAGCGGGCGACGCTGATCGACGCCGCCCTTGGTGCCGACATCTGGTATCGCGATCCGATGCTGGAGGCGGACGGCCGCGAAGCGTACGACGCCATGATCGTCGCCGTGCAGTCCCAGTTTCCAGGCCTCGTGATGCGGCGCACGAGCGACGTCGACATGCACCATGACCTGGTGCGCTTCAACTGGGCGCTCGGCGAGCCAGGCGCCGAGCCCACGATCAGCGGCCTCGACGTCGCCAAGTACGACAGCGACGGCAAGCTGCACCGCATCATCGGGTTCGTCCCCGAGACGGCGACCGCCGCCTAACTTGCAGCACGTGAGCACCAGCACGGCGACGGTCGGTGCGATGCTGCGCGATTGGCGACAGGACCGGCGTCGCAGCCAGATGGATCTGTCCATCGACGTCGGCGTCTCCACGAGACATTTGAGTTTCGTCGAGACCGGCAAGTCGCGCCCTTCACCAGAGCTGGTGCTGGCGCTGGCCGAGCACCTCGACGTGCCCTTGCGCGAGCGCAACGCGTTGCTGTTGGCGGCGGGCTACGCCCCGCGCTACCGGGCCACGCCGCTCGACGACAGTGCCCTCGCCAGTGTGCGCCTTGCGCTCGGCGAGCTGATCCGGGCCCACGACCCATATCCGGCCATCGTCGTGGACCGGGGCTGGAACGCCGTGCTCGCCAACAACGGCGCCCAGGGCTTCCTGGCCGGCGTCGCCGAGGAGTTGCTCGGCCCTCCGCTCAACATCTACCGGGTGACGCTGCACCCCGACGGGATGGCATCGCGCATCGAGAACCTCGACGAGTGGGCGCATCATCTGCTGTCGACGCTGGCGCGCCAGGTGGCGGTAACGCGGGACGCGTCGCTGCAGTCGTTGCTCGCGGAGGTCTCGTGCTATCGCAGCCTGGCCGGCCTGGACGGCGCCTGGCGCACCCGCAGCGACACACCCGCCGTGATCGTGCCACTACGGCTGCGAGTCGGCGACGGCGACGATGCGATGGTGCAGTCGTGGTTCTCCACGAACACCTCCTTCGGAACACCTGTGGACATCACGCTCGACGAGCTTCACGTCGAGCTGTTCCATCCGGCCGATGAAGCGACCGCCGCCATCGTCGGTGGGCACCTGGGCAGCTGAACGGAGCGGACTCGGGTCGCCGATCACGTCAGCCGCCGTCGGCAACGCAGCGCACCTGGTCACCGGCGGGCCGAGCGGGGGTCCCGTCGACAGGCACGAGCCGCGCCCGTCGCGCCAAGCGGCCCAACATCGGGGTGGGATCGAGGTAGTCATCGCCCCGTCGCAGCCCGAAGTGCAGCGTGAACCCGCCCGTGCCGACCGTCTCGCCAAGCGCCACGTGCTCGCCTCGCCAGCGCTCCGTGGCGAGCAGCCCGCCGTATGTCGTGCGCGTGCCGTCGGGGTGCTGGAGCACGACGTACAGCACACCGGCGACGCGGCCCGAGAAACTGACCGTGCCGGCGGACGCCGCCAACACGTCGTGACCGAGCGTGGGCCCGAACTCGATGCCCCGATTACCAGGGCACCACACACAAGTCGGCGGGCGAAACGGGTCGACGATCGGCGCCTCGACGGGAGGAGCGAGGCAGCCGGTGATCAGCAATGACATCAGGAATCCCATGAGGACCTCCGTCGTCGGGCACCGTCCGGAACGACGGCGCCGTGTCAGGTCAGGCCGCCGGCGCTGAGCCTGGCCCGCAGATGCATCACGGCTGTGATGCGGATCTGCGACACCCGACTCTCGGATACGCCGAGCACCTCACCGATCTCGGCCAGGGTCAGGCCTTCGTCGAAGTACAGGCCGAGCACCAGCTTCTCCCTCTCGGGCAGCCGCCGCAGCTCCCGACGCATGACCGTGCGAACCTCGTGGTCTTCTACGACGGCCGACGGCTGCGGTGGTGCCCGACCGTCGAGTGCCGACGGCTCGGCGCCGGCGTCGAGCGCCCGGTCGAGCGGGCCGATCGCCGTCGACGCCACGGACGACACCCACTCGGCCAATTCGGCGACGTCGATGCTCAGCGCCGATGCCAGCTCGGGCTCGGACGGCGCCCTCCCCTGGCGGTTCTCGAAGCCGGAGATGGCGCCTTCGATCTGGCGTGCCCTGGCACGCACCGACCTCGGCACCCAGTCGAGCTCTCGCAACCCGTCGTATATCGCACCCCGGATGCGAGGGGCGGCGAAGGTCTCGAACCTGTAGCCCTGTTCAGGTTCGAATCGCTCGATGGCATCGATCAGCCCGAAGATGCCGGCGCTCACGAGATCGGCGGCGTCGACCGTTGGATGGTTGCCGATTCCCAGCCGACCAGCCACGAACTTGACCAACGCCGAATAGTGCACGATGAGCTGATCGCGAGCGTCCAAGGATCGCTGGCGGGTCCACCGATCCCATAGACGCGCCAGGTCGGCATCGGGGACCGTCGCGGCGCTCATGCCCGCGGGTGGGCGGCTTTGTACGCCGTGCGCAGGCGCTCGCGACTGACGTGCGTGTAACGCTGCGTGGTGGCGACATCGACATGGCCCAGCAGCTCCTGGACCGCCCGCAGATCGGCACCCCCATCGAGGAGATGGGTGGCGAAGCTGTGGCGGAGCGCGTGCGGGTGCGTGGGCGTCGCCGAGCGGCGGTCGACGATTCGTCGCACGTCGCGCGGCGACAGACGTCGTCCCCGCTCGTTGAAGAACAATGCCATCTCCCGCTCGCAGTCGCCTACGGCGTCCGAGCGAACCATCAACCATGCAGCTATCGCGGCGACGGCCGGGTCGCTGAGCGGCACGCGCCGCTGCTTGGAACCCTTGCCCCACACCGTGGCCGCATGCTGGAAAAGGTCGAGCGCGCCGACGTCGAGGCCACACAGCTCGCCCACCCGCACTCCCGAGCCGTACATGATCTCGAGCACGGCGTCGTCGCGACGACGCCGCCACGGGGGCCCGTCGTCGGCCTCGAACGGTCCGTCGAGCAGCGCCGTCAGGTCGCGCTGGTCGAGCACCCTCGGGAGCCGTCCATCGCCCCCCGCCACCTGGACGCCGACGGTCGGATCGACCGGAACGAGCCCCTCGACCGAACACCAGGTGAAATACCGCCGCAGCGAGGCGGCCTTGCGAGCGATCGACCGACGGGCGTACTGCCGTGTTGTCAGGAAGGCCAGGTAGCGGCGCACCATCGTGCGCGTCACACCCGATGGCTCGGCGACACCAGATCGCTGCGCCCAGCCGGCGAATGACCGCACATCGCTGCGGTACGCGGCCACGGAGTTGGCCGACAGCGCCGTCAACGAAGCGGCGAATCGGTCGAGCAGCCAGCCGTCGCAGTCGCTCTGGACGTCGGCGACCCCGGATTCGGCCATGACATGCAGGGTATTCGCTCACGACGACTCCAACGATGGATCGACAGCCTCGAACCAGCCGCCCAGCTCGTAGACCCACCCGCTGCGCTCTAGACGAGCCATGGTCATGGCAGCCGCGGTGATCGGGAGCTGGAACTCGGTGACGACCTCATCGAGCGTGCACGGCAGGCGCCGCACCCGTTCCAGCACATCGGCATCGACGCCTCGCGGGAGGGGCCTGGGATCGAACGTCGTCGCCCGCTGCCGGCGAGTGTCGATGCTCAACGCGGTGAGCACGTCGTCGACGTTGGTCACCGGGATGGCACCGTCGCCGATCAGCGCGTTCGTGCCCCTCGCTCCGCGCGCCCGGACGTCGCCGGGCACTGCCATCACGGTGATTCCGCGCTCCGCCGCCTCGACGGCCGTGATCAGGCTGCCGCCGGTCTCGCGGCTCTCGACGACGACGACCACCTCTGAAAGAGCGGCGAGGATCCGGTTGCGCAACGGGAAGCGAAATGCGTCGGGTGCCGTGCCAGGCGGCCATTCCGACAGCAAGGCTCCGTGCTCAGAGACCTGAGCCCACAACTGCGCGTTCTGGCGTGGGTATGGCCGATCGAGCCCGTTGCCGACCACGCCGATGACTGCGGCGTCGGCGATGGTGAGAGCGCCGCGATGGGCCTCGGCATCGATGCCACGGGCCAACCCCGACACGATCGTGACGTTTTCGGCGGCCAGGTCTCGTCCCAGTCGTGCGGCGAACTGCCGACCGTGCAATGTGGCGTTGCGCGTCCCGACGATGGCGACCCGCCGCCGGGCCAGCCCGCCGAGCGTCCCGATGACGAACAGCACGGCCGGTGGGAACTGGTCAGCGCGCAGCGAGGCGGGGAACGAAGCGTCACCGGCCGTGAGGGCCGTGATCCGTCCGGCCTGGCACCGCTCGCTCCAGAGGTCGGGCGGACAGGCCTCGAGCTGGCGGCGCCAGCCGGCCACCGATTCGACCGGGAACAGCCGGGCAACGAGTTGGTGCGCATGATGCGTGCCGGCGATGACGCCGAGCGCTTCGTCGGGAGCATGATGCGCCAGCACAGCCCGCAGGCGACGATGCCCCAGTCCGTCGAGCGACGCCAACGCCGCCAACGCGCCGGTCCGCTGAGGATCAGGCGGCGCTCCTTCAGGCGCCGATGCCATCTTCGCCGCCGCCTGCGCGTCAAGCACCTGTTGGCCGGCCGCCACCCGCCTCACGCCACCCTCCCTGGAACTGGGGAGCGAAGGCGAACCCGGAACTGCAGTGCCTCTTCAACGATCTCGGCGCCGATGACATCGGGCGGCTCACCACGCAGATCGGCGATGGTGCGAGCGACGCGACGGATCCTGTGGTACCCGCGTCCGGTCAGCCGACCTCTTTCGATCTCGGCTCGCAACAGGGCGCGGGCGTCGTGATCGATGGGAGCGTGACGGTCTAAGTCGTCGGGCGCCAGGGCGCCGTTCAGCACCCCGGCCCGGTCGAGCGAGCGTCGCCGGGCTGCGGCAACCCGCCGGGCGACCAACGCGGTCGGCTCACCGCGATCGCCGGCCACCAACGCGTCGACACCGGGCATGTGAACCGGTACCCGCAGATCAAAGCGATCGAGCAAGGGTCCTGAGAAGCGCCGCACGTACTTGGCTTTCGCCGTCGCTCCGCATGCGCAGGCGCCGGGCGCGGCCTCGCCGCACGGGCACGGGTTGGTCGCTCCGATCAAGAGGAACCGTGCCGGCAGCGTTGCGCGAATGTTGGCTCGGGCGACGCGGATAACGCCGTCCTCCAGCGGCTGCCGCAGACCATCGAGCACAGAAGGAGCGAATTCTCCCAGCTCGTCGAGGAAGAGCACACCTCCATGGGCGATGCTCGCCTCGCCGGGGCGCAAGGTGGCGGCCCCGCCGCCGACGAGCGCCACGACCGAGCTGGTGTGGTGCGGCGCCCGGAACGGTGGGCGCCGCACCAAGCCACCGGGCGGCAGGGTCAGCCCGGCGGCCGAATGGATCATGGTGACCTCGAGCGCCTGCTGGCGTTCGAGATTGGGCAGGATGCCAACCAGCCGCGAGGCCAACATCGTCTTGCCGGCGCCCGGCGGTCCGACGAACAGAAGGTGATGCCCGCCGGCGGCGGCCACCTCCAGGGCCAAGCGGGCGATCGGTTGGCCGTGGACATCGGCCAAATCGGCTGGCGACTGCTCGGTGTACGCCAGCTCGGGGAGCGCCGACTCGGGCCACGGCGCGCCCTCTATCAGCACGTCGGCGATCTCACGCAGGCGACTGACGGGATGCACGGCGGCTGTCGCCACGACCCG